>Ga0207813_100445_pt1 | contig 23214 bp, 24 predicted proteins | sample A23E3SouthBayCA_2_FD_187730 | JGI IMG/M metagenome (GOLD analysis project Ga0207813, IMG submission 187730) | Aerobic enrichment media microbial communities from Eden Landing Ponds, California, USA - A23 E3 (4) (SPAdes) | ecosystem: Environmental > Aquatic > Marine > Unclassified | place... | reverse complement strand
TGACCTAATCGTCAAAGCAGCCGTGAAGGACGCACTCTCGGACCACAACGTCTCGGCAGATTTCTACGACGCCCTCAACGAAGAGGTCGCCGAACTGCTCGACGACGCCGCAGAGCGTGCCGAAGCGAATGACCGGAAGACGGTCCAGCCCCGCGATCTGTAGCACCAAATTTCGCGAGTCCACTCGTTACTCGAACGTAGCTTTTTGAGGCACCTATTCAGAATTTCTCAGATCTGAAGGACGACACTAGACAGTTTAACCAACAAAAATCCGCGATACAACTCTGTTGTTGGTTAATCATCTATGGCTGAGAACCTTCTACAGTCTCAACTAGGATCGGAAATCACGCCAATCTACCCGTTAGGAACGACTCAGCCCTCTGTATCGTTGAGTTCTTCGTACTCTGCTTCACCGTTGAGAATTTGCTCGCCGAACTCAGTAAGGCGGTATGCGGGCTCCTCCTTGTGTCGCTCAGCGAGTTCATGATCAACAAATACTGGACAGCGTTGAGAGATCCATTGGCGACTGAAGTCCGTATTGATCTCGAGATTTTTTGCCGTGTGCCAGCCATCGTACTCGCCTAGTTCTTCGAGAATGTATGGGTCGGCAGGTACTGCCCAATTAACTTCCCGATACATGTGGATACCTGCACTGTCGTCCGAAAAGATGTATATATCCCCCGATGCGTTTCTTACCTATCCTATCAGATGCTAGAAGATACAAAGCGTTTCTTAAGAATACGTTCGGATGTTCAGATTCATATACCCGGTCTGTTTGTGATAGAATTGAACGCTGATTCCACGCATCCGCTACGAGCTCGTGATCTATCGGACGATGGAACAGCTAACCATAGACACGTATGCAAGGATCAGATACTGACTCCCCACAAGAAAAGCCGAAAACCACTGCACAGAAAACTGTTGGACTGAAGCTCCCCTTCACCATCGCAGCTCTCTCCCTCATCGCAGTTGAACCAGCGCTCGCTCAACAAACGTCACAGAGCGCGGTATGCAGCGCTGACAATCTCCCCGGAATGATTGAGGGCTTCTTTCAGCTAACCACTGGGCTGGGTATTGTCGGTCTCGCTGTCGTCTGGCAAGCAGACTCCCTCATCGAGATGTTCACGCTCAATCCGGACCAGAAGAAGGGACTCAAGCGCCACAAGCGCTCGGCAATGAAGTCCGCTGTGGTTCTCGTTATCCTCGGCCCGCTGTACACCGTCGCCGGATCGATGATGGGCCTCCCACTGGCGCAGTGTGTTGATCTCGTCCCCTGGTAAGCCATTCACTCCCCTCTCATCGTGAGACCCCTACAACAACGCGAACTAACCGTACTCATCGCAGCCCTCTGCGTGACTAGCCTAGTCACGGGTATCGTTTCGGCGAATCCGCCGCGACCAGGTACGGAAGATAACGGACTCACTGAGAACGAGTCAGCGACACTCTGGTCTCGCGATGCGGACAATTACATCAGTCAAGAGGAGTACCGACAGCGCTACGGTGACGAGCGGACGTCAATCCACCAGCTTGCGAACGGGACGGATATCACGTTCAAACGCCCGTCCGAGACGGCCGCGACGTGGACTCGAAACGATTTCACGGACCTCGAAGCCGGTGGACCGGATACGTCCGTCTATCCATCCCACGCATCCCTCGAAGATGGTGTCTTCATCGAGGACGCTCACGCGACAGTGTTCGCGGTTCAGCCGTCGACTCGGGGCCACCTCGAATCCGGTGAAACACCACTGTACATCGCCCCGAATGGCACGATGCGTGGGTTCGTCGATTACCGCGTCCGTATCCCAAACGGGAGCTCTTCGGGGAACAGGACTATTCAGTGGTCGCTCACGGACCACGAGATAGAGGAAGTCCGGTTGCAAAAGGACGGGGAAAGCATCGCGAGGACCGATGGATCGCACACGCCAGCTATCGACTACCAGATCGACGACGACTGGAGCGCAGCCCTCACCCTCGAAGCAGAGATCCACGTCCGGCTCAAGAAGACGATCCGGACCGACGCGGTCAACGGAACAAACGTCGACGTCGTCTACCGTGAGGAGACGCGAAACGTCTCGGACTCAATTGACGTTGAGGTCTACGACCTCTCCGCGTACCCCTATTACGCCGAATATCCGAACGGGGATTCCGGCGTTGCCATCTTCCAATCCCGTCCCTGGCAGGGGTACACGCTTACTGAGGAAGGTGACGCGAGAGTTCGTGGTGTCTGGCGATTCTACACTGCCCGAGACACCAGTTGGGACGGGCTCGTGCGGTCCAACCGTACCGCTAGTACCGAAGTTGAGTCCGACGCGATCCCTGTGTTCGTCCACGCGTATCCCTCCCGGATTGGACCGCGTGCAGAACCTGTTCGGGACGGCCCGGAGATTGTCGACACGTGGGGGACTGACCGACCCTCTCCGGCGGGGACCATCGGTGAGAACGTCAACATCGAGGTCGTAAATCAATCCTACACGACGACGTACGGTGTCGCCGTTCGAGCCGAGGGTATCGATCGGGAATCCCTCCACGTTGCAGGTATCGTTCGAGGAGTCAACGCGTCGATCGTCGAGCCTGCCGCGGGTTCGGAACGACAGCTCCGTCGTAGTAACCTTACGGCGGAGGTTCTGCAACAGAACCAGTCACAGGCTACGCTCCGAATCGAACTCCGTGACAACGAAACTGGCGCACCTATCATCCTCGACGACAGCAGTCGCCGGTATCCTATTGGGGGAACTACCCGCAACGGATACATCACCATCGCTGACCAGCAGGTTGAGACCAATGCATCCGGGGTAGCCATTGTAACTATCGACGATCCTGGGATCTACACGGCCCGATATCACCCAGGCTCGTGGCTTGGACATAACCCAGCCTACGTGAGTGATACGGCGACTGCCCGCTGGCATCCACTCGGAACCATCGACGGCTGGTTCGCGTTCCTATTCGAGATCTTCTGGCAGTTCATCCCGTTCTTCGTGATGTTCTACGCTGGACATCGTCTCCTCCGACTGCTCGGTCCAGAAGACCTCTTCAAACGAGATCCATGACACGAAACAACCCAATCATCAGCAGACGAAACGTCCTCCGAACAGCCGCAGGTGCAGCGCTTGTAAGCGTTGCAGGCTGTCTGAACACCGATGGAGACTCTAGCACGCCCGGTGACGGAACTGGCTCTCCAGACGGTCAAGGCCCGCTGCAACGAGTCGCTGTCGAAGGGACCACGCTCGTTGTCGAATTCTCCCCTGACGCTGACGTCGACCAAGTCAACCTCATCCAGCCGAACCGAGAGCTCTTCGGAACCCGTGACGTGGCCGCAGGGGCCCAACAGGTCTCGTTCGAGATTGGAACCGCATACGAGCCTGGTGAGTATCGCGTAGTCGTACTGAAAGGCGAGGAGACGATCACAGAGAGTACGACGGATATCGTATCGGAGATTCAGATTCAGGACGTTGGACTCTACCGGAATAATCCTGACAAGCCGTGGGACGAGGTCTACGGTGAGAGCCCAACAGATTCGAAAAAGAACGGAGAGGCCTTTGTTACTGTTCAGAACTCCGGAAGCGGACCGGATGCGGTCGTCGAGATGCGATTTACTGGAGACGTCCCTAACCCTGTCGAAGATCCCCGTGGGAGTGGAATCTATGAGAAAGAGAGCGTCGTAGTTTCGGCAGGTGAAACAGTCGACCTCTTCAGCGATTCGTTCCCGTTTGGTTCAGAAATCGGGGACGAGGGAATGGGCTGTTCGACTGACGGGAATAGCGGACAGTTCACTATCATACTGGAGACCCGAGTTGCAGATCAGCAAGTCACGAAGACGTACAACGTAGAATACACCGGCGCTGACGAGATGCAAAACTGCGAAATCACGATCAGTGAGGCTTGACCATGGTTGATCTCATCGACGTTGTCTTGGAGGGGTTCAAAGACGTCGTTGACTGGGTTGTCGGCCTCTTCATGGATGGTCTAACAACAGGATACAATACTCTCACCGAGGAGATGTTCGGGACTCCTACCCCTCAGACAAACGGACCGTTCGTTTTCGGGGAGCCGACGAATGCACCCTGGTCAGCGATTCAAGATGCACTCGTCGGTGGCGAGATAATGCTCATCGCGTTGCTTCTACTCGTAATGAGCGTACAAGGACGTCACACCATTCGAATATTCAACATCGGCAGCGCATACGAGGCGAGGAAGACCAAGAAAACCGCGTGGGTTGGTGCGTTTCTGATAATCGTCTGGTATTGGGTCGGTGTCCTTTCGCTCTACATTGTCGATGGTTTCTCAATTGCTCTGATGCCCGGTATGGCTTCGCTTCGAAACGCTATGCTGGGGTTCCTCAGTGTAACACTGACCAACCCGGGGTTATCGCTGTTATTTGCGCTAATCGGAGGTATCTCGATGTGGGCATTGGAGGCTCTGTTTTACATCCGTGAGATTCTCCTCTACGTATATCTCTACGGAATGCCGATTGCGATTGCCATCGGATATGGGAATATCCCCGTTGTGTCTGATATTGCGATGGGATTCTGTAGGCGGTTTGTCCCCCTCGCCGTCCTGCCGCTGCCAGCCGCGATAGTGTTCAAAGGATATGATCTGATATACGGCGGCGGAACCCTCACACCACAGACTGCATTCCTCAAGTTCCTCGTCGCTGCCTCACTCCCTCTGGTTGCGCTATACATCACTTGGAAGACGTTCAAGTACGCGACTCCGCTGACAGCCAGGGTTGTCGGAGGTGCAACGAAAAGTGCTGCTCTCATCGGCGGTGTCGCGGCTGGCGCCTACGTCGGCGGTGCTGGTGTCGCGACGACAGCGGCACGGTGGGGACCGAAAGCAGCAGCTGGCCAAGCCATCGCACAGAAAGCTGCTGCTCGAGGCGGACACGGAACTGAGGACGGAGCCCCATCGTACCGTCGAACCGAGAATGACCCCGGTGGGGCCACAGCAGACGCATCGAGTGACAAACGCGGAATGGAGTACGATCGAGGTATTCACTAATGTCTACAGATCCAGACGCGGCAGCGCGGCGTATCATGAACCAGTTTGGCGAGGAGAGTCGCATCCCCTACCTCAACATCGAGGAGGGGGACGTCGGCGTGCTCATCGCCTTCCCGATCATTGGACTCTTCATCGCGAGCCTCACCGGAGTCGAATCACTAGCTCTCCCGTTTGTGGCTGGCGGACTCGGGTTTGGTGTTGCAGTCATCTACGTCTCTCCCGATCACCTGAACGCGTGGACGTGGACGAAGGACGTCTATCGATACGCCAAGCGCCCACGAGTCACGTTCAGTGCCCCAGAAGCAGCCGACAGTACCACGAACGAGACAGAGCGAAACGAGGGCGGGCTCGTAAACTACACACCGTTCAAACCGGACGAGCGAACGCAGGATCTCACGAATATCAAGCGGGCGTGGCCCGGTGCTGGGGCGATCCAACGGACGGACGGTACGATGGAGGCGTTCATCGAGATCGACCCGGGGAACATGGACTTCGCGATGTCCAACGACTGGGCCCAGCTCCAGAACGCGGGCGAAGACTTCGCCAACAAGGAACTCGACTCAAAGCTCAAATTCCACGCAACGACCCGTTCATTCCCGGTCGAGCAAATCACAGAGACCATCGAGGAACGGCTTACCGACGAAGACGTCACGGAGAATCCGATATTCCGGGAACTCCTCGAGGAATATCGAGAAACACGCCCCAGAGAGATGCGTGACCGTGGTATTCAGCAAATGCGATACTACCTTGGCGTCGAGGTCACACCGCTCGAAGTCTACGACCGCTTCCGAGACGAGGGGACGCCTGCCGAAAAACTGACCAAGTTCCCCGTCATCGGGTTCCTGTTCAATCCCTTCGTGACGCGACGTGAGGACCTCACCGATGTCGAACGTCGCGCCCAGATGTTCGAGAAGCTCGATAGCCGCGTCAACGACGTTCGCGCAGAGTTCATTCAGCAAGCGTCTGGCTGGTCTGCTCGCCGGCTCAGTACGGTCGAACTGTTCGTTCTGAACATGGACTTCTGGAACGGACGAGAGCACGACTACGACGAAGCAGACCGCGTCATTCGCGAGCAACCGATCATCGGCCACTCACGCCGGGAGGATGAGACCAATGCGTAGTGTCACTCTCCAAGCGAGCGGCGGACTTCTCGCCCAGCTCACAGAGTGGTTACTGAACCCAACATCACCCGAAGGTGTGGCGGTTTACCTCCTCTTGGTTGTGGCCCTCGGAGTCGCCGGTAAACTCCTCTGGAACCGGCATACCGCCGACGATGAACCCGAAGTCGACTTCTCGGACGTCCTTGACGAGGAGACGCTTGAGGAGGGTCATGCAGAAGGCCAACTCCTCGACGACATCTCCGAATCGCACAAGACGGTGACTGCGCCAGCAGCCATCGAGTGGGAGACCCGAGCCGCACGCGTTGGCGAGCAGTGGACGACGACGCTCTACATCGCTGACTACGCCGACTACCCGAACGACGGCTATCTGAGCGACCTCTTCGAGCTGACCGACGTCGAATTCGACCTCACAGCTCACATCTCGCCGAAGAACCAGCAGCGAGCACGGAACGAACTGCAGGACATCGCTGACGACCTCCAGGTCGACGCCGATTTGGAACAGAGCGTCCGCAGTGCGTACCTCCAGGAGCGAGCAAACGAAGCCGCTGCGACGTACAAGGCCGTCGAGAGCGGCGCGAACGTCTTCGACCAGGGAATGTTCGTCACGGTTCGCGCCGCCGACAAGGATGACCTCAGGGATTCGGTCCAGAAAGTCAAGAGTGCTCTCCGCGATGATCCAGCGAACCTCACGCCGAAGACCGCAATCTGTCGGCAGGACCTCGCGCTGCAGTCGGCAGCCCCCATCGGAGACAACGTATTCGGGCGAGAATCTATCGCCCTTGGTGGAGCCGTTGGCGCACTCCTCTCCTCGCCGCATAACGCGACGATCCTCGAGGAGGGTGGCGTTGAGTTCGGGATTCACAAAGACAACCAGAGCCCCGTCGTCATCGACCCGTTCGCCCGTGACAACGGATATGCGATGTTCACCGTTGGCGATACTGGGTCTGGGAAGTCGTTCGGATCGAAGCAGAACTTCATCCGCTCTATCGAGCAGAGTAAGGACCGCATCGGCATCATCCTCGAACCGCTCAACAACTGGGCGGGCGTCTCCGAAGCACTCGGTGCGAAACGCATCACCGTCGGTGGGACGCTCGGTCTGAATCCTCTGGAGATTCGCCAGACACCCGACCACGTCCAGCGGGCGATGGGTGAGGATGCGAGCCCGTTCAACGAGAAGCTCGACGACGCAATGAGCTTCCTGACGAACTTCTTCGCACTGCGTGGTATCTCACTCGGTGACCGCCGGACTACGCTCGAACTCGGCCTCAAGCGCGCCTACAAGCGCAACGACATCACTGACGATATCTCGACGCACAGCAACCCCAGCCCGACCATCCGGGATATGATGGACGTCTTCGAGGACATGGTCGACGACCCTGAGGAGTTCGTCGTTCGTTCCGACGAGGAGGCCGGGAAGATTCGCGAGGACGCGACGTGGCTTCTTGACCAGCTTCGCCCGTTCGAGGGGGAGGGTCGCCACGCTAATCTCGGGAAGTCCTCAGAGTTCGATATCCGTAACGAGAAGGTCATCTACCTCGATCTCGCACAGCAGGAAGGCAGCGTCGATAGCAGTACGGCGCTGACGATGCAGTTGCTCATCTCGCTCGTGTACGAGCGGGCGAAAGAGACGGACAAGGAGGTCGTGTTCGTCATCGACGAGGCGCGGTACATAATGCAGGACGCCGCGAGTCTGGCATTCTTAGAGACGGTGTTCCGACATCACCGTCACCACGATCTCTCTATTCGTCTCGTTACTCAGACCGTCGACGAGTTCTTCGAGCACGCCGAGTCCGAAGCCATTCTCGACCAGTGTGCCGTCAAGCAGTTCCACCGACTGGATGGAATGGACGACCAATGGGCCGACGAGTTCGGGTTGAACTACGCACAGATGCGCTACGTACAGGACGCGGTCCCCGGCAACGAGGACGCTGGCTTCTCCGAGGCGCTCGTCGGCGTCGACGGTGAGTGGCGCGGCATCAAGGTTGAGGCGATGCCCAAGGAGAAGCAAGTCATCGACTTCGACCCGACCGAGCAGCGCCGTTCTTCGCTCCCCGGCGCTGGTGAAGGCGCAGTTGATACGGACATGCAGGAGTTCCGAGAGAAGCTGGAAGAGCAAACGACTGACGGACAGTCGAGTGACGCGGAATCCATCTCCGCCAAGCCTGACGGCGGTTCGATGGAGGGGGAAGACGATGCGTGAGTATCTCCGAGTCACGCCAACATCAGAAGGCCTGGATCCCGAGGGAATCCCTCGAGTCCTCGAAAGCCTGCACAAACTGACGACGGCGGAGTCAACGGGACTCGCTCAGAAGCTGAACCCACTCCACAGTAAGACACCGCCCAAGTTCGAGTTTCTCGCACTATCTGAGGGAGCGGACGACCCTGTTGAGTTCTTCTACGGCGCCGACGAGCATCTCGACACACTCGAAAAACGCCTTCGTTCGATCTATCCCGAGACATTCGACATCGAACGCGTCGACGTCGACGTCGCTTCACGGCTCATTCAGCCAGTCGAATTCACACCAGCAGAGTTCGTTAAACACTACGAAGCAGGGCAGCTACAGTACGAATTTAGTACCGACGAGCAGCACGAACTTGACAGCGAGGAGCGTGACCAAGACCAGACACCAACGACCGAAGCATCCTCCCTTGCAGATGGTGGTGCCACAGTCGATTCGTCCCATGGCCACTTCGTCGAGATTGGGGAGACGGCGCTTGAGCTTGGATCTCCAAATGCAGTTCCGGACGAGGGGCCACTGACGACACTCGAAAAGCCAACCGAGACGGCCGAGGGAACGATACTCGCTCGTCCCACCGTCAACGCCGTCTCGCCAGTCGGCGTACGCTGGTCTGGTTCAGCCACCCGAAAGAAAGACTGGATGACGTCGTTGACGCCCTTCGCCTCCGGGGACGAAGACGACGGATTGGCTGCTATCGACCAGCCCGGTGCGACGCTGGCGTCACTCGTCGACCACCTGATGGAGGCGGCGTCACCAGTAGCGTTTCAGGTTGTGTTCCAGCGACGGACAAGCTGGCAGTCCGACGCCGAGATCAGAAAAGAAGATCTCGTCGACGGACGGGACACCTTCTTCCAGGAGATCGTTGGCTCCTTCCTCGAGGTCGAAGATCAGCGGAGTAATCGCGACGAGAAACAGCTCAGCGAGTCAGTCGCCAAGCGCATCGAGTATATCGACGCGAAGAATCCCAAGCGGTCGTTTACAGCCAATATCAGAGCAGTCGGCGTTCCGACCGATGACGAGGCTCACGATGACCTCGCGGCCCAGATGAACGCGCTTCGTCCCGTGTTCGACCCGATCGACGGCCCCTATTACGAAGTCGAGGGAGAACGGCTCCGTACTGGCGGCTTTCGAGAAAAGACGAAGGAGAAGAACGCTCAGACAGCCCTCCAACAGTTGCTTGATCGAGAGATTACGGCGGGCCGGGGCAAGACCCGACCGGATTTCGTCCTCAGCGGGGCGGAACTCGCGAATTTCGTGCTTGTCCCATCGTCTGAGCAGCTCACAGTAGAGGGAACACGCGGTACTCGTGCTGAACAGCAAAGCCGGAACCCGCTTCCGTGGCCTAATCCTGACCTGATTCAACAGTTCCAGGAGGGAATGGCGATCGGGTATGCACTCGATGAGAATGGATCTCCCCAACCGGACCCGATTCGGATTCCACCGAATCTCCTGACGACGCATTACGGCCGATTCGCCTCGACCGGTGGCGGAAAATCGAAGGCGATCATCAACGACGCGCTGTCCCTCCGGGCGACGACCGGCGGACCCGTCGTGATCGTCGATCCGAAAGGCGACGGAATGTGCGCGAATTACCTTCGCTGCCACTACGAGCGCTTCAACGGGGTGGACGATGTCTACCAGTTCCGCGTCCCAGAGACGGTCCCTGCGTTCTCCTTCTTCGACATCCGGCCTGCGCTCAAGGCCGGACGGAACCGTGAAGACGCGATTCAGGACAAGGTCGACCACTTCCACGACATCATGCGGATGGTCATGGGCCGCGAACAGTACGGACAAGCGTTTGTCGCCAACGAGATCCTCAGCTACCTCATCAAGGCGCTCTTCGACGAGGAATACGGTAGTGACGCCTTCGGCCTCGATGAGCTCTTTGCGGCTGCACTCCAGATGCAACGCGAGCGGACAGTCCCTCCGGTCGCTGCTGAGAATCAAAATGTCGAGGAGTCGCTGACGCGCCACTTCGAGAAGGATGACCGTCGATTCCAGGTGTCGATGGACGCCGTCGGAAACCGTCTCGACAAACTCAGAGAAGACGCGCACCTGCGTCGTATCTTCAGTCACGTTCCGGAACAAGGTGATGATGGCGAATACGTCGACAACCGATTCGACTTCCGCGAGTTCCTCGACGAAGATGCCACGATCTTGTTCGACTTGGGTGATCTCCGTCCGGAGGCACAGCGAGCAATCACACTTCTCCTGTTGAGTAACCTCTGGGACGCGGTGCAGGTACGTCGACGTGACGGGAAGACAGACTACGAGAATCTCACCAACCTCATCATCGAGGAGGCGGCTCCCGTCGCCTCAACGAAACTCGTTTCCGAGCAGTTGCTTCCCCAAGGTCGGTCCTTTGGCCTGAGCATGGGACTGGTGATGCAGTTTCCCGAGCAAGTCAGGAATCGAAGCGAGCGCGCCTACAACGAGGTCCTCAACAACATCAAGACGAAGCTCATCGGGAACATCTCCATCGAGCGCGACCTCGCCGAGTCACTGGCCCACGAAGACTTGAGTCCGACTGACCTTCGAAACCGGATCAACACACTCCCCAGCGGAGAATGGATCGCACAACTTCCGAGCCCGTCATTCGGGGAGACGGGGCCAGCCCCGTTCTCTGTGAAGCCGCTCCCGATAGCGTCGGGGCATCCAGAAAGCGACGAGCCGCTCTCTGTCGAACAGGAGGACCACTTCGAGACCGTGGCCCTCCCCCGACTGTCGGAGCGTACACAGACCCGGTACGGGCTTGCTGAGACCACTAGCGAATCAGAGGCCGGAGACAACGTGAGATGGGGAAGTAGACCGAAGGATGAACAGTCAACATCCGCAGAATCGGCTAGCCCTGTGGATACGACGCAGTCGTCGTTCATCGGACAGGCAACCAGTGGTTCAGCAACCGACGAAGAGAACGAAGGAAACGAAGGGGAAGACAGGAATGCCACCAACCCGCTCTTTGGAGATCTTGAGTCAACTGAGCCAGAGCTAGTCAGTGATGAAGAGGGGACAGCTGTGGACGAGAACGGATCGTCACCAGTACAGACTGGTGGTGTAACCGTTCCGGATGACGAACTTCGGCGGCGCGGACTCACTCACGACGACGTCCGATTCCTGACCCGCATCCTTGACGTCATGAATGGTGATGCACCGAATCATGGACTCATGGATTCAATGAGTGCGTTCAAGAACGACTTTGACGACCTGGACGTGCAACGGCTCGTCGATCAAGACCTGCTGGAGGAAGGACGAGCGTGCAGTCGGAAGTACTACACCGTACTCCCAGCAGGGCGAGAACTGCTCGGCCAGAAACTCAAGGTCGGCCCTGGTCAGGGAGATGTCGGGGAGAAGACGCCGCACAAGGTCGGTGTGAAGCTGCTCGAACTGTGGTTAGACTCCCACGAAGACGTCGCACAGGTCGAATCCTACTATGAGTACGATGAGGAGACGGTGTTCGATGTTGCCGGTCTCGATACTGACGGAGAACTCGTGTGGGTCGGTGAAGCTGAACTCGCGAGTAACAACAAACACGCGCCGGTCGACGACTACGACAAGCAGAGTGCGGTGGATGCGAACGCTGTCTGGGCGTTCAACAGACGCGAGACAGCCGTGGAAGTGCTGGACTGTCTCTCTGAGGCTGATCGAATTGAGAGCAGTGTGAGCGGGCGTGCAGCCCGGTCGTTTTCGGACATTCGAGAGGCCGTTGAATCGTTCGACGCAGCTGGGCTGACGACGATTCGGAGCTTCAACAAACTAGACCAGGAGTTCAATTCATGAGTTGGCGACAAGCGACTCGCGAGGAGATCTACAGGTACTACGCGGAGGTGTTCCCCTCCTACGTCGACGAGCTCCCGTCGTTCATCACAGCGACGGGACCGAAACAGTACGCACTCGCGTTTCGGGAACCCCACCCAGTACGGAAAGACGGAGTCCCAGACAAGGACTTCATTCGGCGAGATACGTGGCAGACGAACACCTCCGGAGAGCGGACCACCGCAGCGTTTCAGGAGTTCGACGACGTCCTCGAATTCATCCGGCATCCAGCACGGAATGATCCACTCGGTCGGAGTAACTTCGCGCTCGCAGATCCAGACCTGCTTGACAAACCAGACCCGTGTCCTGATGCAGTCTATTACGCGCTGGATCACTGGGAGCGACCCTGGGTCCTCCTTGTCGACATCGATGCGAAAGATATCGCCAGGAACCGAGCAGCGGATACGGTCTCGGAGGACGTCGACGACCGGGACGATGATACGCTCCTCAACGCCGCAGGAATCCTCAACGCTGCTCCCAAGGGGTATCCGTATGCCTTTGAGGATATCGAACGGGCCATCGAGTACGGCTTCGAGGTGCGAGATATCTTCGAGGACGACTTCAACGCCGAGGAGACGATGGTGGTGTACAGCGGCCAAGGCGTCCACGTCTACCTCCTCGATACTGACCCCGCCCATCGGTACGACGCCAAGAGTCGAGAAGTGCTAAACGACCTTCTGCAAGACACCTACAAGATTCCCATCGACCCAGTGGTTACCGCCGACCGTCGTCGAGTCGCCCGGCTTCCCTATTCGTTGCACGCTGACGTCTGCAGTATCGTCACGCCAATTGAGAGCCCGAACTTCGACGTTCGGTCTGCGACACCGGAGGTGCTCCAGTCATGAGCCGGTCGACGCCTGTCGAGGACGAGCGTACCGCCTATCGCGTTGCAACGCTCCCGCTCGAATACGGCACAACCCGCATCAACCAGCTGTTCACGCGGGGCTACAATCGATACATCGTCGACGGCGAAGACCAACCGAAAGATCTGTTGAACGACCTCGAGCGGTTCGGGACAGCGGCGTTCAAAGAAGATGTCAGGACAAACGCTGCGGAGGAACCGTTCGTCGACGAACCGGGAACGCTCGCCGTCCTCGCGACGTTGAGCGCGATCTGCGTCAAGTCACACCCGAAATTCGATCACGCCCCACCGCGAAAGGTGCAGGTTCTCTACGATATTCGCGAGCTCTATGTCAACAACCTCGCCTCCCTCCTTCGAGAATTCGGTGACGGGAGTCTTCAACAGGATATTGCAGAGGTGCTATACGCGAAAGATCCCGGAGAGGATGGTCCGCACCCTGGTCGCGTTTGCACAGGGATCAAGGAGATGCCCGATTTCGGTGGTGGATTGTATCTCGAAATCCCGGTGGTTGCGGCGTCAAGGGACTGTCTCGTTCACGCCGACACCGAGCCAGGAGAGACCGGAGAAGTGCTCACTCACATCAAGGACAACTGCCTCTACGTACCGGTCGGTGATTTCGACACGAAGTATCGCGAGTACGCCAGACGTGCGTTCAAGAAGCTCCTGCAAGTCCAAGAGGACAACCTCTCAGAGGACCAGCTCACGTGGCTAACGACGAATGAGTCGGCCATCACAGAGCGCATCGACCGCTTCATCGAGACGGGACACCACGAACGAATCTGGCGAGACTGGAACCCCGGTGAACGGACCATCCGTGTGCTCCGAGACGCGATTCGAAACGCTCCAGACGAAGTCACCACGCTGGGGAATTTCTACTCAGCGAAGGAGCTGTTTGACGCAGTGGAGACGTACGATCCGGAAGCGAACTGGAAGCGAGACGTGTGTAATCGCATCTCGAGTCCCCGGAGTCTCGGGAATCTTCTCGCATCCCAGCGCGACCACAGGAACCTCACTATCCGACAGCACCGAAATACGAACCACTACCGGATTCAGGAGTCTTCGCGTGGCGTCCAGCCTCTTGACGTCGAGTCGATCGAAGATCTGTTCGAACTCCCCTGTATGGCGAACATGGCCGAACGTCTCCACGAAAAGAAGCCAGTCCGAAAGGACCTGTACAACTTCGCCCGGATGGTGATGTGGCTCCCACAGTACCAGGAAAGCGACCTCGAGACGATTGTCGCAGACCTCAAGGACATCTTCTCTCGGTGGCCGTGGTACGATGAACAGGTCACCGACTACCAACTTCGCTACGAGTTCTCGAATACGATCGGTGGCGACACCCCGCTTCCGATGAACTGCGACAACGACGATATGCAGCGGTACTGCATTGGAAAGGAGCAGTGTCCATACTCAATCTGGGGAAGTCTCCCATTCCCAGACGAGATGTACGACCAACTGGAAGAAAGTGGATCTAATGAAGAAGAGTTCTAGCTCTACTGAGAACCAATCGGATGCGATCAAAGCGGCTCTGTTGGAATTCTGAATCGCTGACGGTTCGTTGAGGCCGTTCTGATTAGCCGAGAGAGTATGCGTCCGGGCACGGTGATGTCTGAGCACGGTAGCAGCAGTAGCAGACCTTTACAACTGGAAGCCAACGGTACGGACAATGGCTACTGAGGCGACGTTCACGGTTCCATCAGACCAGTTCCCCTTGGGGACAGTATTCCACCAACTGCCGGACGTGACGGTTACACTGGAGCGACTTATTCCAGCGCAAGACGTGGTGATTCCCTACTTTTGGGTGCGGGGAACCGAAGTCGACGACATCGAGAGCGAATTCAATGAACATCCGGGCGTGAAGGCGATTCGGCTCGTTGACTCTGTCGAGGACGAGTACCTGTTACGCGTCGAGTGGGCATTAGACTACGACGACGTGCTAACCGTACTGGCGGAGACAGAGATTCCACTGATCGAGGCCACCGGTACAAACCAACAGTGGACGTTCGAGATCCGCGGTGACGACCGAAGCGACGTCGCAGACTTTCAACGACGCTGTCGGGAGTTGGACATCCCGATCACGTTGACAGAGCTACACGCACTCACGCCGGTTGAGACATCGACCGAAACCCTCCTCACTGACACCCAGCGAGAGGCGCTGGTGCTTGCCTACGAGCGTGGGTACTTCGAGTCGCCCCGCGAGGTCACGTTAGAAGCTCTCGGCGAGGAACTCGGTATCTCACAGCAGGCCGTCGGCTCCCGCCTCCGAGGAGGGATCAAGCACGTCCTCGGAAGAACGCTCTCCACCCTTACAGCCCGCCCCTGATAGAGTATTTAAACGGATTGTGTGTGAAAAAGTCAGTGTGATTGCCGTGGGTCCTCTCCGTTAGTATAATGAGTGAGGATTCTATCGCCTTCGACTCGGTTCTCGACCTGTGTCAAAACCAGCACCGTCGGATCGTACTTGGAACGCTCGCAGAAGAACAGCGGTCATTAACACTCAACGACCTTACGAAGGCTATCCTCAAGTATAATCATCAGACGTCAATTACAGAGGCGTCTGAGGACGTGCTAACTGAGATTCGTCTCTCGTTATATCATGTTCACCTCCCGAAGTTGGCCTCGAAAGGACTAATCAACTATGACCCTGAGAAAGAGCTCGTGGAACCGACCGAGCAATTCGACCGAGTGCAGCCGACCCTATCTACGATTCTTGATGCCGATCCATCGCTCGAAGCGCCGAGGAAACTGTAGTGGCGACCAACCGCACTCCTTGTTCACCCAGATCGTTCCAACAAGAGAACGAAGACGACGAACAACACATATTCGTACAATACGGCTGATTTAGTGCAGATTGATTAAAGGAGATAATAGAGGATTCTTGAACATACGCTCTGAATTGGTAACACCACCCTTGACAGAAGTCGGACATCTCAGACAATTCGTGGTGAACTCACAGCGCATCTCGCACGACAGCACCACCTGAGTAGGTCATTCGATTCGTTTAAACGGTACCTATTCATACGGCTCTGTTGAAATCAATAAAACTTGATACGTTACACGTTCAAAACGCTTTCAGCGGATTACGGCCAGTCTACCGGGAGCGTATCTTGGTGCTCGTCGATCACTACAAGCAGCGGTTCAATTTCACTGAAGCGAGGCCCTCTGGTAATCGTCTCAGTCTGTGAGTCCCAGTTGATGAAGCCTGCGTCTGCAAGTTTTGGCAGATGAATGTGGTGGAGTTGAATTTCTGGCGAATCAGGGTTTCCTGCATCAGCCACGAATTCTTCGGTTTCGAACTCAGCTTCAGTCCGTGGATTGTGATCAGCCAATTCCACAAGGATCTGTCGCCGGGCACCATGACTCAGGACATCGAACATAGTGTTGAGCGAGTCCCTCTCTGCTGGGTGCTGGTCGTCTGGCATACACTCGTTGCTACTGGTCGGCGAAAAGTAAGGGGCTCTCTTGACGGGTCAAGTCTTTTTTTTTTTTTCTAGTGTGAGTTATTGACTAGCTATCGACCGCCGAGGACAGCAACGTCGTTTCGAGGACTTTCTCGTTCCCACGTCGTATCCGGTCTGAGACCGCCTGTTTCGTTATGTCGAGTTCGTTCGCTAACTCGTCGAGACTCACCTCTCTTGGTGAAGTGAAATACCCTCGCCGTAGGGCGAGAACCAACGCTTCTCGTTGCTCGGACGAAAGCCCGAACTGGCGTCGTCGGTCAGTTTCCTCAGTGAAGGTGTAGATACGGTCGATGTGAATCATGACATCGTTCTCGGTCAGGATGTTTTGAAACTGTGCCAAATGGTCGTGATTTGGAAATCGAACGCGGAATTCCCACCGTGCCCCGCTCTGAGAGCGAGCTTCGAGGACAGTTGCATCGGTCTGGACGAGTCCATCGATGATATCTTTTTCAGGTACTTTCCACGTGACTCGGTACAACGCGCCGTTTTCAATCCTATCAAGAGCCCGCACGTCAGTGATACCGGGACGGTCGATGAGTTTCGTTTCGAACGCTTCCAGTACGGTGTCGAGGTCGGCGTCCGTTGTGAGCCAGATGAACGGGATAACGTGATTGCCCGTCGGGACGACGCGTTCGAGTTCAAAGGTCGTGTCTTGGTAGCCTGAGAGCGAGTCGCCGAGTTGGAACTGATCTGCGTCGATTGTGAACTCTAAGATGACACTCATAGTGCAGGTACGTGGCCCAGACCCAAAGCGCCGTTGCTGCACGGCGGTGTCGAAGTGGTGCCACTGTTGGGAGACTCGCCGATGAATCAGTGCCCGTGAACATCTCTGTGGGGAGACGAGAGGTCAGAGAGACCAATCTCGATATTGTGGACGAACCCTCTGATAACGAGTTCACGGAACTGTTTCCACCAGTGGCGTGAGCGGACGAACGCACCATACATGCGTTTGAGACGCGAGTTCACCGACTCGTTCTGACTTCGCTGGCTATACAGTTCAGCATCCAATCGTGCATTCCACGCTTTGTGAAGCGACGAGAACTCGAGGTGTTTGATGAGCGGACGAATATCCATCTCACGGGCTAGTGCGCGAATCTGTTGATCGTCGTAGCCCTTGTCTCCGAGAAGAACTGCTACCTCGTCGGTATTCCGCTTGATGAGCGACGGCGCAATCTGTGAGTCGTGTTTTCGTGTCGTTGTTACGTGCAGATCGAGAATGGCATTCGCTCTCGCGTCTACGAGAAATGTAACTTTCAACTGTTGAATCGTCAACTTTGTTCGCTTCGTGTAATGCTTCGAGGCGTGACTACGGTCGAACCCGGAGGCGTCGATCCCGACGACACCGTTGGTCGGGAGAAGCGTAACTGAGAGATTGAGAAGAACCCGCCAAACAGCCATTTCAAGGCGGTTGAACGCCCTACACAACGTCGAAGGTGTTGGGATTTCCTCAAGGCCGATGGCGCTTCGAATCCGAGGCATCTCGATGAGCTCGTCAAGAAGTGTCCGATACGTCATATTCTTCCGCACCTTGAGACAGAGCAAGACGATGTGCTGGTGAAGTGTGTACCGGCGTTTCGAGAATTTCGACGAGTAGCGAGCGACAGCTCGACGAGCCAAGTGCATCGCTTGCTCAACGAACCGGAGTAACCGCGACTTCGGGAGGGCTTTCATCCAGTCAGACTACCGAACCAACTTGTAACTCTCTGAGGATTTCAACAGAGCCATTCATACCGAAGCAACTTTACTCAGGATCGCTGAGGCGGATCGTTCCATCACCGTTCACGGAAACCTCCATGTTTTCGTATAGGAACGTGACATCTGCTTTTAGACTTCGGTCGGCCTGGGGTGGGGTGAACAGGGAATCGAGTGCGTCCGGGTCGATAGACGAGTACAAAGAATCGAGATCAGTCGGTTCGACCTCATAGAACGATGCGACGATCTCGACGACTCGCAGAGACACGGAGCCATCCATCGGGTCGAATGCCGACTCGAAAACAACCCCCTTCGAATCGTCATCAGCATGTGCCATACTAGCCGAAGGTCGTAACCGAACTTAACCCTGTTCGGTCGGCGTGCCGGTCCCGATATCCGCCCGGTGTTCCAGCTCCAAGAGGTAAAGGGAACCGATGTCGTCGGTGAGGACGATTTCCCCGGAGTTGGCCTCGTAGGTGATGACGCCGAGTCGTCTCCACAGCCACTAGCGGACTTGTCAATCTGTATACCCTCAGAGCGGTAGTTCATCGCCAGCCGGTCAAAACAGTGATAGACCGGGCTGCCCTGTTGAAACCCTTAGTAGATAGTATGTTTGCCCATCTTCGACATTGGGAATAGCTCGAACCCGTTGTTTCCTGACACAGAAGGCTTCTTCTCAAATGAAATTTTGAGGAGCACTGGCCGTCGTTTAAAACCAGTCGATCCGTCGCCACGCTTCGTAACTCGTAAGGAACTCATCACAATCACTATGATTTTATAAGAGGTGCGGTTCGAAGAGATGAAAATTCTCGTCATGCACTCTTCAGACCCTGTATCGTCTGTTTCCGGCCGAAATGGGTAAGTCTTCCACGAGTCGCAGCGAACCACCGTCAACTGCTGCGATTCGCTGTTGTTGAATTTCGCCCAGCATATGACAGCAATTCTCCCGAATTCGGGGCTCTAACCACCTCGTCAAGCACAATTATCCCAGCCAACCGTGTCTTGCAGTTCGTCGAGGACATCAATAACGGCTGAGAACTGCCCGACAGCCCTCTTGCTAAATCTAAGCCCGTTTTATCTCACTCTGCACCTCCAAAATCATCCAAAGGAAGGCTAGGGTACACGGGTGCAAATGCCGCTGGCTCTCTCCGGCCGAGGGGCCATCAGACGACGAGCGCGTATAACAGAAATATCAGAATTCACTCACTGGAAGGTGATGCGATTCGCGGTGGATTTTCTCACCCCCAAGAGGGGTGAGGGGGCATAGTGAGCGCCCACTCAACTACCATGTCTTCAGAACACGAGCGACAGCAATCGTGGCTACGTAGCGAACAGAGAGAACAATCAAGCGAAGCGCCGTGGGCAGATCTCGAACTGACGATACCCAACGATCGAAGTCAGCTCTCCATCGTCTCCTTCGTCGAGTGTGTCCTCGTGGAGCTCACCCACGAAGAGGTTGGTGCGGAGTACGTCTCTACGAATGTGTGGGGAGCAAAGCGAACCCAGTTCATCGCCGTCGATGACAACGGGGAGATGTTCCGGAAACGGCACTACGACGAGCGACTCGGATGGCACGAATCGACGGTCAGTCGGCGGGCTGTTCGCGAGGATCTCATCACCCGGCTCACCCGGTCGTCGTCACTGGCAACTGATCGCAGTCACGATCTGCCGGTCAACGACCCAGATACGTTCAGTGTCAAACCGGCTCGAAAGCTCCGGATGCGCTGACCTGCGGGAGTTAACCAACAACTCCCTGTGACCGGGCCTGTTGTTGGTTAATCTCGTGCTCCTTTCGAAGCTAACAGCCGGCACCCAGTACGCTACACTGGTCAGGAAACTATTCCTCGAAGTAAGAACTATATCTTTTGCCCTGCAATCCCGAGTATGTCCGAGACAGACGCCGCCGATGGGCCACCCCCCTTCGAGGATGCGTTCAGCAGCGACGACGTCGAACAGCGCGTCTACGGCACCATCTTACAGACCCGCGAGCCGACGACGGCGAGCGCGATCGCCGACAGCGCCGACTGTGACCCCAAGACCGCTCGGAAGTACCTCGGCTGGTTCGACGATTTGGGAATCGTCACCCGACACGATAGCCATCCAGCCACCTACGAGCGGAATGACGCGTATTTCGAGTGGCGACGCATCAACCAGCTCGCAGCGGACCATTCCGTCGAGGAGCTGCAGGACCGCGTTCGTGAGCTGACGTCGCGCATCACCGAGTACGAGGCGACGTACGACGCCGCGTCACCGGCCGCAGTCGACGCTGTCGCCGCTGCGGAGGACAGCGACGAGCGAACGATCGACGACGTGTACAGCGACCTCGCCGACTGGGCGACCGCCCGTGAGGAGCGTGACTGCTACGAACGCGCCCGCCAGCAACGCACGGGTGGCGAGCGCGAACAGGCGTCCGGATAGCCCGCTCGATGGTGCCACCGACAGGCGATGGCGGGAGCCCTGCCCCCATCGATCGTCCCATCCTCGAGTTCCTCCAGACGCGGCTCCAAGCGACGAGGCAGGTCTCCCGAGCGACCGTCACGGACGCCAGTGGCCATCTGGAACTCCACGTCGTCTTTGCTCCGTCGTACTACCCGACAGCCGTCGACGAGGCGCAGTTGACGGTCCGCTGGTACACGAACGACGACTTCAAACTCCACTATCGAGAGCAGCACGCGGACCACACCTGGGAGTGCCGGTGGGACCGGCACCCGAATCCGCACAATACACGGGACCACTTCCATCCCCCGCCCACCGCCCCGACGCCCGGCGAGGACGCATCGTGGCCAGACGACCATCGTGACGTCGTTGCGCTCGTCCTCGACGAGATCGAAGACCGAATCGCGACCCTCTGGAGCGAGTAGGGGTACAGTCTCGCATGGGAAGTTTGTCCGCGCCAGAAGGCGTGCAGCGCGCGACAACGTGCGCGGCGTGACTCAACGATGCCTGATTTCGATCCTCACGACGACACGAGTGCCGACCACGAACAGTTCGAGCAAGCGCTGCTCGCCCAAGACCGTGACGCCACCGGCGTCGACACGGCGGACGTCGACGACGCTACGGCCCGTAGTCTGGTCGACGACCTCATCGACGCAGACGCCGTCACACCCGTTCCCGAGGATCGCGTCCTCGTTCACGAGCCGAGTGGCACTCCCTTCGACTCGTCGACGCAGCTGGCCGTCTTCCACCGTGGCTGGATAGCCGGTCGCGACGCCGACGCGGAGGGCGAGTGATGCAGCAGACGCTCATGGGGTGTGCGTTCTGCGACGCTCCGCCCGGTACCGAGGTTGGCGAGGCGCATACCTGGGGAGAAGATGAGCGAGTCACTCACCCCATCTGCGTCGACTGCGCGATCCAGACGGAACCGAATCCCGACGGACGCGATCACTACGCCTGCGACGGCTGTGGGCTCGTCGTCGACGCGCTCGCGGCGCTGACGCGCTTCCGCGTCGAACTCGGTCATCTCGAAGGCCCGGTGCAGCGGTGCGCTCGCTGTAGTCCGGGAGGCCTAACGACGTACTGGACGCGAGACCTCGAGGAGCATATGGTTGAGCAGTAGCTGGCTTCCCACCCGATGGCCGCAGGCACCATCACGTTGAAATACGTCGATACACCTAATACACTCACCGACAAAAGAATACATATGCCCATCGACATCGAGACCTTCGAATCCTCCCCCGAGGACCACCTCCAACACTCCGGAGAGACGAACGCAGACCGCGTGATGCGGTTCCTCGCTGCCCATCCCGAGCAGGCGTTCACGCAGAGCGAGATTCGCGACGCAACTGACGTCAAATCCGGGAGCATCAGCGTCGTCCTCTCCCGACTCGAAGACAGAGGGCTCGTCCGGCACAAGGGCAATTACTGGGCGCTCGGTGAGGTCGATGACGTCGCCGCGTACGCCAGCATGTTCGAGAGTACGCAAGCGGCCAACGACCGCTTCGGTGAGGAGGATATGGACGAGTGGTTGGAGCACGCCGTCGACGACGAGGACGAGGCGGCTGAATGAGCTATCAGCGCGGGGATGTCGTCTGGGGACCGGACCCGTTCAAGTCGGGAGAGAACCCACGTCCCTGGCTTATCCTCAACAACGACACGCATCCATTCGGTGCAGAGGAGTACATGACAGTCACACTCACGACCACGCCCCACGACGAGGGGATTCCCCTCGACGACGCCGACTGGGTCGAGGGCGGGATGCCCAGGCAGAGCTACGCCTCTCCGTGGGCCGTCGCGTCGCCGAAGCACGCCGCGATTGTTCGACGCCAGGGCCGCCTCGAGGAGTCGTTCGTCCAGACCGTCGTCGGCGCACTCGGAACGTATCTTGAACCACCGGCCGAGGAATGACCGATCACGCGACCGTGTACGATGTCCAGGAACGAACTGGCAAGCCCGCGCACGCATCTGTCGACAGGGTTTGTGAGCGTCTGCTCGACCGTGCGGCTACTCCGCGAACGGATCACCCGGATGCACATCTCGATGAAACGATGGCCACGGTTGTCGATCGATACGGGGACGCAGTCGTTCGGGGGGTCATCCACCGAATCCTCGTCGACGGCGTCCCGTTTCGGACGGCCGCTGCAGATCACGATGTGGAGGCACTCGATGGAGTTCGGATCGGGACGGTCGCGACGCAGGTTCTCAGTGAACTGAACACGGAACCGCAGGCGTAACTCTTTGAAATCCCTCGGCCGCTCGACGTCCCGCGACCACCGCTGCGCGCCTCGTCCCTGCGGTGCTTTCGGGGTCGGGGAACGGCCGAGACGGCCTCGCCCTTTCTGAGTCCACCAGGAGGTCGGCTGTGTCACTAAGCGTCGAGAGTGGTTGGACGGTGTTTCTTTACGGCCCGCCCCGCTCGCCGCTGCCGCCCTCCGCGTCGCTCGCGACCGACCATTCCGGGCGTGCGGGCGCTCTCCGCACCACGAGCGCCCGTTCCGGGCTAAAATGAATCTGGTCTCGACGCCAGCGGGTATCCCCGTCGGTTGCGCCCCTTGCGGGCTTTCGCGTTCCAGCGCTTTGTGCCGCCTGCG
>Ga0207813_100443_pt1 | contig 23347 bp, 28 predicted proteins | sample A23E3SouthBayCA_2_FD_187730 | JGI IMG/M metagenome (GOLD analysis project Ga0207813, IMG submission 187730) | Aerobic enrichment media microbial communities from Eden Landing Ponds, California, USA - A23 E3 (4) (SPAdes) | ecosystem: Environmental > Aquatic > Marine > Unclassified | place... | reverse complement strand
GAGCCGTACCGGACGAAGAGGTTCGTGCCGGCGAGCGCGTCCGCGGGCGTGCGGTCAGACGGCGCGGCCGCCTCGGACCCACCAGCTTCCTCCGCTCGCTCGCGAGCCGTCTCTAGGTCGGCGCGCAGGTCTTCAACCTCGTTTCGAAGCGTGTCACGCTCGTCTTCGAGTTCGCGGACCTTCGCCCGGAGCTTCTCGGTCTCGCTCTCGGCTTCTTCCGCGCGCTCTTCGAGTTCCTCGATGCGGTCCTCACGCGCCGCCACCGCCTGCTTCAGCGTCGCCACCTGCTCGGACGCGCTCGCGGACTGCTGGCGTTGGGACTGCGAGCGCTGCTGCGTACGCTTCTTTTTCTTCGTTCGCTGAGCCGTGCTCGACGGTGATTTCTTGCCCCCGGAGCTCGGCCGGCTCGCCGCCTTCTCGGGGTCGAGGGACGGAACCGTCGTCGTCTCCCGCCACTCCTCTTCCTCCGAGAACACGCCGTCCTCCGCGTTTGCGGCGTTCGCCGCCTCCGCTGCGGTCGCTGTCTCCGCCGCGGTGTCCGTGGTCGGCGACTCGGTGTCGTCGACTGCACGCGCGGACGGCGACTGCTCCACGCCCTCGACCTCCGGGCGCTCCGGCGACGGCCGAACCCCGTCACTCGCGTTCGCGTCGGCCGCCTGCTCACCGCTCGGCTGGCGGTTCGACGCCGATTCGTCCGACTCGTCGCCAGCGGCCTCTTTCTGGCTGGTCGTGTCGGCCTCGACTTCCGTAATCGCGGATTCGTCTGTTGTCGGGTCGTCCGTCGCGGGCGCCGCCGACTCACTGGCGGTCTCGGCCTCTGAGGTAGCCTTGTCTGCGTCAGTGTCCGCCTGCTCCGCGTCCGGAATATCGGCTGTTCCCGTGGTCTCGTCCGTCGTGTCGGCTGTATCGGCCTCGTCGGTCGCACCGGCTGCCGCGCCAGCGGCCGCGGCGTCGGTCGCTGTCGAGTCGTCCGATTCGTCGGGTTCGGGCTCCGGTGGTTCGGGGACATCGGTCACGTCGAGGTCGACTTTCACGACCTCGTACAGGCCGACTTCGTCGTCCGCGCGCTCGAACGCATCGTCGCCGGTGATGAGTTCCGCGCTCGACCCGACGAACGCCGCGCTCAGCGACCGACCGCCGTAGTACGCGGTGTAGTAGTCGCCGGAGAGAACGTTCTCCGAGAGTTCGACGTAGCCTGTGAACCCCGCGTCCGCGAGCGTTTCGTTCGTCTCCGAAAGCGGCGTGTCATTCGTGTAGTAGGTCGCCTGCGTCTCCCCGCCTTCCTCCTGCATCGCGAACAACAACGGCAGGGAGAGGTGCGGCGCCTCGTAGACGTCGAGTGAGGCGTCCTCGAAGTCCTCGATACTCCCCTCGAACACCCCCACGACGCGGCCGTTCAACATGAACAGCCACGTGTCGTCCGCCACGACGGCACCCGAGAACTCTCGGTCAGCGAGCTCGTGCAGGCCGCGGTAGCCGTCGGCAGCGGACGCCGACGACCACGACCGCACGCGCTCGACCGTACGTGAATCCATATACGTGAGCGAGGAAGCCGCGACGTATAAAATCTCGCTCTCCACGAGACCGAACGGTTTTCGTGACCGTCGCTCCCACCCGAGAGCATGCACGTAACCGTCGTTGGAGCGGGACAGATGGGGAGCGGAATCGCACAGGTGTCGGCGATGGCCGGCCACAACGTGGTCGTTCGCGACATCGACGCGGACCGCGTCTCCGCGGGAATCGACGGAATCGAGGACACGCTCGCGGAGGGCGTCGACCGCGGAAAAGTCACGGGAGACGAGCGCAATGCCGCGCTCGACCGCATCGAGGGAATCGTCGACCTCGAGGACGCCGTCGCGGACGCCGACCTCGTCATCGAAGCCGTCCCCGAGGACATGGACCTCAAACAGGACGTACTCACGGACGTCGAAGCCGCCGCGCCCGCCGACGTAGTCCTCGGCTCGAACACGTCCAGCCTCCCCGTCACCGAACTCGCGAGCGCCCTCGACGACCCCTCGCGCGCCATCGGACTCCACTTCTTCAACCCCCCACACCTGATGGACCTCGTCGAAGTCGTCGTCGCCGAACAGACCAGCGACGAAACCGAAGCATTCGCCATCGACTACGTCGACACCCTCGAAAAAGAATCCGTCGTCGTCCGCGACACCCCCGGATTCGCCACCTCCCGCCTCGGCGTCGCACTCGGCCTCGAAGCCGCCCGCATGGTCGAAGAAGGCGTCGCCAGCCCCAGCGACATCGACGCCGGCATGCGCGAAGGCTACAACCACCCCATGGGCCCCCTCGAACTCACCGACCTCGTCGGCCTCGACGTCCGCCTCGACATCGCCGAAAGCCTCCGCGACGAACTCGGCGAACGCTTCAAACCCCCACAGATACTCAAACGCAAAGTCCGCGCCGGCAACCTCGGCAAGAAAACCGGCACCGGATTCTACGAATACGACGACAACGGCAACAAAACCGGACCCGCAGACTACTGAAATCTACCGGGCCACGAGACGGCCCAGGACATGCTTCGCCATGGGGTTCAAATCAAAACTGAAATCTCCCCACTCACCCGGTATGGTGAACAGGGTGAACCCGACGCTATGTGGTGATTATGGGTCGTAGAAAGCGGCGGAGTGGGGCCGGAGGGATTTGAACCCCCGATCGACTGATATCTCCGGTGCGCCTCGGAACTCCAGAGGGTCGTCGTCGCGAGCCGATGATCAGTCGGTCGCTCGGTATACCAGTCTGGAATTTCGTCCCGGGCGCGTGGCCTCTGGAGTCAGTCGCCATCCCTGGCTTGGCCACAGCCCCGTGCACTCGTTCGTTGGGGGATTTGTAGTAAATGGGTTTCGGTTCAGGTGAGGTCGAGGTAGTGGTGGGTGGTGTCGTCGAGGGTGCGGGTGACGGTGTCGCCGTGGTCGAATTGGATGGGGTGGTCGAAGTTGGGGCCGTCGTGGACGAAGGTGTGGAATTCGCCGTTTTCGCCGCAGGGGTCGGTGTCGCTGGGGAGGTCGGCGAGGAGGTCGCGGTCGTAGGTGCGGCCGAGGTAGTCGGGGCCGAGGTGGTCGGTGACGCAGACGACGGTCGCTTGGTAGCCGAGGTCGATGAACTCGCGGGCGATGTCCTGAGTGGGTTCGTTCCAGAGCGGCCAGCGGCCGGTGAGCGGCGTGTTGGCGAGGAGGCGTTCGCGGTACTGGCGGATGTCTTCGAGGTAGAGGTCGGCGTACGCGACCTCGGTGACGCCCCGTTCGGCGTAGTTCTGGAAGTGGTCGCGAATCGTGGCCTTGTAGGCGTCGTTCCCGGCGTCGGTGGGGATGTCGATTCGCTGGAGGTCGAACCCGAGCGCGTCCGCTTGGGCCCGAATCAGCCGCCAGCGGACGCCGTGCATGCTCGTGCGGTCTGTCTCCCGGCTGCCGGTGGTGTAGAGTTCGAGCGGCGGGTCGCCGGTTTCGATGAGTCGGTGGAGGGCGAGCGTGGCGTCTTTGCCGCCGCTCCACGCGAGGACGGTCGTCACGCCTCGGTTCGCTCGCTCCAGTCGCAGTCTTGGCACTTGTAGGCGGTGGCGAGCTCGGTGACCGAGGGCATGTAGGTGACGGAGATGACGTCGCCGCCGCAGTCGGGGCAGTCGCGGTCGGCGTCCTCGATGGCTTCGGCCTCCATCACGGAGTCGCCTTCGACGAGTTCGGCGAGTTTCTTCGGGGTGACCATGCGGCCTTGGACGACGCGGTTCTCGGACATACTCGGGGAAAACGCGTGGAGCGTCCTAAGACCTCCGTTACAGCCAGGGCGCGCGTTCCTCTCCAGCGTCCTCGCCGGGGTACGCGCGACCCGAGTCCTCGGAATCGCTGTCGCCGCCGTCCGTGGCGGCGGCCTGTTTCGCGGGCTGGTCTACGGGCGGGTCAGCGGGCGGGTTTGCAGGCGATTCCGCGGACGTCTGGCCGTGCGCGAGTTCGTCGGCGGCGTCGGGGTCCACGGCGAGCACGCCGGCGACGGCGAAGACGACGATAGGTGCTTCGGGCGGGATGGTGGCGGGGACGAACAGGCTGAGCGCGAGCGTCGCGAGCGCGACCGCGCTGCCGAACCGGAAGCGGTCGATGTCGATGAGCCGGTAGAGGTAGGGCTGGGCGAACACGACGCCGAGCGCGAACGCGACGGCGACGAGTCCGGCCGCGGCCGCGTGCAGCATCAGCGTCGGGTTCGTCTGGACGGAGAGCGTCACGTCGCCGAGGCTGATGGCGGCGACGAATCCGAGGCCGACGATGACGCCCGGACTGGGGAGGTACTCGCCGATGGTGGCGCTCGCGGTCTTCGCGGCGATGGCGAGGATGACGAGGGCGGCGAACCGCTCGAACACCTGAATGTCGAGCAGGCTCTCGATGGTCGGCGCGAGCGCCGCTTCGAGGACGGCGAGCGCGACGAGCGGGACGCCGACAGTGAGGACGGCGCGTGCCTGCGTGCGAACGTCGGTTTCGAGCTCGGCGAGGATGACGGCGACCGTGGCGCTCCCGCCGAAGACGAGCAGGCCGACCTGGAGGACGCCAGCCCAGGTGTCGAGTGCGCCCGCGAGCACGAGCGCTGGGAAGATACCGTCGACGAGCGGGAGGAGCATCACGGTCGCGAGGAGGCGGGTCGCGCCGCCGACCTGTCGCTCCAGGCGGAGCGCGATTGGGTGGCGTGAGCTACTCATCAGGGATGATGGCCGTGACCGGGGGCCGTCCGGTGGTAGCGGGGACGCGACGACTGTGACGCGTCGTGTCGACCGGCTGGCTGCCAGTCGAATTTCGGTCCCGTTGTCCCAAATTTCGCGCACACGAGTGTCTGGATGCCGGAGGGGAGGGCGTGGTTGCCGGCGGTGCGCGCGATGCTGGGACTGTGGGAGTCCATACGTTCGCGTATCCAAGACAAACGCATAAGTATTGTGTGAGAAACGGCGACACACACCGATGATAGTTTCGCTCCTTTTTAAACAATGCCGTGGGTTCGTGGGCCCGGAATCCCATATTCCGACGATTGTTCACTTTCACGGCGGTCGTTTCGGGCTGACTAGCCCACGAGCGTGTGGCATCGTGGTGCACATCGGGAGGAGTCTCGGAACGCTTTTCCCCCACGAACGTGTGCGGTTTACATGGCGCGAGACGATTCCAGCGACGGACACTTCTCCGAGAAACTCCAGGTACCGGAAGCGCTGACCTTCGACGACGTTCTTCTCCGCCCGAAGGAGAGCCGCGTTGAGCCCGACGCAGCGGATGTCTCCACGCGCGTCTCCAAGAACGTGGAGCTCAACGCGCCCGTGCTCTCCGCGGCGATGGACACCGTCACCGAAAGCGGCCTCGCCATCGCGCTCGCCCGCGAGGGCGGCCTCGGCGTCCTCCACCAGAACATGGACGCAGAGGAGATGGCAGCCGAAGTCGAGCGCGTGAAGCGCGCGGACGAACTCGTCATCCGCCGCGAGGACGTGGTCACCGCGCGCCCCGGCCAGACCATCAGCGAAGTGGACGCGATGATGGCGCGCGAGGGCGTGAGCGGCGCGCCTGTCGTCGACGACGCGGACGAAGTCCTCGGCATCATCTCGAACACGGACATCCGGCCGTACCTCGGCGTGAACGAGGACGACCTCGTGGAGGAGGCGATGACGGACGAAGTCATCACCGCCGGCCCCGAAGTCGAGGCGCGCGAGGCGCTCGACCTGATGTACGACCACAAGGTCGAACGCATCCCCATCGTCGAGGACGGCGCGCTCGCCGGTCTCGTGACGATGCAGAGCATCCTCGAACGCCGGGAACACGACGACGCCGCGCGGGACGAGAACGGCGAACTCGTCGTCGGCGTCGCCGTCGGCCCGTTCGATGTGGAGCGCGCGAAAACCGCGGACGATGCGGGTGCAGACGTCGTGTTCATCGACTGCGCGCACGCTCACAACCTCAACGTCATCGACTCCGCGCGCGAAATCCGCGAGACTATCGACGCGGACGTCGTCGTCGGGAACGTCGGCACGAAGGAGGCCGCCGAGGAAATCGTGGACTTCGCGGACGGCATCAAGGTCGGCATCGGCCCCGGCTCAATCTGCACGACGCGCGTCGTCACGGGCGCCGGGATGCCCCAGATTACCGCGGTCGCCGAGGTCGCTGACGTGGCCGCGGAGTACGACGTGCCCGTCATCGCGGACGGCGGCATCCGGTACTCCGGGGACGCCGCGAAGGCCATCGCCGCGGGCGCGGACGCCGTGATGCTCGGCTCCTACTTCGCCGGTACGGACGAAGCGCCCGGTCGCGTCATCACCGTGGACGGCAAGAAGTACAAGCAGTACCGGGGAATGGGCTCCGTCGGCGCGATGCAGTCCGGCGGCGGCGAGCGCTACCTCAAGGAAGAACAGGAGGACGAGGAGTTCGTTCCTGAGGGCGTCGAGGCCGCGACCCCCTACAAGGGCAGCGTCGCGTCCGAACTCCACCAGCTCGTCGGCGGCATCCAGTCCGGCATGGGGTACGTCGGCGCGGAGACCATTCCGGACTACAAGGAGCGCGCGGAGTTCGTGCGAGTGTCCCAGGCCGGACAGACCGAGGGCCACCCGCACGACGTGATGATTACGGACGAAGCGCCGAACTACAGCCCGCAGAACTAGGTCGTCTGACAGCGCGGACTACAGAATCCCGTTTTCGCTGCCTTCGCGTCCGGATACGCCTTGAACTCGCCACCACACGTGTCGCACTCGTAGGTGTCGAAGTCCGACATACCCGGGAATATCGCTGCGAGTCAAAAAATCGTTGTGGCGCTACCGGGATTCAGTGCGGACGTACTCGCGGAACGCGTCCCTCGCCGCCCCCACGTCCGGCACTTCGATGAGGGTGCTGCGGACGCTGCGTTCGTCGTCCTCGGGGGACGGGTCGTAGCTGTCAGTGAGGATTTTCGCCTCGTACTGCCCTCCCTTCTTCACGATGAATACTCCATCCGTCTTCTCCCCGAGCGTCCAGCGGCCGGCGCGGTGTCGTACAGTCACTGTTCTCACCTGAACGTTCCTGACATTCGACTCCACCACCATATATCTTTGGTAGGTGGTAACTACTAGCACGGCAGGTGCGAAAAAGGGGGGCGGCCGTCAGGGCGCGCAGATGTCGTGCAGGTCGTCCAGCCCGTCGATGTCGTGGGTCGGCTCCACGTTCAGATACCAGTCCTCGCGGTGCGGGCGGCGGATGAACGCCGAGTCGATACCCGCGTTGTTCGCCGCGTGGATGTCGGACTCGTTGTCCCCGACGAACAGCGCGTTCGTCGTCCCGAGGTCCTCCAGCGCGCGGTGGAGGTAGTATGGGTTCGGCTTCCGGCGGCGCAGGCTTTCCAGCGTCGGTTCGCGGCCGTACACCGCGCCGAACCGGTCGGAGACGCCGTAGTGGTCGAGCACGAACTCGACGGTCGCCTGCTGGTTCGAGCTCACGACCCCGTAATCGAGGTCGAGGTCGTCCAGCACGTGCAGGTCGTCGTAGAGGGTTTTGCGGCCCTCGTGGACCTCGGTGCGTTGCGCGAGCGTTCCCGCTCGGTCGCGAATCTCCCAGAGTTGATGGGGGTTCAAGTCGTACGCGTTACAGATCTCGTCGATGTCCGACGGGTCCACACCCGCGGCCATCGTCTCGATGTGCTCGGGGTCGGGGTCGGTCACACCGAACTGCTTGAAGGTCGTCTCAGCGGCCTCGCGCAGCACGTTGTAACTCGTCCGACCGACGAGAACCCCGTCGTTGTCGAACACGACGGCGTCGTAGCTCATATCAATGCTTGGGACTCAGCGCGTATAAGGGTTTCATCGGCCGTGGCGTTCCACCGCGCACCACGGGCCTCGCGCCCTGTGTACCGCGACAGCACTGCGATACCACTGGCGAACGAGCGCGGCGTTCGGGACTCCGGCGAGTCGCGGGGTATAAACCCCGGACGCGCGTTCGTCGAACCATGCACCCGGACGACGTTCGCGAGGACTGGGCGGAGCGCTCCGGGGAGTTCTCGCCGGAGTACTACGCCCACCTCGGTCCGAACGACGTGAGCGAGACGCTCGCCGACGCGTTCACGCACTACCTCGCGGACGACGCGTCGATTCTCGAACTCGGCTGTGGCTCCGGCCGCCACCTTTCACACCTCCACGAGCGCGGGTTCGAGAACCTCCACGGTATCGACATCAACGCCGAGTCGTTCGACGTGATGGCCGAGCACTTCCCGCGACTCCACGACACCGGGACCTTCCACGCGGGCGCGCTCGAAGACCGGTTACCCGAGTTCGACGAGGGTACGTTCGACGCCGTGTACAGTGTGGAAACACTCCAACACGTCCATCCCGAGGACGACTGGGTGTTCGAGGAGGTCGTGCGCGTCACCGACGACTTGCTCGCCACCGCGGAGAACGAGGGGAACAATCCGACCGCGGGCGACCAGGACGTGAGTTACGTGAACGACGACTTCCCGCTCTACCACCGTGACTGGAAGCGCGTGTTCAGCGACCTCGGCGCCGCACAGCTCTTGGCGGAATCCACGTCTCGCGACACGATTCGCGTGTTTCGCGTGCTCTGACCGCCGCGAAACCCCGGCCGTCGAACACGTATTCGTTCTGACCAAATACTAATGGGGGTGTCCGTGATGGGTTAGCGCAGAGTCGCACGAGCAGTGCGCCATCACGATGGATTGTTATCGCTGCGGACGCGCCGCCGACTACGACCGAATCGCCGTGGGTCGCGCATCCGGCACGGTGGCGGGAAGCCTCTGCCTCGACTGTGAGGACGGCTGGCTGACCCCACAGACGCCCGCGTCGATGACGACGTGCTTCGACTGCGGGGGCTCCCCCGACCTCTTCTTCCCCAGGTGGGACTCCATCGTGGAGAGCGACGACGGCACCGGCCCCGTCGAGACGGAGTACCGGATTCACCTCACCACGCCGGCCGCCTGCCACCTCTGCCTCGACAGATAGTCCGGCGGCCTGGACTCCAGACAGTGTGCTCGATAGTGGCAACGCGCAGAACTGGCGAGGCGGTCGGGGCGCGGCCGTCGATTCGGTATCCCGAGTTGATTTTGCGTTTTCGGACAACCTAAATTCTTAGAGTCGAAAAAATAGTTGTTTCTGGGGAAAACGTTTAAGCCAATTCCGTGCGTTCGTACGAACGCAATGAGCACCCAGGAGACCGTTCGTCGGAAGGCAGGTAGCGTCGAGGAGAACGCGGTCCGCATCGAGACCGCGAAGGCCGAACAGATCGTGGAAGCGCTGAACGTCGACCTCGCGGCGACGTACGTGCTCTACCACCAGCTCCGCAAGCACCACTGGAACGTCGAGGGCGCCGAGTTCAACGACCTCCACGAGTTCCTCGGCGAGCGAGCGGAGGAAGCAGAAGCCGCTGCGGACGAACTCGCGGAGCGCGCACAGGCGCTCGGCGGCGTCCCCATCAGCGGCCCCGCGAACCTCGAAGAGCACGCACCCGTCGAATTCGAGGGCGAGGACGTCTACGACATCCGCACGTCGCTCGAACACGACCGCGAGCTGTACGGAGACGTCATCGAGACCGTCCGCGAACACGTCGGTCTCGCCGAGGACCTCGAGGACTACGCGACGAGCGAACTCCTCCGCGACGTCCTCGAAAACCTCGAAAACGCCGCACACGAAATCGACCACTACCTCGAGGACGACACGCTCGTCCGCACGAACTGACGATGGCGAACCCGCAAACCGGCCGCCTCGTCCAGCCGCTCGACGGCGCGACCGTCCGCCAAGAATGGGGAACGGTCGAGGAGAACGCACTCCGCCTCGACCGCGAGGACGCGGCGCGCGTCGTGGAGGCGTTGAACGCCGACCACGCGGGCGCGTTCAACCTCTTCTACCTCCTGCGCAAGCACTACTGGACGGCCGCCGGCGCGGAACACGAACAGGTCGCGGACGTGCTCAAGGACGGCTACGAACGGGCGCGCGGCCTGAACGACGCCATCGCCGAACGCATCACCGAACTCGGCGGCGTCCCGGCGAGTACACCGCCCCAGATTCAGGAGTACTCGCCCGTCCACTTGGAGGCCGAACACCTCTTCGACCTCCGCGCGTCTCTCACGGGCGACCTGGAGGCGTACGCGACGCTCGCCGCGAGCATGCGCGACCACGTCACGCTCGCGAAACAGGTCGGTGACGAGGCGACTGTCGAACTCCTTCAGGATGAACTGGAAGACCTCGAAGCGGCCGCGCACGACCTCGAAGAACTGCTCGCGGACGACACGCTCGTGGAGGTGTCGCGATGAGCGCACCCCACCTCCGCCATCCCGGTGAGGACGCGCTCCGCCAGGAGTGGGGAACGGTCGGAGAGAACGCGCTCCGCCTCGACACCGCCACGACCGAGGAACTGGTGGCGGCGCTGAACCGCGACCTCTCCGGACTCTACATCCTGTTCAACCAACTCCGCAAGCAGTACTGGACGCTCAGCGGCCGCGATGTCGGCCAAGTCGTGGAGTTCCTAGAGGACGCGGCGGACCGACTCGCGGAGATGACGGACGAGCTCGCCATCCGCGTCGTCGCGCTCGGCGGCGTGCCCGTGAACGGACCGAAGGGCATCCGCGAGCACGCGCCGCTCCGCATTGAAGCCGGCGATGTCTACGACCTCCGGTCGTCGCTCTCGAACGACCTCGACGGGTACGCGACGCTCGCCGTGCAGTTCCGCGACCACATCACGCTGGCCGACGAACTGGGCGACAACGGAACCTCCGACGTGCTCCGAGACCACATCGAAACCATCGAAGCGGACGCCCACGACCTCGAGAAGTTCCTCGCGGACGACACCCTCGTCCGCACGAACTGACGGACGTATTTTTCAGCGACACGAAAATCACGTGAGAGTCGGCGGTAGCGTTACTCGCCGGTGATGATGGACGCGACTTCGTCGCGGTCGAAGAACTGCTCGTCTTCGGGAATCTCTGGGTACGGTCCCTCGGTGTACTGAGGCCACTCGCCGTACACGTCGGGGTAGAGCTGTTTCGCGGTCATTTCGAGTTGGAAGAGGTTCAGAATCGGCCCCTGGTAGCGGCCGCCCTGCGGGTAGATGCGGTCGTTCTGCACGGCGGTGAGCGTCTGTCCGACGGGGTCGTCCTTGAGCGTCGTGCGGATTTCGCTCATGTTGTAGGACGGGTGCAGGCCGCCGAAGACGAGGATGACGTCGGGGTCAGCCTGCGCGAGCGCTTCCATGTCGACCCGGGAGCCGGATTTCACGTCGTCGCCGAACGCGTCGACGGGATTGAACGGGCGGACGTGCGCGGTGAGGAAGCCGGGCGTGTCGACGTTGTAGATGTAGGGCGCACTCGGGTCGCTGAACCCGCCCATGACGATGCTCGGACTGTCCGACGCGTCGGGGAGGTCGGCCTCGATGGTGGCGAGGACGTCGTCGTGGATGGCGGCGAGCGCCTCGTACTTCTTCTCGTCCTTGAAGACCTGCGCGACCTTCTCGAACATCTCCCAGAGCGTGTAGTACTCGTAGGAGTCGGCGTAGGGCGCCGGCGGTTCGGTGTGGCGGTGACTGTACTGATTGCCGAACCACGGGCTGATATTGGTCCGGACCTCCTCGATGTCCGCCACGTCCCAGTTGTCGAGCGCGAGCACGCTCGCGGGGTCGGCGAGGTGAACGTCGCTGTCGAGGCTGTAGAGTTTCTCCTTTGACGTGGTCCATGACGAGTAGAGGCCGGTCCAGTCGAGTTCGACGCTGGGGAGACGGGGCGTGAACTGGTTCCAGAGAGCGTCGTAGTAGCCGGGGGCGTGCATCGCGTTCACGTCGTTTCCGCGACCGAGCGCGAACGCCATTCCCGCGAGATGCGTGAGCCGGGTGAAGATCGTCTCCGGGACCTCTTCGAATTCGACCTCACCCATCGGCGCCATCGACACCGAGTACGGTCCACCCGCCGCGGTCGTGTTGTCGGTGGTTCCGGTCGTGGTCTCCGTGGACGTTCCGGCGGTCGTCGTAGTGTCGCCGCTGCCGCTGGAACAACCCGCGAGCAAACCGCCGACGAGAAGGCCGCTACCGCCCTTGAGGTAGTCTCTGCGCGTCGCATCCGGAAGCGCGTCTGAGTCGCGAACCATACTTTTAGGCCAACCTAATACACCATAAGTGCTACGAGTTTTAGGCAGTCCTAAACTCGGTGGGTCGGCTCCTGAAACTCAAAACATAGTGGCTTTGAACACGCCAGCAACGACTTTTCGAAGTGAGTGCGACGGCGAGAAACGACGATGGACTCGTCGGGATTTGAACAGCGTCAGACGTGCTCGCTACGCTGCGCACGACTGACTAGCTCAAATCCCGCTCGCCAATTTCTTCACTTCAAACAGAAATGGACTCGTCGGGATTTGAACCCGAGGCCTTCCCCGTGCCAGGGGGATGATCTACCACTGATCTACGAGCCCTCGCGTTCATTCGTTGGGCAGGGTTTTCATATAAGACTCTCGGTTCGGAGTGCAACGCGGGAAGTGAAACGCTTTAGAGTCTCGGCCCAGTCCTATTCCGTAGGGAACAGCACGGCCGTACTTCCGACCTGCCATCCGATTGGGTGGCTTGGGAATGCGGTAGTGCCGGCACACCAGCGTGCCGCTTGCGGTTCGTGCGGTTCCAATCATCAACAATGGCACGAATGCATACGCGACGCCGCGGGCAATCCGGTTCGGAGAAGCCCGTGGCCGACGAGCCGCCGGAGTGGAGTGACGTTGACGAGGACGCTATCGAAGACCGTATCGTCGAACTCGCGGAGCAGGGGTTCGACCCGAGCCAGATCGGGTTGAAGCTCCGTGACGAGGGCGTGCAGGGCACGCCGGTTCCGGACGTCTCCCTGGCGACGGGGAAGAGCGTCACGGAAATCCTCGAAGAGAACGACGCGCGTGCGGACGTTCCGGAGGACCTCCGGAACCTGATGGAGAAGGCCGTTCGTCTCCGCGACCACGTGAACGAGAACGGACAGGACCACCAGAACCGCCGCGCGCTCCAGAACACGGAGTCGAAGATCCGCCGCCTCGTGGACTACTACCAGGGCGACGAGTTGGACGAGGACTTCAAGTACTCGTACGACGTCGCGGTCGACATCCTCGAATAGATGGCTGCGACGGGGCGGACTGCATCGTTCGAGTCGGCGGCGCTCGCCGAGCGCGTGCGTGACGCGGCGTTCGTACACGCTGTCGCGCACGCGGACGGCGATAGCCTCGCCGCCGCGAGCCAGCTCGCTCGGGCGTGTGACGCGCTGGGGACGCCGTACCAGGTGTCGCTCGTGCGGTCGCGTTCGAGCGCGCGCTCGCGGGTCGCGTCGGTGGCCGCGTCGGACACGGCGCTCGCCATCGGTGTCGACGCCGGCGAGGACGCGCATCCGCTCGATACGGACGGCCCGCACGCGCTCGCGGCGCACGAGGTCGCGGACCGGCTCGCGCCGGAGTCCGCTGACCCCGCGCTCGCGCTCGCGGGCGCTGTCTCGACGGACTGGACGCCGCAGGGCGACGTGCTCGACGCGGCCGCCGTCTCGCGACGGCCCGGCGTCGGGATTCCGGTCGCCGACCTCGCGGACGGCCTCGCGCACTCGACGCGCCTCTCGGGTCCGTTCTCGGGCGACGAGGGAATGGCGGGTGCATTGCTCGCCGAACTCGGCCTGCCCGCGGAACTCGACGCGGACGCGCACCGCCGACTCGCCTCGCGAGTCGCGCTCGACGTTACGGACGACGCGCCCGTGAGCGCCGCGGACGCGCTCTCTCGCGTTCTTCGTCCGCACGTCCTCGACGACGATTCCTTCGAGACGGTCGAGGGGTACGCGGACGTGCTCGACACGGTCGCGCGCGTCGCGCCCGGCGTCGGGACGGCGTTCGCGCTCGGTCGCGGCGACCGCGCGGACGTGCTCGACGCGTGGCGGGACGCCGCGTCCGCGGCGCACGCTGCGCTCGCAGCGGCCGAGGTGAAGCGGTACAGCGGCCTCGTCACCGTCGATGCGGGCGACGCCGACCCGTGGCTAGTCGCGCGCCTCGCGCGGGACTTCCACGGCGTGGAACCCGCGGCGCTCGCGCTCGGCGACGAGTCGGCCGCACTCGCGACGACCGACGCCGACGCCCGCCGCAGTCTCGCGGCCGTCGTCGGCGCGGACCACGTCGGCGGCCGCGCCACGCTCGCATCGAGCACCCGTCTCACCGAGGACCTCGCGGAGACCGTTCGGGGTGAACTATGACGCGGAGCGCCACCGTGCGCACTCGCGTCGAACACCCCGAACTCGTCGCCGCCGCAGTCCGCCCCGATAACACCGCCCAGATGCGGACGGAGGTCAGTGACGGCTCGGTCGTTACGCACATCGAACGCCCGAGCGTCGGCGGCCTCCGCACCACTCTGGACGACTACACGGTCAACGTCACCGTCGCATCCGAAGTCGCACAGCACGCACACCGATTCAACACTACACAACAATGAGCGAACGATCCGTCTCCAAGAAGAACCAGCAGAAGCGGTGGTACACCGTTCTCGCGCCCGAGCAGTTCGACCGCGCGGAACTCGGTGAAACCCTCGCTTCCGAACCCGAACAGGTCATCGACCGAACCATCGAAACGACGCTCGGCGAAATCACCGACCAGAGCGGCGAGAACAACGTCAAGCTCACCTTCCAGGTGGACGACGTTGGGAGCGACACTGCCTACACGAACTTCGTGAAGCACGAGCTCTCCCGCGACTACAAGCGCAGTCTCGTCCGCCACGGCTCCTCGAAGATTCACGCGGTCATCGTCGCGCGCACCGCCGACGACTACCGCATCAAGATTCAGCCCGAGGCGTACACGACGAAGCAGGCCGACGAGTCCCAGCGCAAGGCCATCCGTCGCACGATGATCGACATCGTCGAGACGGCCGCGACCGAGCGCGCGTTCGAGGACGTCATCGACTCCATCGTCGAAGGCCGGCTCTCCTCGGCTATCTACAATGACGCGAAGACCATCTACCCGCTCCGCCGGGTCGAAATCGGGAAGACGACGCTCGAAGCGCGCCCCGAAGAGGTCTACGAGGAAGAGGAGACCTCCGTCGACGTCGACGAAGACGAAGAGTAGCTACTTTTCGACGACTTTCACGTTTCCGACCATATTCGCGGGCTCGTGCGGGATACAGTAGTAGTAGTACCAGCCCGGAACGTCGAAGACGTGCGTGTACGACTCGCTCGGCGGGATAGCGCCGCCGCCACCGACCTTGCGCTCGAAGTTCTCGAGCGCCGCGGATTCGGTGTCGTACCCGCCGGACGCGAAGTACTCGGCGCTGTCCGGCATCGCGGCGGCGACGCCGGTGACGGTGTGGTAGCGGGTGCCCGTGTTCTCCCACGTCACGGGTTCGCCGACCGTCACTTCGAGCGTCGGCACGCCGTCGGGGATGTACCCCGGGGCGTCCGCGGGCACGTCGATGGCTTTGTCGTCGACGGGCTCGAACGCGTTCGAACGCATCGCTACGTCGTAGTCGGAGGCGTCCACGAGCACGTTCGCCGCACCGGCGATGACGCCCGTCGCACCGGTCGCGCCGACTGCCGCGAGGAACGAACGACGGTCCATACACGACGTTTCGCGGCCGACCTAATAGGCGGCCCGGTCCCGTCGTCCGATATAAACATGTAAGGACGCCGCTGGTGGACGAGTGGGTATGCGACCGCGTCCACGATTCGCGGGCCGGCTGGGAGCCGCGGACGTCGCGACCAGCGTGAACGCCGGCCTCGGGTTCGCTGCGGTGGCGGCGGCGACGGTGAGCGTGTCGCTCGCCGCGCGCGTCCTCCTGCTCGCGGCTATCGTGGACGCCATCGACGGCTTGCTCGCTCGACGATACGGCGGTACGCCTGTCGGCGAGTACCTCGACTCGCTCGCGGACGTGGCGTCGTTCGGCGTCGCACCCGCGGCGCTGGTGTTCGTCGCGGTGTCGGACGCGAACCAGGACGAGTCGGCGCTCGTGCTCGCGTCCGTCGTCGCGGGCGCGCTGTTCGTCGCGGCGGCAGTGGTTCGCCTCGGTCTCTACACCGCCTACGACACGGGACGCGCGGAGACGCGGGGCGTGCAGACGACGCTCGCCGGGACGATTCTCGCCGCCGCCCTGCTCGCGGGTGCGACTCCGCTCGTGTTGCTCGGCGCGCTCACCGCGTTCGTCGTGTTGATGGTGAGTCGAATCCCGTATCCCGACCTCCGTCCGACTCACGCGCTCGCGATGGGCGTCGTGCAGGCGCTCGCGCTCCTCGCGCCCAACGTCGCCACGCACGCGTTTCCCCGACTCTTGTTGGCGTTCGCGCTCGCGTACCTCCTTCTCGCCCCTCGGTTCTATCCGCGCACCGAAGGGAAACCCTCATAGGCGTACTGGCGGAACGAACCTGTATGAGCGACGAGGACGCGGATTCGGCCGACCAACCGGCCGAGAACGACGCTGAGGCGGAGGCAGAGACCGACGCCGAGGACCCCGAACCGGGGGCCGTCGAGGCGTTCGAAGACCGCCTGGACGAGGCCGAATCGGCGCTGGAGGCGGCGGAGACCGAGGCGGACCTCGACGACGTCGATGAAACGCTCGACAACATCGAGGCGGACCTCGACGACGCCGACCTCCCCGAACCCGACGAGGAGGACGCCGACGACCCCCGTGAAGAGCTAGAGAGCCGGCTCTCCGACATCCGGAGCGGCGTTGACGACCAGCGCGGCCCCTACGCCGACGACGTGGTGAGTGACGTGAACGGCGTGAAGTCCACGGTGGACGGGACGCGGTGGACGGCCGACGGCGCGGACGCCGTCGTCGAGACCGTGCAGACGTTCGCGGCGACCGTGAACGACACGCTCGGCGCGGACGTGAGCGCGCCGGACGACCTCGACACGAGCGCGTTCGACGACCTCGTCGACGCTATCGAGGCCGCCGACCTGGACGCCGACGAGGACGCCGAGGAAATCGCGGAACTGCTCGACGCGACGGACGCCCTCGAAGCAGGCGTGGAGGACGCAGAAGAGTGGACGGACCTCTCCGTGCGCGAACAACTGCGCCGGGACGGCTACTACGACTCGCTCGGCGAGAAGTTCAAGGACTTCCCGCCGGAGTGGAGCGCGCTCAAGGAGTGGCAGAAGCGCGACGACGCCGACATGGTGCTCCTGCTCATCGAGAAGATGGGGGACTCGGAGTTCATGAAGCGCCACGCCCTCGACGCCCTGAAGCACATGGGGAACGAGAACGCCATGGAGAAACTGCGCGAACTCGCGAACCGCCGCGAGATTCCCGCCATCGAAGCAATCGGAAAAATCGGGAGCGAGGACGGATTGGACGCGGTTCAGGAGTACACGGCGTCCGACTCGAACCCGCAGCTCCAAAAAGCGGGGCTGCGAGCGGTCGCCGAAATCGGGTCCGCGGAGGCGACGCAGGACGTGGCGAACCAGCTCGTCGCGGAGAACGAGAGCGTGCGCAGCGTCGCGGCGCGCTCGCTCGGACTGCTCGGTGACACGCGCGCCATCGACCCGCTCGCGGACGTGCTCGCGGACGAGGACGAGTCCGAGAGCGTGCGCGCGAGCGCGGCGTGGGCGCTCGTCCAGATCGGAACCGAGCGCGCGCTCGACGCCGCCGCGGGGTACGCGGACGAGCGGAGTTTCATCGTCCAGCAGGAAGCGCAGAAGGCGGCGCGCGCGCTCGACGCCTAGAGGAAGGTCGCGACGAACAGTCCGGCGAACGCGAGCGCGACGAGGAGGAAGCCGATTCTACCGACCCACGTGTACTCGCTCGCCTCCTGTGGGTTGAGTTGGACGCTGTACGACCCGAAGTCGGTGTCGTACTCGACGTAGCTCGGGAGTTGGAACGTTTCGACGAACAGCAGCGCGCCGCCGAGCGCGCCGGCGGCGTAGCTTGCGAGATGCAGCGTTTCTACGAGGTCGACCATGCCGGGTTCGAGGGACGCGACCGCAAAAACCCCGAGGGTTCATACCGGAAGCCGCGCCCAGACGGGTCGTGTTCCGCCTGCTCACGCTCGCGCTCGTGCTCTCCGTCTCCGTCGCGGGTGTCGTTCCGAATCCCGTGACGGACGACGACCGCGGCGAGTACGTCACGCTCTCCGTCCCCGAGAACACTAGTCTCGGCGCGTACACGCTCGCTGACGGCGAAACCACTGCCAGGCTACCGAATGTCACCGTTTCCGGGCGGGTCGCGCTCGCCGCGGACACCGCGCTCGCCCGCAACCTCACGGACGCCCGGGTGGTTCGCGTTCCGGAGTTCCCGCGGTTGGCGAACGGCGGGGAGACGCTCGTCCTCCGACGCAACGGCACCGTCGTAGATCGAGTAACGTACGCGGACGCCCCCGAGGGAGAGGTCTTCATCAATGGGGAGTGGCGGCCGCTCGGCGCGACTGACGTGCGGACGGCGAGCACGACCGACGTGGACGTGTCGGCGTTCACGCTTCCGGACGCCCCGGAGCGAGTGCGTGCGGCGCTCCGCGGCGCGGACGACCGCGTGCTCCTCGCGGGGTACACGTTCTCGTCGCCGCGGGTCGCGCGCCTGCTCGCGGCCGCTGCGGACCGCGGCGCGACCGTGCGCGTGCTCGTGGAGGGCGGGCCGGTCGGCGGCGTCACCGACGCCTCGGCGCGCGTACTCGACCGGCTCGTGGCGAGCGAGGTGGCCGTGCGAGTGCTCGACGGGCCGCGGGCGCGGTACGCGTACCACCACGCGAAGTACGCCGTCGCGGACGACCGCGCGCTCGTCACCTCGGAGAACTGGAAACCGGGCGGGGTCGGCGGGCGCGCCACGCGCGGCTGGGGCGTCGTCCTCCGCGACCGCGGACTCGCCGACCACCTCGCGGCAGTGCATGCCGCGGACAGCACGTGGCGCGACGGAATCCCGTGGCGCGAGTACCGCGCGAACGCGACGTTCCAGGACGGCGCGCCCGCGACCGACACGTATCGGAGCGACTTCGACGCGTGGAACGGCACCGCAGAGGCGTCCGTGTTCGTCACGCCCGACGACGGACACCAAACCACGCTCTCCGTGCTGCAGAACGCGACCGACCGGCTGCTCGTCCAGCAGGTCCGCATCGACGACGACCGCTTCCTGAACGCCACGCTCGACGCCGCCCGCCGCGGCGTTCGCACGCGCGTGCTGCTCGGTGGCGCGTGGTACGTCCGCGAGGAGAACAGGAAACTCGTGGACAGACTCCGAAAGACGGCGCGCGCGGAAGGCCTGCCGCTGCGGGCGCGCGTCGTCGACCCGCGGTCGCGCTTCGACCACCTGCACGTGAAGGGCGTCGTCACCGAGAACGCGGTGCTCGTCGGCAGCCTCAACTGGAACCACGAGTCCGTCGAGAATAATCGAGAAGTGATGGTCGCGTTGCGAGGAAGAGCGGTCGCGGACTACTACGCGGACGTGTTCCGGGCGGACTGGCGCGGCGGCGTGTGGCGGCTTCCGCTCGTCGCGCTCGCGGGGACGCTGCTCGTCGTTCTCGCCGCGGGCGGCGTGCTGTGGCGGCGGGTGTCGTTCAGCGGGTCGGGGCGGAGCGGAGTTCCTCGTCGAGTTCCGCGTCCGCCATCTTCTCGATGAGCGCGTCCAGCACTTGCTCACGCATCCCGGGGACGAACCGGATGGAGCCGACGACGAGGTGGCCGCCGCCGGAGACGCCGGCGCCGGGGAGTTCGTCGTTCAGGTCGGACACCATCTGGGGGATGTCGAGGCGCACGCCGTCGCTGCGGAGGACGGCGAAGTCGGGGCCGACGCCGATAGTGATGACGGGTTCGCCGGTCTCCACGACCTTCTCGTCGTGAATCTCGCCCGTCGTCTTCCCTGGCGCGGGGTACTGGAAGCGGTGGGCGTGTTCCTCCACGTCGATGGTGTAGAGGTTCGCGTCGTTCGCGACCGTGCGGTGTTCGACGTGCGGCATCGCCGCATCCAACTGGCGGTCGACGGCCGTCTCCGCCTTCTCGGCGAGGAACGGCACGAGGTCGCGGTGGCGGTCGGCGTCCCCGCCGACGTTGAGCACGTCGTTCACGAGGGTCGCGCCGGAGTCGTAGCGGAGCATGTACGCCTCGTAGTCGAGGGCTTCGCTGATGTCGTGCAGGAAGTCCTCGTCGTAGCCGGCGTCCCGGGCGAGCGAGAGGTAGTCCGACATCGCGTCCGCCTTCGAGCGGTCGGAGAGACCGGCGACGGCGGGGACGTGGTCGAGTTCGCCGTCGAGTTCGGGCGAAATCATGCGCGCGAGTTCGACGCACATCATGCCCGTGGTGATGCGGTAGTCCTCGCCGTGCAGGTAGGGGTTGACGTGCGCGTCGACGAACGGGTCGACGGCCTCCGGGTCGGGGTGGTGGTGGTCGACGACGAGGATGGGGATGTCGTAGTGGTCGAGCGCCTCGTACGCGGGCGTGTCCTCCTCGGTGCTGCCGTTGTCGAGCATGAGGAGGAGCGGGAGTTTCTGGCCGTGGCGCGCCTGGTCTTCCAGGCCGAAGTTGAGGTCGCGGGTCGCGTCCTCCATCTCGTAGTACGGCGCCTTGCTGGGGAGGCGCTTGAGGAGGTGGCGTTTCGCGTCGTCGTCCTGGTGGGTGGCGTCGATGAACTGTTCGAGCGCGAGCTGAACCGGGACGCTCGCACACATCCCGTCGCCGTCCGCGTGGTGACGCATCCGGATGGGGCGGGATTCGAGCACGGTCTTACGGAGTTGCCGTGCGACCTCGCGGAGGTCGTCGCGGAGGCCGGAGAGCGCCGGCCACTCGACGAGCGGTTCGGTGTCGATGGGGTCGGCGCGTTCGGCGACGGCGGCGTCGAGGCGGTCGCGGAGGTCGGCCGCCGCGGGGTCGGTCAGGACTTCGATGTCCTCGATTTCGACCTGAATGCTTCCCTCCCGGGTTTCGACTTCGCCCGTGACGTGGACGACGTCTTCGAGGTCAACCTCAGGGTGCGCGCGCACGCCAGCCTCCTCGAAGGCCGTGCAGGGCGCGATACCGGTTTCGTCGCGCACGCGGAAGATAGTCGGGCCGCCGGTCTGCTTCACCTGCGCGACCTCGCCTTCGAGGTGGACGGTGTCGCCGACGCGGTCGTCGAGGGTTTCGACCGCCACTACGTCGTACTGGACGGAGCGCTCGACCGTCTCGTACTCGTCACCCGGGACGGGTTCGAAGGAGAGGTCGCCGTTGTCGCGGACGGCCGCGAGTTCGACGACGAGGTCGTCGCCCACGTCGTAGGACGCGTCCTCGGGCATGTCGGACTCGTGGACGAGACCGGAGACGTGCTTGGAAACGTCGACGAACACGCCGTACTCGACCACGCCGTTCACGCGGGCGTGGTAGCGTTCGCCGACCTCGATGGCGTCCGACGTGCAGTCGGGGGAGAGCCGATAGACGACTTCTCGGTCGTCAGAACGAGACTCACTCATTAGGACACAGGTGGGTGTCGCGGCTTTTAACTCTCCCGAAAGGCCGACTCGGGGGTATCGCAACCCTTAGAGTCGACGCGCCGCGACTACTTCGTATGTTGTTCCGTTCGCGGCGGGAGGTCGTCGGCATCGCGGCCGACACGCTCTCGTTCGCGCTGTCGGCGGCCGCCGACACGCATCCCGACGAGTACCTCGGCGTGCTGCGCGGCACGCCCGCGAGCGAACTCGGCGTCGACGCCGACGGCGACATCATCACGGACGTGCTCGTCGTCCCCGGCACCGAATCCAGTCCCGTGCAGGCAACCCTCCAGTCGAACCTCGTGCCGAACGACTCGCACACCGTCGGGAGCATTCACTCGCATCCGAACGGCGTCCTCGAACCGAGCGCGGCGGACCGTTCGATGTTCGGGAAGTGGTCGGTTCACGTCATCATGGGCGCGCCCTACGAGTCGGACTGCTGGCGGGCGTTCGACCGCGACGGCGAACCGCGGCCGCTCGACGTGCTGGACGTCGACCTCCCCGACCCCGAATCGTTCTTCGACTTCACGCAAGCGGACATCGACGAGGAGCTATGAAGGTCGTCGCGCAAGGCACGTTCGACATCATCCATCCCGGCCACGTCCACTACCTCAGCGACGCCGCGGACATGGGCGACGAGCTCCACGTCATCATCGCGCGCCGCGAGAACGTCGGCCACAAGGAAAAGCCGGTGCTGTCGAACGAGCAGCGACGGGACGTGGTCGCCGCGCTCGACGTAGTGGACCACGCCCGCATCGGCCACGAATCCGACATCTTCGCCCCCATCGAGGACATCGACCCCGACATCATCGCGCTCGGCTACGACCAACACCACGACGCCGACGGGATTCAGGCGGAACTCGACAACCGCGGCATCGACTGCACCGTCGAACGCGCGTCCCCCCGCGACCCCCAGTACGAGGACGAACTGCTCTCCACGGGCGACATCATCGACCGCATCATCGACCAGCGCTGCTGATAGACCTAGCGCTCCAGCACGTAATCGAATCCGACTGCTACCCTACTCCTCTCGCGGCTGCGCGTCCAGCAACCGCACCACATCCTCCGCCACCTGCTCCGGCGGCACGTCCGACTGCATCGAGAACGACTCCAGATGCGCCGCCAACAGACTCAACGCCCGCAACCCAGTCGTCTCCGCATCCTCGAACTCGTGCGACAACACGTAATCCAACTCCTCTCCATCCACCACACCAACGAAGAACCCATCCAACCCCTCGCGGTCGAGAATCTCCCGCGCAGTCTCCAAATCAGCCTCGAACTCGGACATACGTCCCACGACAAAACCCAGCCACAAAGGTACCGCGACAAACATGCACCGACCGGGATTTGAACCCGGGCCATGAGCTTGGAAGGCTCAGGTCCTACCACTAGACCATCGGTGCTCGCTTCGCTCACACCGTGCATCGCAAACCATCGGTTTGCTCAACATCGGTGCGCGTTTCGCTCTATCCGGCGGTCGTTTATTGATGTTTCCTTTCGTGGAAGGGTTCACGTGTGATGACGGGCGCAACGGTGGGTGTTGCTGTAGTCGGCCGTCGCGCGGACTGGTGAACGTTCGGACGCCGCGCGACGCGTAGGGAGTCCGGACTGTCAGCCCTTCGTGACGGTCGCGTAGCAGTTCCCGCTCGACAGTTCGAAGTCGACGAGTTCGAGCGCCGAGTCGTCGATGTCCGCGCGGAACTCGTCTGGCGCGTAAATGTGGTAGAACCGCGGGACGGTGTCGCCGCCGGGAAGCGTCCAGTCTACGGTGGTGTCGAACCCGTCCGTTCGGTCGAACTTCGAGTGCGCGGTGCTCCACGCACTCACGAGCGCGCGACCATCCGCGGAGAGGACGCGGGCCAGTTCGTCGAGGCTCGCGCGTCTCGCGTCCCGCGTCGGCAGGTGGTGGATGGTCGCGACGTACACCGCGAGGTCGCATCCGCTCTCTCGTAGTGGGAGGCGGGCGGCGTCACCCTGTACGAACGTCGCG
>Ga0207813_100442_pt1 | contig 23450 bp, 20 predicted proteins | sample A23E3SouthBayCA_2_FD_187730 | JGI IMG/M metagenome (GOLD analysis project Ga0207813, IMG submission 187730) | Aerobic enrichment media microbial communities from Eden Landing Ponds, California, USA - A23 E3 (4) (SPAdes) | ecosystem: Environmental > Aquatic > Marine > Unclassified | place... | reverse complement strand
CCTGTGTAGGTGCAACTGACCTCTGCCGACGAAGCATATCGCCACCGTGGAGCGGCTCCTACGAGATACTGACGAAATTAGCTGGGGCTAAACACGTACGTGATCTCTATCAATTCGAATCCGTCTCCACAGACGTGTTCGAGGGAGCGACAGAGACGTTTCGCCAGTGGACCGACCTGGGCGCGTCACTGACTGATTTCGTCGTCGCGGCACACATGGCCCATCTGGATGTCGACCACATCCTCACCTACGACCGACACTACGAGGCGTTCGACGTGACGACACTTCCCTATCGTAGACCCGACTGAACGGTCTGTCGAGGTTCTTTCGTCACACCAGTCCAGCAGTCAGTCCTCGTAGGGATTAGCGGTTGTTTCAGCGCGAAAGATGTTGAATCAATAGGGTTTCAACAGAGTCGGGCCGCCATATTCTGTCTTCCACTGGCGGGCGTGTAGAATTTTCGTGGCAACTCTGCTGTCTGTCGGGGTGAGCCTGGGTATCAGAGTCGCACTGTGTCGGGAGTCGTGTCTCTGGCATTTATCTCACATAATTGGGTGAGGAGAATTCGAGCGTCGACGACGGGAGTCGGTCGTACCACGAATCGGCAATCGTGGAGTTGCGCTCGAGATTCTCCTCGGAGTACAACGATGTCCAGTGTAGTCACCCCCGACCTGCAGGACCGAGTCCAGACCATCAGCGACGCGTTCGCGGCCTTCGAGGCATCGCGGCCCTCGGACGAGAATAACTCTACTTTCGCCATCGAACAGCGTGATATCGAAGCCCAACTTGAACAGCTCCACTCCTACCGGATCCCGCTCGAGGAGGCTGTTCGCACCGTCGTACGCAAAGCCTGCACCGATGCCGGCCTCGAGCGTGAGGACCTCTCGGGCAACCTCGCTCGCCTGGCTGGCTACGGTGGTCGACCCGGTGGCTTTTCTCGAATCATGCTCGCCGACGTCGACGAGCCAGACGTATGGGTGGACGTCGTGGCCGAAGTCGTCGAGCTCTGGGAGCCCCGGAGCGAGAAAATCGCACAAGTTGGGCTCCTCGGTGACGAGTCAGGCCGTCTCAAGTTCGTCACGTGGAAGAGTGCTGGCCTCCCGGAACTCGAAGAGGGTGTCACCTACCGATTCGAGAGCGTCGTCACCGACGAGTACCAGGGTCGCTTCTCGGTGAGCGGCAACTCCGCGACGACGATCACCGTGACTGACCAGGCAGTCGAGGCTCACGACGATGCCGTGGAGGTCGTCGGAAGCATCGTCGATGTCCAGGAGGGCTCGGGGCTCATCAAGCGCTGCGGGGCCGACGACTGCACTCGCGTCCTCCGAAACGGCCGCTGTGCCGAGCACGGACCGGGCGACGGTGCGTTCGACCTTCGTATCAAGGCTATCGTCGACGACGGCGAGCGGTCGGTGAGCGCGCTGTTCGACGAGGAAGCCACCAACACGGTGACTGGCATCTCACTCGACGATGCTACGCAGATGGCGACCGATGCGCTATCGACCGATGTCGTCGTAGACGAGATTCGTTCAGGGCTCCTCGGACGGCGGTACCGACTCTCTGGGACCGTTCTCGGCTCGTACTTTCTGGTCAACGACGTCGAGGAGACGTCCGATGCACCGTCTGGTCTGGAAGCCGAGGCGGTCGAACCAGCACTCACGCAGCGCCAGCCGGCAGTGCGGTTGTTCGCCGAAGAGCTCAACGCGACGACGGAGACGTTTCAGGAGTCCGACGAGGAGCGTGCGCCGGTGTACGGTCTCACGCCGACCGGTGCAGGCATCAACCGGGTGTTCGTGGTCGGAACGCTCGTCGAGACGAATGACGTCGGGAAGGACTCCGAGTACTGGCAGGGGAAAGTTTTCGCGGCTGACTCGCCCGTGTATGTGTACGCCGGCAACTATCAACCCGAGGCGATGAACGTTCTGCGGGCGACGGAAGCGCCTGCATACGTTGCGGTCGTCGGGAAGGTCCGCACGTACGAGCGCGGCGACCGAACCAACGTATCGATCGAACCGGAGTCGATCACCGTTGTGGACGAAGCGACTCGTGATGCCTGGGTTGCGGAAACGGCCAAGCAGACCGGAGAACGACTCGCTGGATTCGAAGCCGGGACGGCCCAGTATGCCGAGCGCGCCAAGGAGGCGTACGGTGAGGACGTGAGTCCGATCAGCGAGGCCGTGACCACGCTCGCCGAATCTGGCGACCTCTGATCGGCCGACGCCTACTGGAACGCTCTCTTGGCCGTTTTGATGTCGGGTTCCGAGGAATTACACCCGTGGGTGAGGAACCGCCGACTATGGAGTACACACCAGACGCATTTGCCGACGCTCTTTCTTCGGGAGACTCTGACCGGGTGAACCGGGTAGTGGACGAAGTCGAGAGCATGGATCTCGAGGATCGTGCGGCACTGTTCGACGACTGCTTCGAGGTGTGTAGAGAAATCTACGAGGACGGGGACGGCTATCAGCGTCAGTCGACGATCCGCTTTGCGGCAGCGCTGTACCCGCGTCTTGCCTATCGGTCGATCGGGACAGAATTCACCGACGATGCGCTTCCCGGAGCGTACACGGTCGAAGAAACGGCCACGCATCGTAATCGCCTTCGAGACCTCTATCTGGACGCGCTCGTCGACGACGATGGGCGGGTCCGGCGTGCAGCCGCCAAGGCAATCAAGGAGTTGGCCCTGACCGCCGAGATGATCGGAGCCACCGACGAACTGCAGGCGATGTTGGAGAACCTGAAGTCGCTCGCTGCTCACGAGCCCGAGTCGAAAGCGAAACACATCGAACAAGCCTACGAAAACGTCGCCTTTCACGCCGATAGGCCGACTTCGTTGCTTCCCGACGAGGCTCAGGACAGCGTCGAGCAGAGCGGTTCCACCCACTCCAAGGATCGGCTCGAACGATACAGGCGATATCGAGGGGTTGGACAGGAACTGAATACCAAGCTCCTGCGTGAGTGTACCGACCGCGAAGCGATCCTGGAGTCGGCCCAGCTATTGGGCATCGAGCGAGACGGTGATGCAATCCTCTACGACGCTGAATCGCATACAAACGTCCACTACGAGTTCTTGCTCAACGAGTACCGCCAAAACGGCCAGACTGCCGTCGAGCAATATTATGCGCAGGAACGGTGGGAAAGCGACGTCGAACACACGATTCTGGAGGCTCTCCTTGAAGCGGAGACTTCGCTCTTCAAAGTCACTGCCGTCGATGGTAGCGACAAACACTTGATCGTGACCGATCTCCTGAGCGACGACGATAACGAACTCAGAGTGACCGACGTCAATCTCAGCGAAACTGCCGAGCCTGGCACCCTGCTCTTCTTTCGACTCGTCTCGTACGATGAGTTCAATATGACGTCCGGCGTCTCGTTTCCCTTCCCTGCAGACGAGGAGGACCGCCTGCTCCGCGAATACGAACACCGAGCTGACGACGTCGACTCAAAACTTGAATCTGTCCAGCGCTTCGTGGCGTTCTTCGACCTGTACCGAGACTACGGAATCCACATCCAGTATCTGTGACCGCAAACAGGTTTTGGAGCGAACGATTTGGTATCCGACCGAGGATCGGTCGGGGCCTCGACTTGGGGGCAAATCACGTTGAGTGACTGCACTGCGACCCAACTTGGGCGAGCCCGAACACAAATACGTCTCACCCTCGCACGTCCACACAAGGACGAACGATGCCCCACGAGTGCGATGCCTGCGGCGAGACTTTCACCACACTGAGTCGCCTTCGTCTGCATGACTGTCCGGCGGAGGCATCTGAGAGCCAGGACCCACTGTCCTCGTTCGACGCCTTTCTCGATTCGATATCCGAGTCACTCGAAACGGATATGCAGCGAAACGCACGGGAGCGCGAGAAACGCGGGCTCGAGGCCGCGAGCGAGACGTTGAAAACCGATCTTGAGGCGGCTGCCCAGGGAGACGTCGACGCCGCGTTCCGGTTTGTCGCCCAGTACGAGCGGGAACTTCGGGAGTACCACGACGCCGAGGACTACGACACGTATCGGGGAATCTTCTGGGCGTTCTATGAGTCCGGTGCGGAGACTCTCGACGAGATCGCCACGCGCGAAGGATGGGACTTTCTCGCAGACCTCGTCAACGCCTACCCACCCGACGGTGCCGACGACGAACCCCTCACGAGTCCGGTCATCGAGAACGCGGTTGGACGACACATCATCCGGGTGCGTCTGCGCGATGGCGTCCAAGCGGTTCCCGTCGAGGCACTCGCGTATCTCGGCTCGTTCTGGGAGTCGATGGGAGGGACCAGTGGCGAAGAGTCGTTTACGTACGGCTGGGGAATCGATCATCCGGACCACTCGGTCGCGGATCACATCCACGATGTCGTTACCGACGAACTGTTCTGGGTACGCGGGGTGCTCCCACACACGTTTTACGCTGACCAGCACGCTGCGGCTGACCTGCTTGAAGCGTTGCTCACTGACGAGCGCACCGACTACGAGGACCGATACTTGCTGGCGGCGATCCTGGCCACGGTCGATCACGATTCGACGCCGAAAATCCCGCGCTACTGGGACCTTCGCGAAGAACTGGACTACCGGTTCGAGTGGGACGAGACGGTCCGGACACGGCTACGAGAGACAATCAAGACGGAAGGGTTTCACGAGCGTCTGCCCGCAAACTGGACGTTCAGCGACATGGAAGTATGAGCAACCGAGAGGAGCTACTCGAAGAAACGCCGCCGGAGGCACTCCGAGCGTTTCTCGTCCGGGAACTGGAAGCCGACCCGGACCTTGAACGACGGTTCCACTCCTTTCTGGACACGTCTGACCTCGATGTCTACGAACTGCGAGCCGAAATCGAGTCCAAGTACGGGTATCGGACGGCACCGAATTTTACCGAGTACGAGGAGCAGGCAGAGTCGTACATCGAGAAGGGGCGCTACCGCGACGCAGCGACTATCTACCGTGCGATGTTCGAGGCGATGCGCGATCACCTCCACGAGTTCGATCCCCACCGGGGTGGATTCGAACACGACGAGACCTTTCAGGACGCCATTGCCAGCTACGCAACCAGTATCCGCGATGCGAACCTCCCCCATGGGGAGAAGCGCACGTACATCGAGTACTGTTTCGACCAATGGCTCGACGAACACGAAGAAGGGGGATTCCCGCAGTACTTCCGAGAGGCGCTCTGGGAGCTATGCACGACCGAAGACGACTATCGCTACTGGCAGTCTCTGCTCCGGGACCGACTCGACGAGCGGCTCGATTCCCAGCGAATCTACGGTGAACAGTACGATGACGATTCGGATACATGGCGTCGCGATAACCTCACCACGCCTGCCTCCGAGGACGAGTTACTCGACGGGTACACCGAAACCGCCTGGTTGCGCGGCTACGTTGAACTGCTTGACCGTCTCGACGAGCGGGCGGAACTCGGTGCTATACTCAAGCGACACTATCCTGCGTCTCGACACCTCTGTTTTCGATACGCCCGTCTCCTCGCGGATGAAGGTGAACGGGAGGCAGCCATTACCGTCGCGGAGTACGGGACCGATGCGTTCTCGGGTTCGGATACAGTCGAACTCCGTGAGTTCCTCGCCGATCAGTACGAGGAGATCGATGCCGATGCCTTCCAGGAAACGATGATCGATCTGTTCGTTGAGCGGACGGACTGGACGTACTACGACCGACTGACGGCAGCAACGCCGGACGACGAATGGAAACAGGTTGTCGACACGATCGTAGAGCGACTGGACAGTCGATGGGACGCCGATACGATCGTCGAGATCTACCTGCGAGAGGAGCGGATCGAGGACGCGTTCGAGACGGTCAGGACCGCTCGCGATCTCGACCTGTTCGAAGCGCATATCGACCAGCTTGGAGAACACGACCCCGCTGCGTACTTCGATGCGTATCGTCGAGCGATCAAGAAAGCAGCTGCCGAGGCAAGCCGGCGCAAGTACTACCGACAGGTGGCCGAGCATCTCCAGACCATCCAGACGCTGGGGCGTGACCGACGCTTCGAGAATCTGGTATCCTTCCTGCGAGAGGAGTACTCGAATCGGCCGGCGTTTCTCGACGAACTGGAGAAAGCCGGGTTCTGAATTCCACAGCCGTCCTATCAGAAATAGCTCGGGAGGATACCGTACGTTCTGGCAACCGATACGATCTTCTCCTGAAACTCGTCGGACTCTTTGTCGTGTGATTCCACCAGTGCATCTACCTCGGTAGAGTATGCCTCGCGGATCGCTCCCGCTTCTGCTCGTCCCTCGACTGTCGGCTCCCAGACGGCTGTCGTCCCGTAGTCACCCCGTTCGAGCGGTGGACCGCGCCGCTCGCGTTCTCCGACACGCTCGATCAGTCCCTGGTCTTGTAGCGTCTGGAGTGTCGCTTCGACGTCGGATTCGAGGTCAGCGTCTGCCGCGAGCAGTTGTTCGACCGATGGAAGGTCGGTGTTCTCATCCTGCGTGATGAGATCGAGTTTCGTACAGGCTGCGACGATCTGGTCAGTCGTCTTTTCGACGCCACCGTAGTCGTGTTTGTAGCGTCTGTCGTGAGTGGTGAGCTGATCGATAACCGTTCGTTCGATCCACGTCTCGGTGTGCATGAAAGAGGCACATCCCCGGAGATAGAGAAATGTATCGCACGGTCCGGAGGATGTCACCGCTATTCGAACTCCTCGAGCAACTCCTCCAGCATCGGTCGCAATTTGTACTTCCGATGGTGTTCGTCTCGGAGGGTTTCCACGTAAGTTCGCCACTCGTCGACTTCGCCTGCGGCCACTGCCGCTTTCCCAGCGATCTCCAGCCAGTCCGCGGCATCGCGATATCGCTGAGACTGCCCTTCTTCGATGATCGGCTCAGCCTGCTCTTTGCAGGCGTCGATCGTCCACTGAGGGTGGTCCTCCCAGACGGCCTCGGCGACCGGTTCGACCACTTTGTAATCCGAAAAGCGGTCTGCGATGGCGATGGCCTCCTCGTACCGCTCAGCGTACAGGAAAATCTCGACGTGTCGGGGCGCAGTTCGCTGAGTCGTGTGTCTGTCTGCGAGCGCCTCCAGGAGGGTTTCCCGAACGTCCGGCCACTCTTCGCCAGCGAGTTCCTCCGTCGTCTGGTAAGCTCCGAGCGCCGGCGCAGCTTCGAACGCGGCGACGGCAACCTCCAGCGCGAGGTCGTCTTCGCCCATGCCGCTGGCTCTGTCCCGGAGCCACTCGGCCAATTCTGCCTTCTCACTGCCTTCTAGACTCAGTCCGTGCTGGGCCATCTTCAGCGCTGCCTCCGGGCGGTCGTGGTTCCGAAGTGTTTTGGCCAGAGTGAGTGCTTCGTCGGGTGAGTCCAGGTTGTGTCGGCCGTATTCGATCGCCTCGTCGATCCGTCCTTCCTCGACGAGTTTGGTAACGTACGCATCGACGAGATCGGCTGTCGCAGCTAGGTTCAGGTACTCCTCGATGCGGTTCTGGCGATCGAGGACGTTGAGGCGGGCTCTGATGAAATCCTCGGCGTACCACGGCGGATCTCCTTCCCAGAGATCGATGGGTGTGCCGTCTCCATCCATTGCTCGCTGAACTGGTTCGAAGTCCCAGCCCCGCTGAGCTGCCTCGAGAGCGACACTGTACGGTGGATGGTGCGTGTAACTTCCCATTTCGCTCTCCCAACCCCAGAGGCGGTCCTCCCAGTCGGCACGTTCCTCTTCCGAGAGGTCGGCCGTGAGCAGCGCTTCGGCCAACACGTTGTCCACCTCGTCGAAGAACTCGAAGATTGCCCCCGAATCGTCGTACGAGAGGGCGAGCCACTCCTCGTCCATGAGTTCGTCGGCCAGCGGTTCGAGGATGTCCAGCGCCGTCTCGCCGTCGCCGGAATCGATAGCCGCTCGCGCTTGGTCGAGGAAGTCTCGCAACTTTTCGACGTCAGTTTCGACCGCCACATACGGGTCGCGGGCGTGGTCGCTCCGCCCGTCTGTGGGCCCGAGGACGTACTGTACCTGCTGTCGGATCGACTCTCGATTGATATCCGGCGTTCGGTCGCGAGCGTCATTGGAGTCGGCCGTCTCGAGTCGGGATTCGACCCACTCTGCCAGTTCCGGGCGCTTCTCGACTAGGTCGATGAGCAGGCTCCGGAGTTCTTCGGGGTCCGTGTCTGTCACCAGTTCGGAGACGGATGGACGCTGGCTGATGGCGTCAGGGTCGCGGACGTACGTCAGCAACACCGCGACGCGATGTTTGCAGATCCCACCGTGATCGTACGGGCAGGAACAGTTCGTGTCGACGACGCCGCTATCGTCGAGTTCGATCCGGACCTGATAGGGTTCGTACTGGCTGCCCTCTACCTCAGCTCGCACCACGTCACCACGCCGAACGATCTCGAGAACGCGCCCGTCGTCGTAGTAACTTTCCCCTCGATCATATGACTGCGGACGTGCGAGGTTCCGGACTGTCGCCTCGGTGAGCGCTGGGTGTTGACCCATCAGTCGTAGCGACTGCTACAACTTGCATCTATATAACAGACATTCGTTGTCTCTCAGCTGAATCCATCGTCAAGGAGACTATTCAGAAACGTTCGCCCCTCAATTACCGCTGTCTCCTCCCTGACACCGATGGCCGCAAGTACATCTTCGATCGCTTGTTCAGCGAGGGAGTCACTGACCAAGATTGCAACGTGATCCTCCTGCCCCGTGGCATATTGATATGCAAGTCCGGCAAGAACAGCATCTGTCGTCTCAACTTCATCCTCTGTGACGTCGTCAGCAGAGAGACTATAGATTCGTTCACGCGTCCTGTCGATCGCATCGGAGACGTCGGGATCGGTGAAATCTACTTCGGCACGTTGCAGCCAGCCAGCGTCCTGTGCCGAACGAAGTCGGTCACGCTGATACCGGTAGGCCTCTGGGCTCTCACCGAGTTCTTCGGCGACGTGGTCGGGGATCCGAACCGCAATGTTCCGCCGGGTTACGTATTCCTCGAACGCTTGGTACTTGGCGTTGGAAGGGCCACCCATAGCGTAGAGTACGCTGGTGTCGACGATCGCAATACTGCTGCTCGGAATCTCCATCGCCGGCATTACATCAGGGCTCCAGATACGGGTCGTACCCGGTTGCCTCTTTGACGACAGTCTGGAGCGCCGTGATGACGGTCGTACCCTCGACCGGGTGGACGTCGAGTTTGTTTGCGGCAGTCCGCTGGGTCATCTCACCGTTCATGACGCGCAACGTATAGTGTAGCGCCGCCGCCAGCTTCGGAATTCCTTGACGTTCGACGAACACCCGGATATCTTCGTCTTCTAACTGACGTCCGATCGCGTCCACAAGGACAGGTGTCACGACCACCTCCCCGTGATCGGTATCGAGAGTGAGGTGAACTGGCTCTACTGAGACCCGAGTTGGCGTCTCGGCCTCGTGGCGAGTCAGGATCCCCATCTCCTCGAGTTCGCCGATGTACTTGTACGCCGTCGAATGAGGGATGTCGAGATCATCCTTGACGGCCTCGATGGCAACCGGGCCATTCCGGAGGATGTAGATGTAGAGTCGTGCCAGCTGGGGCGTGTTCAGCAACTCGGTATAGGTGAGGAGATCTCCGAGTGTCTCCTCGGGATCGGCGGAGTTGGTGAGTCGGTAACCCGTCGACATCACTATCCATGTTCTATGTATAGCGTATTAACCCTTCTGCCGCCCACTGGATCTCCTGGATGGTTCGTCACGTCGAGACATCATTTGTATCGGAAATTCCTCATAGACTTTCGATGGCCCCGGTGATGGCATTGGAGACTTGGCGTTCGGTTCAGTGACAGTTACCGCAAGTGAGAATGTGACGAGCTAACCTTCGTTTCAGTCTACATCGTTCGATGTAAGCGGCGACTTTCATCCAGTGGGTTACCCCACAAAACTCACTAATAAGTCTACGTGGGGTAACTACAATATATTTTATCGAGCTCGTCGATTTCTGGTCTTGGAAAGGGGGTTACAGATCCAAGTCTCTGGAAAGAGACTCGCTGCTACAGTTCGTTTCTACGTTGTCACCGTCCTACTGCTCGTCGTCGACTCGATCCTGCGGTTTCTCTCGACTAGTTCGACGTTTTCCTGCGCCAGCCACCAGTCGGGTATCCAGTCTGTGACCGGGAATGTCCAGCTCTCCGAACCCCGCCAGTACGCGATAGGGTTCTTCGGTACCGGTTTTCCAGCAGTCATCGATCGGGACTTCCGGCGGCGTCTGGTTCGTTGCGTTCCACAGGGGTTCGAGGTGGTCGAGGACCTGGAATCGGGTTCGGACTCGTCGCTATCTCTTTCGAGGACCTCGATGGTGCTATCGCGGCGTGTCTCGAACGTCGCTTCCTCACCATACCAGCCCTTGACTACCTGCTCGACGCGCACGATATCTCCGACTGCCAGTTCAGGGAACCGGTGCGCTCGGATGAGCGTGCGGCCACCGAAATCCGTCGGATCGGGTGTCGGGCGGGTTTCGTCCCACTCTGACTTCGCCCAAATCGCGAAACGGATCGACCCGGTGTCGTCCTGAAGCACGCCGGCCTGCTTGATTCCAGGGTGCGTGTTCTCGAACAGGACCGCGACGCGACCTTGCGTCGAGAACCGCCCCTTCGTCTGCGCGGTCGGCATGTATCGGACGTTGCCAATCTTCTGGATGTTCAACGGGTCGTTCGCTTCGTACTCAGCCTGCCTGATGAGTGCGCTGGTCGGCTCGATACCGTTGTTGACGCGCTTTGCGAGCGCGGTCGCCAAGGTGAGCGGACTCTTTCGCACTTTGTAGACCTTCTCGAAGTCGTCACTCAGGAGTCGATGTGCCATCGCACAGACCGCCTCGTGTTCGTCTGCATCCAACTCGGTCAGCGGGCGGACTCGCTCTGCGCGATCGCGTTCGGCGCGCTTCTCGCGAACTTCTGCGAGGGCGTCTACGGACGGGCGCATCGCAGCGAGTTCGTCGTAGCGGTTGTTCAGCCACTTCGCGTGACCGACCAGTTCGACGTCGTCGCTGAGTTCACCCGGTCGGCAGATACCTTCAGTGACTTTCCGTTTCTCGGCTTCGAGTGCGAGTGAGCGCTCGATCGCTTCGACCGATGTCCGGGCGAATTGCTCGGGTTCCTCGACGAGATCGCCGAGTCGGACACACCCGCCATCGGGCATCGTCACTTCCAGATCGGCCGTTCCGAGTCCGGAAGCTGGTTCGGTGCCCTCTGGTTCGTCAGTCGCCTCGTAGTCTTCGGGTTTGTCGTACGCTCGCAGTCGGTCGACAGTGTCTTCGTTTGCCGTCGACGGCGTGCGAGGGGTAACGCGCCCGATGGACTCGTCGAGACCACTGGCGACGCCAACGAGTTGTTCGCCGGTCGGATCGACGAACGTGGAGCTGGCGTTACCGGGGTGCCACGTCGCGAGGTCGCCTGCTGAATCGGGCTCGATGAGCGCGTCTGCAGGGCGTCCGTTCGCGTTCGTCCGGGCTCTCATGAGCTGGCCTCGTTGGGGAACGATGGGATCACCGTTCGTGGTGTAGCCGTACAGCCCATCGACCGGTTCGGCACGCGTTCCGAAGTCAGCCTTTGACGCCGTTCGCTCCGTGTAGTCGTCACCAGCGGTTTCGTCATCCGTCGCGATCCGTGCGTCGGAATCGGAGTCGGAGTTCGCTGGGGCGTCCGTGAGCGCCCAGAGAAGCCCTGCCAGTCGGGTGACCAGCCGGGACTTCGTGGACGGTTTGGACGGGGAGCGCCGGCGCTCCTGTTCCTCCCGGTAGGACCGGAAGTAGGGAGTCTGGCCGTCGTCGGATTGCGTGTGTGCAGTCCCATGTGGGGTGTTTTCCGTCTGGTTCGTCGCCGATAGGTTCTTATTCTCAGTGTTTCTACTGTTCATTGCATTCACTCAATGCATTCGTGAGGCTCTAGTCAGCCTCACATTCTACACCGCAGAGCGGAGCATAGGTTTATCGCCGATAAAACCCTCTATTCGATTGATTTCGAGCTAGTACCCACACCAACCCCACACTTACCATCCGTCAACAGGCAGAGCTCGCCGTTCATCTCTCGCAGAAAGAAACGTCTGGGTCACCAGCCTGCGTCGTCGGAATCGACCAATCGGATCGCGTGTTCCACCAGCGGACTAGACAAATACAGATTCGTATCCCGTTTGAGGGCTCGAAGCACACGTTTTGCGGCTGTTTCGGAGAGTTCGCCGCGGCTGTACGCGTACAGGACTACACCTACCGATCCGTGAACCTCGATGTTCTCGTCCTGTGCAGTCTTCCGAGCATCCAAGTCGTCGGTCAATAACACAGCGTCGCGATCTACAGACAGAACGAGCGCGGCTGTTTCACCCGGATCGAGGTGCGGATACGTCGACTCGTCGTACTCAACGTGCTCGACAGTGACTTCCAACTCTGAGATGTCGGTGGATCCCGGTTCGAGTTCTGTGAGAACGGTTTCCGGGATGTATATTTCTCCGGTCAGTTCGAGCAGATGCAATTCATCGGCCTGATCCAGATGAATCAGTGGCCCCGTATCGGTGACAACGAGTCTGCTCAAGCGTGGAGGCCCCACTCCACGTCGTCTTCGATTGCGTCGCGGGCAGATTCGACTTGTTCGACAACATCAGCGCCGAGTTCGTCGACCGCCTCTTCGCGCGTGAGGGCGCCATCAAGGTATCGACTGATGATCATATCGCGGTATAGCGTGTCGACGCCGGTTTCGACGGCCTGTTGAATCACCTCGGATTCATCGATTCCGAGATGCTGGGCGAGCTCCCGCACCCGGTCAGAGACACTATCGGTTGCCATATCCCCGTGTTAGGTACCGACCGGCATAAATGCCATAGCGCAAGTACCGATGAAGAAAGTCGACCGCCCCGTGAAGGAGCGACTTCATGGTACAGTCTCCTCGAAAACGAGACATAGCGCTCTGTTTGTGTGTCCTACCTTTCGTACCAATGCATTCCTGAAGTTCTGATCGGCCTCCTATTCTTTCCCGCATCGCGGAGCATAGATGTATCGCCGATAGAAGCCTCTCCTCGATTGATTTCGAGCTAATATCCACACCAACTCCACATCTACATGAGCAGGTGTAATACTTCCAACTGAGGCAGATGGTTCAGGGATCTCGGTGTGACCCCAGTTGTGTTTGATGAGATGATCTGTCTGGTAGTGGTCCGTCGCGGCAAGAAAACCTGGGTATCCGTGACTTTTTCAGAAGTCGCGTCTACTCGGGACACGCCCACCTACCACGACTCCCCCGAGCCCCTATCGTGTGGGTGGGTGGGCACCCGTCCTATCATCGCCAATGGGGCACGGTCTGGCAAGGCGGCCGACACGCCATCGGCCCATCCTTGTCCGTTCCCCTTCGTTTCGATATCTTCACCGGAATAGAGCGGCTTGCAATAATGGTTCCCAGTTGACGCCCAGAGTTTCGTTGATACCTTCGGGAGAACTCGACACCGATCGGCATGTATATCGAACTTCTCCCGGTGGTGAGTGACTATGCTCGGTTGAATACTGCGATCCTTCTGAAGTCATCATACCCTATTACAAATAAAGTATTTATGCGAGTGTAACAACAAACGTTCCATGGAACGTACTATGAATAAAGATCCCAGGTCAGGGATCTCGATTTCGCTCCAGGTGCCGGCACGTGACCCTGACCTATACAAACACAAGGCAACAAACGAGACATTGTTGTTTTTATCTCGGCATCGGTTCGACGAGTTCACGATCGGGGAGTTGGCCGCACAAACCGAGAACACAAAACCAGCAGTCACTCGGGCGGTTGACGTTCTGCAAGCGAATGACTTGGTGCTCGACAATCCCGAGGGCAATCGACGGTTGATCCGAATCAACCGCGAGCGACTCTCGGTTCCGGAGGATCCCTTCCTTCAGATTCCCCAAGTTGAATTTCATGAGCCGGTGAAAGCGGCTGTCGATGAACTGACCGAGACCCTCGACGATCTCCTCGGGATCATACTTTTTGGAAGCGTCGCGAGGGGCGAAGCTGATCGCCGGAGTGATATTGACCTGTGGGTCCTCGTCAGCGAGGACCGCGCAGCCAGTCAGCGAGCGGTCAACGAACTTGTCCTCGATCTCGAAGAACAGGAATTCGACCAGGGGAGATATGGATTCGATATCGACGTCGAGCAAGTTTCGTCGATCCCGCGATACACCGAAGACATCCGTGAAATTGTTCTTTCGGGAATCACCGTCTACGAGACGCCACAGTTCGAAACTGTCGAGAAACTCCTGTTGAACGAGGGTGGTGCCGATGAGTAACGATCCCGCGACGATCCTCGACGCTCTCGACCGAGCACAAGATGCATTCCAAGATCGTAGTGCGACGCCTCCAACTCCGGAAGAGGGCATCGCTGCTGGCGGAGATTGGGAGACGCAGCTCACCAAAGCGTGCAAGCTCTTGGACGTCGTCGAAACGATTCAGGCACAGAACGGCCACTACACGGCGATCATCGAGTTGAGCTTCGGGGTTATCGAACGCTCGATCGAGGCATACGCTGTGGCGATGGCCGGGGACGCAGTCGACGACTTTCGCGACCACGAGTACAGCTACGAACGCGCTCATCAGATTGGGTTGTTCGACGCAGAGACGGCCATGGCAATGCGGGACCTGTACAGCGAAAATCGGACCGACAGTTACTACGGCGGTGGTCGGCCCACCGATCAGCAGGCGGCATCGATGGCCGCTCTCGCACGGGCGGTTCACGGCTACGCTGTTGACCAGATCCGGCAAGGCGGTGTTTGTCTGTGTTAGCTACCTGTTAGGTATCGAGTACACCAGTATCACGCTCTGCAGCGTGTTTTATCTATCCTGAACGGGGCGAGGAACGGAGATCATGCAAGCCCGTACAGAATCCCCTCATCGCGTAGCTACCGCAACGTCTGGCTCTCGCACCGCTCGAACAGAACTCGAGAGTGGCGAAACTGAGACGACTTCCTGTCCCGAGTGCGAGGATATTCGCCTCGTCAGCGACGATATCGAAACCTTCTGCCCCGAGTGCGGACTGGTCGTCGACGAGAACCTGCTCGACCGTGGACCGAATTGGACGCCATTCGATGCCGACGAGAAGCGTCACGTCGGTGGCCAGGTAACGGTCACGCGCCACGACAGAGGCATTTCCACGAATATCGGTCGATATCGAGACGGGAACGGTCGGGAGTTATCCGGCGACAAGCGACGTCAATTCAATCGGTTGCGGCGGTGGAACGGTCGTGCTCGCTTCGACTCCAAGGGTGAGAAGAACCTCGCCCACGGGCTGAGTGAGATCAAACGAATCGTCGGGATACTGGATCTCGGGGAGAGCATCCGCGAGCGGGCCAGCTATCTCTATCGCGAAGCGCAGTCGAACGATCTTCTTCCGGGCAGGTCCATCGAGTCGATGGCGGCGGGCGCCGTGTACGCAGCGTGCCGACAGCAGCGTCTTCCGCGATATCTCGACGAGGTCAGCGACGCTGCTCACGTTGATGCGGGGAAGGTTCGGCTTGCCTATCAAACGCTCAATCGCGAGCTCGAACTACAGGTTCCCCCGCCGCTCCCCGTGGATTATCTTCCTCGTATCGCCAGTGAGGTGGATGCGCCAATCACAATCCGAGAACGAGCCTGGGAATTGTGTTCGTCGACCACCGTCGAGGATCTGACCTGTGGGCGGAAGCCAGCGAGCGTTGCAGCAGGCTGTCTGTACTATGCCACCCAGGAGTTAGACGAATCTGGGTCTATTCTGCAAGCAGACATCGCAGAGGCTGCCGGGGTGACCGCCGTTAGCCTCCGCGCGGTCTGGCAGACGTTCGAAGAGCATTCTCTGCAGTCAGACATGACGTCCTCGGCTGATTCGACCTCGCGTAAGCCAGGGAACTCAGCATGAGCGCGGGTGGAGACGAACCTTTCGACGCTCTGAGTCATCTCGAAGCGACGATCGATCTGGAAACCGCTGGATGGAAACCGGGTAATGCGTGTCCAGAGTGTGGTCATCCGACAGTTCGCGCAATCGTCCGAGCTGGAATGTCTTTCTATGACGATGGAGCATGGGAACTCGACGAGTGTCTCCGGATATACGAAGCCTTTTGCCCAGTCTGTGACTGGCTTCCTCCGATCCGGCGTCAGTGAGTTACCGTCACCATTGGTGAGGTGGCTAGAGGCCTCTTGCTCAAGTCAATAGAGAGCTGCCCAAGATCGTAAATGAAATTCCAAAAACATACTTATACGATCTGGGTCAAAGTTTACGATAATGATTACCAAGTCCGAGATCGCTGTGCTTGACGGACTCAGCACCGGTCGCGAGGCGACCCCGGAAAAACTTGCGACAGCGACGGGATATTCACGGACACATCTCTACGAGGTGATCGACGAGTTACAGGAGGGTGGATTACTGACGGCATCCAGAGGGTCTCACAATCAACTCCGGGTAGCGGTTACTGGCCACGCTGTCGTCGAAGCGTATCGTCGTCTCACTTCGAAACTCGGTCACGTTGCGTGGGAAGATCTTCTCTCGCCAGCAACGCTTCGTGTTTGTTGGTATCTGGACGAACCCCGCCGCGTTACGGCGATCGCCGATCGGCTAAACATCACGCGACAGGCTGTTCACAACGCGCTCACCCCGCTGAAGGATCGAGCGATGCTGTCGCCTGATGGTCCGGAGTACGCTCTATCTGCCGAGCTCAAACCCTTGTGGGACTTCGCTCGAGAGACTGTGCTTCACGAGCACCGAACACGAGTTCGTGAGGTCGCAACGAGCGCGACCGTCGAATGGTGCGATCCCAGGCGTGTACTCGTTCGCGTACAGGATTCCGATGATACCAACGCACTGCAGACCGATGACGAGTGGCAGATGACCGCCCTCGCGAGATTTCGGGACTATGGTCTCCAATTCTTCCTCGCCGGTGAGCCCGCGTTCTGGTATGCTCCCTCTGAGGAATTGACGCCGGCCGAGGTCACCTGCCACACGCTCGTTCTGGAGAGTGGCTCACGGCGGGTGAGCTACGTGATGCTCCTTGTCGAAAAACTGAGGATCGATGAAGCCACACTCACTGAGAGCGCCAGATGGTATGGCCTGGAAAAGGAGATATCGGCACTCTATCGAGCACTTGAGGACGAACTTGAGACTGCTGAGGACATCACGCTCCGCCTTCCCAGTGAATCGGAGTTCGCGGCACTGAAAGCCCAGTATGAGGTTCAATGATTGAGTTCAGTTCAGTTTGTACCGGCCACTGAGCCCAGTTTATCGATCCAAATGGTGTGAGGAGCGGATCTGAGATTCCTATCAAGGAAATGTCGAAGATCCGTGTTCAACTACCATGTCCACGCCTACTCCCCCAGAACCTTCCGGCAACGATCCTGAAGTCTCGGATTCGAGCGTTGAGTCGAACGATACGACCACGTCTCCGGACACGAGCAAGGACCAAACTGTGTCGGATGCTGTTCCAGTCGCTGATCTCATCGCTCGTGAAACGACACACTCGTTCGCTGGCCTCACCTCCGGCGATCCTGCCGAATATCCGGGTGACGTTTCACTGGAAACTCAGGGTCTCGACCCCGACCCCAGGCCACTGAAAGCAGTCATCGCGACGTTACCGCAGGCGAGTTCGGGGGAACTCTGGGCGACTAACGAGTTCGTCGGCGTCGACGGGACCGTCGATACCGAGGCGATCCGTGATGTCCATGGGCTGGACATCGATGCGTTAGAGGATGCAACGGGTCACTCTCTCGATAGGCTCGCGACAGACGTATCGTCCGATCCGCTCTGTCGGGTTCGGGACCACCAGGACATCGTCGATGAGCGCCGGAAAGCGCTCTGCGCCCTCGGCTACGATGTCAAATTCCGATGGCAGATCGCGTCGGATCGATACTCTATTATCAACCCGCAGGACGCCTACCTGCCGATCATCGGTGCGCTCCAGCAGCGTGGCGAGACCGAGTCGTTCGGCTGGGCGAGCTACCGGGACTGGGGTGGACTCCTCAAGATGTTCGTCGTCTGTCCTGGTCTCAGACACACCGTCATCGGGAGTGATGAATCCGACCTGGAGGACGAGCCCGATGGTGTGGCGGCAGCCGTCGACACGGAAGAGGGTGATCTGGTGGTCTACGGTGGCTTTGAAACTGGGTACGACTTTCGCGGAACGCAGACGCTCTGGGCGAAGCCGATTCTCTACTTCCCGGATACTGGTGTCGTCGTGCCCGATACGGGAAAACGCTACACTCGTCGCCACTACGGTCGAGCGACCGATGCCACTCACGAGAGAGCGAACGACCGTGTGCCGATCAACGAGTGGTGGAAGAACATCTACGACGATATCGCGGACCGTCTGGTTGCGGTCGATACGGCGATTCGTCGGACCCGAGCCATCGCGTACGACTTCGAGGAACTACCCTTCGACCTCGGCGACTGCTACGAGTACTGGGGTGTCGCGAAGACATACGCTGAAGTCGCTGCCGACCGAGCGACGAAGCTTGCCTCGCCAGCAACCCGTCCGACAGTGTACAACATCCAGCTTTCGCTACTGATCGCGCTTCTCGACCAGTACGAGGGCTCACTGGCCTCGGATACACACCAGGAGTACCTCGAGACTGCCGGCGAACTCTTGCGGAAGCCGGCAATGATGATTCAGTTGGCGTTGAAAGAGCACGAACTCCAGAGCGTGGAGCAAGACGGGGTAGTGCTTCAGGATGGTCAACAGACCATCAGTGACACTCTCGAAGACGTCGTCGATATCCCGGGTATTGAAGTCGACACCGAGGCCGATCTTTCCGATGGGGCTGCCCAGCGTCTCCACGATGGCGTTCAGCAGCGACTCGACGATATTGACGAGGCCGCCTAGCACTACGGGCGTTTATCCGCTCGCAAGCGAGCGACGGGACCAAGCAGAGTTCCGGAATCCACCCATGTCCACAGTCGAATCTGATCCTCAATCCGAACAGGAAGAACCGATCGTGGTCCTCTCGCACCTCGTCCATCGATTGCTCAAGCGAGAGGGAGGAAGCATTCCCATCGAACGAGTAACGCTCCGGGTCAGCGACTACGTCGACGTCGGTGAACAGGAGGCTGCCGACCTTATCGACGATGGGGCCTCGGAGGGAATCTTCACTCTTGATCGGGGGTCTGGTGGGAGTACCACGATCGTCGGTGTCTCTCCTCAGGGGTCGGAGCCCGAGGTGATCACGGAGGCGTTCGACGGTCCTTCGCAGGGCGATGTCGATGATTTCCAGATCCTCGGCGTCGTGACCGAAAGTATCGAGACTGCGTTACTCGATGCGGGCTTTACGACGTTTAGTGATCTCGCTGATGCCGATCCCGACGATATTATCGGACTGACCAGCACGCTCACCGAGAGCCGAGCCGCGGCGATCGTTCAGGCGGCGCTGAAGCATGTTCCGGTCGGGATACGACTTGCTCGAACTGCTGAAGTCAGATACGCTGGTCGCGTTGATTCCGACACCGAACGTGGGGCCGCTCGTGTACTTGATGTCACTTCTGTCGAAGAGCCAGTTGGCGAGCCACGATATCGAACAGAGGATCTTGATCCGGACGCGGCTGAGGCCCAGTACGTGTCGGACATCGGGCAAAATGCACAGAATCCCGTTCTCACGGGCCTCCACATTCTCGACGATTCTGACCATCCCGACGTGCCGAAAGCGGCGACACACCCCGAGGCCGGTGACGATGCGCTGCCCGTCGACACATCGGGCGAGGTCGTTCCGCCTGCAGTCCCGATCGAACCGCGATTGCAACGGCCGATCGACGAACTCCTCGCAAAGAAGTTGGCTCGTGGGTTGGTTCCGGTCCGGATCGTGGGTCCACGAGGGTCGGGAAAGAACTACCTCGTGAAGTACCTCTGTCACCGGACGAACCGGGGGTACGTCTCCGTGGACTGTGACGAGGCGACCCACACGGAGGATCTCTTCGGGCCGCTTACACCGACTGAGGAGGGGCTGATTGCACCCCGGAATGGACCGGCCAAGCAGGCGCTGCTGAACGGATCGGTACTGGTGCTCAACGAGTTCCCTGTGATGCGAGCTGGCGCCGCGATGTCGCTCCACCGGCTTCTCAACGAGGGGAAACTCCTCGTGAAGGCACATGGCGAGTTGGTTGAACCACATCCCTCAGCGCGAATCGTAGTCACGATGAACCCGCCAACTCGGGAGTACCGCGATTCCGAGCCCATGAATTCGGCCACTCGGGGGCGATTTCGGGCGCTCGAACAGCCCTACATCCAGGATGTCGACGAGGAGGTCGCGACGCTTGATGCGCAGGTGAACGCCGGTCACGACGTCGTAGACCGGGGGACGCTCCGGAAGATCGTGCAGTTTGCCCACCAGACCAGACAGAACGAGAACTGGCCAACGCTCTCGATGCGGAATCTTTCGATCCTCTGTGAGCATATTGAGGACGGTGTCTCACCGAAAGCGGCGATCAAGAACGAAGTGTGGGCGGTCGCTGAACCGAATCAATATCCTGAGGACACTTACGAGACGCTGAACGACTATATGTAAACGGGTTGACTCTGATTACTCGATAGGGTGACTCTGTTGTCTACCAATACAACACTGTAGAGGGCGCGTCACTTGGAGAAGATAGCGGTATTGAATGCGTACACCTGAGAACTACCAATAGTCCACTAATAGGGTATCAGCAGATTTAGCTAGAGGTTTAGATCCTTCGCAAGAGAGTTGTTGAAACTGGAGACAACTGCTGGCTTGACCCACCTGCGGTCAATTGTTCGAAACCGTTATAAGAGAGTGGTCTCACGCGTTCACAGCGAGGCGATCAAGTTACTTGTACCCCCGGTTCAAGAGTGGGAAACGGGCAACTCTACCACGATATTGTTGCGTCGCGCTCCTCACACTATCCGCGGATTCAAAGCCTATAGTATTATTTCTCGGTCATGCTGTCAAGTGTCGGTTCGCCGGTGGACAGCGGGATGCGTTCTCCACGAAGAAGGTGATATGTTATCGCCCTCCCACGCTTCTCGCAAAATTCACCAAACCTCACGTACTCGTAGTCGTCCGGATCATCGAACGGTAGATGGTGACGATCGATTCTTTCGCGCAATCGATCTTTCTCCTTGTCGCGTGAGAGCCAATCAGCCGGGTCACGGTCAGATTTTTCCTGATTTTCCGGGATCAGTTGGAGGTTCGCGAGCGAATGTTTGTGCTCAACACAAACTTCCCGGATGTCGTCTTCAACCTCATCAAGCGGGCCATTATTCTCACTCTCGGGGTCGTACTGGAGTTTATCCCGTGGATAGAAATGGTCTACCTGTACCGGCTGTGTGTCGTTCTCATGGTCGTCGATCTCTTCAAGAGGGACGACACCCCCTATCCGGTCAGTATACAGCCGTGAAAGAAGTAAATGGAGCCGAGTGCTGTTACTTGTATAGTCAATGTCTGCCAGGAGTGTACCGAGTCGCTGGTAGGTTAGCTCAAACGAATCGTCCTCACGCTCAATCGTGTTGAGGAGCTTCACTGTTGGGAACCGCGGATAGTGGTCATCAATCAGTTCCTGTGCAGGTTCTAGGACTTGTTTCGGTCCTTGTTCCAATACGTTGTTGAACACCGTTGAGCACAGCCAGCGGTCAAGTTGGTAGACTATATCGTCTGGTAACTCTTTGTCAGACTTTTTATGGTGCCGATAAAAATAATAGCAGACTGGGAGCACCGCGGTTTTCGATGTAAGGCACTTGCTGCTGAGACGGAGGTCTTTGGTGACGACTGTAAACGCGTCTTTGATGGCTCGTCGAAAAGATGGATTCGCCCAGATTTCCCCAGTTTTCCGCATCGTATCAGGAGAAAAGTTGCGCCGCCGGAACGACGGCTCTTCCTCGGCAAGTGTGAGCAAAGCCCGGATTGTGAACCGCTTGCCGAATCCAAATCCATAGGCACCGAACTGCTGACTCAAATCGGTGTTGAACTCCTCGATCGCCTCTTTCGGACTGTCGATGTCGAGTTCGTCGACAACCTCCCAGTATACTGACATTAGGGAGAAGGCGATGTCCTCGTTCCCAAGCGTTTCTCCGGCATCATTTCGCCGGACAAAGAGCTCAACGGCAGTTTCACTGTCCATCTCCGTGACGCGTTCGTACTGGAGACGGGTATCTTCTGTAAGAGTCTTAGCAAGACGTTGTAGGTTCACACGGGCGTTCGAGCGGACAGTGTCTACTGGTGGCTTTTCAACTGTTCGTTCAGAGATCAACTCGTTAGCGATCCGTTCAATCCCGTCAGAGTCAATTCCGTCGTCGCTGACGACCTTGTGGAAGTTCTCAACAGGCCACCAGTACTCGTCTTCGTTGTCGGAGAGGTAACTGTAGCTCTCATCACGGAATTTGAATTGATAGTGGTGTTCTTGTGCCTCGCGCTCGGCGTTTGGATCGGAAAGGAGATTAAGGCATAGTCGCATCGGGGTGTACGAATCCCACTTCCGGTACTTGTGATTCTTTTTGTGTTTGTAGTATCGCCCTGAGAGGCCGATTAGAAGTGCGGTGAGGCGCTGTTGGCCGTCAAGCGCGAATTCAACCGGAGTATCGATGCGATTGTCATCGAGCTTTGCACTTGTATTTCGAACGTATTTGTGGTCGGTTGATTTTTCCCATTTCGAGGCAGGGAACTTTGAACTATTCGCGTAGCGCCGGATGAACTCGTAGGTCGCTTCCGTCTCTGCGAGAGAGTCACGTTCAACATGCCAGAGCAGAAGTGATCCGATCGGGAGTCCACGAAGGAGAGAGTCAAAGAGTTTAGTAATCTGCTTGCGATTCCAGCAGAACTCCCGCTGAAGCGATGGAATTACTAACGGAGGGGAAACAACATCGTCCCGCTCTTTTGTCACCAGTCGTCGATATAGAGAAAGTGGCGATTCACTATCTGGCGTTGTTTCAGGTGACGCGATTTTATTGGCTGATTTTTGCACGAGTCTGAAAGAACGTGTCTATGATAATATAGCTGTGGTTGTTATCAGGAACGAAAATCATCTACCGCCTTGGTCACACCAACAGCACTAGTCTGTACGGTTTATTTTGTCGGCCTTGTTGAAACCCTCAACCGGTGATAATTCACGGAAATCGTGCTCTCTATTGTGTTTAATTGCACCCCGAATCTTATGCATAAACGGACAGTAGAATCCACCAGTCATGGCCACTGGGGTGACCGATTTCATCAAAATTGATGAGGTCAGAGCGGAGATCGATTCAGTCTATCCGAAACCTGAAGTAGAACTTACAGAAGATCTGGTGGTCGCGAATAATGGATACAGCCATAGGCTCATCGGCAACACGTTTGAGTTTTTGTGTCGGGTGTGGCTCTATCGGAACTGTAACGATGTCCTTTGCCCAGAACGTCACAGGTCCTGGGAGGTAGAGGATAAAGATCGATGGCACCGAAACGGCAAGCAGGGTAAAATACCGGAACTGATTGTCGTTACTTCCCGAACGAGTCGAGAGAGCGCTGCCTGAACGCCACGAAATAATCACTTTCTGTATAATTTGACGGTCAGTCTCGGCTGCCATCGCGGAG
>Ga0207813_100441_pt1 | contig 23485 bp, 22 predicted proteins | sample A23E3SouthBayCA_2_FD_187730 | JGI IMG/M metagenome (GOLD analysis project Ga0207813, IMG submission 187730) | Aerobic enrichment media microbial communities from Eden Landing Ponds, California, USA - A23 E3 (4) (SPAdes) | ecosystem: Environmental > Aquatic > Marine > Unclassified | place... | reverse complement strand
CGACCGGCCGCCAGTCCGACGCGACGAGTTCGGCGTCCAGCCAGTCGGCCACCTCGTCGGCGTTGTCGACGGTCGCCGAGAGCGCGACGACCTGCAGGTTCGGGTTGATCCGCCGGAGTTTCGCCAGCGTCACCTCTAGGGTCGGCCCCCGGTTCGGATCGTCGACGAGGTGGACCTCGTCGGCGACGACGCAGGTGAGATCCTCGATCCACGGCGCGCCGTTGCGCACCAGTGAGTCCACCTTCTCGCTCGTCGCGACGACGATGTCGCGGGAGGAGAGCCACTCCTCGCTCGACTCGTAGTTTCCCGTCGAGATGCCCACCTCGATATCGAAGTCGGCCCAGCGCTCGAACTCGGCCTTCTTCTCGCTGGCGAGCGCGCGTAGCGGGACGACGTACAGCGCCTTACCGCCTCGCTCGACGCTCGACAGCATGGCAAGTTCCGCGACTAGGGTCTTGCCGCTCGCGGTCGGGACGCTCGCGACGAGGCTATCGCCCCGGGTGACGCCAGCCTCGACGGCCGCGGCCTGTGGCGGGTAGAGCTCCTCGATCCCCGCGTCGAGGAGGAACTCGGGAACGCCCGACGGGAGGCCGGGCACGTCGGTGGGGTTCATCGGTCGGTGGCCCTTGGCGCGGCCCCGCGTTTACGCTTTCGGGTCGGCGTCGGGACCGCCCCCACGACGACCGTCTCAGCGGCTCACGAGGACGGCCGTCGTCCTCCGCGCCCGATCCACACCCGGACGACCGCTGCCCCCGGGTCGACGGCGATTCTGTCGCCGTTCCTCTCGGCGGGAATTTTACGCGTCGCGCTCCCACACTCTCCCATGTCAACGCTCACCGTCGACGCCGGCGAACTGACCGTCGCCGAGATCATCGACGCCCTCGAGGAAGGAACACGGGTCGTCGTTCGCATCGAGATGCTCGGTGGCACCCACGAGGTGACGCTCCGGCACGACGGCACGACCTACTACTGTGATACGCCGACGACGCTTCACAAGCACGACTCGGCCGACGAGATGCGGACCTGCATCGAGAAGATGGGCTACGGGCGAGACTGAACGGCGGCAAGCGACGCGACCCTGCCGCAGTTTTAACGTCGCGCGCGGCAAACGGCGGGTATGTCCGATGCTCCTGAACTCGACGAACTCGTCGGCGTCGAGGAGCCAAGCTTCCAGCACGTCCTCTCCTGTGTCTTCGGTGTCCAGACCCACGAGAGCCGGACGTATCTGACCCTGCTCGACAATCCCGGTAGTACGGTGGCGGAACTCGCGGAGGAACTCGACCGCGACCGGAGCAACGTCAACCGGTCGCTGACGACCCTTCTAGAGAAGGGGTTGGTCGAACGGGAGCGCCGCTTACTCGATCCGGGTGGGTACGTCTATCAGTACACCGCGACGCCGCTTCCGGAGGCCAAGAAACTGATGCACCGCACCCTCGACGAGTGGGTCGACCAAGTCCACGTCGCCATCGACGACTTCGGCACGGACGTGGAATGAACCCGCCCTGTTTTTGCCTCCGCGGCCCATCCTTCCGCCAATGAGTCTCGACCTGACCGCGGCGGCCCCGGCGGCACCGACCACCGCCGACGACGGCGTCTGGCTCGCTTGCATCGAGTGTGGCGAGACCTTCGCCCCCTTCTCGTCGATCCGGTACACCTGCGATCACTGCGACGGCCTGCTAGAGGTGCGCTACGCCGACCCGCCGACCTTCGAGGACTTCGCGGGCGACGGCGTCTGGCGCTACGCGGCCGCGCTCCCGTTCGAGGAGGGCGTCTCACTCCCCGAGGGGTCGACGCCCCTCCATCACGTCCCTCGGCTGGAATCGGAGGTGGGCGTCGAGCGTCTCCGCGTCAAACACGAGGGGATGAACCCGACGGGAAGCTTCAAAGACCGAGGCATGACCGTCGGCGTCCGCGTCGCGAAGGAACTCGGCGTCGGCCGCCTAGCCTGTGCCTCGACGGGCAACACCAGCGCCGCACTCGCCGCCTACGGCGCCCGTGGCGGGATGGCGACGCTCGTGCTCCTCCCGGCCGGCAAGGTGGCCGCCGGCAAGATCGCACAGGCCGCCCTTCACGACGCCCGGATCCTCGAAGTCGACGGCAACTTCGACGACTGTCTCGACATCGTCCAAGAACTCGCGGCCCGCGGTGAGGTGTACCTGCTCAACTCGCTCAACCCCTTCCGCTTGGAGGGACAGAAGACCATCGGCTTAGAGATCCTCGAGGAGTTCCGCGGGGACCACGACACCTACCCCGACCGGATCGTCCTCCCGGTGGGCAACGCGGGCAACACCTCGGCGCTGTACAAGTGCTTCCGCGAACTCGTCCAGAGTGGGGCGCTCGACCCCGCGGACGTGCCGAAACTCACCGGCGTCCAAGCTGAGGGCGCCGCGCCGCTGGTCGAAGCGGTCGAGGAGGGCAACGACGGGATCCGCCGCTGGCCCGACGTCGAGACGGTCGCGACCGCCATCCGCATCGGTAACCCGGTGAACGCCCCGAAGGCGCTCCCGGGCATCCGGGCGACCGGCGGCACCGCGGTTGCGGTCTCCGACGAGGCGATCACCGACGCCCAACGGGCGCTCGCCGGCGAGGGCGTCGGCGTCGAACCCGCCTCGGCGGCCTCTATCGCCGGCCTGCGGAAACTCCGCGATCAAGGCGTTGTCGACGCCGACGAGCAGGTAGTCTGTCTCACCACCGGCCACCTGCTAAAAGATCCCGACGCCGCCTTCGAGGCGGGCAACGATCCCGAGCCCGTCCCGAACGACGCCGAGGCGGTCCTAGAACACATCGCGGAGTAATCGCCGTCCGCGGCGTCCGTGTTACGCTCCGATCTCGGGGTCGGCCGCTAGATCGTCGAACCCGGCGAGTCGGTAGGGCCGCGAGTCGGTGCAGTCCTCGTGCTCGGCCGCCAAGGTGCCGATCACCAGATCGTACCGGTGGGCGACGTCCTCGTAGTCGTCCGCGTCGGCGACGGCGTCGAGCAGTTCCTCGGCGGTCAGATCCTCGGCTACCTCCGACCGGAACGCCGCCGCCTTCGACGCCGCCGCGTCGGCCGTCTCGGCGTCGGCGTCGAACCGTGACTGGAAGCCCGTTGCGACCGTGGATCGAAACGTCTCGTCGTCCTCGCTCATGGACGGGATCAGGACCGCCCGCCACCTATAGGTTGCGAGTTCGCCGCCGTCGGACGGCCGTCTGACGGGGCTTTTTGATCGTGTGTGCTAACGTGTGTCATATGGTTCCGAGCGGGCTCCCGACGGGGACGGTCAGTAGCGGTCGCGACGGCTCCGACGCCACGCGCGACGGCGGCGACACCCCCGACGCTCGGGCACGCATCGCCGAACTGGAGCGGGAAAACGAGGCGCTCCGTGCCGCAGTCGAGAAACAGCGCCGCGAGAACGAGCGGATCGTCGAACGGTACGAGCAGTTGCTCGACCGACAGCAGACGGAGTCGAACGGACGGCCGTCCGTCGAGCGCGACGCCGACGATGCCGCCGACTCCGGTCCCCTCGAACGCCTCGCCGACCTCCTTCGGCGCTAGTCGTCCGCCGTCGTTTCGGTGTCCTCGTCCTCGCCGTTTCCGAGTGTGATCTGTTTCACCTCGATGATGCGCTCGTCGGCTTGGATCTCTCCGGCGGCGTCCTCTGGCACCGGCGAGTCGAGATTGTAGACGGTCATCGCCTCGCCACCGAGGGTCTCGCGGCCGTTGAACATCCCCGCGATGTTGACGTCGCTGTCGCCGAGGACGGTCCCGATCAGGCCGAGGACGCCGGGCCGGTCGTAGTTGCGTACGACGAGCATCTGGCCGTGGGGGACGGCGTCGACCCGGTAGCCGTCGATCCGGACGATCCGGGGGTCGTCTCCGGTAAAGAGCGTGCCACAGACGCCGACCTCGTCCTCGCCGTCGCCGACGGTGACGGTGACGAGGCTCTGGAAGTCCTCGCTCCGTCGGGTCTTCTCCTCGGTCACCTCGATGCCACGCTCCTCGGCGATCTTTGGCGCGTTGACCGCGTTCACCTGCCACTCCAGCGGCTCGAAGACGCCCTTGAGGCCGCTCGCGGTGACGAACTCGATATCCTCGTCGGCGATGTCGCCCTCGTAGCGCACGCGGACCTCCGAGATCCGGCCGTCGAACATCTGAGCGGCGACTTTCCCGGCCGTCTCCGCGAGTTCGACGTACGGCTGGACCCGGGGGAACGCGCTCTCGTCGATGGAGGGGGCGTTCAGCGCGTTCGCGACCGGCTCGTCCGCGAACGCCGCGAGGATCTGGTCGGCGATGCTCGTCGCGACGTGTTCCTGTGCGGCCTCCGTCGACGCCCCGAGGTGTGGCGTGACGACGACGTCGTCGAGGGCCAGCAGTGGACTGTCCGGCGAGACGGGTTCGTCAGCGAACACGTCGACGGCGGCGCCGGCGAGCGTGCCGTCCTCGACGGCCGCCGCGAGGGCCGTCTCGTCGACGACGCCACCGCGCGCACAGTTGATGAGATAGCCCCCAGCCAGTAGTTCGAGTTCGTCCTCGGCGATCATCCCCTCGGTCTCCGGGGTCAGTGGCGTATGGACCGTCAGGAAGTCGGCTCGCTCCAGACACGCCTCGAAGTCGACGAGTTCGGCGCCGAGTTGGTCGGCCCGCTCCTGTCCGATGTAGGGATCGTACGCGACGAGCTCCATCCCGAGCGAGCCGAGACGCTTCGCCACCTCCTGCCCGACGCGGCCGAGGCCGACGACCCCGAGGGTCTTGGCGTTGAGTTCCGTCCCGAGGTAGTCGCTTTTCGCCCACTCGCCGGCCCGCAGGCGGGTATGGGCCTGTGGGATGGAACGGGCGGTCGCGAACGACATCGCGACGGTGTGTTCCGCCGCCGCGCGGACGTTCCCCTCGGGGGCGTTGGCGACGATGACACCGTGGTCGGTCGCCGCGTCGATGTCGATGTTGTCGACACCGATCCCCGCTCGGCCGACGATCACTAGGTCGGACGCGGCTTCGAACACGTCCTCGGTCACGTCCGTCCCCGACCGCACCACGAGCGCGTTGGCGTCGGCGACGGCGTCGCGCAGTGCCGCCCCCTCGATGTCGTACGCGGTTTCGACCTCGTGGCCCGCGTCGCGAAGGCGGTCCAACCCTGCGTCGGCGATGGGATCCGTGACGAGTACCTTCATACTCGAACCGATCCGAGGACGGCTGTTAAGGGTTTCCAAACGCGTCGTCGCTCGGGGCCGCTGGGAGGCAAATCTCGATCCGGGCGCCCGTCTCGCGGTTCGTCACCGTCATCTCGCCCCCGTACCGTTCGACCAGCGTCACCACGAGATAGCGCTGGAACTGAAGGACGCCTCCGTCGGTGTCGATGGCCGCGGGGTCGACCGTTCCCACGGCCGGGTCCGCGGCGTCGTCGTCGACGGTGAGGAGTACGTCCTCGCCCGCCCGGGTCGCGCCGATTCGGACCGTGACCGACCCACCCGCCCGGTCGACCGCTTGGTTCAAGAGCGCCTCCACCAACACGTCGAGGGCGTCGTCAGCGAGTACCGGACAGGGCTCGGGGACCTGATCGACGACGTGGACCTCCGTGCCGAACCCCTCGCTCGCCGCCGCTACCGACGCCGCGAGGTCGACGGGCCAGCACGCACCGTCGCTCGGCACCAGCGCCCGCATCTGCTCGACGTGTCGCGCCATCCGGCGTCCGGTGTCGGCGACGACCGTCGCGTCGGTATCGTCGGTGCGCTCGGCCACCAGTTCCGCCCGCCCGACGATCACCTGCGCGGCGTTCAGCACGTAGTGCCTGAACAGTTCGTTCAGGAAGGCGATCCGCTCGCGTTCCCGCCGGAGCGCCCGGTCGCGTTCCCGCCAGCGTGCGTTGTTCGTCCCCAGCCACAGCCCGGCGACGGCCCCGACCGAGGTGACGACCGGAGTGAGTGCGGCGAACGGCAGCATCGTGGCGTGGAGGCGGCTCAGAGTCGTGATCCAGAGTGCGACCACGACCATCCCGGCGACGACCGAGAGGGTCCACGCCGTCACGACGGCGGTGAACCCCGGTGGCCGCCGCCGGGCGTACGCCACCCCGGCGTAGGTCACGCCACCGAGCAGCAAGAGCGGCACTACCCCTTCGAGGAGCGCCGCCACGTGGTCCATACCGACGAGCAGTCGCGCCCCGGGGACGGTGGCGAGAGCCACCCCTGTAACCGCGAGCGACCAGCGTTTCAGCGGATGAGGAGGGTCGACCATCGCTCGGAGACCGGTGCACGTCACGCCCCTCACGGAACCGACATAAACGTTGCCGCGGCGGGGGATTCAAACCCCCGGCCGGCGAGGGGCCGATATGCGACTCGTCGCCTTCGACTTCGACGGCACGCTGTCGGACTCCGAGATGACGGTCCTCCTCGGGGCCCAACGCGGCGTCGCCGACCGCATGGCTTCGATCACGGAACGGGCGATGAACGACGAACTCAGCTACGCCGAGAGCCTCCGCGAGCGCGCGGCGTTGCTGGAGGGGCTCTCCCTCGATGACGCCGACGACGCCTTCGACCAAGTCCGACTCCGCGAGGACGCGGCCGACCTGATCGCCCGTCTGAACGATGCCGGCCACCACACGGCCGTCCTCACCGGCGGGTTCGAGCGCGGCGTCGAACGCGCTCTCGACCGCGCGGGGGTCGCCGTCGACACCGTGGTCGCCAACCGCCTCCCCGCCAGCGACGGCCACCTGACCGGCGCCGTCGAGGGGCCGCTGATCGAGGGCACCAAAGACGAAGCCCTAGAGTCGCTCAGCGCCGACCACGACCTGCCGCTGTCGCGAACCGTCGCCGTCGGCGACGGCGCCAACGACCTCCCGATGCTAGAGGTGGCGGGGCTGGCCGTCGGCTTTCTCCCCAAACCCGCCGTCCGTCCCGCCTGTGACACCGTGGTGGCGTCGATGGATCGGCTGGGGCAGGTGTTCGAGGAGCGCGGCCTGCTCGACGCCCAATGACCGTCGCCGTCGTCTCTACTGGCGGCACCATCGCGTCGACCGACGACGCGGGCGGCGACGCGGCGCCCGACCTCGGCGGCGCGGAACTCGTGTCCGCCGTGCCAGCCCTCGACGATGTCGACCTGCGCGTCGAGGAGTTCTCGACCGTCCCCAGCCCACATTTCACCGTCGACCAGCTGTTCGACCTCGCGGCGCTCGTCGACACGCTCGACACCGACCCCGACGTGGACGGCGTGGTCGTCACACAGGGGACGGACGTCCTCGAGGAGACGGCGTACTTTCTAGACCTCTGTCACGGTGGATCGACCCCCGTGGTCGTGACGGGGGCGATGCGAAACCCGTCGCTTCCCAGCCCCGACGGTCCCGCGAACCTGCTTGCGTCCGTCCGAACGGCGCTCGATCCGGGCGCGCGCGACCGAGGGGTCCTCGTCGCCTTCGCCGGCCGCGTCATGCCCGCACGCGAGGCGACCAAGACCCACTCCCAAGCGGTCGATACGTTCCGGTGTCCCGAGTTCGGTCCCGTGGGTGCCATCGACGAAGGGTCGGTCACGTGGCGACGGCAGGCGGAGAACCCCGACCAGACGTTCGACCCCGACCCCGACCGTCTCACGAACGACGTCGCAGCGGTGTACGTCACCGTCGACGCTCCGCCCTCCCATCTCGCCGCTCACGCGGACGCGGCCGCGGTCTGTCTCGCGACGACCGGTGCCGGACACGTCACCGAACGACTCGTCGACCCGCTCACCGATCTCCGTGCGGCCGGCGTGCCGGTGATCGCGACCACCCGCTGTCCCGAAGGCCGCCTCGCCCGCAGTACCTACGGATACCGGGGGAGTGAGCGGACGCTACAGGAGGCCGGCTGCCTGATCTCGGATCTGAACCTCCAGAAGACGCGGATCAGAGCGATGGTCGCCCACGCGGCCGGTCGACTGGACGAGGCGTTCGACGGCGGCTGAGACGCTTCAGGTCGCCGCGTCGATGGCCTGATCCAAGTCGGCGACGATGTCCTCGACGTCCTCTAGACCGACCGAGAGACGGACCATGTCGGGCGTGACGCCGGCCGCCGCCTGCTCCTCGTCGGTCAACTGCTGGTGGGTGGTGGAGGCGGGGTGGATCACCAGCGTCTTCGCGTCGCCGACGTTCGCCAGCAGCGAGGCGAGTTCGACGTTGTTAACGGTTCCTTTCGCGGCCTCGTAGCCCTCGGCGAGGCCGAAGGTGATCATGCCGCCGTAGCCGCCGTCGAGATACTCACTCGCCGTCTCGTGGGTCTCGTGAGAGTCGAGGCCGGGGTAGTTCACCCACGCGACTTCGGGGTGGTCCGCCAGATGTTCCGCGACGGCCATCGCGTTCTCGCAGTGGCGCTCCATCCGCATCGGGAACGACTCGAGGTTCTGGAGGGTGACCCAAGCGTCGAACGGCGACTGGGTGTTGCCGAGGTCACGCAGGCCGCGGGCGATGGCGGCGTAGGTGAACCCCGCGGGAGCGAACGTCTCGTGGAAGTTGACGCCGTGGTAGGCGGGGTTGTCTTGGCCGATTTCGGGGTAGTCGTCGGCGTGCGCGCCCCAGTCGAAGGTGCCGCCGTCGACGAGGACGCCCCCGACGGTCGATCCCGACCCGTGGAGCCACTTGGTCGTCGAGTCCCAGACGAGGTCCGCGCCGTGTTCCAGCGGCCGGCAGAGATACGGCGTGGCGAAGGTGTTGTCGACGAACAGCGGCACTCCGTGCTCGTGGGCGATGTCGGCGACCCGCTCGATGTCGGGGGTGACGAGCGCGGGGTTCCCGATGGTTTCGAGGTGGACGTAGGCGGTGTCGTCGTCGATGGCCTCGGCGTAGGCGTCGTAATCGAGCGTATCGACGAAGCGGGTGCTGATCCCCCGCCGTTCGACGGTGTGGGTGAAGTAGGTGTAGGTCCCGCCGTACAGCGCCGAGGCGGTGACGATGTTGTCTCCCGCCTCCGCGAGGAGAAACGTCGCGAGGTCCAGCGAGGCCATGCCCGAGGCGGTGGCGGCGGCGCCGACGCCTCCCTCCAGCGAGGCCAGACGCTCCTGCAGGGTGCCGACGGTGGGATTCATCAGCCGCGAGTAGATGTGGCCCTCCTTCTCGAGGGCGAACTGCCCCGCGGCGTCGTCGGCGTCGTCGAAGACATAGGAGGTGGTCTGGTAGATCGGCGGTGCCCGCGCCCCCGTCGACGGGTCGGGTGACTGGCCGGCGTGCAGGCTTCGCGTGTGGAATCCGGGTGCGTCGTCTTCGTCTGCCATAGCGTAATCTTCGAAATCGACCCTCCTAAAACCGCCGGCGAACGGCCGCGACGGTCGACGGCGGGACCACCGACGCGGCGCTCACCCGCTGAAAAGCGAGTTGTGGACGGGGGCGAAGTCCGCCTCCCCCTCGTCCTCGTCGTCCTCGCTCACGGTGTCGTGAACCGCGCGGCCGTCGAGGCCGTCGGCGAGGAAATCCCGCAGTGGCGGCCCCACCTTCTCGGGTTCGACGAGGAAGGCGTCGTGGCCGTGGTCCGACTCGACGACGTGGTGGGCGACGGGGACGCCCGCCGTCCGGCAGGCGTCGGCGAGCGACTCGGACTGCCCGACGGTGAAGTGCCAGTCGCCGGTAAAGGACATGAGCAGGGTCTCGCCCTCGAAGGCGGCTAAGGCGTCGGCGTCACCCTCGTAGCCCTCGCTGAGGTCGTAGTCGTCCATCGCGCGGGTGAGATAGAGATAGGCGTTGGGATCGAAGCGGTCGACGAACTTCTCGGCTTGGTAGTCGAGATACGACTCCACCTCGCGGTAGGGGAAGTAGGCGGCGGCGCGGTCGGCGGGGAAGGATCGCACGGCGTCCCGGCCGGCCGCCCGGCGGCCGAACTTCTCGCCCATCGACGTCTTCGAGAGGTACATCACGTGGCCGATCTGTCGGGCGAGTGCGAGGCCCTCGGTCGGCCGCTCGTCGCCGTAGTAGTCCCCGCCCTGCCAGGCGTCGTCGGTGGTGATGGCGCGGCGGGCGATGGCATCGAGCGCGAGACACTGCGCGTCGAGGCGTGCGGCGGCCGCGACGGGGACGATCCGCGCCACGTCGTCGGGGTACTGGACCGCCCAGTCGAGAACGTTCATCCCGCCCGCGCTCCCGCCGACGACGGCGTGGAGGCGGCCGACACCCAAGTCGTCGAGCAGGCGCCGCTGGGCCCGCGTCCAGTCGCCGACGGTCACCGGCGGGAAGTCGGTTCCCCACGGCTCGCCCGTCTCGGGATTCTCGGCGGACGGACCGGAGCTTCCGTAACAGGACCCTGGGACGTTCGCACAGACGACGTAATACTCGGTGGTGTCGATGGCCTTCCCCGGGCCGACGATGTCGTTCCACCACGCCCGCGCCTGTCCCGCCGTCTCCGCGAGGCCGGCGCTGGCGACGTTCTGACTCCCGGTGAGCGCGTGACAGATCAGGATGGCGTTGCTCCCCTCCTCCGTGGCCTCGAAGTCGCCGTAGGATTCGTAGGCGACCTGCAGGTCGTCGATGGACTCGCCACACTCGAAGGTGAACGCGCCCAGACTCCGCGTGCCGCTCTCGACGGCGGTCATCGCAACCCACGCTCCAAGTCGGCGACGATATCCTCGACGTCCTCCAGCCCGACCGAGAGGCGGACCATGTCGGGTGTGACGCCCGCGGCGCGCTGTTCGGCCTCGCTCAACTGTGAGTGGGTGGTGGAGGCGGGATGGATCACCAGCGTCTTCGCGTCGCCGATGTTGGCGAGGAAACTCGCCATCTCGACGGTCTCACACAACTCCTTGGCGGCGTCGAACCCGTCCGCGAGGCCGAAGGTGACCATGCCGCCGCCGCCGTCGAGGTACTCGTCTGCCGTCTCGTGGCTCTCGTGGGACTCCAGCCCGGGGTAGGTCACCCAGCCGACCGCCGGATGATCTGCGAGGAACTCGGCGACGGTCGCGGCGTTCTCGCAGTGGCGCTCCATCCGCAGCGGCAGCGTCTCTAAGCCTTGGAGGGTGACCCAAGCGTCGAACGGCGACTGGCCACTGCCGAGGCTCCGGAGCGAGCGGTACCGCGCGGCGGCCGCGAAGGCGCGGTCGCCGAACCGCTCGGTGAAATCGAAGCCGTAGGCCGGATTCTCTCCGGCGAGTTCGGGGTAGTCGACCGCCGAGTGGTCCCACGGAAAGGTGCCGCCGTCGACGAGGACGCCCCCGAGCGTGGTGCCGGAGCCGTGGATCCACTTGGTCGTCGACTCCCAGACGATGTCCGCGCCGTGTTCGAGTGGCCGACACAGATACGGCGTGGCGAAGGTGTTGTCGACGAACAGCGGCACCCCGCGCTCGTGGGCCACCTCGGCGAGTCGTTCGAAGTCCGGCGTCAGCAGCGACGGGTTCGACAGCGTCTCGACGTGGACGAAGGCGGTGTCGTCGTCGATGGCGTCGGCGTAGGCGTCGTACGCGAGGGTGTCGACGGTGCGAAATTCGATCCCCCGGCGCGAGGCCATCTTCGAGAAGTACGTGCTGGTCCCACCGTACATATCGGAGGCGGCGACGACGTTGTCGCCGGCCTGTGCGAGGATGCTCGTGGCGGCGTCGAGTGCCGCCATGCCCGCGCCGGTGGCGACGGCGTCGGTTCCCCCCGACAGCGCCGTCAGTCGGCGTTCGAGGGTCCGGGTCGTCGGGTTCGAGAACCGTGAGTAGATGTTGTCCTCGACGTTCAGGCTGAACCGCTCGGCCGCGTCGTCGGCGTCGTCGAAGACGTACGACGTGGTCTGGTAGATGAGCGGGGCACGGGCACCCGTCGCCGGGTCCGGTTCCTGCCCGGCGTGGAGGCTTCGGGTGTGAAAGCCGTCGGTCATGTATACGGTGCATATTTCCGGAGCAACTTATAACCGTCAGATACGGGGCGGAACGCGGGTTCTGCGGTCGCCGACGGGGGCGGTATCAAAAGGACCATGACGCCGCGCGCCCCCGTTTCGGTCAGTAGTGGCATGACCGAGAAACGCGAATACACGGACGACTACCCCGACAAGACGCTGTACATCCCCGGCCCCACCGAAGTGCGCGAGGACGTCCTCGATGCGATGGCCCAGCCGATGTTCGGCCACCGGATGGATCGCATGACCGACCTCTATACGACCATCGTCGAGGACACGAAGGACTTTCTCGGCACGGACAAGGAGGTCATCGTCCTCACAGGGTCGGGCACCGAGTTCTGGGAGGCGTCGACCCTCAACCTCGTCGACGAACACATCCTCTGTACGACCTGTGGCGCCTTCGGCGAGCGTCACGCCAACGTGGCCGAGCGCGTGGGGAAGACGGTCGACCGCCTCGAGTACGAGTGGGGTCAGGCCGTCAAGCCGGGTGACGTGCGTCGGCGACTCGAACAGAGCGATACCGACTACGACGTCGTCACCTGCGTGATGAACGAGAGTTCGACCGGCGTCCGGAATCCAATCGAGGAGATCGGCGACGTGGTCGCCGACTACCCGGACACCTACTTCGTCGTCGACGCGGTGTCGGCGCTGGGCGGCGACTACGTCGATATCGACGCCCACGGCATCGACGTCATCTTCGCGTCGACACAGAAGGCCTTCGCCATGCCCCCCGGCCTCGCCGTCTGTGTCGTCAGCGACGACGCCTACGAGCGCGAACTCGACGCCGATTCCGCATCGTGGTACGGCGGCTTCCAGCGCTGTCTCGACTACTACGACCGAAAGGGACAGACCCACTCCACGCCCGCCATCCCCATCATGCTGGCCTACCGCGAGCAGATGAAACACATGCTTGAGGAGGGGCACACGTCGCGGGCCCGTCGCCACCGCGAGATGGCCGAGTACACCCGCGAGTGGGCTCGTGACCACTTCGACCTCTTCCCCGAGTCGGGCTACGAGTCCCTGACGGTGAGCTGTATCGAGAACACGCAGGGCATCGACGTCGCCGCGACCATCGACGCCGTCTCCGAGCGGGAGGATATGGTCTTCTCGAACGGCTACGGCGACCTCGGCGAGGAGACGTTCCGGATCGGCCACATGGGCGAACACACCGTCGAGAGCATCGAGGCGCTCACCGACGCCATCGAGGACGTCGCCGACCTATAGGTCGGCTTCGCGGAACCACAGCAGGCCGAGCAGCGGCGGCACGAGAATCCACAACACCAACATCAGCGTCGCGGACACCTGCATGTTCACCTGCCCGCCCGTGTAGAGCGACCCTTGGAGGAACGCGTTCGAGACGATTTTGAACGAGCCGGTAGGGTTGAGCAAGCGGAGCATCCGCAACACCTGCTGGCCCGTGAGCGGAAGCCACGACGGGCCACCGCCCATGCCGAGGTAGAGTTGGAGCGGGAACCTCACCGCCCCCCACAGCGGCACGAACAGGAAGTAGATCCCGATGGCGCCGGCGACCGCTCGCCGACTCGACGACGCGGCCGCGGAAAAGCCCACCGCGATGCCGACGAACGCCACCGCGAGAATCGCCGTCAACAGCGTGTAGCCGACGTAGGACACGACGTCGAAGTTCACGGGCGGTGCGACGAGCAGCACCACCGCGGGCAGGAGAAAGCCGGCCGAGATTGGTGCGGCGATGGCCGCGGCCCGTCCGGCCACCTTCCCGAACACCACGTCCGCCCGCGAGTGCGGAAGCGAAAGCAGGAGCTTCAGTGACCCGGACTCCCGCTCGCCGACGACGGCCTTGTACGCGACGACGAGTGCGAGCAACGGCACCAGCGTCGTCACCAAGGCGTCACGGACGACCAACGAGTTGAGCACCGCGTTCGAACTGATCGTCTCGCCCGGCGCCGGGCGGACGAGATACGCCGCCGCCGACACGAGCAGGATGAACAGTACCGACAGCCCCGCGACCCACCGCGACCGGATGGCGTCTTGGAAGTCCTTGCGCGCCACGGCGGTCCACGTCATGCCGACACCTCCCCTTCCTCGCCCTCGGTGTACGCGAGAAACAGGTCTTCCAGCGACGTCTCCTCGGTCTGGAAGTCCTTGACCGTCACCCCGGCGTCTTCCAGCGCGCCGATGACCCCTGTCTTCGCGTCGGCGTCACAGGAGACGGTGACGGTGCCCCCGTCGGTCGTCGCCGAGGTGACGCCGCCGAGCGCCCGCACCGCCGCCAAGTCGTCCTCGCTCGCGGCGTCGACGGTGACGGTCAGCGTTTCGCCCTCGTCGACGGCGCCGCGGAGGCCCTCGATGCTGTCCTCCGCGACGAGGTTCCCCCCGCGCATGATGCCCACGCGGTCACACACCGCCTCGACCTGCCCCAACACGTGACTGGAGAAGAAGACGGTCGTCCCGCGGTCGGCTTCGGTCCGGACGATTTCGCGCATCTCGCGGGCGCCACCCGGATCCAGTCCGGATGAGGGTTCGTCGAGGATCAGCAGGTCGGGTTCGCCGACCAGCGCCATCCCGAGGACGAGTCGCTGGCGCATCCCCTTCGAGTAGCCACCGGCCTTGCGGTCGGCGGCGTCGGCGATACCCACCCGTTCGAGCACCGCGCTGGGATCGTCGTCGACCTCCTTCGAGCGCATGGCGAACTCGATGTGTTTTCGCCCGGTGAGACGCTCGTACACGTCGTATCCCTCGGGGAGGACGCCCGTCCGACGGCGCACCGCGACGCTGTCACGACCCGCGTTGAGACCAAGCACGCGCACCTCACCGGCCGTCGGGCGGACGAAATCGAGCAACATATTGATCGTCGTCGACTTTCCCGCGCCATTCGGCCCGAGAAAGCCGAACACCTCGCCCTCGGGGACCGTGAGGTCGAGGTTCGAGACGGCGGTGACGTCGCCGAAGCGCTTGGTCACGCCGTCGAGTTCGATTGCGGCCATGGGAATCCCTTGGTCCAGTCCCGGTTAAAGAGTTTAGGTGTCGTTCACACCGTCTCGTCGGGGTCGTGATTCTCGGCCATCCGCTGGGCCTCCGCCGCGTACCGCTCCTGCAACGACGCCTCCTCGACGGGCGCGAGTCCGTCCCGTTCGGCCTCGACGGCCGCGGTGACGCCGCCCGACCGCTCGACGGCGATCGGTGCCCGCTCGATCCGTCGGACCGCCTCGCCGTCGGTCGTCGCGTACACCAGCGCGATCAGCCCCTTGTCGTCGTAGGTTCGCTCGACCAACCACAGCCGCGTCGTTGCGTCGTCGCTCATAGTCCGGTATCGTCGTCCGCGGGTTATAGTCGTCCGGATCGCCCCGGGTTACCAGCCGCCGTCGCCTCGCGCCTCGCCCGCCCGCAGTTCGTTTACGCTCCGCGTGAGTTCGTCGACCGCCGCGTCGGCCTCGTCGGCGGCCGCGACGATCCGGTCGGCGGCCTCGGCCGTCTCCGCCGCTCGGTCCCGGAGCGTCTCGATGGTCGCGGTCAGTTCCTCGCCGGTCGCCGCTTGGTCGTCGGCCGTTCGCGAAACCTCCGCGACGCCGTCCGCGACCCGGTCGATAGTTTCGGCAATCTCCTCGAAGGTCTCCAGTACCTCGTCGATCTGCTCGCTCGCCGTCCCGATCCGTTCGACGGACCGGGTGGCGGCGTCGACCGTCTCGTCCGTCTGTGTCTGGAGCAGTCGGATGTCGTCCGTGATCTCCTCGGTGTGATCGTGGGTCTGCTCGGCGAGGCTCTTTACCTCCTCCGCGACCACGGCGAATCCGTCGCCGTCCTCGCCCGCCCGCGCCGCCTCGATGTTGGCGTTGAGCGCCAGCAGATTCGTCCGGTCGGCGACCTCCGAGATCACCTCGACGACCTCCTCGATCTCGTCCATCCGGTCACCGAGGGCGGTCACGTCTTCGACGAGTTCCTCGCCTACGTCGACGACGCTCTCGGTCGCCTCACGGGCGTCCTCGCTCGCATCCAGTCCGTCGGTCGCGGCGCCCCGTGCCTCGTCGGCCGCCGACTCCACCTCGTCGGTCGTCGCCGCCACCTCCTCGATGCTCGCGCTGAACGACTGCATCTCCTCGGCGCCCTCTTGGAGTAGCCCGTTCTGGTCGTCGACGTTCTCCGCGATGTCGACCGCCGCCGTCGCCGTCCGGTCGATGGCGTCGGCCAGCGACCGCGTCTCGCCGTCGACCTCGCTAGCGAGGCTCTCGAACTCCTCGGCCGTCCGGTTCAACTCCGTGATGACGTCCGCGAGGCGGTCGTCGACCGCCCGTCCGTCGGCGTCGAAGGCCGCCCGGGAATCGAGGTGGCCGTCGGCCAAGTCGTGGAGCGTGCCCCGCACCTCGTCGACCAAGTCCGCGACCGCCTCTTGGCGTTTCACCTCCTGTGTTCGGTCGCGGATGGCTTGGATGACGGCCACGAACTCCCCGTCCTCGTACAAGGGCATCGAGGTGTGTCGGACGTGGCGGGTGTTCCCCCAGCGGTCGGTCAGTGTCTCGTCGGTCGCGTACAGCGAGAGCGTCCCGTCTTCGAGTTCGACGCCGTCACGCTCGTCGGCCGACTCCGGGTTGTCGAGTACGGTCTCGGCCAGCATCTCTCGTGTTCGCCCGTCCGGATAGAACACGGTGCTCGGCGCCGTCGATCCGATGGCGGCGTCGTCCCCGTTGCCGGTCAACTCCTCGATGCTGTGGTTCCACGCCGCGATAGCGCCGTCGCGGTCGAGGATGAACACCGGCATCCCTACGCCGTCGATCAGGACGTCGTCGTCGACGTTGAGTTCGACCTCGACCGCCCCGCCCGCCTCGTGGGTCCCGTTTGTCGCTCCCGTCTCGTTCCCCTCCACCTCGGCGTTCCTCGATTCGATCGTGACGGCGTCGTCTCGACCGCCGTCGGTCCGACCCCGTTCGGAACGGATGTCGGACGCCGACGGCTCCGATCCGTGTGGGTCGGGAGCATGATTCATGTGACAGGCGTCATCAGGATACTTCTTAACACTTTCCGGCGATTCTCAGCGCTGAAACTTGCGCCCGACGCGTTAGGCTCATGCGTACGGACTCGCTACGAAGTCGGTGATGGACGCAAGTGCGGTTCGCGAACACGCCGCCGACCTCCCGACCGACCCTGGCGTCTACCTCTTCTACGCGGACGAAGACGTCCAGTACGTCGGCAAGGCGGTCGACCTTCGGGATCGCGTCCGCGCCTACGCCGATCCGCGGAGCGACCGCATCCGGCGGATGGTCGACCGCGCCGACCGGATCGACGTGGCCGTCACCGACACCGAAACCCAAGCGCTCCTGTTGGAAGCGAACCTGATCAAACGCCACCAGCCGCGGTACAACGTCCGCCTGAAAGACGACAAATCCTACCCGCTGGTTCAGTTCACCGACCACCCGATCCCCCGGATCGAGGTGACCCGAGACCCCGACGAGGGAGCGACCGTGTTCGGTCCCTTCACCGAGAAGGGACACGTCGAGACGGTGCTGAAGTCGATCCGAGAGGTGTACGGCCTCCGGGGGTGTTCCGATCACAAGTACCGCGGCCGGGACCGCCCCTGTCTCGACTACGAGATGGGGCTGTGTAGCGCCCCCTGCACCGACGAAATCGACCCGGCGTCGTACGCCGAGGACGTGCAAGCCGCGATTCGATTCTTCGAGGGTGAGACGGGCGCGCTGGCCGACCCGCTCCGCCGGCAGATGGCGGCCGCCGCGGAGTCTCAGTCCTTCGAGCGCGCCGCCAATCTCCGGGACCGCCTCGACGTCGTCGAATCCTTCCACGGCGCGGGTGGCGAAGCGGTGACCGCCCCCGCCGACGAGCGGACGGTCGACGTCTTGGGCGCGGCCGTCGAGGGCGACCGGGCAACGGTCGCTCGCCTCCACAGCGACCGAGGACAACTCGTCGACCGCTCGCGACACCGCCTCGACGCCCCCGACGGCGAGGACCGCACCGCGGCCCTCCTCGCGGCCTTCATCCCACAGTATTACGCCGACCGCGACCTCCCCGACGCCATCCTCCTCCCCGAGCGTCTCGACGACGACGAGGTGGGCGCGTGGCTGGACGCCGCGGGCGTCGCCCTGCGGGTCCCTGGCGCCGGCCGCGAGGCGAAACTGGTCGACCTCGCACTCAAGAACGCCCGCAGTCGGGCCGGCCGCGACGACGGCGGCGCCCGCCTCGCCGAGGCGCTCGGCCTCGGCAGTCGCGTCGAGCGAGTCGAGGGGTTCGACGTGAGCCACACGGGCGGCCGGGCGGCCGTCGGCAGCGACGTCTGTTTCGTCGACGGGAGCGCGGCGAAGTCGGCCTACCGCCGGAAGAAGCTCACCGACCGGAACGACGACTACGCGAACATGCGCGAACTCGTCCGCTGGCGGGCCACCCGCGCCGTCGACGGACGCGACGACCGCCCCGAACCGGACCTCCTCCTGATCGACGGCGGCGAGGGACAGCTGGCGGCCGCGCGAGATGCCCTCTCCGAGACGGGGTGGGACGTGCCCGCCGTCGCGCTGGCGAAAGCCGAGGAACGGGTGATCACGCCCGACGGCGTCCACGACTGGGACGACGACGCACCACACCTCCACCTCCTCCAGCGCGTCCGCGACGAGGCCCATCGCTTCGCCGTCCAGTACCACGGCACTGTCCGCGACGAGGTGTCGACCGCGCTGGACGAGGTACCGGGCGTCGGCCCCGAGACCCGCCGGCGTCTCCTCCGGCGCTTCGGGAGCGTCGAGAACGTGCGGGCGGCGTCGACAGCGGATCTACGGGACGTCGAGGGGGTCGGAGAGAAGACGGCAGAGGCACTCGTTCGACGACTGTAGCGTGCAGGCGACACCCGTGACCGTCGGCCCGGGACGTGGCGTCACAGTTCTGCGACCGTCCCGTGGCCCTCGTTCGGACGGGGAGCGGCCCGACTCAGGCGATCTTTGCGTACTGGTCGGCGAGTTTCTCGGCGGCCTCGTCCATCAGGTCGGTCTCGTAGTCGGCCAGATCCCACTCGACGACCTCCTCGACGCCGTCCGAACCGAGTCTGAGGGGGACGCCGAACGCGGTGTCCTCGTAGCCGTACTCGCCGTCGAGGGCAATGCTGCCGGGGAGGACCGCGCCGGTGTCCCGGAGGATGGACTCGACCGTGTGAGCGACACCCGTCGCGGGTCCCCACTCGGTTGCGCCCTTGCGTTCGATGACGTCCATCGCGGACTCCTGGAGGTTGCCGAGGATCTCCTCGCGTTCGTCGGCCGAGAACGAGGGGTCGCGGCCGTCGACTCGGACCTTCGAGAAGACGGGAACCTGCGCGTCGCCGTGTTCGCCGAGGATCGTCCCCTCGACGTTCTGGACGGGCGTGTCGAACCGCCGGGCGAGGACGTACCGAAAGCGAGCGGAGTCGAGGCGGCCGCCGAAGCCGATCACCTTGTGCCGGTCGCGGTCGCCCGTCTCGTAGAGGTGGCGGTTGAGAAGGTCGACCGGATTCGAGGTGGTGACCGAGACGAAGTCGTCGTTGTACTCGGCGACGGACGCACCGATGTCCTCCATGATGGGTGCGTTGTCGCCAGCGAGGTCGATCCGAGTCTGTCCCGGCTTGCGTGGGATGCCCGCCGTGATGACGACCACGTCCGAGCCCTCGGTCGCCGCGTAGTCGCCCTGCCGGACGACCGTGTTCGAGTCGTAGGCGATGCCGTGGTTCACGTCGGCCGCTTGGCCGACCGTCTCCGCCTCCATGTCCGGAATGTCGACCAACACGAGTTCGTCCGCGATGTCGCGGAGCGCGATGTTGTACGCCGTCGCGGCCCCGACGGTGCCCGCCGCGCCGATGACACTCACTTTCGTCATATCACCTACTCTTGGCCCGGGACCCAGATTAAACGCTTCGGAACACCCGACCGTTCGACCGCGACGACGGCCCCGTGACCGCCGTCCCGTGGGGTTTTTCGACCTTGGCCGTCTCTCATCGCCCATGAGCGAGTTCGACAAGGAGGCCGAGCGCGAGCGACTCCGGGAGAAGTACGAACGTGACCGGGAGAAGCGCGAGGCGACACAGCGCATGAGCGAACTCCTCCTGAAGGGGGCGACGATGACCAACAGCCACTGCGATTCGTGTGGCGACCCCATCTTCCGCTACGACGGCGAGGAGTTCTGCCCGACGTGTCAGGCGCCGGATGCGGACCCGGACGCCGAGGCGGCGTCACCCCCGGCAGCGGAGACGAGCGCCGAGGACTCGTCGGACGCCGACTCCGCCGACGCGGCGGCGGCGACCGACACGGCTGCCGACGCGGCGGCGACCCCGGACGAGACGGCGGACGCGGCACGCCCCCGGACGCCGGCCGTCGCCCGGGACCGTCGGCCGGCCCCCGCCGACGGGCCCGCCCAGTCGACCCCCGACCGCTCTCGTGACGCCAGCCCCGACGATGCCAGCGCGTCCAGCCCACGGTCCGCGCCGGCACTCGACGACACCCGTGCCTCGCTCTCGCGGACGCTCGACCGGTTCGCGCGGGCGGCCGAGGAGACGGACGACCCGCGTCGCGCCCGGGACCTGTTGGCCGCCGCCCGTGAGGCCGCCGAGACGCTCGCGGCGCTCGACGGTCGCGGCCGGCGTTAGTCGTAGTCGCTTCCGACGACGGTCCGAATCCGGTCGGCGGTCACCTCGCCCACGCCGTCGACCTCCAGCAGATCCGCCTCGCGGGCGGTCATCACCGCCTCGACACTCCCGAAGTGTTCCAAGAGCGCGCGGGCAGTCACGGGGCCGATGTCCGCGATGGCGCCCACGACGTACTCCTGTTGCTCGTCGAGTGTCTTCGCGCTTTTCTCGCCGTGGACGCTGACGGCGCGGTCGCGGGTCGTCTGCTCCCGTTTCGCGAGCACCGCCAGCAGATCGGCCGTGTCCGCCTCCCCCGCGGTTCGCAGGACGCTCACGCCGAAGTCCACCGAGAGCGACGCCAGCGCCCCGCGGATGGCGTCGGGGTGGACGTTTCGCTCCTCGTAGAGCCCCTCGCCCTCTAGCAGGACGACCGGACGGGCGTAGTGACGCGAGAGGTCGCCAACCTGATCGAACAGCGAGCGGTCGCCGCCGGTGAGCGTATCGAGGAAGTCCGCCACCGTCTTGCGCTCGACGGCCACGCGGTCCGAGACGACGTAGTCGCCGACCGCCAGCGTCTCCAGTCGCGTCTCGATCCCCTCGCGCGTCGAGAGGTCGCGCGCGATGGCCGCGTCGAGTTCCCGCTGGTCGACGACGACTTCGACCGTTCCCTCGTCGGCCTCGGCCGTCGCGACGACGGCGTCGTCCGCCGTCTCCGACGCCGAGTCGCCGTCGTCGTCGGGCTCGAACGCGGTCAGTCCCGGCTGCGTGCTCGCGCCGCCGTCGGCCTCCGCGGCGCTCCCGTCGGCGTCCCCGGCCGGATCGTCGGTCGTCGTCCCATCGTCGAACGCGTCGAGTGCGGTCTGGCTGTCGTCGAGTTCCGACGCCATCTCGTCGGCGACGCCTTTCAGCTTCGCCAACTCGTCTTCCATCTCCTGTTCCCGCCGGCGGGAGATCCAGAAAAACGCCTCGTCACGGGTGTCCTCGGCCATGAGGACGACGACGCGGCCCTCCTCTTGACGGCCGGTCCGCCCCTTCCGCTGGATCGACCGGATCGCCGTGGGCACGGGTTCGTAGAAGAGCACGAGGTCGACCTCGGGGACGTCGAGGCCCTCTTCGGCAACGGAGGTAGAGACCAGCACCTCGAACTCCCCGCCCCGGAAGGCGTCGAGCGTCTCACCCTGTTCTTTCTGTGTCATGCCGTCGGAGCCGTCCTTGTCGCCTTGGCCGACGAACCGCCGCACGTCGAAGCTCTCGCTCAGGAACTCGGTGAGCGCCTCGGCTGTGTCCCGCGACTCCGTGAAGACGATGACCCGCTCGCCGCCGCCGATGCCGAGTGTCTGAGCCAGCAACACCCGCGTCTGCCGGAACTTCGGGTGGAGGTCGTCGAACTCCTCGGCCGTCCGCATCGCCTCTCGCACCTTCGGCTCCGCGACCAGCCGCTGGCTCGCCTTCGACGCACCGGAGGCGCGGGCGGCGTTGCGCTGGCGCTCGAAGTACCTGCGGAGCGACTCCACCGACTGTGTCTCCGCGAGTTCGACCGCCCGCCGGAGCTTCATCACCTCGGCGTGGACGGACATCCCCTCGTACCCCTCGGACTGGTCGGCGTCGATGAGGTCCTGCAACTCTCCGCGCATCCGGTTGAGGTCCCGCTGTGAGAGGTCCGGACTCGTCGTGTTCGTGACACCGAGTTCCTTCAGCGTCTCCAGACGGTCGACGATCACCTCGTTGAGCGCGTCCCTGATCGTCAGGATCCGGTCGGGGAGGGTGACCCGCTCCCACTCCACGTCCGTGTCGTGGGTGTACTCGGCCACGTCGGCGTCGTCCTCGGTCATCACCGCCACCTCGCGGAGGCCGAGGTTCTCACAGACGGTCATGATCGCCTCCTCGTCGCCGCCGGGCGAGGCGCTCATCCCCGTCACCAGCGGCGCCTCGGCGTCCGCGTGGTACCGCTCCGCGATGTAGACGTAGGCGTAGTCGCCGGTCGCGCGGTGACACTCGTCGAAGGTCAGATGCGTCACGTCGGCGAGCGAGATGCGGCCGCCGATCAGATCGTTCTCGACGACCTGTGGCGTCGCGATGACGATCCGGCTCTCGGTCCACAGCTCGGCCCGGTCCTCCGGGCGCACCTCCCCGGTGAAGACCGTAATCTCGTCGTCCGGAATCGTGAGCGCCTCGCGGTAGAACGCCGCGTGTTGCTGGACTAGAGGCTTGGTCGGGGCGAGAAAGAGTGCCGTCCCGCCACTCTCGTGGAGGCGGTCGGCGGTCACGAGCAGACTCACCGTCGTCTTGCCCAGCCCCGTCGGCAGACAGACGAGGGTGTGATCCTCCCTTGCGGTGTCCGCGAGCTGTCGCTGGTACTCCCGTCGCTCGATGACCTCGGAGACCAACAGGGGGTGGTCGACGTACGCTTGGTCGCCGTCGTCGGTGGCCGCCATCGTCCGAACGTGGTCGGCGGCGGGGTTAAGGGTTGGCGAACCGCGGTGAAAGTGATATCGTCGCCGGACAGCCGGCGTCGCCCGTCTCAGACGACCTGCTCGCCGTCGTCGTCGTACAGTTCGATGGCGTCGACCGGGCAGGTGCGCGCCGCAAACTCCGCGTCGAGTTCGGCCGCTTCGGGCACCTCGCGGACGAACACGTCCGGTTCCGTCTCCTCGCTTTCCGCGAGGTCTGCCTTCCCGTCGTCACGGTTCTCCTCGAACGCCGCCCACTCCTCGACGCACTGAAACATCCCGATGCAGGTGTCGCGGTCGAACTCGACGTGCATACGCCCCCTAGTGCGTTCCCGGGCATAGGTGTGGTGCCCGCGCCGTGTCACACGCCGGTCGCGGTCAGTTCGTCGTCGACTTCGACTCGCCGCCGTTCTCCGGCGGTTCGACGCCCTCGACGACCTCCGCGATCTCCGTCTCCTTCTCGGTGTCGACGTGCCAGCGGTCGACGCTGTCCTCGTAGGTCGCCAGCCGCTCGCTCACCGCCGTCTTGAGGTCGTCGTCGTTGACGTTCACCTCGAAGACGAACTGGTCTTCGTCGCCGCCGCGAGCCGTCTTCTGGACGTTGGCGCTCACGAGTTCGTTGTCGAAGTAGTAGGGGGCGAGCTGTGTCATCACCTTCCGGTAGACGGTGTCCTCGACCGCCCGG
>Ga0207813_100440_pt1 | contig 23520 bp, 25 predicted proteins | sample A23E3SouthBayCA_2_FD_187730 | JGI IMG/M metagenome (GOLD analysis project Ga0207813, IMG submission 187730) | Aerobic enrichment media microbial communities from Eden Landing Ponds, California, USA - A23 E3 (4) (SPAdes) | ecosystem: Environmental > Aquatic > Marine > Unclassified | place... | reverse complement strand
TCTCCGCACTCCCGTGGTGATTACGAACCCGTTCCCGCCGCACTCGTGGCGAGAGTGTATTGGACGCGTCGTCGAATAGCGTCTTGCCGGTCGAATCGAGCGAGCTCCCAGTGTAGATGTGTGGACGCGTGCTGGATCGAGCGGAACGCAGTGGAGGGTCGTCGTGTCTACCCGTTTCTGGTGAATGCCGACTGCCTCGTTCTCTCACCTGAGTGGTCGGCGCGCAGGACTGCGACCGAGAAAATGCGTCGGCCTATCGATTGGTTCTGGCTGGTTTGCCACCGGTGGTCGAGGGCGTCGTTCGCGTGGGCCGGTGTGGCCGTGTCCGAAACACACCCCGTAAATCATATGCCGCTATATTCAATCTGGTAGGTCTTCGGGTGCGGGAGGTCGGAGGTGCCGCGGTATCGAGTGCTCCGGACGGGTACGGAGTGCCTCGGTGTCTTCATAGCAAGGCTTTCCGTCGTTTTCGCGAGAATCAGGAGTGATGGAGGCAGCCGGTGTGACCGACGACGGTATCGACGAACTGAGCGAGACCTACCTCGAGCAGGTGACGGAGTGCGTCGGCGCGCTCGATAGCGTGTTCGACGGGAACGTGTCCGGCGTGGACCGCGTGGAGTCCTTGGAGTCGCAGTGTGACGAGACCGGGCGAGCGCTCCAGTCGGCGCTGGGCGCGGCCGCACCGACCTTCCGCAGCGTCTACCTTCAGGCCGGCGACCTCGCGGAGTTCTACACGCGGGTCGACGAGGTCGCGAACAACGCCGAGGCCGTCGCGCTCGACTACCGCGCGACCGGCGCGTACCTCGGGAATGTCCGCCCGCACCTGCGCGAGATGGTGGCGGACGCGGTCGTGGCGAGCGCACACCTCGAAACCGCGACCGCGGCCTATCTCGGCGAGGACGAAGACGAAACCGTCTCGGAAGCAGTGTCTCGGATTCGGACGCTGGAGCGCGCGTGTGACGACCGGCGGCACGACGCGGTCCGGGTCGCGTTCGAGCAGCGGGACGCGGCGGACGCGCTCGTCGTTCGCGAACTCGTGAGGGGCGCCGATGCGGTGGTCGACGCTGTCGAGGACGCCGCGGACCACTTGGAGTTCATGGTGTCGCTCTCTCCCTAGGGAAGGATGCCGACCTCCTGCAGTAGTGATTCCGTCGGCGCTACGTCTCCGAGTGCCGACAGCGCGAGTGTGGGCGGGCTGAGCGCGTCGAGCGGTGGGAGCGCCGCAATCGGTTCAACGCCGGGCGTGACGGGGTAGGCGAGCGCGTCCGTGGCGACGAACTCTTGTGCCTCAGCGCTGAGGAGGTGGCGGACGAACGTTCGAGCGAGCATGGTCGCGTTGCTCGCGCGGAGGACGGCGGCGGCGGTGGCGTTGACGAGTGCGCCGGCGTCGTTCTCGGTGAACGCGAGGCCGAGCGGCGCGTCGGGGCGGCCGGCGCGAACGCGGAGCACGTCCTGGTGGGAGGCGAGCGCGAGCGTGGCGTCACCGCGCGCGACGGCGTTCGCGGCGAAGAACTCGCCGTCCACGGTGTCCGTGTCGGCGTGGAGCACGGCCCGCAACCACTCGCGTGCGGCGCCCCGACCGGCGAGTGCGCGGAGCGCGGTGACGAACGTCCGGAAGCCGTACGAGCGCGGCGCCCACGCTATCGGCCCGGGAACCGCGTCTGGAATCGCGTCAACGCTCGTCGGCACGTCCCCAGTGTCGAAGGCGGTAGTGTCGTAGGCGAGCGCGCGCGAGTGCGCCCCGACTCCGACCCAGGTGTCGGTCGGCCGGAACCGCGCGGGGACGCGCGCCGTCACGTCGTCGGGGAGCGTTGCGGTGAGCTCGTCGTCCGCGAGCGCGTCCACGGCCGCCGCGTCGGTCGCGAGGAGCACGTCCGCGCGGACGTTCCCGGCGTCAGCCTGCTCGCGGAGCGCGGCGACGAGCACCTCCGCGGGTTCGACGCGGAGCGTCGGCGCGAACCCCGGGTAGGTCTGTTCGAGCAGTCCGACGAGTCGTTCGTAGCGCTCGCTCGCGCTCCCCGCGACGTAGACGGTGAGCCGTCCGTCGAGGTCGGGGAGGTCGGCGATGCGCGGCCCGCCCGGAACGGGGCGTTCGCCGACGAGTCTCGTGTCGCCCCGGAAGTCGTCGAGCGTTGGCGCGGGAACGTCCTCGCCGTCGCTGAACACGGTCGCACAGCCGGCGAGCGACCCGAGGAGCGCGGTACCGGACGCCAGCACGCCGCGGCGCGTGTGGAGGGACCGCTCGGTCATCGTGCCCCACGTGCTATCCCCGCGAGTATCAGCCTACTGCTTTCGTGAGCCACCCAAACCGTGAAGGCGTTCGCTCGCGCTCGCCCGAGTATGGATAGGGTAGCCGTAATCGGTGCGTCGATGACGCAGTTCGGCGAGCGCGACGGCTGGGTGCGCGACCTCCTCGCGGAAGCCGGGGACGCGTGTCTTCGGGACGCGGGCGTGCCGTCGGACGCGGTCGACCACCTCTACGTGTCAAACATGGCGAGCGGCGAGTTCGAGGGGCAGACGGGCGTCTCGAATATGCTCGCGCACGACCTCGGGATGGTCGGCGCGTACACGCAGCGCGTGGATCAGACGAGCGCGTCCGGCGGCGCGGGCATCTACGCCGCCTGGCAGTCCGTCGCGTCGGGCGCGAGCGACATGACGCTGCTCGTGGGCGGCGAGAAGATGACCCACCGGACCACGGGCGAGGCGACCGATGTCATCGCGAGCCTCACGCATCCCGTAGAGTACAAGCACGGCGTCACGCTCCCGAGTTTCGCCGGTCTCACCGCTCGGCTCTACCTCGACCAGTACGACGCGCCCCGGGAGGCGCTCGCAGCCGTCGCGGCGAAGAACCATCGGCACGGCGTCGACAACCCCCACGCCCAGTTCCGCAAGGAAGTCAGCGAGGCGGAAATCCTCGACTCGCCAATCGTCGCCGACCCGCTCCGGCTCTACGACTTCTGCCCCATCACGGACGGGTCGGCCGCCCTCCTGTTCTGCCCGGAGTCCGTCGCACACGAGTACACCGACGACTACACCGTCGTCTCGGGCGTCGCCGGCGCGAGCGACACGCACGTCGTCCACGAGCGCGACGACCCGACCACGATGAAGGGCGTCGTGGAATCCTCCGACAACGCGTTCGCGATGGCCGACCGCACGCCCGACGACGTGGACGTGGCGGAACTCCACGACATGTTCACCATCCTCGAAGTCCTCCAGCTCGAAGCGATCGGGTTCGCGGAACCCGGCGAGGGCTGGCGGCTCGCCCCCGACGGCGTCACCGAGCGCGGCGGCCGCCTCCCCGTCAACACCTCCGGCGGCCTGAAGTCGAAGGGCCACCCGCTCGGCGCGAGCGGCGTCGCACAGGCCTACGAACTCCACCGACAGCTCACCGACGACGCCGGCGACCGACAGGTCGACGCCGAGGTCGGGTTGGCCTGCAACGTCGGCGGGTTCGGGAACTGCGTCACCACCACCATCCTCGAAACACCATGAAGGCCCATCGCTGTCCGAACGACCACCTCACGTACCCCGGTCACGCCCGCTGCCCCGACTGCGGCGAACCACAAGAAGACACGGTCTCGCTCGCCGACCGCACGGGCAAAATCGTCACGTGGACGACGAGCACCGCCACGCCACCCGGCGTCCGCCAACCCAACCACCTCGCAATCGTCGAGTTCGACGTAAACGGCCAATCCGTGCGCGCGCTCGGCCAACTCACCACGAACGACGTGGACATTGGAGACAGCGTCACGCCCGTTCACGTCGACGAACTCCGCGACCCCGACGCCGGCATCCGCGAACCCACCAGTCAACACTGGGACGGCTACCGATTCGAACCGGTCTGACTGAGAAGTGGGATGGTGCGTTTCTCTTAGGCGTCGCGCCCGGTCGGTCCCGTTACTCGACTGTCACCAACGGTTCTCCAGCGACGTGTTCAATGCGAACGACCGCGTCCACGGTCGAACGAATCGTCTCCAGCGTCTCGTGAGAGCAGCGCCGGCTGTCGAGCGTGAACAACTGGGGTGCCGCGTCGAGTCGCTGACCGAGCGTGAGGAGGCGTGAGACCGTTCGAACGGACGTTTCGGCGAGAAGCGCGTCGAGCGAGTGAACGACGAGCGACGTGGACCCGTCGAAGCGCTCGACGATGTCGTCCATCGTGAGGAAGAGAGATGTGTAGTCCCCAACGTTCGAGAGCGAGTGCACGGGCGTTTCCGCGTACGGGTTCGTCTCCGTCGGCTCGTCGAAGCCCACTTCGACGACGCCGAGTCGCGAGTCCGAGAGCAACTGGTCGGTATCCCGTTCGATTCGGTTCGCGCGTCGCTCAGTGGAGACGACACAACAGCCGTCCGGCTGCGCTTCGACGCTGAGGACGGCGAATGCGACATCACACGCGTACTCCAGGCGGTCACTGACGAGCACGACCTGCCCGAGCGGTCGTTCGAGCTCGCGGTCCACGTACTGTGCGTCCCGGAGTGCGGTGCGCGTGAACGTCGATAGACTCGTCTCCGCGTCACCGGGGGCGTCGTCGTGGCCGCCACGTCGAGCGGCGGAAGCGTGTTTTCGAGGCATGGGACGGAGTGGAAACTCGGTGGGTGAAGAAAGGCGGGACAGGTGGCGTAGAGCAGAAGCGTCCGTCCCGCCTTATGCGATTTGTTCCCGCCGCCCGAGGCGAATCGAATCGGTAGACGGGGACACGCCCTCTGTCTTGCGACGTCATCGGGCAGCTGAGGGCACACGCCCTCGAAGTAACTGACTCAACGTAGCTATTCGAGCGAGTTAACAGTTGTCCTTCGACCCGAACGAACGGTAACCGCGCCCCGACCTACAGCCGAACGGGCACGCCGTGTTCGTCCAAATACTTCTTGACTTCGTCGACGCCGTACTCGTCGAAGTGGAAGATCGAGGCGGCGAGCGCGGCGTCCGCGCCGGCGTCGAAGGCTTCCTTCATGTGCTGGGGGCCGCCGCAGCCGGAGGAGGCGATAACGGGTGTCGACACCGAATCGCAGACGGCGCCGGTGAGCGGGAGGTCGTAGCCGTCCTTGGTGCCGTCGGCGTCGATGGAGTTCACGAACAGTTCGCCGGCGCCGCGGTCCTCGGCTTCCCGCACCCACTCGACCACGTCGCGGCCGGTGCCTTCGCGGCCGCCCTTGATGGTCGCCTCGAACCAGCAGGACTCTCCGTCCACTTGCTCGTAGTGTTCGCCGTTCTCGTCGAACCGGCGTTTGGCGTCGACGCTGACGACCATGCACTGACTGCCGAACGCGCGCGCGCCCTCCGTGATGAGTTCGGGACGCTGGATGGCGGCGGTGTTGATGGAAACCTTGTCCGCGCCGGCGCGCAACGTCTCCTTCACGTCCTCCCTGGTGCGGATGCCGCCGCCCACCGTCAGGGGGATGAAAATCTCGTCCGCGACCCGCGAAACGGTGTCGAGCATCGTTTCTCTCCCGTCTGCGCTCGCGGTGATGTCGAGGAAGACGAACTCGTCCGCGCCCGCCTCGTTGTACTTCTTCGCGAGTTCGACGGGGTCGCCCGTGTACTGGAGGTCCTCGAACTGGACGCCCGTGTAGACCGCAGCGTCCCCGTTCTCGTCGAGGTCCACGTCGATACACGGGATGACGCGTTTCGTCAACATACCCGGTGCTTCACCCGGCCGGCGTTTCACGGTTTCGCTCGATACGTCACCTTGATGCTCGAACCCAGCCTACGGAAGGTATGACGTTTCTCGTCGCGTACGACGATTCCGAACTCTCACGTGCTGCGCTCGACCGCGCCGTGGAGTTCGCTGGGGACCGGGAGATCGTCGCCGCCACCGCGATACCGAACAATCCGGCGTACGCTCGGGCGCACGGCTGGCTCGACAGCGACGATTCGTTCGACCCGGACACGGTCGAAGAGATACTGCGCGAGCGCGTCCACGACCGCCAGCCGACCGTGTCGTTCGAGCCGATACGGATGGAGGCGTCGCCGCCGCTCGCGACAATCGGCCTCGCGGTGCGCAACGCCGCCCGACAGTTCGACGCGGAAGTAGTGTTTGTCGGGAGTCGGAGCGCCGGCCGTCTCGTCACCAACCTGGTGAGCGTCGGGCAGAACGTCGCGACCGACGCCAGCTACGACGTACACATCGTCCGGCATTCGTCATAGCGAAGTACGCGGCCGCAGAACCCCCACGTATGAGCGACACAGCCGACACAGAGGCGCAGGGCGAATCCGACGAAACGACCGACGAGCAGGAAGCGGCTCCCCGCCACGATTCCCGCGTCACGTCGCCGATGCAGGCCTACGGCGGTCGCGCGGTTCTCACCGGCTTCCTCGTCCTCCTCGTCGGTCTCGCCGTCGTCGTCGGGCCGGCGCTCCTAGTCTAGTTCTTCCGCGAGCGTGTCACGGGCGTCCGCGACCGATTCGTACTCGTATTCGATTTCGGTATCGTTCACGTCGAGCGAGAGCGTTCCCGACCCATCGGTTCGTCCGAGTTCGACGGCGTCGACGCGCGTGCGGACGGCGTCGGGGTCGGCGGTTTCGACGACTGCGCGGCCCGGCGCTTCGGAGAACAGTTCGGCGAGTCCGGGGACGCTCGCGTCGAGGCCGGCGTCCGCGGTGAGCATCTCGGCGAGCGTGACGGCGAGGCCGCCGTCGCTCACGTCGTGAACCGCGAGCGTCGAATCGAGGTCGGCGACCGAGGCGAGGCCCGCGATTCGGTCGGCCGGCTGGTCGGGGAGCGCGGGGAACCGGTCGCTTCCCTCAAATTGGGCGAGGTACTCGCTTCCGCCGAGGCCGCTCGCGTGGCCGCCGACGAGCAGCAGCGTGCCGTCGCCCTGAAGGCCGGTGCCGGGCGCGTCGTAGGTCCCTTTCGTGCCGAGCATCGCGAGCGTCGGCGTCGGCGGAATCGGCCCGGTCGCGGAGTCGTTGTAGAGGCTGACGTTCCCGCCGACGACGGGCACGGAGAGGTCCCGACAGCCGTCCGCGAGGCCCTCCACGATGTTCGTGAAGCCGCCGTACACGTCCGGCTTCTCGGGGTTTCCGCCGTTCAGGCAGTCGACGGCGGCGAGCGGCGTCGCGCCGACCGCGGCGAGGTTCGTGGCGTTCTCGACGGCGGTGGCGTACGCGCCCTCGTAGGGCGCGGCGCTCGTCCAGTTCGGGTTCGCGCCCGCGGAGAGCGCGACGCCCTGTCCGGCGCGCCGCACCGCGAGCACGGCCGCGTCGTCGCCGGGGCGGACGCTCGTGCGCGCGCCGACCTCGTGGTCGTACTGGCGGTACACCCAGCGCTTCGACGCTGTGTTCGGACTCGACAGCACGGAGTCGAACGCGGACTCGATGTCTGTCTCGGGGAGGTCGACCGTCGGTTCCGGCGGCGCTTCGCTCGAGAGGTCGTTGAGGGGCGCGCCGTCCGCGAGGTACTCGGCGGGCGCGTCCACCACGGTCTCGCCCTCGAACTCGCAGACGAATCGCCCGGAGTCGGTGAGGTCGCCGATGACCGAGCAGCCGAGGTCGTACTTGTCCGCGATGTCGCGGACCGCGTCGACGTTCTCGGACGCGACCTCGTAGCACATCCGCTCCTGGGATTCGGCGAGCAGGATTTCGGTCGCGTTCATGTTCGGTTCGCGCTGGTGGACGTCTTCGAGGCTGATGACGCAGCCGAGCCCGCCCTTCGCGACCAGTTCGCAGGACGCGCCGCCCAGGCCGGCCGCCCCGAGGTCGCGCGCGGACTCCACGAGCCCCGCGTCCACGAGGTCCTCGTTCGCCTCGATGAGGAGCTTTTCAGTGTACGGGTCGCCGACTTGGACGGCGGGCCGGTCCTCGGTTTCGGCGTCCTCCGCGAGGTCCTCGCTCGCGAAACTCGCGCCGCCCAGTCCGTCTCTCCCCGTACTGTTCCCGACGAGCACGAGTTTGTTCCCGGGTTCCTGTGCCTCAGCGGTGACGAGGCGGTCCGCGTCGAGCAATCCGACGCACGCGACGTTCACGAGCGGGTTCCCCTCATAGTCGGGGTGGAACTGCGTGCTCCCGCCGACGGTCGGGACGCCGATGGCGTTCCCGTAGTCGCTGATTCCCTCGACGACGCCGTCGAGGAGGTAGCGCGAGTGCTCGGCGTCGAAGTCGCCGAAGTAGAGGCTGTCCGCGAGCGCGATGGGGTACGCGCCCATGGAGAGCGTGTCGCGGACGATGCCGCCGACGCCCGTCGCCGCGCCGTCGTAGGGGTCGACGTAGCTCGGGTGGTTGTGGGACTCCACGCCGAACGTGAGGTACGTATCTTCGTCCGCGTGCCCACTGGCACGTTCCGCGGAGTCGGCGCCAGCCGACGACGGTAGCGCGACGACTGCGGCGTCGTCCCCGGGGCCGACGACGACCCGGTCGCTCTCGCTCTCGAACGCGGAGAGGAGCATGCGCGAGGAGCGGTACGCGCAGTGTTCGCTCCAGAGGTTCTCGAAGAGCGCGGCCTCGGTTGTCGTGGGGTCGCGGCCGAGTTCCGCTTCCACGAGTTCGCGGTCCGAATCGGCGAGACTCATTCAACTACGTGTACCGACACCCGCCATTAATGCGTTTCCATATGCACGTTCGTGCACTCAGAGTTCGCGGTGGTCGTCCGTCACGCCCCGCAACTGCGAGTAGTCCTCAGACCGCATCGACCCCGACGCGACCACGTACACACCGGTCGCGCCCACGTCCCGCGTCTCGTTCGTGAGCGTCGCCACCAGCCGATAGAGGCGCTCCGAGTCCGCGTACATGTAGAGCGTGCTGAGGTTGTCGAATACCACCCAGCCACCCGTCCGGACGTACTGGAGCGCGTTCGAGTACTGGATGCTCAATCCCGTCAGGTCGCTCGGACTCACGCGCTCGGACACCCAGATCGGGCCGTCGTAGCTCACGGACGACCCGGTGACGGGGATGACGCCGACCCGGGACGGGTCGACTCCGCGCTCCCGGAGTGCGCGCTCGGTGCGCGTCGGCGACGCGTTCGTCCGAACCAACAGGAGGTTATCGAACGCGCGCTCCGGGAGTACGTCCACCACCGACCCATGCGGCGGCGCTTCCGCGAGCACCTGCGTTCCCGCGGCCACGCCGTCCAACGCCCCCGTCCCGTGCTCAGGCATCCTCGAACCCCCCGCCCTCACCCTCCACGTTCTCGGCGACGCTGCGGTCGCGCGTCGTCTCCACGAAGTCCCGCGCGAAGTACGCCGCCGCCGCGACGATGCACGCGCTCGCCGCGACGTAGAACGCGTACGAGACGAGCACCGCGAGTCGCGTCTCCACGAGACCGAAGTCGTACGCGAAGTTCGCGCCCGCTCCGACGCTCAGCAGGCCGAGCGTCGCCGCGAACAACAGCACGCCCTCCCGGTAGAGCACGGCGTCCGCCCGCCGCACGAGCACGTTCACCACGACGACCATACAGACGAGTAGAACGCAGACCTGGGCCGCGAACACCGCGACAGCGACCGTTTCGACGGTCACGACGCGACACCCCGCGTCATCCGATTGAGCCGCACCGTCGCCACCGTCACGGCCGCGACGCTCACCGTCCAGAACGCGGACGACAGCGTGAGATACCACGCGGTCGGCAGCGGGAGTTGCGCCGCCATCGTCGTTCCCAGAAACCCGGCGATAGCGACCGTAATCGGCCGTAGGACGCCGCCCCACGTCGTCCCCACGTAGCCCCGTGCGGCGATACCCATCACGACGAGCGCAACGGTCAACAGCGTGCTCTGCACCACGACGAGCGCGTCGAGCACGACGTCGAGCACAGTCACGCCGCCCACCCTCCTCGAAACCGCATCGTCCGACATCATACGTCCAGGCTACCTAACGTCTTCGCCCGTACCGGGGGGCTTTTGCCGGCGGCCCGCGAACCCGGATTCGTGCTGTCCGTCGAACTGCACTCGCACTCCGCGCTCTCCTACGACGGCCGGGACCCGGTCGAGATGCTCTTAGAGCAGGCGCGCGCGGTCGGCCTGGACGCGCTCGCGGTCACCGACCACGACGAGATAGACGCGAGCCTCGACGCCGCCGCGAAGGCGAGCGACTACGGCCTCGTCGGGATTCCCGGGATGGAGGTCACGTCCGCCGCGGGGCACGTGCTCGCCATCGGCGTCCGTGAGGCCGTTCCGACGGGTTTGCCGTTCGACGAGACCCTCGGTGAAATCCGCTCCCGCGGCGGTATCGCGGTCGTTCCGCATCCGTTTCAGGAATCGCGGAGCGGCGTCGCGGCGAACGTCTCGCGGCGCGACCTCGCGTCCGCGGACGCCATCGAAATCTACAACTCTCGGCTCCTCACGGGCCGCGCGAACCGGCAGGCCGAGAAATTCGCTGAGGAACACGACTTGCCGATGACCGCGGGAAGCGACGCCCACATCGCGGAGATGGTCGGGCAGGCGGTGACGCGCGTGGACACCGACGAGCGCTCCCTCGAGGCGATTCTGGACGCCGTCCGCGACGGCCGAACGTCCGTCGAGGGGACGCGGACACCGTGGCGCGTGAGCTTCCGGCAGGCCGCCGGGGGCGCGAAACGCCGCGTGAAGAACCGGCTCCGCGAGTTCCTCTAATGCTCCCTGAATCCGTCCGCGACGCTGTCGAGTCGGGCGACCCGCTCCCGGGAACAACGGGGTTCGCGGGCGAACTCCCGGACGGCCGACTCGCCCGCGACGTGCTCGGCCGCGAACTCCTCTACACCGATTCGGGAACCTGGAGTCACGACCCCGCCGACCTCGCCGACCCGACCCTGTTTCCGGCGGGACACGTCGGAACGCCGGACGACCACGAGCGCGTCTGGCGGCTCCCCAACTCCACGAGGGACGGCGGCGTCGACGCCCTTCGTGACGCGCTGGAAACGGCGTTCGACGCGCTCGAAAGGGGCGGCGACGTGGCGGTCGCGTTCTCCGGCGGCGTGGACTCCGCGCTCGTCGCGGACGCCGTCGACGCGCCGCTGCACGTCGTCGGCTTCCCGGACAGCGCCGACATCGCGGCGGCGCGGGAGTCCGCGAGCCTCTTGGGGCGCGACGTGACCGTCCACGAACTCGCCATCGAGGACGTGGAGGCCGCGGTCCCCGACGTGGCGCGCGCCATCGGCCAAACGAACGCGATGGCCGTCTCGATAGCGCTCCCGCTCTTCCTCGTCGCCGAACGCGCGGACGCCGACTGCCTCCTCCTCGGTCAGGGCGCGGACGAACTGTTCGGCGGGTACGCGAAGGTCGAGAAGGCCGAGACCGACCCGCGCACGGACGCCGACACCGTCCGCGGCGCGCGCGACGAAGTCCTCGCGACGCTCCCCGACCAACTGGAACGCGACGTTCGCGCCGTGCGCGCGACCGACACCGAACCGGTGACGCCGCTGTTACACGACGCGGTCGTCCGCGAAGCGCTCCGCCTCCCCGACGACCTGCTCGTCGCCGACGGCACCCGGAAGCGCGCGCTCCGCGCGGTCGCGGCCGAACGCCTCCCCGACCCTATCGCGTACCGGGAGAAGAAGGCGGTGCAGTACGGGAGTCTCGTCGCGCGCGAACTCGACCGCCTCGCCCGCCAGGCCGGGTTCAAGCGCCGGATGGACGACCACGTCACCAAGTACGTCGAATCACGTCTCGCGGACGCCTAGCGCCCGCACGCGCCGATTACGCCAACGGCGAGTCGCTCGTCGTGGACGGCGGGATGTCGAGCAGCCAGTAATCACTCCGCCGCGGCGATCGCTTCGAGCGCGATTTCGCGCGTGTCGGCGTCAATGCCGCTCTCCCGGAGGTCGCGCGTGGTGTACCAGTCCCACGCTTCCGGGCCTTCCTCGCCGTCGGCGGGGTCGATGTCTCTGCTCTCGACGGTGGCGAAGTAGACGTGGTCCACGTGTTGGTGGCCGACCGTGCCGTCCGGGTGGACGTTGATGTCGTACAGCATCTGGTAGCGCGGACTCGGGAGCGCCTCGCCCGCGGGCGCTGGCACGTCCGGCGCGTCCCCGAGGAGTGTCGGGTCGAGTCCGGTCTCCTCGCGGACTTCGCGCAGGCCGGCCTCGTGGGGGAGTTCGTCCCGGTCGACGTGGCCGCCGGGCGGGATGCGGATGCCGAGGCGGGCGTGTTCGTGGAGCGCGGTCGCTCCGTCGTGTACGACGTAGACGGTCGCGGTGAAGTGTCGCGTCGTCTCCATACCGCGAGAAGGAACGGCAGTCCTATGCTTCCATCGGGACGTCGCTCGCGGCTTCGAGGAGTTCGTGGTAGCGGTTGCGGATGGTGACTTCGCTGATGTTCGCGACCTTGCTCACCTGGTTCTGGGTGACGCGCTCGTTCACGAGGAGGCTCGCCGCGTACACCGCCGCGGCCGCCAAGCCGACGGGCGATTTTCCGCTCGTGATGCCCTCGTCCTGCGCGTTCGAGAGGAGGTCGCGCGCCTGTCGCTCCACTTCGTCCGACAGGTCGAGGTCGCTCGCGAACCGGGGGACGTAGCTCGCGGGGTCGGCGGGCGCGACCTCCAGGCCGAGTTCGCGCACGACGTACCGGTACGTGCGTGCGATTTCGTCCTTGTCCACGCGGCTGACGTTCGACACCTCGTCCAGGCTCCGCGGCGTGTTCGCCTGCCGCGCCGCGGCGTACAGCGCCGAGGTGGCGACGCCCTCGATGCTCCGCCCCGGAAGCAAGTCCTCGTCGAGGGCGCGGCGATAGATGACGGATGCGGTCTCCCGCACCGGCTTCGGGAGGCCGAGGGCGCTGCTCATGCGTTCGATTTCGCCGAGCGCCTGCTTCAGGTTCCGCTCCTTCGAATCCCGCGTGCGGAAGCGCTCGTTCCACTTCCGCAACCGCTGCATCTTCTGGCGCTGGTTCGAGGAGAGACTATTCCCGTAGGCGTCCTTGTCCTGCCAGCCGATGTTGGTGGAGAGGCCCTTGTCGTGCATCATGTTCGTCGTCGGCGCACCCACCCGAGATTTCTCGTCTTTCTCGGCGGAGTCGAACGCCCGCCACTCCGGCCCACGGTCTATCTCGTCCTCCTCAACGACGAGACCGCATTCCGTGCAGACGGTTTCGCCGCGCTCTTCGTCCACGGCGAGGTTGCCGCCACACTCGGGACACTGGAGGTCCTCCGAGGACTCCGTTTCCCGCTCGTTGCTTCGCTCGTCGCTCCGGCGTCTGATACGTGAATCACTCATAGTGAACCCGACGGCGGCCCGCTCGCGCCGTCCATGCGTAAGTCGAGTAGCTAGTGATGACGCCCGGGCGCTGAATAAGGCTTATGACCGTATCGAAACCCTTACCGACGACACAACCGAGTCTCGGGATATGAGCGAACCCGCCGTCGACGCGGAGGAAGTCCGGCACGTCGCGGACCTCGCGCGCGTCAGCCTCTCGGACGACGAGGTGGACGCGTTCGCCGAACAGTTCTCCGAGGTCCTCGATTACTTCGAAGCCCTCGAAGACGTGCCCGAGGTAGAGTCCGAACCCGACCTCGTGAACGTGATGCGCGCGGACGAAGTCGAGGAGTCGCTCTCCCAGGAGGCGGCGCTCGCGAACGCCGACGAGAGCGAGGATGGCTTCTTCAAGGGCCCGCGGGTGTCGTAGATGTCGCACAACGCGTTCATCACCGAGACCGACATCGCGGGCGACGACTCGGGCGTGCTCGACGGCCGCACGGTCGCCGTGAAGGACAACATCTCCACGGAGGGCGTCCGCACCACCTGCGGGTCCGAGATGCTCTCCGACTACGTCCCGCCGTACGACGCGACCGTCGTCTCCCGCCTCAAGGACGCGGGCGCGACCGTCGTCGGGAAGGCGAATATGGACGAGTTCGGAATGGGAACCACCACCGAAACGTCCGCGTTCGGCCCCGTCACGAACCCCGTGGACGACGACCGCGTTCCCGGCGGGTCCTCGGGCGGAAGCGCGGCCGCGGTCGCCGCGGGCGACGCCGACCTCGCGCTCGGCAGCGACACCGGTGGCTCCATCCGCTGTCCCGCCGCCTACTGCGGCGTCGTCGGCATCAAACCCACGTACGGCCTCGTTTCGCGGTACGGTCTCGTGGCGTACGCGAACAGCCTCGAACAGATCGGCCCCATCGCGAACACCGTCGAGGACGCCGCCGAACTCCTCTCGGTCATCGCCGGCCCGGACGAGAACGACGCCACCACCCGTGAGGAGGGCGCAGACGCCGACTACGCGGCCGCGGCGACGGGCGACGTGGAGGGCCTAACTATCGGCGTGCCGACCCAGCTCGTGGGCGGCCGCGAGCGCGCGGGCGACGACCCCGCCGAGGGCGGCGAGACCCGCGCGGGCGCTGACGAGGCCGTCGTCGAAGTGTTCGAGGACGCGCTCGACGCGTACCGGGACGCCGGCGCGGAAGTCGTCGAGGTCAGCCTCCCCTCCGTCGAGTACGCGGTCGCCGCGTACTACGTCATCGCGATGAGCGAGGCGTCGTCGAACCTCGCGCGCTTCGACGGCGTGCGCTACGGCACCTCCGGCGGGTACGACGGGAACTGGAACGAGTCGTTCGCCGCGGCCCGCGAGGAGGGCTTCGGCGACGAAGTGAAGCGTCGCGTCCTCCTCGGGACGTACGCGCTCTCCGCGGGCTACCACGACAAGTACTACAAGCAGGCCCAGGAGGCTCGCGCGTGGGTGAAACAGGACTTCGACGAGGCGTTCGAGACCGTGGACATGCTCGCGTCCCCGACGATGCCGATGCTCCCGCCGGAACTCGGCGAGAGCCTGGACGACCCGCTCCAGATGTACCTCGCGGACGCGAACACGGTCCCGGTGAACCTCGCGAACCTCCCCGCCATCTCCGTGCCCGCTGGCGAATCCGACGGCCTCCCGGTCGGTCTTCAGTTGGTCGGGCCGGCGTTCGGCGAAGAAACCATCATCCGCGCGGGCAGCCTGCTCGCCTAAGCCGCGTCGCCTCTTCTCGACTCCTCTGTCGCGGTGAGCATCTCCGCACCGGTCGCGTCGTCGAGCACGCGAACCTCGCGCTGCGGGAACGGAACCTCGATGCCGGCGGCGTCGAAGCGCGCGTAGATGTCGCGGTTGAGTTCGTGGGTGGCGCGGCCGTCGTGGAGCGGGCTCGGCACCCAGACGAGCAGTTCGTAATCGAGTGCGGAGTCCCCGAACGCGCGGAAGCGCGCCCGCGGACTGGGGTTCCGCGCGACCGACTCGACGGCGCTCGCGGCAGCAATTAGGCAGTCCTCGACGGCATTGACGTCGCTCCCGTATGCGACGCCGACGGGCACTTTGACGCGCGTCTTACCGACGGGCGCCGAGTGGTTCGTGAGCTGCGCGGAGTTCAGGACGGCGTTCGGGACGGTGACGATGACGTTGTCCCGGGTGAGGATGCGGGTGGATCGAATCGAGATGTCCTGCACCGTCCCCGCGACGCCGGTGTCGAGTTCGACGTAGTCGCCGACCGCGTAGGTCCCGTCGACGTAGAGCGAGATGGACCCGAAGAAGTTCGCGACCGTGTCCTTCGCCGCGAACCCGATGGCGATTCCCGCGATGCCCGCGGATGCGAGGAGCGGCGTCACCTCTATCTCCCAGACGGTGAGCACGACGAACGCGGTGGCGGCGAGCACGACGAACGTCCAGAGGTTCTGGAATATGGGCGCGAAGTCGGCGCTCTCGTCGGTTCGCGCGTCGTACGCGCGGAGGCCGTGCGTGCCGAGGCGGGCGAGCGTGCGCGCCCAGACGAGCGCTGCAGCGGTGAGCGCGCTCGCGCGCAGGACGAGAGCGGTCGAGTCGGCGACGGGAACGACGCTGGGCGCGAGGAACGCGCCCGCGACGGCGACCGTCACGGGTATCGGAACCCGGAGTTCGCGGAGGAGCACGTCGTCCGCGGTCGTGCCGGTGCGGCGGGTCAGCCGTCGGACGGCGCGCAGACCGACCTCGTTCACGAACACGGCCGCGGCGAAGGACGCGGTCACGAGGACGGTGACGCCGAGCGACGGCGGCAGGCCGGCGAGCCGATCGAGAAATCCGGGGAGCATGCGTCCGGTAGGCGGCCGGCGAGCATAGCGTCTCCGGCGGCCACAGCGTTTTCCCGGGTTCGTTCGATGGTTCCGGTATGGGAACCGAGGAACCTCCCTCGCCGACCGGTGAGAACCGTGCCGGCGAGGAACCGAGCGCCGCGCCGGTCGGTGAGACGACCGACGAGGCGACGGTCACGGACGAGGGAGTCGAACTCGAACGAACCATCGGCCTCGTCGGCGGTCTCGCCATCGGCGTCGGCACGATGATCGGCGCGGGAATCTTCGTCTTTCCGGGACTCGCCGCCGAGGAGGCGGGGCCGGCCGCGGCCGCGTCGTACGCCATCGGCGGCGTCATCGCGTTGCTCGTCGCGCTCCCGGCGTCGGAACTCGCGACCGCGATGCCGCGCTCCGGCGGCGGCTACTACTTCATCTCGCGCTCACTTGGGTCGCTCCCCGGCGCCATCGTCGGCATCAGTCTCTGGCTCGGCCTCGTGTTCGCGTCATCGTTCTACCTCGTCGGATTCGGAAGCTACGCGGTCGAACTGCTCGGACGGGCGGGCGTCTCGCTGTCGTGGCCCGTTCCGCCGACGGTAGCGCTCGGCCTCGTGTTCGGCGCGCTCCTCACCGGAATGAGCTTCACCGGCACCGAGAACACCGCGAAACTCCAGAACGGCGTCGTCGCGTTGCTCCTCGTGATTCTCTCCGTCTTCCTCGGGTACGGCGGCCTCGACGCGGTCGGCGTGTTCGGCACGTCATCGACGCCGGAGACGTTCTCGCCGTTCGGGTTCGCGCCCGTGTTCACCACCGCCGCGCTCGTGTTCACGTCCTACCTCGGGTTCGCGCAAGTCGCGACGGTCGCCGGCGAAATCAAGAAACCCGGCCGGAATCTCCCGCTCGCGATGGTCGGCTCCGTCCTGCTCGTCACCGTGTTCTACGTCGCCACCATCTTCGTCGCGACGAGCGCGTTCGGCAGCAAAGCTCTCGGCAAGTTCGGGGAGACGGCGATGGTCGAGGTCGCGGGCGAGTTCTTCGGCCTGCCCGGCGTCATCGCCATTCTCATCGCAGGACTGCTCGCCACGGTGTCGAGCGCGAACGCGTCCATCATGAGTTCCTCCCGCGCGGTGTACGCGCTGAGCCGTGACGCGCTCCTCCCGAAGAAGGCTGGCTCGGTCAATCTGAAGTACGGGACGCCGCACGTCGCGCTCGCGCTGGCGGGCGTCCCCGTCCTCCTGCTCGTCGCGTCCGGACAGACCGAGGTGCTCGCGGAGGTCGCGTCCTTCCTCCACCTCGTGATGTACGGCCTCATCTGCGTCGCGCTGTTCCAGATGCGGCGGAACGCGCCCGACTGGTACGACCCGGACTTCCGCGTGCCCGCCTACCGCGCCGTCGCGGGCGTCGGCGCGGTCGCGAGTTTCGGCCTCATCGCGTTCATGCAGCGGCTCTCACAGGTAATCGGCGTGGCGTTGATGATCGCGGCGGCGGCCTGGTACTATTACTACGCTCGCGACGTCTCCCTCAAGGGGGTGCTCTAAATGAGTAAGATACTGCTTCCGCTCCGCGTGCTGGAGGACGAATCGCTCTCGCCCGGTCTCATCGGCCTGCTCGCGCCGGCCGACGTGGTCGTGCTCGGCTACTACCGGGTGCCCGACCAGACGCCGCCCGGCGCGGCGCGCGAGCAGTTCGGCGACCGCGCGCAGTCCCGATTGGACGACGTAGCGGCCGCGCTCCGCGACGCGGGCGCGACCGTCGAGACCCGGATGGTGTTCACGGGCGAGGTCGAGCAGACCATCGCGCGCACCGCCGCGGAGGCGGACGCGGACGCGGTCGTCCATCCCGGGTCGGCGATGCAGGTCGAGGACGTGCTCGTCCCGCTCGTCGGCCGCCCGGACCTCGCGGCGGTCGCCGAGTTCGTCGCGTCACTGGTCGCGGAGCGCGACATCGACGTGACGACGTTCGCGCTGGACGACGACCTGACGGCCGCGGACGTGACGGCGGCGCTCGCGGACGCGGGCGTGGACGCCGACCAGCTCACCGCCGCGGACGGCCCCGGTGGCGGCCCCGTCGACGCAATCGCGTCCGTCGCCGCGGAGTACGACGCAATCGTGATGGGCGAGCCGGAGCCGTCGCTCACGGAGTGGGTGTTCGGCGAACTCGAAGACAGAGTGGCGACCGAATCGCTCGGGCCCGTGTTCGTCGTTCGGGCGCGCGAGTAGTTACTCCTCGTAGACGAGGTTGAGAATCCACTGACTGAACGCGTCGCTCTGCGGGTCGAGTTCCTCCTCGCCGACGAACGGCGACAGCATGTCGCCCGCCATGAGGAGGGAGAAGTCGAGGTCGGCCTCGTTGATGACCGGTTCGAGGTAGTACGTGGTGTTCCCGTTGTAGACGGTTTCCTCGCGTTCGACGAGTCCGTACTCCTCCAGTTTGGAGGCGATGCGGCTTCCCTTCCGGGAGGACACGTCGAGTTCCTTCCAGAAGTCGCTCTGGTGGATGCCACCGGTCTCGTGGACGAGCTCCACCGCCCGTCGCTCGACGTCGGAGAGTTCCGGCTGGTCGTCGCTGGCGCTCATAGTCGAACAGGCGTCCGCGCGCGGTTTAAATGTGGCCGTTGCGGTCGCCCACGCGCTCGTACTCGGTTCGACACGGCGGGCCGTCCGCGTAGTCGAACCGCACGCGTCCGTCGCTGTCGATGCGGACGAGGGAGGACGAGCGCGTGCCGAACCCTCGGTCTTCATGGTGGACGCACGCGCCGATGTCGTGGTCGCGCAGCACCGCTTTCGCGTCGTCCAGCCAGTCGTCCGGGTCGCCGCCGGTGGCGGGGAGCGCGTCGCGGACGGCGGGCGCGCGCTCGGGCGGCGCGTACCCCGTGTTCACGACGACGTGGACGCCGGGGTCGAGGCGGGTCTCGGAGAGCGCGCCGTCCCAGGAGAGTCGGATGGCGTCGTCTTCGTCGGCGAGCACGAGGTTGAAGCCGTCGTACTCGTGCTCTCGAAGTGCCTCGCGGACGCGGTCACGGGCCTCGGTGGCGGACGCCGCGCCGAGGGCGTCCCGGACGAGCAGGCCGCGCGAGCGCTCGCCCGAGACACCGTCGGCGCGCCGGTTCGTGATGCCGACGAACAGGCCGGTGTCGGTGACGCCCATCCACGTTCCGCCCGCGCGCTCGTCCGCGGGTGCGAGCGCCGGTCGCTCCCAGTCGCGGACTCGCGGGGGCGTCGACGGTCGGTCGACGGCTTCGTCGCGGTTCGCGGCGACGACCACGGGCGCGTCCGCGAACGCCCGCCACGCGAGTATCAGAGTGCACACGAGTGGAGAGACGGGCGCCGCGACTTAAACGTCCGCGGCCGCGGCGAGCGCGTCCCGGACGGCTTCGCGGTCGACGGTGCCGGACGCGGTGCGCGGGATGTCGTCCGCGAACGCGACCGTACGGGGCACCTTGTACCCCGCGAGGCGCTCCCGACAGAACTCCTGGAGCGTTGTGGCGTCGAGGTCGCCGTCGGCGACGACGAGCGCGGCGACGCGTTCGCCCCACTCGGGGTCCGCGATGCCGGCGACGGCCGCCTCGGCGACCGCGGGGTGGTCACGGAGCACCTCTAGGACTTCGGCGGGGTGGACGTTCTCGCCGCCGGTGATGATGCGGTCGGACTGTCGGTTCAGGACGTGGAGGCGGCCGCTCTCGTCGAGGTAGCCGGCGTCTCCGGTGGCGAAACCGTATTGGGTGAACGCGTCGGCGTTCGCGTCGGGCGCGTCGTAGTATCCGGGCGTAATCGAGGGAGAATCGACGTGTATCGCGCCGACTTCGCCCTGCGGGAGTTCGCCGTCGGGGCCGGCGACGGTGACGTCGTAGCCTATCAGCGGTCGGCCGACGGAGTCGGGCGCAGCCTCGGTCTCCGCGGGCGTCCCGGTCGCTATCTGGGAGGCGGCTTCGGTCATGCCGTAACTCGGGTAGACGGGCACGCCGCGGTCGACCGCGTCCTCGCGGAGGTCGACGGGCGTGGGCGCGCCGCCGACGAGGACGAAGCGGAGCGAGTCGGGAAACGTCCCGGCGTCGAGCATCCGGCGGAGCATCGTCGGGACGAGGCTGACGCCCGTGCACGCGTAGGTGTCGAGATTGTGGAGGGTTCGCTGGGCGTCGAAGCCGCGCTGGACGACCGCGGTGGTGCCGTAGAGCACGCTCCGCAGGACGATGGAGAGGCCGCCCATGTGGTACATCGAGAGCGGGCAGAGCCAGCGGTCGGTCGGAAGGACGCCGAGGCGGAACGCCGAGGCGGACGCGGCGGCGAGGAAGTTCGCGTGCGTCAATCGCACGGCCTTGGGGTCGCCGGTCGTGCCCGACGTGAACGGCAGCGCGAGCGTGTCCGAAACGTCCAGGGTGGCGTCCGGCGTGCGTGCGTCGTGCTCGTCGAGCGCGGTCACGCCGTCGCGCCCGGGTGGGTCGACGGACGCGACGGGCACGTCGCCGGCGGCGTCCAGCGCGTCGTCCTCGCTCTCGGCTTCGGTGACGACGACGTGGACATCCGCGGTCTCGACTTGGGCCGCGAGTTCGGCGGGCGCGAGGCGTGCGTTCAGCGGGACGAGCGTCGCGCCGACGCGCTGCACGGCGAACACGAGGCGGACGAACGCGGGCCGCGTCTCCATCAGCACGCCGACGTGGTCGCCCGGTTCGACGCCCAATCCCGCGAGACGGCGCGCGGTCTCCTCCACCTCGCTGTCGAGGGCGCGAAACGACCACTCTCGGTCGGTGTCCGCGTCGACGAGCGCGAGCGAGTCGGGGGACGCGCGGACGCGGTGGGCGAGCCAGTCGTCCATCAGGGACGCACCTCCACGGGGAGGTTTCCGGAGTCCTGCGGGACCGTGATTTCGCCAGATTCGACGGGCGCGGGGTCGGGCGCGAGGTCGGCGTCGAGCAGTCCGGCGGTGGCGAGGCCGCAGGCGGGGACGCCGGGGAGGCTGGCGGCGAGGTGGACGGCGGCGGTGCGCGCGACCACCGCGTCCACCGTCGTCGTCACTACCGCGGCAACGCCAGCCTCGCGGGCCGTCGTGGCGGCGTCGCGGGCGCGGTCGACGCCGCCGAGCGCCATCGGCTTCAGGACGACTGCGTCCGCTGCTTCCGCGGCGAGCACCTCTCGTACGCCGTGTTCGGTGAGCGTCTCGTCGAGCGCGACGCCCACGTCGTGTTCGCGGAGCGCCGCGTGCCCGTCGAGGTCGTCGCGAGCGAGCGGCTGTTCGACGTAGGAGACGGTTCCGTCGAGCGCGTCGAACGCGTAGTTGGCTTCGTCGGCGCTCCAGGCGGCGTTCGCGTCGGCGCGGAGTTCCACGTCTCCGCCGACTGCGTCTCGAACCGCGCGGAGGCGCTCCACGTCGTCCTCGACGGGACGCGCGCCGACCTTCACCTTCACGCAGTCGAACCCGGCCGCAGTGGCGTCGCGGGCGGCGGCGACTGTTTCTTCGACAGAGGCGTCACCGACAGTGGCGTTCACGGGCACCGATTCGACCCGAGAGTTCTCGCCGAGGAATTGGTACAGGGGTTCCTGTTCGACGCGGCTGGCGGCGTCGAGGTGTGCGAGCGAGACGGCGTGCCGGGCGGCCGGCCGGCCCTCGCAGGCGTCGAGGGCGGCCTGCCAGTCGGGGAGCGCGGCGTCCGCGGTTTCGAGCGCCTCCCGGCACGCCTCGCGGGATTCCGTCCAGCTGGGGAGCGGCGTGGCTTCGCCGAGGCCGTCGCGGGTGCGCAGGAGGAACCCCTCCCGGTCGGTGATTGCGCCGGCGGCGGTGTCGAGCGACGACGCGAGGGGGAGGCTGAACGGCTCTATCATAGCGCGAGTCCGAGCGCGAACAGGGCGGTGTAGAGCGCGAGCGTCTGGCCCGTTCGGGTGAGCGCGGGGTTCAGTTCGTCGCCCGCTGTCTCGGTGAGGACGGTGCGGGTGACGGACGCGGCGAGCGGGAGCGAGAGCAGTGGGAGGAAGACGAGCGGGTCGGCGGTCCGGAGGTAGAACCAGCCCGGGGCGAGGTAGGCGAGCGCGAACAGCGCGACGTACTGGGCGCGGCTGAACGCGTACCCGAATCGAACGGCGAGCGTGGTCTTCCCGGTCTCGGCGTCTTCCTCGCGGTCCCGGACGTTGTTCACGACGAGGACGTTCGTCGCGATTGCGCCGACGGGAAGGCTCGCGACTAGGGCGTCCACGCTGACGGTTCCGGCGGGAATCCAGACGGGGAACGCGCCAGCGAGCAGGGAGGCGGCCTGCACGTAGTACGTGCCGACGACGGCGACGATTCCGAAGAAGACGAAGACGAACAGGTCGCCCAATCCGTGGTAGCCCAGCGGGTAGGGGCCGCCGGTGTACGCGATGCCGGACGCGACGGAGAGCAGTCCGATGACGAGGATGGGAACGCCGCCGACGTACACGAGGGAGGTGCCGAGGAGGATGGCGGCGGCGAACGTCCCGTACATCGCGCGCTTCACCTCGCCGGGGTCGATGAGGCCGCTCGCGGTGACGCGCGTGAACCCTTCCCGGTCCTCGGTGTCGGCTCCTTGGACGGCGTCGTAGTAGTCGTTCGCGAAGTTCGTGCCGATCTGGATGAGCAGCGACCCGACGAGCGCCGCGAGCGCCGGCAGGGGCGCGAACACGCCGTCCCTGAGCGCGAGGCCGACCCCGACGACGACGGGCGCGGCGGCGGCCGGGAACGTGTGCGGGCGCGCCGCGACGACCCAGGCGCGCGTCCGCGAGACATCCGCTTCTGACATACGACGGGGTTCGTGGCGGTGGAGGAAAGCGCCTGCGATTGTCCGACCCCGTGCGGTTTTTCCCGCCGGCGCTCGGAGTCCTCGGGCGTGTCCGAGACCGCGACCGACATCGAGCCGGAGCGCGCGCCGCCAGGAGAAGGATGGCTGTACGCGTGGGGCGGTGCGAACGTCGCTATCGGCGTCGCCAGCCTTCTCGTCCCGCTCTACGTCGTCCAACTCGGGGGGGACGCCGTCGCGCTCGGCGTGCTCTGGTTCGCCACGTCGATGGCGATGGCGCCGAGTTCGCTCGCCGTCGGCCCGATCACCGACCGGTTCGGCCACCAGCGCACCATCGTCCTCGTCGGGTTCGCGGGCATTGCGGTCTCGTTCGCCATCCTTCCGCTCCTCGGGACGGTCGCCGCGGTGGTCGTCGCGGACGCGGCGCTCTGGCTGTTCGTCGCCGCGGTCACCCCCGTTCTCACCACGCTCGTACTCGCGGACGCCCCCCAGAACCGCTGGAACGGCCGTATCGCCCGCCTGAACAAGTACCAGGGGTACGGCTGGACCGCCGGCCTCGTGCTCGGGTCGGTGTGGACGCTCCTCGTCGGTGTGCGCCTCTCGCCCGTGGAGACGCAGCGCGCGCTCCTCTGGCTCTGCACCGCAGTCGTCGCGGTCTGCACGGTCGCGGCCGCGCGCTCGCTCCCGAGCGAACCCAGCGCGCGCGGCCTCCGCGGCCGCCTCCGCAGTCGACCGTCCCGGCGCGACGTGCGCGCGGTCTTCTCCCCGCTCCTCCCCGGACGCGTCGTCTCGCTCGCCCGCAGCACCGACCTCCGCGGCCTCCTCACCGGCCTCAGCCGGCCGCTCCTCGTGTACTTCGCCGCCGTCTCCGTGTTCT
>Ga0207813_100438_pt1 | contig 23610 bp, 20 predicted proteins | sample A23E3SouthBayCA_2_FD_187730 | JGI IMG/M metagenome (GOLD analysis project Ga0207813, IMG submission 187730) | Aerobic enrichment media microbial communities from Eden Landing Ponds, California, USA - A23 E3 (4) (SPAdes) | ecosystem: Environmental > Aquatic > Marine > Unclassified | place... | reverse complement strand
TCGACAGTGCTTTCCGAGATTGGCGGTGTCACTGTCTCTGTCCCGGCCGAGTGCTGGATCTCGCCTCTCGTGGTCTCTGCTGGTCCGCTGACGACGGTCCCCCCGTCGGCGTAATTCCCCTTCTCTACGTCGTTGTCTTGTTCGTGAGCCATCATTGTCTTCTCCCCCTTACGGCATTGCCCGTTATCTGTGATATGTGAACCATAACAGGCAGTAGGCAACACACACTAACCGATATGACGCGGCTATTTGTAAGTATGATACATTTTCACAAGATTAATCTGTTACGAGGAATCGGGTTACAGAGACTTGCGTACGGCTAGCGGGGGTAATCTCCTTTCAGCGAGCGAACACCGTCGTTATCGGTCGCCACCCGGTTTCGATCGGACGGCTGGATCGACGTTCCCACAGGAAACCGAGAGTCGCCTACACGAACCCTGGCCAGTGAATAAAAACGGACCGGCGAGGACCCAGGAGGGCGTGTCGTCGGCCCGGAATGGTGGGTGGGAGAGAAATCGTTCGGAATCGGTCCGATCCCGGTTCGTTGTACGGTGGCCCTCCACATTGTAATAGGGGACTTTACCGCGCTGGCGCGTGGTAGGGGGTCGAAACTACGACAGACCGGGAACCGTCAACAGCCCCTCATCGAGCGGGACGGTGGCAGCAAACCCAAGCCGTTCGCGGGCAGCCGTCGTGTCCGCGCGGCTATGGCGGATATCTCCCGATCGTTCCTCGACATGGGTGATCAACGAGTCCGATCCGGCCGCGGCCCGGATCCGTTCGGCCAGCTCCGTGATGGTGACGACGTTCCCGGTGCCGACGTTGTACGCCTCCCCGGTCGCGTCGGTCGTTGCGGCCCGCACGTTCGCGCGCACGATGTCCTCAACGTGGACGAAATCCCGAGTCTGCCCTCCGTCGCCGTTGATGGTTATCGGGGCGCCTGACCGTGCCTGTTCGACGAACGTCCCGATGACGCCACTGTAGTCGCCGTCCGGTTGGCGGGGACCGTACGCGTTGAAATATCGGAGCGCGACGGTCGACAGATCGTACAGTTCGTCGTACATCCTGGCGTAGTGGTCCCCAGCGAGCTTGCTCATCCCGTATGGTGACGTCGGACGTTTGAGGTGAGACTCCGTGATCGGGACCTCGTCAGGGTGGCCGTAGATGGCCGCACTCGAAGCGATGACGACACGGGCGTCCTCGCGGCGGGCGTCCTCGAGCAGGTGGAGCGTCGCGTCGGCATTGATCCGGTTCGTCTCGATGGGGGCCTCGACCGAACGGGCGACGCTGACTACGGCGGCCTCGTGGAAGACGAGATCGACGCCCTCCATCGCCGTAGTACGCTGGCCGTCGTTCGTGACGTCGCCGACGATCAGCGCTGCCTCTTCGGGGACGTTCCGCCGATAGCCCGAGGAGAGATTGTCGAGGACGGTCACGTCGTTATCGGCGACCAGCGCATCGGCGATGTGACTGCCGATGAACCCCGCGCCGCCCGTGACGAGTATCGACTGATCGGTGATGTTGTGATCGATCTGCCCGCTGGTCACGTCGACTCCTCCTCGACTACTTCGATCTGATGACGGACTGATAGATCTGCGTTTCCGGGCCGTGGATCGTCCGGGATCGGCCCTGTGTAGACCAGGTACTGCAAACGGAGCGTGTCAGTGGTCACCGACGGGTCGATCTGTTGACGGATCTCGCCGCCCGTGCCGTCTTCGACGGTGATCGATTCGTCACCGATCCGCTGGGTGTCCAGGACTGCCCCATTTTCGTCGACCCGCTGAAGTCGACCCACGACGCCGTAGCTGATCGACTCACCTTCGTGGTTCGTGATCCGCAGGTGGATCGTGTTCTCCTTGCCGTCGACGAGTGTAACCGGCCCGTCCGACCCGAGGAGCTTATCGGTGCCGTCGCCCGCAAGGAGAGATGCCTCCGAGAAGGACGACTCCGTGGGTGGATTCGAGCCGGCAACCACGAGCGCGCCAACGAGAGCGAGCGTGGCAAACAGAAGGACGACCGCCTGTATCCCGGAGATCCCCAACCGGTCCGGGATCGAGCGCGGCGAGGCGGCTGCGAGCGGATCCACACGCCGTGTGGCGGGCACTCGCTGTCGACGGACGCCGGCTATCGCGGCCCCGGCGATGGACACCGCGCCGAGGCCGAGAACGACTGGCCCGAGGCGAAGCAGGCCGACACTGCTCAAGAGCACGCCGACGACGGCGACGAGAATTGCGCTCGCGATCAGCGTCATCGCCGCTCTGGCCGCCCGCCCGGGTGGGTCCGGCTTCCCGGTGTCCCCCCGACTGACCGATTGGCTGGCCGGCAGCAGCGCCGAGACGACGGCGTAGCCGGGCACGATGAGCACGAGCGGGATACCGACCGCCCACTCGAGTTGCCAGGGGACGCCGGGCAAGAGGAGCGCGGCGGTCGCCCCGAAGACGAATCCGACCAGGAGGAGCAAATCGGCCAGAGCCGCTCGCGGTTCACTCATCCGTCCACCTCCGAGGTGAGCGTCGCGGGCGTACAGTACGTCACGTCGTCGTTCGCGTACCCCTTGTTCCAGTCGCGCGGGCAGACGTTCGCCTCAACAGTCCCGCTCGGTTCGAACTCTGGCACGGACTCGGATCCGTACAATGTCACCGGTCCGGTCGACTGGTACGCACGGTAAACGGCGCCATCGACGCCTTCGGGACCGTCGGGACCCAGTTCCAGGATCGACGCATCGTATCCGTATCCTCCGGTCCTGCGAAAGAGGCTCACATAGGGATGATCCGTGGCGACCGTCTGCTCGTCAACGGGCGGATCTCCCTCGCTGATAGCGCCGACGGCAGCGATCTCCGGCTCGGTAAAGGCGAATCGGCTGTGCTGGTCCTCGAAGGCCGGGCTGTCCAGGGTCGCTTTCTCGGCGACGACCATCGTCGTCGGGTAGCCGAGCGCGACGAGGACGAACACCGCGAGGACGACCCGACGGGATCCGGTCCGCGAGAGGTGATAGAGACCACCGGCACCCAGGATTGCCATCGAAACGTACAGGAACGCGATCCAGCGCCCGGGCAGGAGCACACGCATACCGAACAGCGAGAGGCCGAAGACGAGCACGAACAGTATCGCTCCGGTCAGGACGTGCGTCGCCCCGAGGCCGGGCTCTCCTTCGCGGTGTAGCATGTAGAGGACCCCGATGACGGCCGAGAGAAGCAACAGGGCGAACCCGAACAGTTCGACGTAGGGAATCAGCTCCGCGAGCACCCCGCTCTGGCCGGATCCACCGATCATCGTCCCGGCCCCGGCCTCCTCGCTGACGAGGTTCAGGAACCCGGCATCTTCGGCAAACGCAGTTCTGATCTCGGCGAGTTCCTCCCTGAGAAATGTCCCGGATGTGAAGGGGGTTATCGACCACGAGACGAGTGTCGTCGTGAGCGTGACGACGAACACGCTCGCGAGCGCGACTGCCGTTCTGGCGCCGCTCGAAGAGGCCGTCCCGAATCCGGTCAGCGTCGTCACGACGGCAACTGCGGCCGCGATACCCAGGAGGGTGAGTACGATCACGGTCGATACCTGGTGGGTGAACACGACAGCGAGGCTGGTGACGAGCAGGAGGCCGACCACCCATCGCTCGGCGTCAGCGGAGAATAGCCTCGTGATAGCGTACAGTGCCGCGAGGAAGAACACCAGTCCGAGGCTCGTCGGGATGATGTGCATCCCCCAGCGGATGAACTGATCGGAGAAGGCGAAAAACGCCGTCGCGAGCAAGGCCCATCGCTCGGGGAAGACGAGCCGCCCGCTCGCGTAGACGAACAGTGCCGACAGCGGAACGAGCAACCCGAGCGTGAGGTACACGCCGTGGCGTGGCCCCCCGAGCACGAGCGTCCCGACGGCACCGATGACGTGATAGAACGGTGCCATGACGTACTTGTCGCCCGCAAGCGGGGCCAGCGACCCCTCTCGGGCGATCCCGTCGACGAAGATGGGCACGTGAGTCCAGATATCGATCCCGACGAATCCGGGCGTCGCGTACAGCGCGGTGAGTCGAATGACAACCGCAGCGACGAGGATCTGTGCCAACACCAGCCCAGTCGAGAGGCGGTCCTCGTCTACGAACAGAATCTGGGCGAAGATGGCGACGCCGATACCGCCGGTGAGGAGGTAGATCGGATCGGTTCTCGATCCTACCTGATGGAGCGAAAGCACGAGCGCGGCCAACCCGACCATCACGACCGACGGCAGATAGCCGGCGACCCCCGGTGGAAGGGTCGGCGACGATACGTGTCCGCCCCAGGAGAGGGGGTCCGATCCACGCTCGTGGTGGTACCGCAGATACAGCAGCCCGCCCGCGCCTGCGGCGAGCGGGATCACCAGTAAAAACGCCTGTGACGCGAAGAAACTGAGCGCCAGCAGGAGAACCGAAACCAGGATCACGAGTTTCGCGAGCGGGACGTCGATTCGATCCATCGACAGCCACCGTGAGAGTCCCTGATGGCTCATAGTAGTCCGTTGACGGTCCTTGCGGCGTTCCATGTCTGTCGGACGTTGTCTATAGCTTGCATCGGTGATACTGCCCGGATATTCAGCGAAAACGGGGATTGTTATGTTCGCCCTACTTGTCGGCCGGAGCACGTCGCCGGCCCGTTGATCAATCCGTCGAGGTGGGCCCAGCCCGCCTCTCCGCCCGTCGGGAGACGCGATACAGCGGGTAGAAGAAGTACAGCCCCGCCAGTCCGATCAAAACGTATATGCCACGTGCGACTGCGTTCGCCGCCGACGATTGGAATACCGGATCGAGGACCGCGCGTACGAGGTTCAGATCGACGAGTCCGACGAGCCCCCAGTTGATCGCGCCAACGATCAGCAGTCCGAAACACAGCCAGTCGAGGGCGGACAGTTGTAGTGAAGTCACACTTGCCCAACGTCGGCCTCGCGGATCGTTATTGTGTGCTTATGCTATCGTAATGACCGTTCCATCCGGTGCTGGGGGCGCTCGATAGTGCGATCGTTGTATCTCGGTGGCGAACTATCGGTCCTGTCTCTGGTACTTGTGGACGCCGCCTCGACAAACTGTCGGGAATAGTATACAGATGTCTGCCCCTAACAAAACAGTTCCGTGTCTTTCCTTCAGCCGAACAGATGTTTTCCGAGAACAGTGACCGTGCGGGGAACACCGATGAGTGAGACACCCCGGAACGTGGTCCTCGTCTCCATCGACAGTCTCCGGGCCGACCACTGTGGCTTTCTCGGTGACGACCGCGGACTCACGCCGACGATGGACGAGCTGGCCGCCGAGGGTGTCACCTTCGAGACTGCTGTCTCCTCCGGTCCACAGACGTTCTCGTCGATGCCGGCCGCGTTCACCGGCCATCATCGTCCAGCCGGCAATCTCGACGCGTATCCCGGTGAGAGCCACTGGGAACGGCGCCTCGCTGCCATCGACGAGCATATGGGCAGATACACGCCGCTACCCGAGCGACTCCAGCGGCTGGGCTATTCGACCGCCGGTTTCAGTCCAAACCCCTGGACGTCAACGGCTTCTGGGTTCGATCGCGGGTTCGATCACTTCACCGACCTGGCCGGTGAGACTTCTGACGGCTGGGTTCGGACGCTCGCCGGACGTGTTCCGTTGATCGACGAGTCGAGCAAGCCGGTCGAACTCGCCCTGAACCTGCTCACCGGGAGTTCCTTTTTCACCCCGTGGGAGAGCTACTACGACCAGATCCGGACAGTTCGGGAGGGGCTCCCGGAGCCGTATTTCCTGTGGGTGTTCCTGCTCGATACCCATTACCCGTTTCTCCCCGGACGGACACACAGAACGGAACAGTCGCTGTACGGGATGCTGTCAAGCGCAGTCCGGTCGGAGAAAACCATGCGCGGCCGCGCGGAGACGCTGCCGGACGGCGTCCGTGATTCGATGCGGCGGAGCTACCGGGATACGGTTCGCTCGGTCGACAGCTTCGTCGATCGACTCCGGCGGGATCTGGCTGACGACGATCCGGTGTTGATCCTCCATTCTGACCACGGCGAGTCCTTCGGCGAGCACGGCAACTACGGTCACCACCATCGCCAGCTCTACGAGGAGAACGTCCACGTCCCCTATCTCGTCCATGGCGGCGGCCGTTCCGCGACAATCAGCGATCCGGCTTCGCTCGCGACGATCCCCGAAGTCACGCTGTCGATGGCCACCGACGGTATCGTCGACCCCACGACGGTGACCGAATCAGCGGCCGTATCGACGAGCGAGTGCGGGACGAACCGGGCAGTCAGATATCGCCAGTTCAAGTACGTCGAATACGACGAACGGCAGTCGCTGTTCGCGCTATCCCGGGATCCGGCGGAGGCCGCCGACGTCGCGAACGACTACCCCGAACGGTGTGCGGCGAGTCGGGCCCGTCTCGATCGGTTCGAGAGCCACCGTAGCGAGGTCAGAGCCGTCGCGCGGGCAACCCGGACTGTCGCCGCGTCTCACAGGCTGTGAGCGAAGGTGCCCCATAACAATGCCGTTAAATTGACTACTGACGCCTGAAACCGGTGGGCATCCGAGCAGCTGTTTCGGTCGTGTCCTCGGGAACGATACTATGATACGAACGACGACGATACACGCCAAACGACGTCATGCCTTCTCTCGGTACCGGGGTGGACGATGACTCGGGCCGACCTCGCAGCGGACGTCCAAATCGACGACGGCGCGACCGTCGGCTACGAGTACACGCCCGACGCCGAGCCGGCGGTCGTCGGACGGGACAGTCAGATCAGAGACGGAACGACGGTGTACTGTGACGTGGAACTCGGTTCCGGGTTCGTCACGGGCCACGACGCGCTCGTCCGGGAGCACACTACCGTCGGTGACGACGTGGTACTCGGGACGAAAGCGGTGCTGGACGGTCACGTGACGGTCGGATCGGACGTGAGTATCCAGACCGGTGTCTACGTACCGCCGGGTTCGACCGTCGGCGACCGCGTCTTCCTGGGGCCGAATGCGGTTCTGACCAACGACGCCTATCCGCTCCGGGTCGAGACCGATCTCGAAGGGGCGGTACTGGGTGACGACGTTTCCGTCGGGGCGAACGCGACTATTCTGCCCGGTGTCACGATCGGGGAGGGATCGTTCGTCGCCGCTGGGGCCGTCGTCACTGAAGACGTCCCGCCGCAGCGACTCGCGGTTGGCGTCCCCGCCGAGATCCGCCCGCTACCCGACGAACTGACCGGAGGAAACGTCCTCGCATGATCTCGATCGCGAACCCGGAGTTCGGCGAGGCCGAAAAGGCCGCCGTCCAGGAAGTCCTCGACAGCGGCATGGTCGCCGACGGGCCGGAGGTCCGGAAGTTCGAATCGGAGTTCGCCGACTACTGTGGGGCCGACCACGCGGTCGCGACCGCGAACGGGACCGCAGCGCTGGTCGCCGCCCTCGAGGGCCTCGGGATTGGGCCCGGAGATAGCGTCGTCACGACGCCCTTCTCGTTCGTCGCCAGTTCGAACGCCATCCGACTGGTCGGTGCCGAACCCGTCTTCGCCGACGTCGACCCCGAGACGTACAATCTCGACCCCGAGACGGCCCGTCGAGCAGTGCGTGAGACCGACGCGGCCGCCATCCTGGCGGTCCACCTCTACGGCCTGCCCGCCGACATGGACGCGCTCAGTGCCGTCGCCGACGAGGAGGACGCCCTCCTGATCGAAGATGCGGCCCAGGCCCACGGTGCTCGCTATCGCGGCGAACCGATCGGGACCTTCGGAGACGCCGCGGCGTTCTCGTTTTACCCGACGAAAAACATGACGACCGGCGAGGGTGGGATGGTCCTGACGGATCAGGAAGACGTCGCCGAAAACGTCGCGAGTTTTATCAACCACGGGCGGACCGCTGGCGGGGCTTCCTACGCCCACGAACGTGTCGGTCACAACCTCAGGATGACCAGCCTCGCTGCCGCGATCGGCCGAGTCCAGCTGCAGCGTCTCCCCGCGTGGGTCGAAACGCGGCGGTACCACGCCGAGGTGCTGTCCGTGGGGCTCGATCCTACTGACGGCGTCGAGACACCGACGGAACCGAGCGAATCTCACCACGCCTACCACCAGTATACCGTTCGATGTGCGGACCGTTCGGTGCTCCGCGAGCGCCTTGAGGACGCTGGCGTGGGATCGGCCGTCTACTATCCCGTGACGATCCCGGAACTGGGCGCCTACGAGGGGTACGACGTCGACACGCCTGTAGCGACGGACGCCGCCGGATCCGTCCTCTCGTTGCCGGTCCATCCCAGGCTCACTGCCGAGGACATCGATCACATCGTCGAAACAGTCCGAACCGCTGCACCGCGGGTACAGTGAGCGTGATGCACTGAATGTGGCCGTGGGAGCACGCGGCGATCGGCTACCTCATCTACTCGCTCGGTCGCCGCGCGCTCGGTCGGGAGCCCCCTGGCGAGACTGACACGGCCGTCCTCGCTGTCGCGACGCACCTCCCTGATCTCGTCGACAAGCCGCTGTCGTGGGGGGTGGGGTGGTTCCCCAGCGGTTACGCCGTCGCCCACTCCGTGTTCGTGGCCGTCCCCTTCGGAGTCGGTGCGCTCGCTCTCGGCCGACACCTCGATCGTCAGTGGCTCGGAATCGCGTTCGTCGTCGGTTACTGGTCGCACCTGCTCGGCGACGCCCTGAACCCGCTACGCACGGGTGGGCGCGCGGGTATTGAGCGTGTCCTCTGGCCGTTCGTCGAGGTCGCTCCGTACGATGTCGACTACGGTATCGGACGCGGAATCGTCTACCTCCGGGAGTTCGTAGCGGCGATCGCAGCGATGGATCCGCTCGACATGCTCCTGCTGTACGTCCTGCTCCCGGCGACCACTCTCGCCGTCTGGGCACTCGACGGCGCGCCGGGATCGACGATCCCGACCCGGATTGGGAGTGCAGTCCGCGAACGACTCACGTGAGCGCCCAGTGGCTTGACACCGCCTGTTCCGCCCGTAGAAGGGCTGTCTTACCGCGTATCCGTCTGGGTAGGTGAACGATTACTAACGTGTTCTTGCGCCCAGATGGAAACGAATGGACGAACAAACGAGCCAATCGCTCGCTTCGATCGAGTTCACCTACGACCGGTATCGGTCGTTCCTGGAACGGCTCGACGACACCGGCTTCGACTTCCGGACGTTCGCCGAGGGGGCGGGGCCGGGTACCGTGTTGCTCAGGCACGATGTCGATCTCTCGATCGAGAAAGCGCTAACCACCGCACGTATCGAAGCCGAACGGGGGATCGAGGCGACGTACTGCGTCCTGCTCTCCTCCCCACTGTACAACCCGCTAGAGGGCAAGCGCCGCGAGCAACTCCGCGCCATCGAGGCCCTGGGCCACGAGGTCGCACTCCACTTCAGCACCCACGAGTACTGGCGCGCCGACGAGGAGCCCGAGACGGCTGCGCTGGAATCGAGGGTCGGCGACGAACGCGAGATCCTCGGAACTGCGCTCTCGGGAACGCCCGGGACCGTCTCGTTTCACATCCCGCCGTCGTGGGTGCTCGACCGGTCGTTCGACACCTTCCGAAACGCCTACGCTCCGGCGTACTTCAGCGAGATGACGTACCTCGCCGACTCCGGTCAGCGCTGGCGGACGGATCCGCCAGACACCCCCGATCCCCCCTCCGAAGTCCAGATACTCACGCACCCTGGGCTGTGGGGTGAAACTGACGCCGACTTCGGTGAGCGGATCGATCAGAGCGTCTCCAGCGCGTGCGGATACGCACGCAGGAAGGCGCAACTGGAGTTTATCGAGGACGGATACGGCCGATGATCGACGTGACCATCGAGGTAAGCTATGTATAGAGATCACACGGTCGCTGCTGTCGTCCCGGCCTACAACGAGTCTGGGTTCGTCGGCGCGGTCATCGACCGAATCCCGTCGTTCGTCGACCGGGCGTACGTCGTCGACGACGGGAGTACCGACGACACCTGGGCCGAGATCAACCGCCACGCAGCCGTTCGAAACGACGCGCACGACGGCCGTTTCGCGGATCTCGTGCTCCCGATCCAGCACGACCACAACCGCGGCGTCGGTGGGGCGATCAAGACAGGCTACCAGCGAGCGCGCGAGGAGGGGATCGACGTGACGGTCGTTCTGGGCGGCGACGACCAGATGGATCCCGACGAGCTCACGCGATACATCGACCCGATCGTCGAGGGCGTCGCCGAGTACACCAAAGGCAACCGCTTCGCACGCCCCGAGGACCGGGCCGCGATGCCCCGGTTCCGGCTGTTCGGCAACGTCGTGCTCTCCTATCTCACGAAGATTGCCAGCGGCTACTGGGGGTCGATGGACTCCCAGAACGGCTACACCGCCATCTCGCTGCCGGCGCTCGAACGGACGGACATCGACGGGATGTACGAGTACTACGGCTACTGCAATGACCTGCTCGTGCGACTCAACGTCGCAGACGTTCGAATCGCCGACGTGCCCCGGTCCTCGAACTACGCCTACAGCGAGGGCTGGAAGAGCCACATCGACTACACGGAGTACATCCCGCGCGTGTCGGTGATGCTGTTCCGAAGCTTCGGCTGGCGACTCCGTGAGAAGTACCTGCTGGAGAGTTACAACCCGCTGGCGCTCTTGTATCCAATCGGAATCAGTGCGTTGACTGCCGGTAGTGCGGGACTCGCCAACGCACTCGCCCGGCGGCGGAACGACGACGGCGGGTCGTGGTTCCTCTCGATGATTGCGGGCGCGCTGTTGGTCCTCTATGCCGGAGTGTTGGACCGGGAGGACAACGAACACCTCGAACGACAGATTCAACCGCACGAGGCCGGCGAAACAGCAGCGTCTGACGTCGCCACTTCGAATCTACGGGCCGCACTGGATGCGGTGGCCGCGGACCAACAGGACCAGTCGCTCCATCCCGGCGGGGATATCGGAGCGACTATTGGCGGCAATGACGGCCCCGACGACGCGACGGACGAAGACAGCGATACGAAAACAAACGGAGATACCAATGAGTGATACACAGACACGAACCGGCGGCGAAGACGTGACAGTTCTCATGACCGGTGCCGGCGCACCCGGTGCGTGGGGAATCATCAGGAGCCTCAGATCGACTGACGAACGTGACGTCCACATCATCGGCGTCGATATGGACCCGGACGCCTACGGGTTCGCGCTGGTGGACGAAGAATATCGTGTTCCGGCGGGAACCGACGAGGGGTACGTGCCGCGGATCGCCGACATAGCCAGCGAGGCGGACGTCGATGTCGTGCTCCCGCTGACGACTGACGAACTACAGCCGCTTGCGGAGCGTCGAGACGAGATCCCCGCGACCGTCATGGTCTCGGACGCCCGGGCCCTATCTATCGCCAACGACAAGGCCGCCCTGTACGGCTTCCTCGAAGAGAGCGGGTTCGACTCGGCTCCGGACTTCCACCGCGTCGAAGACGAGGCGTCGTTCGTCGAGGCGGTCGACGCGCTCGGGTACCCCGACCACCCGGTCTGTTTCAAGCCGACAGTCGCGAGCGGGATGCGTGGCTTTCGCGTCTTGGACGAGAGCGCCGATAGACTGACGCGGCTCCTCGACGAGAAGCCGGGCGCAGCGATCACGACACTGGAGGAGGTGCGACCGGTGCTGGCCGAAGCGGACCCGTTTCCGGAGCTCGTCGTCATGGAGTATCTCCCCGGCGAGGAGTACAGCGTCGACACGCTCGCGATGGGCGAGGATGTCGGTCCGGTGATCCCTCGAACGCGCTCCCAGACCCGCGCGGGGATCACTTTCCAGGGAATCGTCGAGGAGAACGAGACGCTCATCGAGGAAGCTGCCGGGATCTGTCGGGAACTCGGCCTGGAGTATAACATCAATCTTCAGTTCAAGTACGACAAAGACGGCGAGCCGAAACTCATCGAGATCAACCCGCGAGTCGCCGGGACGATCGTCATGTGTGTCGGCGCAGGGGCGAACATGCCGTACCTCGGACTCAAACACGCCCTGGACGAGCCAATCCCGCAGGTCGACGTTCAGTGGGGAACCTGGATGGCGCGCTACTGGAACGAGGTCTTCCGGGCCCCGAGCGGCGAGACGTATCACATCGAGGAGGGGGCGGCCGGTCCGCTGAAACAAACGCAATGACCGACGACTGGATCGAGCGACGGGGATCGCGATGATCCAGGCAGTCTGCTTCGATCTGGATGACACGCTGTTCGACTACCGGGAGTACGCCGAAGCCGGCCTACGCTCGGCTGCCGATCGTCTCGAATCGCGGACCGGCGAGCGCTGCCACGAGGCGCTCCTCGAGCTGTACTTCGAGGAAGGCGTCACGGACGGGACCTTCGACACGTTTCTCGATCGCCACGGCTTTTCGTCGCACCTCTCCACAGAGATGGTCGAGGCCTATCACGCCGCGACGGCACCGCTGTCACCCTACGAAGACACGAAGCCGACCCTCTCGGAACTGTCCGAGGACTACACGCTCGGACTGGTGACCGACGGCCGTGGCGGGGACGCGAAACTCCAGCGACTCGGCATCCGAGAGTTCTTCGACGCTATCCTCGTCACCCCAGCGATCGGCTACTCGAAACTCGACCCGGAGCCGTTCGACATCGTCCTCTCGGCGCTGTGGGTGTCTCCCGAGGACGCGGTGTACGTCGGTGACGACCCCCGGTTCGATTTCCGGGTCCCCAACGACCTCGGGATGACGACGGTTCGACTTCGCCGAGGCCGTCACGCCGATCGCCGGCCGGAATCCGAATCGGCCGTCCCGGACTACGAGATCGACCGGCTCGATGAACTGATCCCTTCGCTGAAGACAGTCACTACCGAGCACTGAACGCTCGAATCTTATTTTTCTAATTTATTTGACGCCACAGATCAGTTCCGGACGGCGTCGATACGTACGAGATCACAGCTGGATCAGTCGATACCCACAGTCATCCCACGTCTCGGGATCGAGCACGCGTTTCGTGTCGACGACGATCCCCCCGGAGCCGTCGTGTCGCACTTCCGGCTCCGAAATCACCTCCCTCGGGGGCGTGTAGGCGGCGTACTCGTCGTGGTCTGTCGTCACGATGGCGCCGTCGACCCGTTCGAACAGCTCGTCTAACGGGACCGACTCGAAGCTCTCGTCGGTGACGTGGGGGTCGTTGACGAACACTGTCGTCCCGTCGGTCTGGCGGAGCCGTTTGACGACCCGCAGGCCCGGGCTCTCCCGGGCGTCAGAGACGTTCCCCTTGTAGGCGACCCCGAGCACACCAAGCGTTCGGTTCTCGAGCGATCCGAGCTCCGTCCGAAGCAACTCGACGACGTACTCGGCCATCGAGTCGTTCACTCGTCTGGCCGTCTCGACGAGCGCGCCGTGGTCGCTGTCTTCGACCAGGAACCAGGGGTCGATGGGGATACAGTGGCCGCCGACGCCGGGGCCCGGGCGGTGAACCGTCACCCGTGGATGTGTGTTCGCGAGTTCCACGAGTTCGCCCGAGTCGACGTCGTTTTCGCGGGCGATCGTCGCGAGTTCGTTGGCGAACGCGATATTCACGTCGCGGAACGTGTTCTGGGTCAGTTTGGCCATCTCCGCCGTCGTCGCGTCGGTCTCGTGGATCTCCCCGTCGGTGAACGACTCGTAGAGGGCGACCCCGGCGGCCGTCGAGGGAGCGTCGATCCCGCCGACGATCCGGTTGTTGGATCGGAGTTCCGCGAGGATATTCCCTGGGAGGACAGTCTCTGGCGAGAACGCCAGCCCGAACTCCTCCCCGGCGACGAGTCCGCTCGATTCGAGGATTGGTTCGACGAGTTCGGTCGTCGTCCCCGGGGGAACTGTCGACTCGAGGACGACCGTCGAACCCGGCGTCAACTGGGCTGTGGCGTCCCGGGTGGCCGCCTCGACGCTGTCGAGGTCGGCGCTTTGCGTGTCGTTCCCGAGCGGTGTCGGGACACAGATCACGTGATACCGGGCCTCGACAGGGGCGTCACTCAACGACAGCGCCCCCGAGGCGACGCCTTCCGTGACGAGGTCCGCGAGCCCCTGCTCGTCGATTGCTACCGTACCGTCCCGTAGCGTCCGGAGCAGGTCCTCGTCGGTGTCGTATCCGGTGACGTCGTGGCCGCTGTCGGCCAGAACCGCAGCCGTCGGGAGACCGATGTATCCGAGTCCGTACACGCATACGTCGGTCTCAGACATCGCTGCGCACCTCCGTGAAGGGAGCGTCGTCCCCGACGTCCGCGGTTGCGTCGGCCAGGATCGAGACGATCCGCTCGCCTGCGGCCCCGTCGCCGAACGGGTTCTCCCAGTTCGGCGCCGTCTGGATCATCCGTCTCGCTGCCGCCGCGATACTATCAGGATCGACGCCCGCGAGGACGTTCGCCCCGTTCTCGACGGTCTCCGGACGCTCGGTGCTGTCTCGGATCGTCACGCACGGCGTCCCGAGGATGCAGGCCTCCTCCTGGACGCCGCCCGAGTCTGTGATCACCAGCGACGCGGCGTCTTCGAGCGCGAGGAAGTCCAGATATCCCAGCGGTTCCAGCGGGTGGATCTCGCCCGGGAGCGGGAGGCCGAACGCGTCGATCTGTTTGCGCGCTCGCGGATGAACCGGATAGAGGACGGTCGCATCCCGTTCCGCAGCGAACCGACTGACGCCCTCGAGGATTCCGGCGAACCGCCCGACATCGTCGACGTTCTCGGCTCGGTGGGCAGTCAAGAGGACGAACCCGGCGTCACCGATACCTGTGTCTTCGAGTAGCGTGCTCCGCTCGGCGGCGCGGCTCCGGTTCTCGAGTACGGTGTCGACGATCGTGTTGCCTGTCACGTGGATGCGCTCGTCGGGGAGCCCTTCTTCGCGGAGGTTCCGTCGTGTTTCCTCGGTCGGTGCGAACAGGAACTCCGAGACGTGATCGGTCAGTCGGCGGTTGATCTCCTCGGGCATCTGCCAGTCGAAGCTCCGGAGTCCCGCCTCGACGTGCGCGAGGTCGACGTCGAGTTTGCTCGCTGCGAGCGCCCCGGCCAGTACCGTGTTGGTATCGCCCTGCACGACGACAGCGTCAAACTCCTCCTCGAGGAGCGTCGACTCGAGTGCGATCAGCATCCGGCCGGTCTGCTCGCCGTGCGTGGACGAGCCGACGGCGAGGTTCCGCGTCGGGGTCGGGAGATCCATCGCGTCGAAGAAGACGTCGTCCATGTCCTCGGAGTAGTGCTGACCTGTGTGGATCAGCGAGAACTCGACCTCGCGCCGTTGACACGCACGGATCACGGGGGCGAGCTTGAGAATCTCCGGACGGGTCCCCAGGACGATTGCGAGTTTCATGCGGCCACCTTCCGCCGGATCTCGCCCGCCGCTTCACCGATCGTCTCGAGCATGAACCTGGTCACGTCGATCTTGTCGGCGACGAGCGCGTCCCGCTTCGATCGCCACGCGTCCCGGTCCGCCATGGTGAGGGCTTCCGCACGGTCGACCAGCTCGCTCTCGTCGGCGATCGAGAACAGTAGTCCGTACCTGTCTTCGAGCTCTACGAACTTCGACATGTCGTCGTCACCGACGAAGGTGTTCAGCCGGAGGGCTGGCGTCCCAAGCACCGCGGCCTCGGCGGCCATCGCCTGCGAGTCCCCGACGTAGAGGTTCGCGTGTGCGAGGAGGTCGTGGGCGAGATGCGGGGGGACCGGCAACTGGTACTGCTGGAGGTCCGGCGGCAGTTCGGACTCGCTCGTGATGTAGACCGGGCCGTGATCGCTCAACCGGTCGATCAGCTCGCGTTTTGTTCCGGTGGAGATCCCCTCCTGACCGACGTCGTGGTAGGCGCCCCACCCGACGAACCGGAGAACGCTGTACGGACTGTCCGTGTCCACACCGTACGCCGAAAGGCGGGTCGCGTCGGGCTCGAACCGATCCGGATGGAGATACGCCAACTCGTGAAAGCCGTCGTACCGGCGCTGGTTCGGGCCGATATCGTGGCCGAAGTTCTCGGGCGTGCAGACGATATCAGCGACCGGGTACGTGAGATGCGAGACGACGGGTGTGACTTCGACGTCGGTGAACACGACCGAGGTCGCGCCGACGAGCCGACTCGCGTACACCGCAGGGGGGTTCACGTGACTCACGACCACGTCGGGATCGGCCGCCCGCAGCGCACGGAAGACCCCAACGCTGCGCCGGGTCCACTCGATCGCGAGCCCGGGAAAGCCGTCAAGCCGACCCCGATTCGTCGACATCGGCGTGTGTTCGATACCGTACGCGTCGAGCAACGCAGTCGTCACTTCCTTCTCCCGGGAGAGCACCGTCACGTCATGGCCCCTGTCGTCGAGGTCGACGATCGCGTTTCTGAACAGGTGAGCCTGGGCCGGATGCCCGATGTCGAAGGCCACGTTCATGCGGCTCCCAACGCGCTGTCACAGCGGCGGGACGGTTCGTACTGCCGGCCGCGACTGGTGGCTGCAGGCGGGCGCGGGGGCCAGCCGACGCGGATTGAATGTAGCATTGCTTCGCGTTACCGATTCGCCGTTCGGGGTTTTGTTATGCGGAACTTTCCCGAGCGATCGGGCGATCACCGCCCGGAAATGACCGATCGGCGAGCACGAGTAGCGTGATCCAAACCCGTGGGTCTACGACAGTACGTCTCCGTAGACATCACGGATCCGCTCGGCCATCCGCTCGGTGCTGAGCGCCCGGGACTGCGCACGTCCGTTCGAACGGGAGTCGCGTTCGACGACGGCGACGAGTTCCGACGCGAGTTCGTCGTCCGTCCGTCCGATTCCGCTCGGCTTGACGCCGGACAGTCGTTCGCGGACATCGCCCACGTCCGTCGAGACGACTGGGAGTCCGCACGCCAGCGCCTCCTTGACGGAGTTCGGTGATCCCTCGTGCCGGGATGTCAACAGGAGGGCGTCGGCGGCATTCATGTACACCGGCATCCGATCGTGGGCGACGTCGTGCATCGCGTGGAGCTCGATCGCGGCCCCAAGCCGTCTGCTCGCGGCCTCGACGACCTGCTCGGCGCGCGGATAGTCCTTCTCGGGCCGGGTCGTGGCGTACGGAAACAGGACGTGTTCGACATCGGGATCCCAGCCGAGAGCAGCCTGTGCATCCGATTGGGGCGCGGGGCGGAACAGCCCGAAATCGACACCGTGAGGGATGACGTAGCAATCGGTGGGAACGGCGTCGGCCATCTCTTCGCTCATCACGATGACGGCGTCGGCCAGTCGGGCACACCACTTGCTCACGGCACCGTACTGGCCGTAGAGGTCCGATCCCCACAGCGAGAGTACAACCGTCCGATTCGGCTGAGCGAGCGCTGCGGGGCCGGTCAGTCCGTAGTTCGCGTGGACGAGGTCGTACCCTCCGAACGACTCGCGTAACACGATCGGATAGAACCGCAGGTAATCCACGACCGAGCGCGATCGCACGGCATCGTCGCCGCGGTGATGTGTCCCCGGGACGGCAAGCGTCGTCGAACTGACGCCGATGTCTTCGAGGGCGGAGACCTGTTGTCGGAAGAAGGTAGCGTCTGCTTTCGTCACCAGGTTGAGGACCCGAAGCGGTTCTGGAGCGCTCGCTCGGGCTCCGCGGGACGTGCCGCTCGTGTCGGAACGTTCCATCACCTGCTATCCCTACTTCTGCCGCCATTGTTATGCTATCCATTCGGCGACACGCCTCGTAGTAGTCGGTACTCCTACAGCCCGCGAGGCTGTATTGCAGAGCGAACGATCACGCACCGGAACGCATTCCTGACCGAGTATCCGACCCATAACTACCAACGCGACGCGGTTTGTATAACTGATGAGTGTCGAGGGGTTGTCTGCAGAACCGTCGTCGATCAGTCCAGGGTCTCGTAGATATCTCTCCGCTCCGTCGTGGCGTCCTTCGGCACGCGGTTCCGATCGGCCGTCACAGAGTCCACAGCGATGATCGGGACGACGCGGTTTTTCCGTCGATTCCTCTCGCTGATCGGCCCGAGGATACTTTCGACGCTGGTCGCCGTCGTCTCGACGCCGATCATCGTCCGCCTGCTCGGGCCCGGGGGATACGGCGACTACGCCGTGTTACTGTCGATCTACTCGCTGTACATGATCCCGATCAGCTCGGCCATCACCGAAGGCGTCCAGAAGTTCGTCGCCGAAGAGCGTGAAATCGACGGCTGGGTCGAGCGCGTCCTCCAGTTCTACCTCGGACTGGCGCTCCTGCTGGCGATTGTCGGCAGCGCTGTTCTCGTTGGCCTCACCTGGTTCGGGTTCGCAGGCGTCTTCGGCGAAGGATTCACACTGTATCTGTACGTACTCGCAGGGTTCATTCTCGTCGGCCAATCCCGGGCGTATATCATGCATACACTGCTGGGGTTCGGGCTTGAGAGCATCAACGGGCCGCTCGACCTCACAAAAAAAGTGGCGACCGTCCTCGTGGGTATCGCGCTCGTCCTCTCCGGACTGGGCATCACCGGGATGTTGCTCGGACACATCTTCGCCAACGGGCTGGTCGCACTCGTCGGCGGCTACTTCGTTTTCCGTCGGATCTCGATCCCGCGGCTGTTCGAGCTGCCGAAATCGGTACCGTACCGCGAATTCCTCTCGTTCAACGGCCTCAATATCGTACTCGTGTTGCTCGTGATGTCGCTGTTTCACGTCGACGTCGTCATGGTTCGGACGCTCGTCGGCGACGAGGCGACCGGCTTCTACAAGGCGGCACTGGCGCTCGCCGAGTACCTCTGGATCGTCCCGATCGTCCTGCAGACGATGCTGTTGCACTCGAGTTCGAGTCTCTGGAGCGAGGGGCGAACGGACCAGATAACCGAACTCGCCGGCCGCATCACCCGGTATACGACGCTACTCGTTCTCCTGATGGCGATCGGGCTCGCCGTTCTCGCGGACCGGGTCGTTCCGCTGTACTACGGACGGGAGTTCGCCGTCGCGACGACGCCGTTGTTGCTGTTGCTTCCCGGGGCAGTCGGTTTCGCGGTTGCCCGGCCGTTGCAGGCGATCTGCCAGGGTTCCGGACAGCTGAAAACGCTCATTCTCGCAGTCGGCGTCGCCGCTACCGGAAACATCACCCTGAACACGGTACTCATTCCGCGCTATGGGATGAACGGGGCCGCAGTCGCCACCAGCGTTTCCTACGGCTCGATGTTCGTGCTGCTTGTGTGGGCTTCGTGGCGTATCGGGTACGATCCGCTCGTGGACCTCCGTCCGGCCCGGATCGCCGTCACCGCGACCGGAGCCGGGATGACGATCCTTGCGATCGATGGCCTACTCGACAACGATCTGGTAGCACTGGTTGTCGTCCCGATCGTCGGGTTGGCCGTCTATTCGGCCGGCACGCTCCTGACTGGCGCGCTCGATAGAGACGAAGTCCTCGAAATCCTCGCCCAGCTACCGCTCCCGTACGATTTCGACATCGGTTCAGAGGGGTGACGAGGAGCGAGTCTCACTTCCGCGTTCCGCATATCCCTAATCACTCGTTCCACGTGCAGTCTGTCGTCTTCTCACAGGATCTGCGTTCAGTGCATGATCCACTCACGCGGCCCCCTCCGACTGGGACGGTTCGGGATGAACTGCCTACCCGTAGTGATCCGTGTCAATAGCCGATTGCGGATGGACGATTTTCGCCCGTGCCGACCGCCTCAGGCCGTCGCCACGGGGTTGCTCTCAAACGTTCGTCCCGTCGCGACGACCTCCACAGCCGAGAGTGGGAAGGCCGCTGCCGGCTGAGGCGGTTTGGTGAAACCAACGGCCAGTCCGACGACTCCGAAGGCCTTCGAGAAGAAGAAGCTGACCGCGCCGCTGACACCGCGCTTCGAGGCAACTATCACGAATCCGAGCGCCGAAAGCAAAACCCACCCGAGTAGCAGCGGTGTGAATGCCACCGAGAACGCCCCGGCGGCGAGCCACCATATCAGCGCAAACTTATACCGCTGGCGACGGAATAATCGCCAGAGAACAGGCGGTGACCCGAGCCGTTTCCGTATCGTCTGTCCCGGTGCGACGTAGTATCCTTGTCGCCACCGTCGGAGTGGTTCGACGATCGTGTCATCATCGTGGTGTATAGCGGACACTTCCGGCAGTCGGACCAGCCGGTGGCCAGCCGTCCGCAGCTGGAAGCCGACGTCGATGTCCTCGTACCCGAGAAGGTACGGATCGAACCCACCGACGGCGGCGAGCGCGTCGGCGTCGTAGAGCATGACGCCGCCGATCTTGTCAACCTCGACGACGCCTGTCTGGCTGGACTCGTCGAGACAGCCCTCGACGCCGGCGACGTCCTCGTTTTCCTCGAGGTATTCGATCGCACGAGGAAGCCACGTCTCGGTCAACGTCATATCGCTGTCGGTGTGCAGGACGCGCTCCCCTCGCGCAACCTGATCGCCGACGTATCGGCCCGCGCCACAGGAAACAGTGTGTTCCTCGGGGATCCGCAGGATTGTAATCGGGTACTCGTGAGCGATCTCGACGGTCCGGTCCGTCGACGCGGAGTCAACGAGGATGACTTCGAAGGCAGGGACGGACTGACAGGCTGCGAACACCGATTCGATGCACTCCCGGATCAGCTCCTCCTCGTTTTCCGTGATAATGACGACCGAGAGGGGGATCTGGCCGTTTTCGGTGTCCGTCCTCGGGTCGACGGTCACGCGACCGTCTGTCTGTGGCGGCGGCTCGGCGGTCATTTCTCCCCCCACGGAGTGAAGCCCCCGTCGCTCCCGAGTGACGTATCGGCTACGACGATACCGATACCGACCCACGTCAGTAACTCTCGGCGTTCCATGGTCATGCTGAGGAATCTGATCGAGATGAGACAGAGAAGCGGTATTGTTATGCTTGCGTTATCGGTGGACCGGACCGTCGAGACCACGGCCGAGCACCCGATCACGTTGGTCACGGCGGACGAAGCCGTCACTAGATCGTGAGTGTCTCGTTTTCGAGCATCCTGTGTTCGATCCGCTCTTCGCCGGCGGCCGTTCGAACCGTACAGTTCTCGATCTCGACAGTGCTGTTTTCGACGGCGAGGGGGGCCTCAGCCACCTCGATTCGAGAGTCGACGATTCGACAGTCCGCCGAGTCGACGAACTGCAGGCCGCGACGATTACCCGTCGTCTGCTCGATTGTGCAGTTCTCGAAGGTCGTCCCGTTCCGGCCTTCGACTCTGGCGGTTACCCCCGTGTCAGCACGGCCGGTGATGTCGAGGTCCCGGAATTTCGGTGCTCCATCTTCCGCCCCCTCGTACGGAAATATTCTGATCGCAGGAATTCCGCCCCGATCGATTCGAATCTTCGTATTCTGTATCAGTCCAGTACCATTCTGTTGATGGAAGACAACCGCCCCAAAACTATCGGCCGCACCCTCCTTGAAAATAACTTCACAATCCTCGATGACCTGGCCGGACGCGTTTCGAAGTCTGAATCCACGGGCGTTTAGTTGCCCCCATCCGGGCATCTCCTCGTCGACGGTGATTCGAACGCCTTTAGCACGAGCATTCGAAGATCCGAGTCTAACATTCGAGATATTATTATTGTGGTAGTTCCCTCTGAGAACGTTCACGACACCATTCTTGCCTCCGGGTCCACCGGGTGAGGAGGCATACAGCCCGTTGTCGGAGAAGTTCTCCAGGGTGCAGTCCTCGAAGGTAATTTCCCCTGCATGACTGCTTCCGACGTAGATCCCGGTCAGTGTGTTGTTCCGATCAGTATTTTTGGCCACGACGTTCTTGAGTCGTGCCGTGCCGCGCCGATCCTGCACTGCGACGCCGATTGTGGCGATCTGATTCGAACAGGAGCCGAGATACGAAACGTCTCGGATTATCGAATCGCCGTGGAGGTATAAGTGAAGCGGCCCGCCTGACGAAGACCCCCTGAAGTCGAATACGACGTTCTCGAGCAGGAGATTACCGACATTATCGAAGGATACCCAGTGATGTCCTCCCCGACAGTCTCCCCCAGCGGGAACGAATTTTACCTGACCATCGCCATACCCGACGATCCCGAAATGATCGATGTTCCAGAGGTTGAAATAATCGATTTTGTAGGTTCCTGGTTCGAACGCCAGCAACGTTCCGTCGGACCCGTGATCCTCGAACAGCGAATTCACAGTCGTTTTTCCGGTCGGATCTGCCCCGACATCGACGGCGTCGACGACGGTCTCGAACGACTCCGAGTGCGGGATATCACTGGCTTTCGGCGTCCGCTCAGTTGGTGGTTCAGTCGTCTCAGTGTCGGTCGGGGGCTTCTCGGTTTCCGTTTTCGATGTGGTCTCGGTAGGGGGTGACGGGTCGGCCCCATCAGCTGGGTCGTCAGTCAGAACGTAGAAACCGAGACCGAAGATACCAGCACCGCCGAGTAGTCCGGCTGACTTGAGAATGTCTCTTCGCTTCATGATGAAATGATGTGCCGAGGTAAAGCACACTCGACGACTTCATTATGAGGTGTATAGTTGCGGTAATACTTTCATAATCCGGAGTGGCAATGACCGCGACTGACCGGCATCTTTCGATCGGGCAGCGAGCGCGAGAAAAATCCAAACTCAGGAATTTCGCAAAACACTCGGACTGATTTACGCGTTTAGGCGGTTCGCCAGCCGTCGTAGCCCGGGATGATGTCCGAGTACGTCACGTTCGCGTTCTCGCCGTAGTAGTTCCCGGAGTACGTGACGTTTGTCCACCCATCGACCAGGGCCTGCGTGATGGCTTCGTCCGTCCACCCGCTCGGACTGGCCAGTGGCTCCTCCGGATTGTAGAACCAGTTGTCGCTAATCGCCGCAACGTCGTCAGGGACACCACGGACCGTGACTGCCGGACGGCTGGTCGACTCAAACCTGCTTCCCTCGGCGGCGATGTACCCCTCGACGATGTTGTTGTGGACCTCATAGTGGACGCCGGCAGGGTCGTGCATATCAATTCGGTGGTCGGTGAGCTGCGGCCCGAAGTGGTTGTATCGGCACGTGTAGCCGGGGTTCTCCCCGGCAGTCTTCACGCCGTGCCGGTTGTAGTTGAAGTAGTTGTACTCGATTACTGGACTTCCGGAGCCTGCGGCGACCCCGTACCCGTATCCACTACGGTTGTTCTCCCTGATGACGTTGTGATGGACATGCATGCCGTCGCCGCTGGCTGCTCGGATAGCGGCATAGGAGAATCCCCAGATATCGCAGTTATCTACCTCACCCGCACCGAATACCTGGACACCGACGGAACTGGATTCACCGCTCAGGTCGTCACCGGGGTGAGCCCCCCGCAGGCGAAGGCCGGTCACTCGGCCGCTGCCGCTGACAGTCAACAACTTCCACGGTTCGTAATCAGTGTATAGCAGGGCCCCCGACGACCCGTTCACACCACGGCTGGACGCCAGCGTGACACCGTCCGGGATGTCGTACCGCCGGTTCCCCAGACTGATCTGCTCACCGCCGGGAACGAAGACGACGTCACCGGCGGACGCACTCGACAGTGCGTTGGCGAGTTCCGACCGTGTCCTGACGACGAAGTCCGCCTCGGGCTGGGTGACGGTGCTCGGATATCCGGTACCGCCACCGATGACTGGGCCGTCGGTCGAGGTCGTACTGGCCTCCCCGTCCTGCCAGGGGAAGCCGCCCTTCCAGCCGTCGCCGGTCGCGCCGGGCTGGGGGTAGTAATCGAGATCCGAGGGTGAGCCGTCGACGAAGGCGTCGGCCTCACCCTCGATGGTCACGTCGAGCACGAGGTTGTCGAACTCGTAGGCGT
>Ga0207813_100437_pt1 | contig 23613 bp, 17 predicted proteins | sample A23E3SouthBayCA_2_FD_187730 | JGI IMG/M metagenome (GOLD analysis project Ga0207813, IMG submission 187730) | Aerobic enrichment media microbial communities from Eden Landing Ponds, California, USA - A23 E3 (4) (SPAdes) | ecosystem: Environmental > Aquatic > Marine > Unclassified | place... | reverse complement strand
CCCGCCGCGATCGCGATCTGCCGCGCCTGCAGGTCGGCCTCTACGACTGCCTCGCGGCGTGGGAGGAACCCCGCGAGGGGGAGACGACACTGCGCGTCACGGCCTGCCCGCGCGTCGAGGGCGACCCGGACGCGGCCTTCGAGGCGGGTCGACAGCGCGCGCTCACGCTCGCGGCGGCGGCGACCGACGGCGACCCGGCGATCGGCGATCCGCCGGTCTCGGCCGACGAGGCACGCTTCGAGAGCGACTGCGGTCGGGCCGCGTTCGTCGACCGCGTCCGCCGCGTCAAACAGTACGTCCGCGACGGCGACACCTTCCAGGCGAACGTCTCCCAGCGACTGCGCGCGCCCGCCGCCGTCCACCCCGTCGCGGCCTTCGACGCGCTGCGCGAGGTCAACCCCGCGCCCTACTCCGGTCTGCTGGAGTTCCCGGGTGTCGACCTGGTGAGCGCGAGCCCGGAACTCCTGCTGGAACGCGAGGGCGACCGGATCGAGACCGAACCCATCGCGGGGACCCGCCCGCGGGGCGCGACGCCCGACGCGGACGACCGGCTGGAACGGGACCTCACGGGCGACGAGAAAGAGCGGGCCGAACACGCCATGCTCGTCGATCTGGAGCGCAACGACCTCGGGAAGGTCTCCGCGTACGGGAGCGTCGATGTCAGCGAGTACCGCCGCGTCGACCGCTACTCGGAGGTGATGCATCTGGTCTCGCTGGTCGAGGGGCGCCTGCGTCCGGACCCGTCGCTGTCTGATTTCTGTCCGGCCGCGCCCGACGACCTCGCGGTGGGCCGGGACGCGCACCGCCTCGGCGCGGCCGTCGCGGCGGTGTTCCCCGGGGGGACCATCACCGGCGCCCCCAAACCGCGGACGATGGAGATCATCGACGAGGTCGAAGCCACCCGCCGAGGACCCTACACCGGGAGCATCGGTATCTTCGGCTTCGACGGCCGGGCGACGCTGAACATCGTCATCAGGACGCTCGTGCGCTACCGCGAGGAGTACCACCTCCGGGTCGGCGCCGGTATCGTCCACGACTCGGTTCCCGACCAGGAGTACGACGAGACTCTCGACAAGGGCCGCGCGCTCATCACCGCCGTCGACGAAGCACTCGACGACCGCACCGAACTCACGCTGGAGAACGATGACTGAGACGCCCGACGACGCCGAGCGGACCAACGCGACGGACGATCAGGAACGGCCGAACACGGCGGGCGGGCGGGACACAGTCACGCCCACCGAAGCACCAAGCACCGGCGGGACGGCCCCCGCCGAGGAGTCCGGCGTGGAGAACCCGACGCCGCCGGGCACACAACCGACCGAGGACCCGACCGCCGCGGACGCGACCGCCGCCGCCGAAACCGGCGGGATGGTCGTCCTCGTCGTCGACAACTACGACTCCTTCGTCTACAACCTCGTCCAGTACGTCGGCGAGATTGTCACTGCGCCCGGTCCGGCCGCCCGTTCGGCAGGGAGCGACGCCAGCGGAACCGGAACCCCTGACGGTCCCGCTCAGTCGGGCCCGTGGCTCCCCGAGGTGCCGCCGGGCGAAGTGATCGTTCGCCGGAACGACGCCGTCGACGCCGCGGGGATCCGCGATCTCGACCCCGACGCCATCGTCGTCTCGCCGGGGCCGGGGACGCCCCACGAGGCGGGCGTCTCGATGCCCGTCTTCGCAGACCTGGAGTACCCGACGCTGGGCGTGTGCCTGGGTCACCAGGCGCTGTGTGCGGCCGCCGGTGCGCGCGTGGGTCACGCCGAGTCGGTCGTCCACGGCAAGCCATCGACGATCAGCCACGACGGCCGCGGCGTCTTCCGGAACCTCCCCGCGGAGTTCGCGGTCGGCCGCTATCACTCGCTGGCCGTCGACCGCGACGACCTGCCTGATCCCCTCGTCGAGACCGCCCACACCGAAGACGAACGCGAGGTTGTGATGGGCGTCCGCCACGAGGACCGCCCGCACGTCGGCGTCCAGTTCCACCCCGAGAGCATCCTCACCGACCACGGCAAACAGATGATCGCCACGTTCTGTCGGATGGCGCGGGAGGGGACGCTGTGAGCGGCGACGAAGCTGATGTGGGGGGTGACAGCCCGCCCCGCTTTCACGTCGACGGCGACCTCGTCCCGGCCGACGAGGCGACCGTCTCGGTGCGCGACCGCGGGTTCATGTACGGCGACGGCGTGTTCGAGACGCTCCGGGTGTACGGCGGCGCCCCCTTCGAGTGGGAGGCCCACCGCGACCGCCTCCAGCGCAGCGCCGAGACGCTCGGGTTCGGCGACGCCGTCCCGGACGACCTGCGGGGCCGGGTCGACGAGACGCTCGCCGCCAACGACCTCGACGAGGCCTACTGCAAGGTGTCGGTCACGCGCGGGACCCAACCGGGGAAGCTCACGCCCGACCCCGACGTGGACCCGACAGTGGTCGTCTACGTCTCCGAACTCCCGCGCGGTGGCGTCGACGGCGACCCGGTGTGGGACGGCCCGGCGGCGGTCCAGACCGTCCGGACGCGTCGAGTGCCCGACGACGCCCTCCCGGCCGACGCGAAGACCCACAACTACCTCAACGGGATCCTCGCGCGCCTGGAACTCCGGCGGGCCGCGACCGACGAGTACAGCGCCGACGAGGCGCTCGTCCGCGACGGCGACGGAAACGTCACCGAGGGCGCGACGAGTAACCTCTTTTTCGTCGACGAGGGCGTCCTCAAGACGCCGAGTACCGACCTGCCGATCCTGCCGGGGGTGACCCGGTCGGTGGTGATCGACCTCGCCGAGAGCGAGGAGTTCCCCGTCGAGACCGGCCGCTACTCGGTCGCGGACGTGCGCGAGGCCGACGAGGTGTTCCTGACGAACTCGACCTGGGAGCTCAGACCCGTCACCAGTGTCGACGGCATCGACGTCGCGGTCGGCCCGATGACGAAACTCCTCTCTCGACTGTTCGACGAGCGGGTCGGGCGCGACCACTACGGCGCGGACGGCGACTGACCCGGGAGACCGGATCGCGGGCTTGATTGGTGTGTCCGCCTATCGGTTGGTATGGACGGGACACGTATCGCCGACCTCGACGAGCTGTCGACCGACGACACCTTCCTCTTCCGGGTCCGGCCGGTCGACAGGGACGGGGCGTCCGATGGCGCGGGAGCGTCCGACGGGAGCAGTGACGGTGAGGCCTCCGGCGACGGGAGCACCGCCCCGGCGGCCGCGTCCGCGGCCTCGGGTGGAGACACGAGCGACGACGAACGCGAGGCGATCCTGCTCAGACTCGCCGACGAAGACGGCGCCCCAACCGGGGACGTGGTCTGCTGGTTCAACTACTGCCAGCACTTCACGCACATCAAACTCGACAAGGGGTCGGGCGCGCCGGTCCGGGACGACGAAGTGGTCTGTGCCAACCACGGCGCGATGTTCGAGACCGACTCGGGACTGTGTACGTTCGGCCCCTGCGAGGGCGCCTATCTGAACGGGATCGACGTGGCAGTCGCCGACGACGGCGTCTACCTGACCGACGACGCGTACGCCTTCGCCGGGACCGGGCCGGTCGATACGGACGACGACATGTCGTCGTCCTCGAACGTGGTCCTCTGAGCGGTACCCCTTCGCCCGTTCCGCCACCCTCGCGTCCGTCGCTCACTCGATTTTGAACGCCGGTTCTTCGACGGCCTCGCTCTTGCATTCGGGACACCGCGCGGGTCGGTTGACGAGGTCGTCGAACTCGTCGAAGCCACACGCGACACACTCCGGCGGCGCGACCAGGAGCGTCTCCTCGGTCGGTTCGAGCGATTGAGAGATGTGTTCGACGTGATCGAGGGCGTCGGCGGTCCGGACGCCGAACTCGTTGGCGATGGCGCCAGCAGGTAAGGCCGTCTCGCGCAACCGGTCGGCGATCCGCTCTCGGGTGGTCCGACTCGCCTCGCGCATGGCCGACGTTGGCACACCGACGACATAGCTTTTCTGGCCCGATTCGGTTCCACCCGAAGTGTCGAATTCGTCTGTGACGGGAGAGCTGACAGTATGAATCACCTCAATGAAAACTGACTTATCCGAACGCACGGTGGTAGCCCGTATGGACGCCGTGGTACTCGCTGGGGGATACGCGACCCGACTCTGGCCGGTCACTCGCCACCGCCCGAAGATGTTGCTCCCGATCGGGGAGACGACTGTCATCGACCGGATCCTCCACCAGTTGGAAGACGACGACCGAATCGAGGACGTCTACATCAGTACGAACGAGCGCTTCGCCGACGACTTCGAGGCCCACCTCGACGACTCGTCCCTCGAGAAGCCGGTACTCTCGGTCGAGAAGACGTCCGACGAGGACGAGAAGTTCGGCGTCGTCGGCGCGCTGGCCCAGCTGGTCGAGCGCGAGGGAATCGACGACGACCTGCTCGTCACCGCCGGTGACAATCTCATCAGTTTCGACATGGGGGAGTTCGTCGATCACTTCGAGGAGGCGGGCGCGACGACGCTGGCTGCCTACGACGTCGGGTCCCGGGAGAAGGCCAGTTCCTACGGCCTGGTCGAACTCGACGACGACCGCGTCGTCGACTTCCAGGAGAAACCCGACGACCCCAACAGCACGCTGGTCTCTATCGCCTGCTATGCGTTCCCGGCCGACGCCGTCCGCTTCCAGGAGTACCTCTCCGACGGCAACAACCCCGACGAACCCGGCTGGTTCATCCAGTGGCTCGTCGAGCGCGGCACCGTCTCGGCGTTCTCGTTCGACGAGGCGTGGTTCGACATCGGGACGCCCGAGAGCTACCTCGAAGCGGTCGCCTGGTACCTCGACGGGGACAACGAGATCGCCGACAGCGCCACGGTCGAAGACAGCGAGATCGGCGAGAACGTCCACATCCTCGAGGGCGCCGAGATCGTCGACTCGCGACTCGACCACTCGGTTGTCTTTTCCGAGACGACGATCCGGGACTGCGACATCCGCGAGTCGATCATCGACCGCGAGACCCACGTCGAGAACCTCGACCTCGCGGGCGCCCTCATCGGCGCTCACACGCGGATCACGCACAGCGACTGACCGCCTCAGTCTGCGGCCGCGCCAGCCCCCTCGTACAGTTCTCGTGTGATTTCTCACGCTACATCAGTCCCTCCCCGGCGGACACGACGGTCGCTCGCGTGAACGGCCTCGCTGCGCTCGGCCGATGCTCACTCTAGCCGGGCGTCGCGCGACCATCTTTTTCGCCTCGGGGTCGCTCGCTACGCTCGCGACCCACTCGCACAAAAAGCTGGGCCAAAAAGGCGCTCGCTCCCGCCGGTCGCTCGCGTGAACGGCCTCGCTGCGCTCGGCCGATGCTCACTCTAGCCAGGCATCGTCGATCCGTAGCGTGCCGCGTGTCCCGTCCCACTCCGTCTCGTAGTCCAATCGGATCGCCCGGTCCATGTGCGGTCCGTCGGTCACCAGCGTCTCGAACTCGCCGCCCTCTCCGAGGACGTGGACGCCGTAGCGGTCGTTGAGATCCTCCAACTCGTCGAGCGCCTCGGCGTCGAGCGTGCGGCCGAGCCACGACTCGTCGAGGCCGCCCGCGGCCACGCGGATGATCTTGATCTCGAAGCCAGCGTCGAGCATCGCGTCGGCGAGTTCGCGGGGGTCCTCCTGCCAGAGCGGCGCGAACAGGTCGGCGTCGAGGCGGTCGCACATCGCCTCGATCCGGTTGGTCTGGTACTCGCTCTCGACGGCACCGGCGGTCACACCCGCGATACCGCCGGGGAGGTCGTCGTCGAGTGGTTCGAGTGCGGCCTCCAGCGGTTCGAGTTCGGCGTCGCCCTGTTCGCCCGAATCCGTCGCGCTCTCCGCGTCGAAGTCGTCGGGTTCGACCTCCACGAGCGGGATGCCGATGCTCTCGGCGGCCAGTCCCGCCAGTCGCGTCGCCGGGACGTGGTACATGTAGGAGTCGCCCTCGGGGTGGACGGTCACGAGTCGCTCGACCGCCAGGCCGGTTTCGAGTGCCTGATACAGCGCCCACGAGGAGTCTTTCCCCCCGGAAAAGAGGCTCACCCACGCCCCTGCCTCGTCGTCTGCCATACTGTCGCTACCGCGCTGGCGTATATACGCGCTGTGGTCGGCGCGAAATTCGACCGCCGAGGGGCTCAGTCCCGCCGACAGAGCGCCACGGCGGCCGCGGCGAGGGCGACGACTGCCCCGGCGATGCCGAACCCGGGGCCGCCCGAGGACGTTGCCTCGACGGCCTCCGTCGGCGTCGGTTCCTCGGTCGGTGTGGGGGTCGACGCCTCGGACGGCGTCGGTTCTCCGGTCGGTGTCGGCTCCTGTGTGAGGGTCGGCGTCGCGGTGGCCGTCTCCGCCAGCGTCGGCGTGGCGGTCGCCGTCGGCGTCACCCCGCCACTGGTCCGGACCGTCATTGTGTAGTTCGTCTCGATGTCGGCCTCGTCGGTCCCGTACATGCGAACGTAGACCGTCTGGGACTCCTCGAACTCGTGTTCGAGGCGGTACGTCGCGGCGTCGTCCGCGGGGTCGAACTCGCCCTCGGTCGTGGCGATGTCGTCGCCGTCGGAGTCCTGGAGTTCGAGCCACGGGTCGTTGTCCGGGACGTCGCCGTCGGCGGCTTTCGGCACCCGAACAGTCACGTTCAGCGTCGCGCCCTGATTGACGTCGACGACGTAGTAGTCGCTCTCCTGGTCCTGCAGGACGGCGCTGTGCGTTCCGGGTTCGATCCCGGTTGCTCGCCCGCGGACGCCGTTGGGTTCGTTCGGATCGTTCGCGGAGCGCTCGACGGTGAGCGTGTAGTCCGTCTCGATGTCGGACTCGTCGGAGCCGTAGGCGCGAACGTAGACGGTCTGTTCCTCGTCGAACTCGTGCATGAGCTGATAAGTGACGCTGTCGTCCGTCGCGTCGGCGACGCCGTCGGTCGAGTCGACGTCGTCACCGTCGCCCTCCTGGAGTTCGAGCCACGGGTCGTTGTCGGGTTCATCGCCGTCGGCGGCCTTCGGGACGGTCATGGTGGCGTTGATCGTCTCGCCAGCCTCGACGTCGACGGCGTAGTAGTCGCTCTCCTCGTCCTGGAGAACGGCCTCGTACGTCCCGGGTTCGATCTCGGTGGCTCTCCCGCGGACGCCGTTGGGTTCGTTCTGGTCGTTGGCCGCGCGTTCGACGGAGAGCGTGTAGTCCGTCGACGTGTCGCTGTCGTCGGAGCCGTAGGCGCGGACGTACACCGTCTGGGCCTCGTCGAACTCGTGGAGGATGCGGTAGGTCACTGCGGCGTCACCGGGATCTGTCTGGCCGTCCGTCCATTCGATCTCGTCACCGCTGGAGTCTTCCAGCTCGAGACGCGGATCGTTGTCTGGTTCTTCGCCGTCGGCGGCCTTCGGGACGGTCATGGTGGCGTTGATCGTCTCACCGGCCGCGACGTCGACGGCGTAGTAGTCGCTCTCCCGGTCCTGCAGGACGGCGCTGTGTATGCCGGGTTCGATCTGCGTCGCCACGCCGCGGACGCCATTGGGTTCGTTCCGGTCGTTGGCCGCGCGTTCGACGGTCAGGTCGTAGGAGGTCGAGGTCCCGCTGTCGCCGTGCCCCGAGACCAGGATGTAGACTGTCTGTGGACTTTCGAACTCGTGATCGATTCGGTACGTGACGACGTCGTCGCCGTCGGCAGCCTCGCCGTCCGACCCCTCGATGTCGTCACCGTTCGCGTCTTCGAGTCCGAAGTACAGGTCGGGCTCCGGGTCGTCGCTATCCGGGGCTTTCGGCGCGGTCAGCGTCAGGCTGACCGTCTCGCCCGCACCCACGTCGAGTCGGAAGTAGTCGTCCTCGTCCGAGACGAGTGTCAGGCCCTCGTACTCCCCGGGTTCGATCTCGGCGGCGTCACTCCGGGTGTCGTTGGGTTCGAACTGGTCGTTGGCGGCCGTCGCGGCCGAGACGCCAGCGGTTGCTCCACTCAGTACTAACGTGGCAACAAAAAATAAAGAGAGATGTCGGGTATTGAACACAGCAGAGCACTGGCCCGATACTAACTAAAAAATGTCGCTACTGCATGACTGGATCCGTCCCCCTGCCGGACCGATCGGACGGGCAGGTCAAACCACCCAATGTTGTGACTATCATCACAATAGAAACGTTTCACGTTCGTACTGTGCCGCTCACTGCTCGCCGGGGCCGCCGGTCAGGTCCGCTTCGACGTCTCGATCGCTGAGATAGGAGGCAAAGCGGACGCCAGCGAGGCTGACGAGGACTCCCGCGAGGATAAAGAGGAGGAGGCGGGTGCCGGGCCGGAGCGTGATGCCCTCGAAACTGACGAGACCGAGGTCGATAGGCTGGAGTCGGAAGGGCGGAAACACGTCGGCCAGTTCGAGGAAATAGGCCGAGAACCCGCGGACGACGAGGCCGACGGCGACGGCGCCGAAGGGGAGATTGAGGTACGCGCTCCGGACACCCTCGCGGCGGATGAGTTCGTCCAGCAGGCGCCCGGTCGCCGCCGCCAGCGCCGCCCCGGTCAGCCACGGGACGCTGTCGAAGGCAAAGCGCATCGCCAGGATCAGCGGGCTCTCGGATCCGGTCGCCGAGACGCCGATGGCGCCCGCGAACACCGCCACCAGGGCCAGTCCCGCCGCGACGACGTAGGTCACGAGCGCGACCTGACCGGAGTAGAAGGCCTCGCGGATCTGCCCCGGGAGTTCGGCCACGTAGTCGTCGACGCCGAGGCCCTTGTACAGCAAGAAGAGGCCGACGACGGCGACGATCGACCCCGTCGCCAGCGCCGGTCCGGCGACCATCCACAGGACCGGGAACGCGATCAGCGCCACGCCCATCGGCACCAGCACCGTGCGCCGCAGTTCCTCGTCGGCGAGGAACTGCTTGAGCAGGTAGTAGGTCGACTCGATGTCCCGGGCCTGCCGGACGACCACCCTGTCCACGGCGTCGACGTCGATGCGCGACTCCACGATAGGGACCAGCCGTTCGTCCTCGGCGCTGTCGACGACGACCACCGCCGAGTCGGGGTCGTGTTGCTCGATGAGCGCGTCGATCTGTCCGGCGATGGTGCGGTCGGCACTGACCCGCTCGCCCCGCCCCGACAGCACCGCGGCGAGGGCCTCGTCGCCCTCGCTTTCGAGGTCCTCGGCGACTCGCAGAGCCTCCAACAGGCAGTTGACGCGGCTGTCCTCCGGGTCGTCGATGCCCACGTCGACGACGAGCCGCTCGATGGCCTCCCGGCCGACGACCGGCGGGTCCGCTCCGCCGACGAGGTCCCCCGCCCGGTCCAGACAGATCACCAGCGTCGTCACGTTTCCAGTCACACTCCGCCGGACCAAAAATCCTCGCGCCGAACCCATGCTCGCCGCCACGGGTCCAAAATAGATGCGAAAAACGACTGCTGTATACAAACGACAACTTCAGCATAATAAATCCGGTGTCGGACACTGTCCAGTATGGGGAGTGAAACGGCCGCGAAGAGGCCGAAAGGCGACGCTGGGCGATTACCTGATTTCGGGGAGATATCCGCCTATATCCCCCCATTGAACGGTTGAAGGGCTATTCTCAGTGAATAGCGCCGTTTCTCACACCCCGACCGAAACGATAAGAATATCGTCTATATATGCAAACTGTTACTAATCGCTCAGTCGAAGTGGGGGATGACTTCCTCGCCCCAGAGTCGGATCTGGTCTTCGACCATGTCCTTGGGCATGCCCGAGTGGTGGAAGCGCAGCGCGAGGTGATCCAGCGCGAACCGGTCCTGCATGTCCTCGATCTGTTCGACGATCTGTTCGGGGGTGCCGTAGATGAAGCGGTCGTCGGCCAGTTCCTCGAAGTCCTCGACGGAGTCGGCGGTCATCAGCGGGTGGGAGAACTCCCCGCCGTACTCGTCGACGTACGTGCGGTGGACGTACTCCTTGCGCTCCATGACCTCCTCTTCGGTCTCGGCGATGACGGCCTCGCGCATCAGCGGGTGTTCGGTCTCTTCCCAGTCCTGATCGCTGTTCTCCATGTGTTTGCGCTGTTTCTCCTTGCGGACCTCGACGGCTTCGAGGTCGGCGACGACGCCCGGGACCCACGCGTCGCTGAACTTCACACAGCGTTCGATCTGCTTGTCGCCCCACCCGCCGATCCACAGGTCGGGACGTGGTTCCTGCACCGTATCAGGGATCGGCTGCCAGTCCTCCACGGAGAAGAACGGGCAGTCCCAGGAGATCGGCTCGTCGGACTCGAAGAACTCCTCGATAAACTGGATGCCCTCGATCATGCGCCCGGCGCGTTCGTCCATCGGGACGCCGAAGGCGTCGAACTCCTTCTCGACGTAGCCCAGACCGACCCCCAGCGTGAGGCGACCGTTCGAGATATTGTCCAGCATCGCCGCGCGCTGGGCGACGTGCAGCGGGTGGTACAGCGGCAGGATCAGCACGGAGGTGACCAGTTCGAGTTCCTCGGTGCCCTCGCCGATGCTCGTCAGGCGCGTCAGCGGCGACGGCCAGTAGTTGTCGCCCTCCGTGGCCTGGTGGTCGTTGACCCAGCAGGACTCGAAGCCGACGTCCTCGGCGACCTGGCAGTGCTCGACCGTTCCTTCCCACCGGTCACCGCCCTCGACGGGGAAAATGCCGAATTTCATGCTATGCCTGTTTCTCAGGAGAGTCGCTACTTACTTTTTGTCGTTTGCGTCACGCTCTCCGGGTATCGGTCGGGCACCGTCCGTGCGCCGCCCGGCAAAGTGGTGCCCCGCGCCGCGTCATCCCCGTCGGTTCCCCGCACCGCGTCATCCCCGTCGGTTCCCCGCACCGCGTCATCCCCGTCGGTTCCCCGCACCGCGTCACTCGTCGATGGGTTCGATCGGGTCGCTCTCTCCCCAGACGGCCTCGGCGCCCTCGTTGGGGGCGGCCCACGCGACGGCGTTCGCGAGGACCTGCTGGATCTCGTCCTGGTAGAAGATGGGGTACTCCTCGTGGCCCGGTCGGAAGGCGAAGATCCGGCCTCGGCCCCGGCGGTAGCAGACGCCCGATCGGAACACCTCGCCGCCCTCGAACCACGACATGAACACCGTCCGGTCCGGTTCGGGGACGTCGTAGGGTTCGCCGTACATCTCGGTGCGGGGGATCTCGAAGGACTCGGGCAGGCCGTCCGCGATGGGGTGGCCCGGATCCGCGACCCAGATCCGTTCGGTCTCGCCGCCGTGGCGGTACTTGATGTTGCAGGTGGTTCCCATCAGCCGTTTGAACGGCTTGGAGTTCTTCCCGGAGTGGACCGGCATAAAGCCCATCCCCTCGTGGACGCGGTCGACGACGCGGTCTGCCACCGCGTCGTCGACCTCGTGGTTGGCGGCGTGGGACCACCAGACCAGCACGTCCGTCTCGGCGAGCACGTCCTCGGTGAGGCCGTGTTCGGGTTCCTGGAGGGTCGCCGTCCGGGTCTCGTAGCCGTCGTCGGCCAGGGAGTCGGCGATAGCACCGTGGATCCCGTCGGGGTAGCGCTCGGCCACGTCCGCGCTCTCCTGTTCGTGGACGTTCTCGTTCCAGACCGTGACCTGCAGGCTCATGCCTCGGGGTGGGACCGCAGTCCAAATAAGCGCCCTGATGGCTGGGGCGGTCTGATACTGTCGGCTATACGTTCGTACAGAGATTCGCCACCTCGGAGTGGCGAATTCCGTCGATATGGTATAGTCGACAGTACGAGATCGGAAACCGGTGTCACGTCCCTGCCGATCGGTCGCTCCCCCGACAAAACCGTTTTGCACCGTCCGTCGGTGGGTCAGGTATGGAGTACACGACCCTCGGCGACACGGGCCTGGAAGTCTCGAAGATCTGCCTGGGCTGTATGAGCTTCGGCTCCCCGGAGTGGCGCGACTGGCTGCTCGACGAAGAGGAGAGCGCGGAGATCATCGAGCGCGCGCTCGATCTGGGGATCAACTTCTTCGACACCGCCAACGTCTACTCGCGGGGCGAGAGCGAGCGCATCGTCGGGAACGTCCTCGAGGAGTACGACCGCTCGGAGCAGGTCGTCGCGACCAAGGTGTTCGGCGAGATGGCCGATGGGCCCAACCGACAGGGCCTCTCCCGGAAGGCCATCGAGCAGGAACTCGCCGCCAGCCTCGACCGCCTGGGAATGGACACCGTCGACCTCTACCAGATCCATCGCTGGGATTACGATACACCCGTCGCGGAGACGATGCGCGCGCTGAGCGCCGCCGTCGACCGCGGGCAAGTCCGCTATCTGGGTGCCTCCTCGATGTGGGCCCACCAGTTCCAGGAGGCCCTGCACACCAGCGACCGCCTCGGCCTCGAACGGTTCGTCTCGATGCAGAACCACTACAACCTCGCGTACCGCGAGGAGGAACGCGAGATGCTCCCCCTCTGCGAGAAGGAGGGCATCGGCGTCATCCCGTGGAGTCCGCTGGGGCGGGGCTACCTCGCGCGACCCCACGACGAGTTCCTCGAGACGGAACGCGGCGAGTTCATGGACGCGGACGACCGGATGTCCGACCGCGTCGAGAACTACGTCGCTGGCGGCGGCGAGCAGATCAACGGGCGGATCGCGGAACTGGCCGCCGACAAGGGCGTGACGATGGGACAGATCGCGCTGTCGTGGCTCCTCCATCAGGACGCCGTCACGGCGCCCATCGTCGGCACGACCAGCGTCGAACACCTCGAACAGGCCGCCGAGGCGGTCGATATCGACCTCTCGGCCAGCGACCAGGCATATCTCGAAGAACCGTACGAACCCGTCCCCGTCGACGGTCACGAGTGATCCGCCCGACGGCGACGACTCCGCCTGTGGGCACCCGGAACCGCGCGACTACGGCCGTTCCTCTTGGGGGAACTTACGCGTATAGAGTTGTAATCCGTCCGTAGCACGCTTCACGGACCGCGAGCGCGTTTCGTGTCGACTCCGGCAGGAGAGCGTCTCAGGCTACGGCGATCGGGTTTGGATCTCGGGAACAACGTCTCGGTACTATCGACCTCCGGAGCACGCTTCACGCGCCTGTTCGTTCGGAACCCGTCGATACGATCCGGCCCTGTCTCGGGAGTGTGGCGACATGAGTTCGGGAAAGAGGAACAAAAATAGCGGCATCCGTACCGTATAGACGGCCATTTCGTATCTCTGACGGAGAAAAATTGGTTTAGAGGAGTTCTGTGGCGTGATATTTTACCACAGTGCTCTATTCCCGCTAAGGGAACAAATTTATGATTCGCCGGATCTGTGTGTCGGCTATGCCCACGGCACCGGAGGCGGACTCGCGACGCACGATACGGTCGGTCGAGATTACCCTCGACATCGTCGAGGCGTTGCAGGAACACGACGGCGCGGGCGTGACGACGCTGGCGGAGGAACTGGGCCACTCCAAGAGCACGATCCACAGCCACCTCCGGACGCTCACCGATCGAGAACTACTCGTTCGCGACGGCGATAGCTACCGACTGAGTCTCCGTGTGCTCGACATGGCCACTCACGTCAGAGAACAGATCGGCGACGGCGACGTGATCCGCGAGGAGGCGCGCAGCCTCGCCGAGCAGACCGGCGAGATCGCACAGTTCGGGATCGAGGAGTACGGTCGGGTCTCCTACTTCTGCAAGTTCACCGGCAAAAAGGGGGTCGAGACGGCGTCGCGGGTCGGCACCCAGCAGCCGATGCACTCGACGGCGCTGGGCAAGACGATCCTGGCCTATCTCCCCGAGGAACGCACCGAGAAACTGATCGCCGACATCGAGTTCAACCGTCCGACGCCCAACACCGTCTCGGGACCGGACGAACTGCGCGCCGACCTCGACGAGATACGCGAGCGCGGCTACGCGCTCGACGACGAGGAGAACATCGCGGGCCTGCGCTGTGTCGCTGCTCCCGTCCGCGACGGCGAGAAAGTGCTCGGCGCACTGAGTCTCTCGGGCCCCTCGAGTCGGTTCACCGAAGACCGCATCCACAGCGAACTCGCCGAGGCGGTCCAGCGGTCGGCCAACGTCATCGAACTCAACACGAAGTTCTCGTGATACTGTCGGCTGTAACCGCTTCCGTCCGTTCGTCCTCGCATCGTTTATATAGATTCTGGACGTCGTCCCGCCATGGACATCGCAGAGGTGAGTGGCTACGCGCTGTCGTCGCCCATCGACCCACCCCAGGACCGCGAGTTCCACGGCGGGACGCGCCGCCTGCTGAAACGCGACGTGGTGCTCGTCGTCGTCGAGACGGCCGACGGCACGCGCGGCGTCTCGACGGCGGGCGCGAGCAGTTCCGCGATGACCGAGTACTTCGAGGGCGAGTCACAGGGTACCTTCGCCGACGTGGTCGAGGGGCCGGTCGCCGACGCCCTCGAAGGCGAGACGGTCGAAACCGTCGCGGACGCACACGAGCGCCTGCGGGCGAGCGACGTACCGGACGGCGACCTGACCGAGGCCATCTCCGCGATCGACGTGGCGCTGTACGACATCCGGGGGAAAGAGGCGGGCGCGCCCGTCTACGAACTGCTCGCCGAGGAGTACGACACCGACCCGGCGACCGACCTCCCGCTGTATGCCAGCGCCGGAATGTACATGGACCCCGAGGGGTACGTCGAGCAGGCCGAAGTCATCGAGGACCTCGGATTCTTCGGCTACAAGTACCGCCCCGGGATCGGCGTCGAGGGCGACCGCCGCACCGTCGAGTTGCTCGCCGAGGCGATCGACGAGACCGAGATCATGCTCGACGTCCACACGTGGTGGAAACTGGGCGAGTCCTACGGTCGCGAAGCGGTCCGCGAGCTGGTCGAACACGCCGACGACCACGGTGCCTACTGGATCGAAGAACCGGTCGAACCGGACGACTACGCGGGCTATATCGACCTCGCGGAGACCGGCGCACCGCTGGCTGGCGGCGAGAGCGAGGAGACCCCCGAGGGCCTGATCGAACTCGGCGAGACCGGCGCTGTCCGCTTCCTGCAGGGCGACGTGCGCCACCACGAGGGCTTTACCGGGTGTCGTGCCGCCGTCGAGTTCTGTCGCGGGCGCACCGATATCGAGTTCGTCCCGCACAACTTCGGGACGTGGATCGGCCTCGCGGCCAACGCCCACCTCGTCGCCGCGGCTCCCGAGTCCGACCTCGTGGAGTACCCCGTCTTCGAGGACGACCCCGCGCTCGACGGTCACCCCGATCCGGGGATGTACCCATACGACCTCGCGTTCGATCTGATCGAGGGTCAACCCGAAATCGAGGACGGCGAACTCTCGCTGTCGGACGACCCCGGACTCGGTGTCGAAGTCGACCTCGACGTGATCGAGGCGTACCCGTTCCGTGAGGGCCCCTGGACCGAGTTCCACTACGACGACTGACACCGCCAGCGGACGGTCGACCGATCGTACCGCCGTCGTCGCGCCCCGGATTTCGGTTCTGATACCGTGTCGATAGTATCGTCGCCAGTGTAGTTCTAACTACAGTTTCTGATGATGATTCCTTATATTCATATATAGATCATAAAGATTTATTACTGTATCGTTGGTCGTAACGCCCGGAATCCATGCCAGAAGATACCGTGGTAAGAGATAGCGATAGCACAGACGAGACCGAGCGGTCGACGAGTTCGGACGACGAGTCGGGACGACTGACCCGGCGGCGTGCGCTGGCGCTGACCGGTACGGGCCTCGTCGCCGGTGCGATGGGCACGGCGCAGGCCAGCAGTCACGACGCCGTCGTCTACAACGGGGGGAACGGCTTCATCGCCGAGAACGGCGGCTCGCAGGTGTACAACGGGGGGGACTTTATCGACGCCATTCAGGCGGCGGTCGACAGCCTCACGTCCGGTCGGACTTCCAAAGAGAAGGTCAGAGTCGACGCGACGGGCGACACCGGGTCCGCCTCCTCGGTGAAGGCAGTCGACCTGCCCAGTTACACGATTCTGGACGTTCCCGGCAATATCAACGTCACCGACAGCGGCGAACCGTGGATCATCCCGGCGCGGGCACAGGGGGTCAACGACATCGAGATCCAGCGGTTCAACGTCTCGGGCAACCCCCGGTACGGCATTCGGATCACCGAGTGTGACAACGTCGTCCTCGACGACGTCAATATGAGCCTCTCCGCGGGGCTGGGGATCCGCATCGACGGCCGGAACGGCCCCGACACGACCAACGTCACGCTCAACTCCGCGAACGTCAGCGGATCGAGCACGCACGCCGTCGAGACCTACGGTGTCGATGGCATCGACATCGGCACCGTCACGGCTACCGACAGCGGGGGGTGTGGGCTCCTGTTGAACGACACGGCCAACGCCACCGTCGACTACGTCGACGCGACGCGGTGTGACCAGGGCGGCGGCTACGCCGGGTTCCGGTGTGCCAACTACGCCGGACCGAATATCACGGTCAACCAGGTCGACGCCGTCGACTGTGGCCGGGGCATCTTCACCGTCTCGGGGTCCAGCGGGATCGAGATCTTCGACGTCTACCTCGACGGCAACGGGGGGAACCTCATCCAGGACACGCAGGACCTCAATCTCGACGGAGGGACGATCACGAACACCGGGAGTTCGGGCGTTCGCATCGACTCGCGGGACTCCGACACCCACCCCGCCGCGGAGAACGTCACAGTCCAGAACCTCACGATCGAGAACAACTCCGGGTGGGGCGTCTACGAGACCGGCCCCGGAACGGGGAACAACGCCATCCAGTACAACTCCCTGTGTAACAACGGTTCGGGCGCCATCGAGACGTACGCCTCCAGCACGACCGTCACCGGCAACAGCTACTGTGGCGGCGGCGGGGGTGGCCCCATCAGCGACGGTACCTACACCATCACCAACGTCAACAGCGGGAAACCGATGGAGGTCGCGGGCGCCGGGACCTCGGACGGCGACAACGTCCAGCAGTGGTCGGACAACGGCGGGACTCACCAGCAGTGGGACGTCAGTTCGAACGGCGACGGCACCTATACGGTCACGAACGTCAACAGCGGCCTGCTGCTGGAAGTCGCGAACGCCGACACCAGCGACGGCGCCAACATCCGCCAGTACTCGGACACGGACCACCCCTGCCAGGACTGGAACATCATCGACAACGGGGACGGCACCTACCGCCTCGAAAACGCGAACAGCGGTTCGGTCGCCGACGTCGAAGGGTTCTCTACCGACGACGGCGCCAATATCATCCAGTGGCCCTGGAACGACACGGACAACCAGAAGTGGAACTTCGACTCCGTCTGATCACCCGGCCCCCTGAGCGGCCCATGACCGCCTGAGCGGCCCCGCCTGCCACCGCCCGTTCGTCGGTGGCTCCGTCTAATTTTCACTTGGTACTGTGTAACGTTTTCCCATGAAAAGCGTTAACAGAAGTGGTTTTGACATACGGTCGCATGACAAACCGTCATGAATCCGGTGGAATCCACAGACGCAACGTGCTCAAATCGCTCGGTGTCGGCGCACTCAGCGCGGCGGGCGTGGCCGGAACAACGGGATCGGTGACGGCGGATCCGAGTTCCGAACACTACCACAACCCGCTGTACGAACCGCATTTCCCGGATCCGACCGTCTACGACGACGACGGGACCTACTACGCCTACGGGACGAACATGAACCGGGAGAACGACTCGGACGAACTCCTGGTGCCGATCCTCTCGTCGACGGACCTGGTCAACTGGACCTACGAGGGCGAGGCGTTCACCTCACGGCCGGGGTGGACCTACGGGTCGATCTGGGCGCCGGACATCCACTACTACGACGGCCAGTACGTGATGTTCTACTCGCTGGAACCCCGCCCCTGGGAGAGCGGCGAGTTCGGCATCGGGCTGGCGACGGCGGACTCGCCGACGGGTCCCTTCACCGACCAGGGACAGGTCCTCGGCGACTACGACACCGGCGGCGGGACCATCGACGCCTACGTCGTCGAACAGAACGGTACCCCCTACATGTTCTGGGGGAGTTTCCAGGGCATCTACGTCGGCGAGCTCAGTTCGGATCTCCGGAGCTACGACATGGGCACACAGGTGCAACTGGCTGGCGACGCCTACGAGGGGACGATCCACCTCGAACGCAACGGGTATCACTACCTGATCCTGTCGACGGGGACCTGCTGTGGCGGGTACAGCAGCACCTACGAACTCGAAGTCGGGCGCGCGACGTCGTTCACGGGGCCGTACTACAATCAGAACGGAACGGACCTGATAAACCGGAACGCCGACAACAACGGCGTCCCGATCCTGACGGGGACGAGTCGCTTCCCCGGTTCGGGTCACGGCGACGTGACGACCTACAGCGACGGGTCGGACTGGCTGTTGTACCACGCGTACGACAGCCAGGGCGGCGAGTTCGTCGACGGGGTCCCGCGGCGAGTCCTCATGCTCGACCGCATCGAGTGGGACGACAACGACTGGCCAGTCGTCGCCTGCGACGGCACGCCCAGCGCGCAGGCGCAGGTGCCCGGGAACGCGAGCAACTGCGGGAGTGACGGCGGGAACGGCGGCACTATCAGCGACGGGACCTACCGGATCACGAACGTCAACAGCGGCCTCTACCTCGAAGTCGCGGACGCGGGCACCGCGGACGGGGACAACGTCCAGCAGTTCTCCGATACGGGCCATCCCTGCCAGGAGTGGGAGGTCAGTTCCAACGGCGACGGCACCTACACCCTGACCAACGCCAACAGCGGCCTGCTGCTGGAAGTCGCGAACGCCGACACCAGCGACGGGGCGAACGTCCGGCAGTACTCGGACACGAACCACCCCTGTCAGGACTGGAACATCGCCGACAACGGCGACGGGACCTACCGCCTCGAAAACGCGAACAGCGGCTCGGTCGCCGACGTCGAAGGGTTCTCGACTGAGGACGGCGGGAACGTCATCCAGTGGCCCTGGAACGACACGGACAACCAGAAGTGGAACTTCGACTCCGTCTGACCGCCGGGATCCCCCGAAAGGCGCGGACACGGACCGACGGGGCCGCCCCGCTTTTGTACCCGTGATCCGTGTTGCCCGTCGACACGATCCGTGTTATCACTAGCGGAAGTTCATCCCCGCCTATATTCATAGCCGCTCTGACACACATTTACTTGGAACCGTGTACATAGGTGGCATGGAAAGCGTTAACACTGGTCCATTGATGGGTATGGTCGCATGACACAACGTCATGAAAACGGTGGAATCAACAGACGTAACGTGTTGCGGACGATCGGTGCGGGGTCGCTTGCCGTGGCTGGTGCCGCGGGAGCGAGCGGTTCGGCGGTCGCGGACGACAGTTCGACGCACTATCACAACCCGGTCGGTCCGATCGGGTTCGGCGACGTCTCGATCATCGAGTCGGGGGGGACCTACTACGCCTACGGGACGGAGACGCCCCAGGACATCATCCCCATCGCGGAGTCGACGGATCTGTTCAACTGGTCGTACATCGCCCCGGCACTGACCGAGACGCCGGACTGGCACCCTACGGAGTCGGACCCGGGCTGTTGGGCGCCCGACATCCGATATCACGACGGCCAGTATCACCTCTACTACTCGCTGTCGGTGTGGGGCAGCGACAACGCCGGGATCGGCCTCGCGACGTCGGACACGCCCGACGGGCCGTTCACGGACCAGGGGCCGGTGATCCAGAGCGGCGACCTGAACCTGACCAACTGTATCGACGCGGACACGGTGATGGTCAACGGCCAGCCGTGGCTGGTCTGGGGGAGCTACGAGGGGATCTACGCCGTCCAGATGAACGACGCGATGGACGACATCGTCCCCGGCACCGAGTTCCACATGGCCGGTGACTCGATCGAGGGGCCGGTGATGGTACAGGCCAACGGCTACTGGTACCTGATCTACTCCTCGGGGCAGTGCTGTGAGGGGTACGACAGCTCCTACCGCCTCGAATGCGGCCGGGCGACGTCGTTCACGGGGCCGTACTACAATCAGAACGGGACGGACCTGCGGGACCTCTCGGGGTCACACGACGGCGTCCCGATCCTGGAGGGCAACAGCCAGTTCACCGGACCGGGCCACAACGACGTCTTCTGGGGTCCTAACGGGGACCTGTGGTGTTTCTACCACGTCGAGGCCACCGCCGACGACGAGACGCGCTACATGATGCAGGATCGGATCCAGTTCGACAGCAACGACTGGCCGGTCGTCGCCTGCAACGGCGAACCGAGCAGTCAGGCCCCCGCTCCCGGCGAACCCTTCAGTTGCGGCGGTGGCGGCGGTGGCGGAAGCGGCGGCGACGACGGCAGCGGCAGCGGCGGTGCCATCAGCGACGGGACCTACCGGATCACCAACGCCAACAGCGGCCTGCTGCTGGAGGTCGCCAACGCCGGGACGAGCGACGGCGACAACGTCCGCCAGTGGTCGGATACGGGCCACTCTTGCCAGGAGTGGAACGTCACGTCGAACAGTGACGGCACCTACGCGATCACCAACGCCAATAGCGGCCTCTGGCTGGAGGTCGCGGCGGCCGGGACGGCGGAGGGCGACAACATCCGCCAGTGGTCGAACACGAACCACGCGTGTCAGGCCTGGACTATCGAGGACGCTGGCGGCGGCCAGTATCGCCTCGTCAACGCCAACAGCGGCCTCCTCGCGGAAGTCTCCGGGGCGGGCACCGCGGACGGGGACAACGTCCAGCAGTGGTCGGACAACGGCGGGAGCCACCAGCTCTGGACGTTCACGTCCGTCTGATCGACGACCCCCGCTTTCGACGGGCGGCTGTGTCGGATCCGGACGCTTCTTTTAGGTGCAGTTCCGCGGCCGATAGAAACCATTATGAATTCCTGTTCGTAACTCGGGATAGCGTGACAGACCGTCATGATCGCGGTGGGATGGACAGACGAAACGTGCTCAAATCGATCGGCGTGGGGGCACTCGGTGCGGCTGGGACGGCGGCGGCGAGCGGTTCCGCGGCGGCCGACGACAGCGAGAACCACTACCACAACCCGGTCGGACCGATCGGGTTCGGCGACGTCTCGATCATCCAGGCCCAGGAGGAGGACAACGACAACTGGTACGCCTACGGGACCGAAACGCCGCTTGACATCATTCCGATCGCCGAGTCCGAGGACATGTACAACTGGGAGTACATCGCGCCAGCGCTGACCGAGACACCGGACTGGCACCCGACCGAGGACGATCCGGGCTGTTGGGCGCCCGACATCCGGTATCACGACGGCCAGTACCACCTCTACTACTCCCTGTCGGTGTGGGGCAGTCAGAACGCCGGGGTCGGCCTCGCGACGTCGGACTCCCCGGACGGCCCCTTCGAAGATCAGGGACCGGTCATCGAGAGCGACGACCTCAATCTGACGAACGCCATCGACGCGGACACGGTGATGGTCGACGGGACTCCCTGGATGGTCTGGGGGAGTTTCGAGGGCATCTACGCCGTCCAGATGAACGACGCGATGGACGACATCGTCCCCGGCACCGAGTTCCAGATGGCGGGCGATTCGATCGAGGGGCCGGTAATGCTCCAGGACAACGGCTACTGGTACCTGATCTACTCGACGGGGTGGTGTTGCCGCGGCTACGACAGCACCTACCGACTCGAGGTCGGCCGCTCCGAGAACTTCGAGGGCCCGTACGTCAATCAGGAAGGGATGGACCTGCGGGACATCTTTAGCCACCACGAAGGCGTCCCGATCCTGGAGGGCAACGATCAGTTCATCGGGACGGGCCACAACGACGTCTATCAGGACGAGAACGGCGACTGGTGGTGTTTCTACCACGCCGAGGGGACCGCCGAGCAGGACCAGGCCACCCGGATCATGATGATGGACAAGATCCACTGGGACGAGGACGACTGGCCCGTCGTCGCCTGCGACGGCTACCCCAGCGCGACGAGTCCCGTGCCCAACAGCGGCGAGTACGACTGTAGCAGCGAGAACTACGAGAGCAGTTACTCGCCGACGCCGACGCCCACGGCGACACCGACGGCCACGCCAACGCCGACGGCCACCCCGACACCGACCGAGACGCCCACCCCGACGGAGACACCCACGCCGACCGAGGCCGACGATCCGGAGACGACCTCGGGGACCGGCGACGGGATGTCGCTACTGACCGGCGTCGCGGCTCTGGGAACGGCGGCAGCCGGTGCACTCGGCTACCGCCAGCGGAACGACGACTCCGAGTAGTCCCACCCGGGATTTAGCCGTTCGCCGCCCCGGCGAGACGCGAACGCGCGGTCGTGCGTCGCTTTTGAAAACGATTATGAACACCTGTCCGTAATTTCGCCTGAACGTGACCGACGGCGACCGCGGTGGGATGGACAGACGAAACGTACTCAAATCGCTCGGTGTGGGGGCACTCGGTGCGGCTGGCGTGGCCGGGACCGCGGGATCGGCCGCGGCCGACGACAGCGAGAACCACTACCACAACCCGGTCGGACCGGTCGGGTTCGGCGACGTCTCGATCATCCAGGCCCAGGAGGAGGACAACGACAACTGGTACGCCTACGGGACCGAAACGCCGCTTGACATCGTTCCGATCGCCGAGTCCGAGGACATGTACAACTGGGAGTATATCAATGCCGCCCTGGAGGAGACGCCGGACTGGCACCCGACCGAGGACGATCCGGGCTGTTGGGCGCCCGATATCCGGTATCACGACGGCCAGTACCACCTCTACTACTCCCTGTCGGTGTGGGGCAGCGACAACGCCGGGATCGGCCTCGCGACGTCGGACACGCCCGACGGCCCCTTCGAAGATCAGGGAGCGGTTATCCGGAGCGACGACCTCGACGTGACGAACTGTATCGACGCGGACACGGTGATGGTCGACGGGACTCCCTGGCTGGTCTGGGGGAGTTTCCAGGGTATCTACGCCGTCCAGATGACCGACGCGATGGACGACGTCATCCCCGGCACCGAGTTCCACATGGCCGGTGACATGATCGAGGGGCCGGTGATGCTCCAGGACAACGGCTACTGGTACCTGATCTACTCGACTGGGTGGTGTTGCCGCGGCTACGACAGCACCTACCGACTCGAGGTCGGCCGCTCGGAGGACTTCGAGGGCCCGTACGTCAATCAGGAAGGGATGGACCTGCGGGATATCGACGACCACCATCAGGGAGTGCCCATCCTGGAGGGGACCGACCAGTTCATCGGAACGGGACACAACGACGTCTACCAGGACGACAACGGGGACTGGTGGTGTTTCTACCACGCCGAGGGGACCGCCGACCAGGATCAGGCCACCCGGATCATGATGATGGACAAGATCCACTGGGACGAGAACGACTGGCCCGTCGTCGGCTGTGACGGGACACCGACGCGCCGGAGCGCGGTGCCGGGCAGCGGCGCCTACGGCTGTGACGACGAGGGGAACACGATCGCCGTCGCGACGCCGACGCCCACACCAACGCCGACGCTCACGCCGACCCCGACCGCGACACCGACAGCCGAGCCGACCCCGACGGACACACCGACGCCGACCCCGACGGACACACCGACGCCGACCCCGACGGACACACCGACACGGACTGCGACTCCCACCCCGACCGCGACACCGGCACCGACGGAGACGCCCACACGAGCACCCACCGAGTCGCCGACGCCGACGGAAGCGCCGACCGCGTCACCGACCGGAACGCCGACCAGGACTCCGACAGCGGTTCCGGCGGACGGAACCGAGACGTCCTCGGGAACTGGCGACGGGCTGTCACTCCTGACCGGCCTGGCAACACTGGGGGCGGCGGCGGCCGGTGCGCTCGGCTACCGGCAGTTGAACGACGACTCGGAG
>Ga0207813_100436_pt1 | contig 23663 bp, 24 predicted proteins | sample A23E3SouthBayCA_2_FD_187730 | JGI IMG/M metagenome (GOLD analysis project Ga0207813, IMG submission 187730) | Aerobic enrichment media microbial communities from Eden Landing Ponds, California, USA - A23 E3 (4) (SPAdes) | ecosystem: Environmental > Aquatic > Marine > Unclassified | place... | reverse complement strand
ACAAAGCACAGCGTCTCTCCAGACAGAATCGTCTTCATAATACTGACAATCATGATTCTACTGCCAAACATTACTACCAGTCTTAGCTAAAGACGAATGACTATCAGTCACACCCGATCGACCGGGCCACGTCGACGACCGTCTCGTTCCCGACGTTGGAACCGGTCACGGAGTAACTCTGCCCGTCACAGTTCCAGCTGACGAGCGTCGAACCCGCGAGCGTCTGGAGGCGGCCGGTCGCGGAACCGATCTCGACCGTCCGACCCTCCGTGGCGGCGACGCTGGTCGAGTTGCTGACCGTGATGCTGAACGAGGTCGTCCCGTTCGTGTACTGCAGTGTCACGAGTCGGTTCTCCCCAGTGGTGTGGACCCCCTGCTGGAAGCGGAAGTCACCGGGCAGGTCCGGGTCGGGGACAGATAGCGAGGCGTTCCGTGCCAGCGCGTCCCGCGAGTCGTAGCGCGTCAGCGAGGGCCCCTCGTCGACGGTCACGTTGGCGTCGGCCGGGGGCTCGAACCGGAAGGAGACGTCCGACAGGTCGGGGTCGAACGAGACGTTCCGGTAGCGCGTCACCGTCCCGAACTGCCGGCCGTCGACGGTGAAGTTCGTCCGCTGTCGTAGCGGGGCGAACCACTCGGTGTCGACCCAGACCCGGGCGGTGTAGTTCTGGAGGCGGTCGGCGTCCCCGGATTCGGTCAGTTCGAGGACGTACGTCTCGCGGCCGCTCACGCGCTCGGTCCCGAGGTAGCTGACGTTCAGACTGAGCGAAGAGGCGTTCCCGGACAGCGAGCCCGACGGAGCGGGTTCGGCGGGTGCGGACACCATCGGGAGCGTGGAGACGCCCGAGCGCGATTCGTTGGAATCGCCCAGTGCCGCTTCGAGGACCTGCTCGACGTACGAACTCTGAAGGAGGACGCCGCTCCGGTTCTCCCCGACGTCGAGCTGGATGCGCCGAACTGTCTCGTTGCTCCTGTCGTAATACCAGACCGTCGTGCCGTTCGAGACAGTCACGTCGAATCCGGCCGTCGTGTTACCGACCGCGACAGCCCGGTACTTGCCTGTCCCCGGCCGGGCGGTGACGCGCCGGACCGTGCGGGTGGTCTCGTTGCCGATCGTCGTGGTCGACACCATCGTCGCTGCGAACCCGTCCAGCGAGCGGTACCGCTCGGAGGCGTTGTCGACCGCTTCGGGGCTCGGCCGCGGCGACTCGTCGGAGAGCAACACCGCACCACCGGCGGCGACGACGCCGACGGCCACGACGACCAGGAGGGCGATACGGAGGGGCGAAAGCGCGGATCCCATCGTCAGTAGTCGTGACGACCTGCCATCACTAAAACGGTCGGAAACGCGACGCCTGCAGGGCCAGTAGCGCACAGGACACGCGTCCGAGGCCGACGGGAACGCGAACTGGGTACGAAAACGGTCGAAACGTCGAGCATGGTGAAAGGGTGGGTGGGTGGGTGAAGCGGGGTGTGCTTGGATTGGTCGGGACACGTCCGGGATGTGGCGGGCAAACCTGTCCAGAGGAGACCGGATACGTCAGCGGGGACCGGAGGTGTGACAGGGAGGGGGTCCGGCGCGGGGAGGTGACGGGATACCGCGCGTCCCGGGCGGTGGGAGACCTGGGTTGAGCGGCCGCCGGGAACACGGGAGGGTCCCGTGGCGTCGAGAGCCCTGCCTGCGTGAAGTGCGCTCCCGGCGTGGAATGTCCCCGGGCGTCCGGTGCAGCGGTGTGGTCGTCATGGATTCAGGGCTCACTCACACGCTACCGAGCTCGCGACGTCGAGCAGTTCGGCGCGGTCTATCGTGCCGCTGACCGAGTACGTCCAGCCCTCACACGTCCAGGTGACCATCGTCGTCTCGCCGTAGCTGCGCAGGTGGCCGTCGTGGTCGCCGACAGTGATGTTTTCGCCGCCGTCGAGCGACCGTTCACCGCTCAGCTTGGAGACGCCGAGTCGCGCGGACTCGTTCTCGTAGTTCAGCGAGAGGGTCGTGTGGTTGTACTCGACGAGCGTACCCTGCTGGAAGGTGAAACTCTCGGGAACCTCGGGGTCGGGGAGCGACACGTCGACCGACTCGCGCATGGACTCAAGCGAGTCGAACGTCCGCGTCTCCGGGAGGTCGACCGATTCGACCGTGGCGTTTTCCGGCGGGTCGAACGTGAACCGCTCGTCCGGGATCGTCGCGTTCAGCGTGACGTTCTCGTAGTGAGTCCGCGTGCTGAGACTCCTGTTCTCGAGGTCGTAGGACTGCTCGACGGTCATCGGGAAGTACGTCTCGGTGTCGAGCCAGGCGGTCACGGTGGTGTCGACCGAGTTGCCGGTGTCGCGCTCCGGAACGAGCGTGACGCGATAGGTCTCCTGGCCGTCGACGGTCGCCCGTTCGTAGTCGGTGACCTCGTAGCCAGTCGCGAGGCCGGTCACGACCGACGTCGAGGCGTTAGCGGTGCCGTACGCCGAGCGGTTGTACGTCGAGACCTCGTTGCGCGCCTCGTTGTAGACCCAGACGGTGTCGGTGCCGCCGACGACGGTGTTCCCGGCACGCTTCTCGGGCGCGACGACCTCGGTGCGGTACTCGCCCGTCGAGAGGCGGACCCACATGTCGGTCGTCATCGACGACGTCCGGTTATCCATCGAGGTCGTCTGTGAACGGGTGGCCGTATACGACGAGAGCGATTTCATCCGCGACTCGAAGGTCGCCTCGAGGTCCGCCGCCGACTCCGGGGCTTCCGACGTCCCGGTCGGGGCCGGGGTCGACGTCGGCGTCTCCGTGGGCGTCGGCGTCACAGCCGGGGCCGCGGAGTCGCCCGCGTCAGCCGCGGCACCCGCTCCGGCGTCTCCGGACTGTCTCGGTTCGTCGGTCGGTGCGACTGTCTCGGGCGTGGCGCTCGACCCTGACACGGTGGACAGACAGCCCGCCGTCACGAGGAGGGCTGCCAGTCCGAGCGCGGCCAGCGCCGAGCGGGAGGGAGTTGGCGGCATGCACTGCACACTTCCGGGGGACACTCAATAAACCGGACAGCCCCCCTTCCCGACGGGAAAAACGACCCAAAGTATATGTACAGGGAATCGTCACCCCGGGCGGTCGCTGGGGTGCTGTGTCGCCGGGTCGCTGACGAGGACCCGGACCCGGCAGTGACAGCGGTCAGCGGACGTGTGCCACCAGCTCGCCGTCGGCGATGACCAGGATGCCGGCGTCGACCGCGAACGGTCCGGCGTCGACGTCGTCGTACTCGACCGCCCAGCGGCGGGTGCCGTCGTGGTCGAACGCCGCGAGTCCCGGGTCGGTGGCGACGTACACGCCGCTGCCGTCGACAGTGACGGGCCACTCGCTGTCGACGTGCTCGATCGAGTCCACCGACCACCGGCGCGTCCCCTCGTGGTCGAGAACGTTCAGGTCGTCGCCGGGGGCGTACACCCCGTCCTCGGTGACGAGCGGCGGGTCGTTCCCGATGACGCCGTCGGCGCGCCACCGCACGTCACCGTTCCCGGGGGCGAGCGCGAGGAGTCGGGTTCCCGTCGTGACGTAGACGCCGTCGTCGGCGACGGTGGCTCCCGCTACCCGGCCGTCGTGGCGCCAGCGACGTGACCCCGACGGGTCGAAGGCCGCGAGACCGCCGCCGTCGCCGGTGACGACCAGGTCCTCGCCGCTGGCGACGAACGGGTCCGGGGAACGGTCGCTGGTCGTCCCGTCGAGTGCTGTCTCGCTCACCCGCTCGCCGTCGGCCAGGACGACCAGCGAGGGGGCGGTGGTCCGTGCGTAGACCCGATCGCCAGCGACGCCCAGCGCGCGAACCTCACCCCCTGCCGGGGCTCGCCACCGGACGCCGTCGGCGTCGAAGCCTACGACGGTCCCCTCGAAAGCGGCCGCGACGCCGTCGTCGTCGATGGTGGACGCCGAGAATCCCCCTTCGAAGTGTTCGGTCCAGCGTTCCAGGCCGTCGGTCGTTCGGATCGCGACGACGCGGCCACCCGAGTACCACTCGCTGGCGTCGAAGTCGTAGGAGAGGACCGAGGTGGCGACCGTGTAGAGCGTCGATCCGGCGAGGCCGACGGTGTCCGCACGACCGAAACCACCGGCTTGCTCGCGCCACCGGATGTCGCCGCCGCCGGGTCGATAGCCACACCCCGCGAGTGCGACGGTCGTCACGCTGGCGCTCGCTGTCCCGAGTGCGGCGAGAAACCGTCGACGAGAGCGACACCGAGAGCGGGAGCGGGGGCGGGAGCAAAAGCGAGAGTCGGAGGGCGGTCTCACTCCATCTCACCCGCCAGTTCGCGGAGTCGCTCGACCCGTTCGGCGGTCGAGGGGTGGGTCGCCGGGAAGATGTCGCTACTGATCAGTTCGCGCTCCTCGCCGAACTGGTAATCGTCGACGGGCGCGACGTACAGCGCCTCCAGGCCGCCGTCGATCGCCCGCAGGTCGTCGTCGGGTGCCTCGCTCATCTCGTCGTCCACGGTCTCCAGTGCCGAGGCGAGCGACGCCGGGTCGCCCGTGATAGCGGTCGCGCCGCGGTCGGCCGCGAACTCGCGGTACTGCGAGAGCACACGAAAGAGGGTGAAACTCGCCAGCCAGAACAGCGCCGAGATGGCCATGGTGAGGACGGCGCTCACCGTCAACACGACGAGCGCGACCGCGATACCTTTCGCGGCGTCGTCGTCGGCGTGGTGCATCCCGCCCAGAACGTGGAAGATCCCCCTGAGGACGAAGAACGCGGCGATAGCGACCAGGTACGTCAGCGACGGCAGGAAATAGGACATCGACATGACCGCGACGTCCCGGTTTTTGACGTGCGCGAGTTCGTGGGCGATCACGGCGTCGAGTTCGTCGTCGTCCAGCGCGTCGAGCAACCCCTCCGTCACGACGACGGTCGCCTGCGATGGGCGAGTCCCGATGGTGAAGGCGTTGGGGACGGTCGAGCGACTGACTGCCACCCGCGGTGTGGGGACGTCGGCGGTCTGTGCGAGGCGTTCGACGCGAGCCACGAGTTCCGGCTGGTCCTCGCTGTCGACCGCACGGGCGTCGACCGAGCGCAGGGCAATCTCGTCGCCGAAGAAGAACTGGACGAGAAAGCCGACGGCGACGCCGGCCACCACCAGCCACGGCTCGACGTAGACGTGGCCGTTCCAGGGTCGTTCGGTCGCCCACGCCAGCAGGTCGAGTCCGACCGTGTTCACGACGAAGACGAACACGTAGACGAACCCGACCGGGAGGGCCGCGACCAGCACGACCGCCACCGCTATCCGCACTCGCAGGGACCTGTCTGTCTCCCACTCCATGCTCTCACTCGGATTCGGGTGGAGGGACCGATATCCGTTCAGGATATCTCTTTCCCGCCGCCGATATACGTTTTCGGGTTCGAGAGTCCCTGTGTCGCCGTTCCGAACAACCACCATGGCGCGCGCCGTCGAGCGTGCCGAGCGACGCGAGGCCGCGAGGCGTATCGTGCGAGGGACGAGCATCGCAGGGCCGCAGGCCCGAGAAGCGCAAGAGGCTGGGGTGGTGTGAGGTACACCGTCGCGACCGCATCGTCCGGCGTGTGCGTGACCGCAGTCATCGTCGTGGCGATGGAAGCCCTCGACGTGCTCGCGGTCGCTGAGCGACATATCCGCGCTCTCCGCACAGCCTGCTTACGGCTTCGCCGTGCGCTTTCGAGACCCGTAGCGCCTCGCACCGCGCGGATAGAGGTCGCTCAGGCGACTCCGCTCGCTCCGCTCGCCGCGAGCCCACCTCGCCCTTCCAGTCCGCCGGAAGAGCAAGCTCTTCCGAGCCCTGACTCGCTTCGCTCGACAGGACGCCAGGGAGATGTCTGTGGGGTCGGCTACCGAACGTTCCACGTCGAGACAGCCTGTGTCACATACTTTCTCCTGGCGGACTGAAAGGGCGAGGGCCGCTGGCGGGCGAAGCCACGTGGTCGCCTGAGCGGGCCCTATCCGCGCGAGTGCGGCGCGGTGCGGGTGAACGAGCGCGGATATCCCGCTCAGCGACCGCGAGCGCGTCGAGGGCTTTCAACGCACACTGAGAGTAGCGAGCCGATCGAAAAACCACGAATCACGCTATCGCAACTCACCGACGTCGCTCATGGTCTCGCCGAGGGTATCGCGTTTCTCGACGGCGGCGTCACCGCCGGGCGCGAGCGCACCCTCGACAGCCTCGCGAGCGCCGTCGATCGGGTCGTGGGACTCGACGTAGGCCGCGAGGGCGAACTCGCGTTCGGAGACGCCGGCCAGTTGCACCGCCTCGGTCCGCCCGAGTTGCCCGTCGAGCCAGTCCCCGACGATGTCGCGACCCATCGGGCCGACCGGCGATACCGACTCGCCGAATAGGTGGAGCGCCTTCGCGCCGTCAGTCGGCGACAGTCCGGCCGCCCGTGCCGCGTCCCCGACGCTGGTCCCCCCGGCGTAGGCTTCGACGAGCGTCGCCGCCTCCGCGGGCGAACAAGGTAGATCCGCGGCGTATGGCTCCAGTCGCTCGACCAGGTCCTCCTCGGTCCGGTCGACGGACGCGACCCCCCGGTCACGCTGCTCGTCGACGACTTCGACCCCGGCGGCGATATCCGACAGCCCCATCGACAGGCGATTGCTGCGGCCTCGCTTTAATAGTTGGGGGATCGACACGACTTGCGCGAGTCCGTGACGGTGGTCAGACCGGTCGAGGACCGGCCCTCGTCCGTGTCGGGCCCGGTCTCCGCGGATCCACGAGTGTTTTTGTCGGTGGGGTCTGAGACTGGCAGTAGACCGCGTACCGATGGACGAATCGACGCCCCCGGCCGCGGACGACGTTCACGCCCTCCTGGAGCGAGACGAACACGGGGAACTGGCGCTCGCGGTCGACCGACTCCGCGCGGCGACTCCCGAGGAGCGCAAAGAGGCGATCCGCTCGCTCCGGGCGGCCGTCGAGGCTGATTCGGCCCCTGGGGCGGACTCCACCGTCGAGGCTGGTTCGGCCGTGGATCTCCAGGGGATGGCGGCCCTCGAACCGTTTCTCGACGACGACGAACGCGCCGTCAGGCTGACCACCGCGAAACTGTTCGTCGCCGTCGCCGAGGCCGACCCGGACGCCGTCGCGCCGGCCGTCGAGTCGCTCGCGGCCCGCCTCGCCGACGAGGACGAGTTCTACTACGTTCGTGCCCGCTCGGCCGAGGCACTGGGCTACGTCGCACTGGAGCACCCCGAAGCCGTCGCCACACCCGAACTGCTGGCGGACCTGCGGGTCGGCCTCGAATTCGACGAACCGGAGGTCGCCGAGAAACTCGCCAAGACGCTGGCGTTCGTCGCGCTGGGCGACCCCGGACGGCTCCGCCACCAGACCGGCCGCCTCGCCGAGCACCTCGACGACGGGGGCGTTCTCGTCCGGTATCACCTCACGACGGCACTGGTCGCGGTTGGCGCTGTGCATCCGGGTAGCCTGGCCGACGCCTCGGAGGCGCTCGTCGCGAGACTGGACGACTCGAACCCCTACGTCCGGGGACGCGCCGCGGAGGCGCTCGGACTCCTCGCCGAGGAGGACGACCGGGACACCGAGAACCCCGGCGAGGACGGCGACGAAGACGGCGGTGCCGATGTCCCCGCGATCCCCGTCACCGAACTGGCTGACCTCGCCGACAGCGACGAGTCGTTCGTCGCCGACCGTGCCCGGTTCGCGATGGACCAACACTCGCTCGAAGACGCGCCCGACCAGTCGACAGGAGGCGAGTTGCCCGGAACGATCGATTCGGTCCGCAGATCCACCGAGGCCGCCGTCGACGAGTTGACGAGCCCCGACGCCGACGGCGAGTGTCCCCACTGCGGGCTCGAACTCCCCGAACAGGGACCACCCATGTGCCCGCGCTGTGGCGCACCGCGCTGAATCGTCAGGGTTTTTGGCTAGCCAAAAAATCAGAACTACTTTATACTGTTTAGGCTAGCCTAAATCCATGACCGACGAGAGCAACGACGAGGCTGGACCGACGCGGCGCAGATATATGAAGTACGGTGGCGCGGTCGTGGGCGGCGGGTTGCTCGCGGGCTGTTCGAGCGAGTCGCCGGACGGATCGACACCCGCGGCCGAGACGAGTGACCCGACACCGGCCGGCACGCCGGAGCCGACGGCGACGCCAGGCGCGGAGACCCGGACGCCGACCGGGGAAGCCGACACGGCGTCGCCGACGTCGACCCCGAAACCGAGTTTCACGGCCGAACTGTCGCCGGTCGGGTCCGTGACGCTCGACGAGCCGCCGACGAACGTGTTCACCCACTTCCCGTGGTTCCCGGACATGGCCAGCGCACTCGGTCGGGGACACACCATCAACAACCTCTGGTGGGAGGGGACGGTGGCAGGTCTCGAGTACTTCACCGCCGGGTTCGAGGACTTCGAGATCGAGTGGGCGGACGAGGCGGGCGAGTACGGGTTCACGAAAGAACGGGTGTACGAACTCGACAGCGACCTGCACCTCGTGGACCCCGCATGGGTGGTCTCCCAGGACAACTGGAGCCGGGACGACGTCGACGAGGTCGCCGAAAGCGTCGGGCCGTGGCTCGGCAACTACTACAGCAACTTTCACGCTACACCGCCCGAGGGGTGGGCCGACGGGTACGAGTACTACGGCCTGTGGGACCTCTTCGAGCGCGTCGCGACGCTGTACGGCGAACGGTCGCGCTACGAGGCACTGCGGTCCGTCCACGACGACCTGCTCGCGACCGTCGAGTCGGGGCTCCCACCGGAGTCCGAGCGACCGACCGCCGCATACCTCTCGATATCGGAAGACCTGTCCAGTATCTACCTGCTCCGTCTGAACGCGCCCGGGTACTGGAACGCCCACACCCGACCGCTGGGCGCCACCGACGCCTTCGCCGACGAGGAGTTCACGGGAGCGTTCAGGCAGGTCGACCTGGAGGCGTTGCTGGCGGCCGACCCGGACGCGATCCTCGCACTGTGGACGGTCACCGACACGTTCGATTTCGGGACGCTGACGCAAAATCTCGAGGACGATCCCGTCGGCAGCGAGTTGTCCGCCGTCCGAAACGACCGGGTGTACCCGCAGGGGACGCGCTGGCAGGGACCGCTGATGAACCTCTTCCAGCTGGAGATGACCGCAAAGCAGCTCTATCCCGAGCAGTTCGGCCAGTGGCCGGCCGACGAAGACGGTGACGCCTACCCCGAGTTCGACGAGGACGAACAGCTGTTCGACCACCAGCGGGTCGCGGACATCGTCAACGGAGACGTCTGAGTATGGACTTCGCGACGGGCGGACCCACGGCGTTCGACCACGACGTCGTTGTCGTCGGCGGCGGCCCTGCGGGGTGTTCGGCAGGCGTCTTCACCGCCCGCTACGGCCTCGACACCGTCGTCTTCGACCGCGGGCGCTCCTCGCTCCAGCGGTGTGCCCACCTGGAGAACTACCTCGGCTTCCCCGCCGGCATCGACATCGGGACCTTCTACGACCTCGCACACGCCCACGTCGAGGAAGCCGGCTGTGAGCTGCGCTCCGATATGGTCGAGTCAGTCGAGCGCATCGACGGTGCAGAGAGTACGGGATTCCTCGTCGAACCCCAGGAGTGCGAGCCGGTCACGACCGAGCGAGTGGTCGCCGCGACCCGCTACGACGGCGAGTACCTCTGGCCGCTCGGCGACGACGCGATGGTGACGACCCACGAACACCACGACGGCGAGGTCGAGGAGACGTTCGACGACGACTACCCGGACGCGGACGGCTCGACGCCGATCGACGGTCTCTACGTCGCCACGCCGTCCGACGCGGACGAACAGGCGATCGTCGCCGCCGGTCGCGGCGCAGAGACGGCGCGAACCGTGATCCGGGACGTCCGGGTCGACCTCGGCATCCCCGAAGAGTTCGCCGACCACTACGACTGGGTCCGCCGGGAAGCGGAACTGACCGGGGAGTGGGAGGACCGTGACCGCTGGCGCGAGTGGTTCGCCGAGAAGGTCCCCGACGAGCACGACTTCGACCCGGAGGAACTCGCCGCGCTCAGGGAAGCGGAGATCGACCGCGTCCTCGATACCTACGTCGACGACGGGGTCATCGACCGGCGGCGCGAACGGGCTCACGAGCGCCTGCTCGACCACCTCGACAGTGAGCGGATTCTCGACCACGTGGACGACGAACTGATCCTCGAACGCGCCCGGGAGATCGACGGCGACCAGACGCCAGAGGGGAAACGGGACGCCGACCCCACAGAGGAGTCCGCGGAGGCGGGTGAGTGACGATGGCGAGTGAATCGGCCGGCGCGACCGACGCAGTCTCGCGCCACCGGCGCGCCCTCGACTGGCTGTCGGGGTCGCTCTGGACGGTCGTCGTCGGGAGCCTCGCCGTCGTCTTCGTCGCCGGCCTCACCCAGGTCAGCTTCGGCGCGTTCACGATGACGCTCGTCGAGGCCTGGCAGGCCGTCTTCAATCCGGACGTGATGTTCGACCCGCAGGCCTGGCGACACTTCGTCTTCGGGTCGGAGTTCCCGGTGCTCGGCGCGGAACTGCCCGAGATGAACCGGCCCAGTCTCGTCGTCTGGAACATCCGCATGCCGCGCGTGGTCGTCGCCGTTCTCGTCGGGATGAACCTCGCTGTCTCGGGTGCCATCTTCCAGGCGGTGACCCGCAACGAACTCGCGAGCCCGTTCATCCTGGGCGTCTCCTCGGGCGCGGGGCTGACGATCCTGCTGACGCTCGTCGTCTTCCCGGTGCTCGCGGCGGTGCTCCCGCTGATCGCCGCGGTCGGGGGGATGACCGCGTTCCTGATCGTCTACGCGATCGCCTGGAAGAACGGCACCTCGCCGGTGCGACTCGTGTTGGCGGGCGTGATCGTCAGCACCGTCTTCGGGAGCCTCCAGACGGGACTCTTCTTCTTCGCCGACGACATCGGCGTCGTGCAGTCGGCCATCGCCTGGACGACCGGGTCGCTCACCGGCACCGGCTGGGAGCAGGTCCGGACGGCGCTGCCCTGGACTGTCGTCGCGCTCTTCCTCTCGCTGGTCAGCGCGCGACAGCTCAACGTCCTCCTGCTGGGCGAGAGCACGGCGTCGTCGCTGGGGATGAACGTCGAGAAGGTCCGCTTCGCGCTCTCCGGTGTGGCAGTACTGGCCGCCGCGGCCTCGATCGCGGTGGCGGGTATCGTCGGGTTCGTCGGCCTGATCGTCCCGCACATGGTCCGCAACATCGTCGGGAGCGACTACCGGAAACTCGTCGTCGGCTGTCTGTTCGCCGGCCCGGCGCTGATGGTCGCCGCCGACGTCGGCGCCCGCCTCGGGCTGTCGATACTGCTGGGCTCGGACGGCCAGATGCCGGTCGGTATCGTCACCGGCCTGCTCGGCGGGCCGTACTTCCTCTATCTGATGCGCAAACAGGAACGGATGGGTGAGATATAATGGGTGACGACGACACGAATACGAGCGCCCGACCCGACGGTGACAGCGAGAGGGCAGTCGAATGCGACGGCGGCAACGGCAGGGCTATCGAACGCGACGGGCACCCGCAGGGGGGCTCGGGGTCGACGGACCGGGGGCGACCGGTGTCGGTCTCGACGACCGGCGACGCCAGCGAGTTCCAGGGCGAGGACCTCGTCATCGGGTACCCCTCCGCGGAGGAACCGGTCGTCGACGGCGAGCGCATCCGCGTCGAACCCGGCGCGGTGACGGCGCTCGTCGGCCCGAACGGCAGCGGCAAGAGCACGCTCCTGAAGGGGCTGGCGACCCAGCTCGCACTCGACGCCGGGGCGGTCCACATCGACGGACGCGACGTCCACGAACTCGACACGAAGGAACTCGCCCGGAAACTCGGCCTGCTCTCCCAGGAGAACGTCTCGCCCAACAGCCTCTCCGTCGAGAAGCTCGTCGAGCACGGCCGCTACCCCCACCGCGGATTCTTCGACGAGCTCTCGGAGGAAGACAGAGAGGCCATCGAGCGCGCGATCGACCTCGCGGGCGTCGACCACCTGCGCGACCGGCAAGTGGGGAGTCTCAGCGGCGGCCAGAAACAGCTCGTCTGGATCGCCATGGTGCTCGCCCAGGAAACCGACGTCCTCCTGCTCGACGAACCGACGACGTTCCTCGACCTGCACCACCAGCTCGAAGTGATGGAAATCGTCGAGACGCTGCGCGACGAGAGCGACATCACCGTCGTCGTCGTCCTCCACGACATCGACCAGGCGGCCCGCTACGCCGACTACATGGTCGCGCTCGAAGACGGCTCGATCTACGCCCGCGGCCCGCCCGAGGAAGTGGTCACCGAGGAGTTGCTCGCCGACGTCTTCGAGATCGAGGCGACCGTCGAAGAGACCGACTGGGGTCCGGACGTCAGACCGATCCGCCCCCTGCACGAGGACACGGACGGCGATACGGGGGACGACTCCCCGGACGGCCCGTCGACGTAACCTCTGTTTTAGGCGTGCCTAAAAACCGTAGCTGTTAAATACTTTTAGGCTAGCCTAAAACCATGGCAGACGAGCAGACAGAACGGGACGGCCCGAGTCGGAGAGAGTACGTAAAGTGGGGTGGTGCAGTCGTCGGTGGCGGCCTGCTGGCCGGTTGTATCGGCGGGGGATCGACCCCGACCGACACTCCGGCCGACGCTGACGACGGGACGGGCGACACCGCCGAAACGCCGACACGGACGGCGACGCAGACAGCAACGGCGACGGCGAGCGATGCGAGTACCCGGACGGCCACGGAGACGGCGACGGCGACTGCGACGCCCGAGGAGACCCCGTACTCGGTGACGATGGAACCGGTCGGGACCGTCGAGTTCGACGAAGTCCCCGAGACGTGGTTCCCGTATACGGCCGACTGGGCCGACATGGGTGTCGCCCTCGGCGAGAGCGACGGACTCGCAGCGATCGGCGTCCGCGCGCGGTTCGGGACCCACCTCTACGAGGACCTCCCGGGCGTCTCCGTCGACAGGAGCGAACTCACCCAGCTCTGGCAGGACGGCACCGGCAAGGAGGTCTTCTACGAACTCGACGCGGACGTCCACGTCGTCGACCCGAACTTCGTGATCAACCGGCTCGGGTGGAGCGAGGGCGACGTGGAGGAGATCCGCAACCAGGTCGCGCCCTTCTTCGGGAACACGGTCTTCTCGCGTGCCTACGGCTGGCACGACTACGCCGACTACTCGCTGTACGAGGCCTTCGAGAAGCTCGCGCGACTGTTCCGGAAAGAGGACCGCTACGAGGCGTTCGAGCAGTACCACGACGAGGTGCTCGCCGACGTCGAAGCGCGACTCCCGGACGAGACGCCGGACATCGCGGTACTGTACCCCGCGGGCGTCCCGCCCGAATCGTTCTACCCGTACCTCGTCGGTGCGGGGACCCAGTCCAAACACTGGAACGACCTGCAGGTGGGTGACGCACTCGCGAAACACGGGATCACGGACGCGCAGGCCGGCGGGAGTACCGTCGACTTCGAGACGCTGCTGGAGATCGACCCCGACGCGCTGGCCATCAGACTCCAGGGAGAGGTCACCGACGAGTACTTCCAGAACGAGATCGTCGCACACCTCGAAGACCACGAGATCGCGAGCGAACTGACCGCCGTGCAGGACGACCGGGTCGTCTACGGCGGGTTGACCTACCAGGGGCCGGTCATCCACCTCTTCCAGCTCGAAGCGGCGGCCCAGGGGCTGTACCCCGACGAGTTCGGCGGCGAACAGCTGTTCGACCGCCAGCGAGTTGCGGACATCGTCGACGGAGACATCTGACCATGAGTGACGACGAGGCGAACACGAACGGAGAACCGATGCGTGAGGAGTTACCGACGCGACGAGACTGCGTGAAATACGGCGGCGCAGTGCTCGGCGGCGGCCTGCTCGCCGGCTGTACCGGCGGTGGGTCGGCGCCGACCGACGCACCCGACGACGCTGACGACACGAGCGGGGGCGACACCGGAAACGGGACGCCGACGGCGACGCCGACACGGACTCCAGAGGCGACGGCGACTCCCGACGGTGCGGCCACGGATAGCGGGACGGCGACCCCGGCACAGTCGTACTCGGTGACGATGGAACCCGTCGGGGAAGTCGAGTTCGACGCGGTCCCCGAGACCGTCGCGCCGTTCACGGCCGATTACATCGACATGCTGGTCGCGCTCGGGCACGGCGACGCCGCCGAGTCGATCTGGTACCGCGGGCGCTACAAGACGCTCCACTACGAGCAACTCGACGGCGTGTCGGTCGACCTCGACGGGCTCACTCAGCTGTGGAACGACGGCATCTCGAAGGAGCCGTTCTACGAGATGGACGCCGACCTGCACCTGATCGACCCCCACGCGCTGACCGACTGGTTCCAGGCCTGGGAACAGCGCGACCTGGAAGAGGTCCGGGACAACGTCGCGCCCTTCCTCGGGAACGTCGTCTTCCGGCGGACCGACTCCTGGCACGACTACCGCTACTACTCGCTGTACGAGGCCTTCGAGAAGGTGGCGGCGGTGTTCCAGGAGCGCGACCGCTTCGAGGCGATCCAGTCGATACACGACGACCTCGTCGCCGAGGTGCAGTCCCGGCTCCCGGCGCCCGACGAGCGACCCAACGCCGCGCTCGTGTTCGGCGGCCGCGAACCCGAGGAGTTCACGCCCTACCGGCTCTCGGGCAACGGCGCCAACAAGGAACACTTCCACACACTCGGACTCTCCGACGCGTTCGCGGGGACCGGGGTCGACGGGCTCTCGACGAGCGACACGGGGACCATCGACTACGAGACCCTGCTGGAGATCGACCCGGACTCGCTGCTGATCCGCTATCACAGGGAGGGGCTCACGCGCGACCAGTTCGAGGCCGACGTCGTCGAGCACATGCGCGACCACCCCGTCGGCGGCGAGTTGACGGCCGTCCAGGACGGGAGAGTGTTCCGTGGTGGCCCAATCTACAGCGGCCCGCTGCACAACCTCTTCATGGTCGAACGGTACGCGACGGCGTACTTCCCCGACGAGTTCGCCGAGGACGAACTGTTCGACCGTGAGCGGGTCGCGGGGATCGTCACCGAGGGGGTCGAGGGATGACCGACGAGGAGACGTCGACTACCCGTCGAGCGGGTCCACCAGTAGCGGGCGTCGAAGCTACTGGCCCCTCGACCGCCGAGTACGACGAGTGGTCCGACGAACGGCTAGTCGACGGTTACCGTCGCAACAGCGTCCTCCTCCGGGAGTACGGCACCGATTCGCGGACCATCCGTGCCCTGTGTACCATCGAAGAACGCCTGCGTGCCCGGGGCATCGACCCCGACCGGATCGTCGCAGAACTGGAGGAGTAGAGACGATGACGGGGGGCGACGCGACACGCGAGGCGCCGGCCGACGGGGACGGCGACCCGTCTCCGGGGGACGCCCAGCCGTTCGACCGGGGAACCGCCTCTCAGCCATGGTAGGGACGACACTCGTCGAACTGCGAGCCCACGTCGAAGCCCTCGCGAGTAGCGGCGGCACGTACGCCGTCGTCTGCGGGCGGACGGGCGAGCGCCCTATCCCCGCGGCGGGCAAGCGCTTCCCCGACCGTCCCACTGCGGGGCGGGCTGTACGGGCGACGGCGCGATACCGCCGCGCACTCCGGCGGTACGACCCACAGCTCCCGTACTACGACCTGATCGTCTGTGAGGAGACCGGGCCACTCGTCCCCTGTGAGACGCCGAACCAGCGGCCGAACCAGAGGCCCGATCCGGGTGCGGGTCCCTGGACGCTGTCGGCACCGGTGCTCGACGGGCCGGACCAGCCCGAGCGGTCCGACCGGATCGAGTTCTGCCACCGCGTCGCCGCCGCGGTGTTCGAGACACTCTCGGACGGGCCGTACGACGGCGTCGAGACCGCCGTCATGGACGCGTACTTCGACCTCGCCGAGAGCGTCGCGGACCCCGACGACCTCTGTCTGTGCCTGCTCGAGAGCGTGGCGACCGAGATCGACGCGCGGCTGGCGCCCCACCGGCAGGCGGCCGTCCTCGCCGACGCCACAGCGGGGCTCGTTCCGGCCGCGCCGTCGAGCGAACCGGTGGCGTCGGCACTGACGGTCCTCCAGCGTCGCGGGCTGGTCGGCGCGTTCACGTGTGCTCCGGCCGCGGTCGACCGTTCTTCCCGGGCGCGGTCGGTCGCCGTGACGCTCTCGGAGTACGCACTCTCGCCCCGCGAGGGAGAACTGCCCGTCCTGCCGCTCGCGGTCGAACTCTATCGACACCGGCCGGCGTGGTCGCCGACGGCGATCCGGGTTGTCGACGCCGATTCCGATTCCGATGCCGATGCCGATGCCGACGCCGGCGACCGGGAAGAGGAGTGGCGTCTCACGGTCGAACTCGGCGCCGACGCCGACCCGGATGGCCTGTCGAGTGCCCCGGTCCGGGAGCGAGCATGACCACGACCGCAGTCGTCGAGACCCACGTTCACCGGGCACGCGACCGCGCCGGGAGCGAAGCAGAGGCCTTCGAGGCACGGGTCGACGCCTACGAGCGGTTCCACGACCGCGTCGCAGACGTCCCGGCAGACCCGAGTACCGCGGACATCCCGACGGACGCGACCACCGCCCGAGCCGGCCGGACCGCACCGGCTACCCGGACTGCGGGCACCACCACGTCGTCCGCCGGACCGGCGGGGTCCAGCGGCACGCAGCGGTTCGTCGGAGCGTCGACGGTCGACCGCTGTGAGACGGTGCGGACGGCCTTCGCCGAGACGGTCCTGCCCGAGAGCGTCGCCGACGTCGAGGACGCCGAACCCCTGCTCGAAACGATACGGACGGAGTTGAGCGAGCAAGTGGCGGTGGCGCTGGCGTCGACGACCGGGACGACGTTCTCCTCGGAGGTGAAACGCGGCGTCCTGGCCGAGGCAGAGTCCCGAAAGCGGGAGGCGGCGGTCGTCCGTCGCGCGCTCGACCGCGAGGCGTCCAGTCTCGACGCGGCGGCGACACTGGTCGACGACGTGACGACGTGGATCGAGGAGGCCGACGAGACGCCGCTGAGTGAACTGGGATTCGACGCCCTCCGCGAGCGCCACCGGCAGTTGTCGGCGTTCCGGGACCGCTGTGACGGGACCGTCCGGGACCGCCAGTCGACGCTCCGGGCGACGACGAGTTACGAACTCGAAGCGGGGGTCCGCCACCGTGCGGTCGTCGACTTCCTCTACGTGGATTTCCCGGTCGACTACCCGGTCCTGTCGACGGCCGCGCGACTCGACGCGACGTGTCGAAGCTGTCAGCGAGCCGTCCGCGACCACCTCGTCCGGAGAGCCTGAGACAGCCATGCCCGGTGACTCGCAGTACCTCCTCGTGCTGTACGTCGCCGAACAGGCGGACGGTCCACCGGTGTCGCCGGGTCACGTCGCCGGGGAACTCGACCGCTCGCCCGCGGCGACGACCGAGATGCTACAGCGGCTGGAAAACCGGGGACTCGTCACCTACGAACCCTATCAGGGCGCGACGCTGACGGCCGACGGACGCGAGCGGGCCGCCGACCTCCACCGGACCTACCGGACGCTCACCCGGTTTTTCCGTGAGGTACTCGACCTCGACGACTGCGAGGCAGAGGCCCGGCAACTCGCGGGGACCGTCAGCCCCACCGTCGCCGACCGCCTCGCCTCGACCCTCCTCGCCGACGACGATGCCGAGATGCGAGAGTCGCCGCCGTCGAAGTGAAACCGTGCCCTTTTTGTTTTAGGTATGCCTAAACGCCGATAATGGCCGCTGGCACGCAGTCACGCGCGAAGCTCGAAACCGAACCGGACACCGACGAACGGCCCGAAATCTCCGTCTGTGAGAGCGCACCCGGGAAAGCAGTCTTTCTCGAATCCGGAAACACGGACGGCTGGATCGCCAGCGACGCGACAGTCCCCGTCACGCAATAGTACCGATGTCCGAAACAGACGACGAACCCGAACCCGAGCCAGAACCCGAACCCGAGGACGAGCGCACGACCATCCGGAGCGGACGCGAGTTCGAACAGGAGTACCGTCTCGACGCCAGCGAGGCGGGCAGATTCCTGGTCGCACTCGGCGAACAGCTCCAGGCGGGCGACGAACTGACGGTCGCGACCGACGAATGGGAACTGCCCTTCGCCTTCGGCGAGCCGGTCCAGCTCGACCTCGACTTCGACGGCGTCGGCGACCCCGAACTGGAGATCGAACTGGAACTCCCGGGCCGTACCGACGAGCGAGCGCCCGACATCGAGTGATCTTCCGGGGACTCGAACCCGCGACCGACGGAACGGGGAGTTGCTCGACCGGTCTCGCGGCCGCAGTCATCGTCGTGCGATGGCAGCCCTCGGCGTCGAGTGCGGTCGAGCAGTTCAGCGATTGAGACCACTCTCACCGGAACTGAACAGTTGGAAACTCGATCGGATTCACTCTCGACTAGCCCGGTCGCGCAGGCGGTCGATACGACGGACCAGCGGCGGTTCCATCCGACGAATAGCCACAGCCGACCCCCACTCCATGGGCGCGTCGTTGAGGTCGGCAAACGCTTTCAGCGTCTCCTCGACGGTCTCACGGCCGGTCCGGGAGACGGCGTAGTCGTCGGCGCGGTAGACCAGTCGCTGACCGGCCCACAGCGCGGCGATTCCGAGGGCGACCGCCGTGAGCGCGACGAGCACGTCACTGACACCGGGAACCGAGACGACGTCGAGGACGAGTGTGGCAGCGGTACCGAGTGTAGCAGCCACGACCGCGGTTCGGGCTTCGAGGTGTAGCGAGCGCGCGCGGCCGGCCTGGAGCGCCAGGTACGCCCGCAGGAGCTCGTCGTCGAGTTCTGCGAGGAGGTAGTCGGCGACGAAGAGGTGACGCCGGCCCGGGATACCGCGGAGAAACGCGGTCGCCTGCTTCGCGTCACCAGTCCCGAGCACGCGCACGCCAGCGGGGTCGAGCCCCACATCGGCACAGAGCCGGTCGAGACGGTCGCGCTCGTCGTCGGTCGGCACTCGGGTCGTCTGGAGCAGTCGGATCAGCCAGGGCGACCCGACGACGAGGACGAGGGCCACAACCAGCAACACCGCGAGAAAGCCGACACCGGAGGCGATATCGGCACCCAGTGCGACGGTCCCGCCGACGAGCACGACGACGAGCGCGAGGAGTCCGAACAGGTATCTGGCCAGCCGTATCGTGACAGTGACTGCCGACAACTCGACGTCCCGGAGCGCCTTGACTGCCGGAAAGGCCCCGAGATAGCCGCCGAGAACCGCGACGACCGGAACAGCCAGGCCGACGACGAGGACGAGCGTGTCCGCGACGGCGGTTCCACCCGGGATCGAGTCCGCGACACTGCCCAGCAATCCGAACCAGCCGGCGACAGCCATCGCCACGAGCGCGACCAGATAGACCACCGGGAGACCGATCTTGAACGCCCGGCGGAGTCGGGAGAGTGCGCGTGTCGTGTCGTCACTGCCGCGGAGTCGGCGGCCGTAGAGGTAGAAGACGCCGGCACCGAAGGCGGTCGACCCGGCGAGCGCGGCGAGCGACCCCGCGGCCGCTACCGGGAGCGACTGAAGGACGGGTGACACCCCGAGGACGGGGACCGCTGCTGTCGCTATCGGGGGGAGGGCGGACATGTGCGGCGGTCCGCTCGCGACCGGGAAAACGTTTCCGAGACTGACAGCTCCCCGACGCACAGTCCCGACGGACGGACGAAGACAGGGGAGACGGACGACGACGCGGCACGGCCGGAACTACCGGCACGCGAGGTGGCCGACCGTCAGCGTCGATCGAGCGGGCGAGGGACTCCGCGGCGGTCTGTTTCCATCCCTCGCGGGTGAATTCGGGATGTTTCACTGCCTCACGGGCGGCGTACCGGAGGAACTCGCTCCGGGAGTTGAATCCCTGCTCCCGCCATGTTCCGTCGCTATCCTCGAGAAACGCCTTCGTCAACCGGAGGTTGACCTGTACCGTCTCCGGTCCGTCGTCGCCACCGGTGTCGGCACCGGACAAATACGAGTGCTATACGCTTGCGTAGCACGAATCTCACGCTGTCACCGATCGGTTTCCTTCCACTGTTCAGCCAACCTGACCACGTGGCCGGCGTACTCGCGTCGCGCTTCGACCCACTCATCACCGTCCGCTGCACACACGTCTTCCAGTCGCTCCAGTTCCGCCGAGTCGTACCGGGAAGCGAGACACATCGCCTGGAAGGTCGGTGACGACGCCGGATCCCCACCGTCTCGCACATCCGCGAACCGTTCCCGGATCGCCCCAGCCTGCATCTCCATCGAAATCCCAGCGCCGATGGATTTCGACATCTTCGGCGTGTCGCCGAACCCGGGCACCATCCGGGTGTGTAACCCCGCGATTTCTCCCTCGACGGGCGCCGCGTCGCGAAATCGTCGACTCCACGGCGTCAGACCGTGTTCGTCGACACCGAGCGCGACGATCACCTGTTCGTACCCCTGTTCGTACAGCGGATGCAGGAAGTCGACGCCGTGCAGGACCGAGCTGTGGACGCTGGCCGCCTCGGAGGTCGCTCCCCCGGAATCGTACCCCCGTTCCCCATCCTCGTAGGCGAGCCGGACCGCCGACTCCCACGCGGTGGCCGCCTCACTCCCATCGGCGTTACCTCCATCGTCGTCCCCATCGTCCTCGCCCCCATCGCCGTCGTCCGCCTCCTTCTCCCACGCTTCGGGCGCGTAGTAGGGGGCCAGGATCTCGGCGGTGTGCATCACGTCGCGGGCTTCCTCCTGGGTTCTGAGCACCCCCAGTTTCGGGTCGAACCCGAGGGCGAGTACGAACTCCCTGTAGCGTTCGGCCAGCCGCCGGACCCGCGCCAGGTCGGCACCGCCGTGGTAGGGCTCCAGGTCGGCGACCACGAACTGGACGTCCAGCCCCGCTTCCTGCAACTCGATGGCGGTCAGGATCTGCCCGACAGTCCCGAGATGGGGCGGACCGGTCATGCCGACACCCATGCAGACGACCGTCTCCCGGTCGAAGGCCGATGCGACCGTCTCGCGGCCGTCGACAGCGACGAACCGGCGTTCGAGTCCCGCATTCGACAGCCAGTCGATCTCCGACGCCTTGGTGTAGCCGTTGCGCTCGCGCACGGTCTCGTAGTGGGCTTCGAGACGCGACATACCGGGGACGAGGAGCGGGTCACTGAAGTGTTAATTTGTGACTAGGTAACGCGTGACAAGGACGGTCGCGAAGCCGTCGGTCGCCCCGACGGGCCAGCTATATCCGGCGCGCGGCCGAACGCGAGGGCATGATAGACCTGCGCAGCGACACGGTCACGCGACCGGACGCGGCGATGCGCGAGGCCGCCCGCGACGCCGAAGTCGGCGACGACGTCTACCGCGAGGACCCGACGGTCAACGAACTCGAATCGCGCGTCGCCGGGATCCTCGGGATGGACGCCGCGCTGTTCGTGCCCTCGGGGACGATGGGCAATCAGGTGGCCGCCCGGACCCACACCGAACGCGGCCAGGAGGTCGTCTGCGAACGCGAGAGCCACGTCTACAAGTGGGAACTGGGCGGGCTCGCACAGCACTCCGCGCTCCAGGCCCGACCCGTCGAGGGCGACGACCGTGGTGTCCTCGCAGCCGAACAGGTCCGTGAGGCGTACGTGGAAGCCGACGGCCACCGGCCCGGGACGGGGCTCCTCACGCTCGAGAACACCCACAACAGCAAGGGCGGGGCGGCCATCGCGCCAGCCGATATCGACGCCGCCGCCGGGGCGGCTCACGACCTGGGCGTCCCGGTCCACCTCGACGGCGCGCGCCTGTTCAACGCCGCCGTCGCCCACGACGTCCCGGCGAGTCGGTTCACCCGCGAAGTCGACTCGGTCATGACCTGCCTCTCGAAGGGGCTGGGCGCGCCCGTGGGCTCGATGCTCGCCGGTCCCGAGGAATTCGTCGAGCGCGCCCGCCGCGTCCGCAAGCTCGTGGGCGGCGGGATGCGCCAGGCGGGCATCATCGCGGCCCCCGGCCTCCGGGCGCTGGAGAACCGCGACCGCCTCGCCGACGACCACGCGAACGCCGAGCGCCTCGCCGCGGGACTCGACGAAATCGCGGGGCTCACCGCGCCGACGCCCGAGACCAACATCGTCGTCGTCGAGACCGAGGTGCCGGCCGACGAGGTGGTCGCCGCCTGCGAACGAGCGGACGTCGGCTGCGTCGCCTTCGGGGAGTACCGCGTTCGGTTCTGTACGCACTGGGACGTCGACGCGGCCGACGTCGACACCGCTGTCGAGCGCGTCGAGCGGGCGCTGGACTGATCGTGATTATTGTAGCGATTTACCGGTACGCGCCGACCCCGGTGTCGGAGCGATCCGGAACCGATCTACAATAATCACTATGAGAGACACCACGCCGGACTGCGGTCGGTCGGGCGACCGGTTACAGATTTTCGAGGAGAAAGCCCACGATCTTCAGTCGTGGGATGAATCCGACACCCCCCGTGTGACCACTTTCACTCCGGGTGGCGACCCAATATAAGACTGTGGCTCGTCACTCTCACGCAGAGACCGGACGATACCGATGCACCGCGACGTCACCACGACGGTACGGGTGAAACTTCACTCGCTCACCGAGCGGAAAGTCCGACTCGTCGAACGCGAATACAGCGCGTTCCAAGACGCCGTTCACGGTGACGACGTGAATCTCTACTCTGCCACCAAACAACAGGCGGGGAAAGTCCGGTCGAACAAGAACCCACGCGAAGACACCGAGCAACCAGTCGTTCTCCGCAACGACTGCATCACCATCGAACACGACGCGGATACCGTACTCTCGTCGTGGTGGTTCAAACTCCCGGTCTACAACCCCGAGAAAGAAAGAGGCGACAGTATCTGGGTCCCGGTTCGCGTCCCCGAGAAGGACACGCACCTCCTCGAAGACGAGTACATCTGTGATTCGGAACTCGTCCGTCGGGACGGCGAGTGGTACGTCCACCTCGTCTGCAAACGGTCTGTGGCCGTCGCAGACGAGTACGATGACGTTCTCGCCGTCGATATGGGTGCGACATGGATCGCCGTCAGCACGTTCCTTTCGGACCGCGACACGCAGTTCCATGGCGCAGAAATCCGTCGCGTCCGCGAACACTACAAGCAACTCCGCAAGTCCATCGGGAAGGCGAAGGTCCGCTCGGGAGCGCAGGTCATCGAGCGCCTCGGTGACAAGGAATCCCGAACGGTCGAACACGAACTACATCAAGTGGCGAACGAACTTGTCGCTCGCGCTCGGGAACGCAACGCTGTCATAGTGTTCGGTGATCTGACGGGGTTGCGCTTCGACACCGACGAGGGACGGTACGTGAACGACAAGACCCACAAGATGCCGTACGCGAAGCTTGCGACCATCCTGACGTACAAAGCCCACCTCGATGGACGGGAGTGCATCCCAGTCAAGGAGTACGACACGTCGCGGACGTGCTGGCGGTGTGGGTCACAGAACACGAGTCGTGAGGTGCAGGGGCGTCTGGAGTGTCACGACTGTGGGCTGGACGACAACGCAGACAAGAACGGAGCGTCGAACATCGGTCAACGAGCCGTCGGTAAGGACATTCAGAGCCCGCTATCGACGGCGGGGGCTGTTGTGGCTCAGCCCGAAACGCAGGTCGTACTCGAAGGAACCAGCGATGAGATGGAACCTGCGAACTCCCCGGAAGCCGTGGGCCTGACCCTCAGTGAGGGAAGCCCACGAGTTCACTCCTGTCTCTTACCCATAAGTCTCAGGAGTGCAGTTCGTATCCCTCCGCCCAGGTCTGAAGTTTCTTGAGGCCCTTCCACATCGTCTCCCAACCGGGCGG
>Ga0207813_100435_pt1 | contig 23729 bp, 26 predicted proteins | sample A23E3SouthBayCA_2_FD_187730 | JGI IMG/M metagenome (GOLD analysis project Ga0207813, IMG submission 187730) | Aerobic enrichment media microbial communities from Eden Landing Ponds, California, USA - A23 E3 (4) (SPAdes) | ecosystem: Environmental > Aquatic > Marine > Unclassified | place... | reverse complement strand
AATCGGCCGGCGCTCCCGGTCGTGGACTTCTTCTCGGCCATAGTACAAGCACGTAGCCACAGCGCCCACATAAGGGCTTTGAGTCGCTACCGCGGAACCGCTGGCGCGCCTACGCGTCCCGCTTCAGGTCCTCGTCCTCGAGCGCGTCGTTCAGGTCGTCGCGCACGCGCTCGCCGGTCTCGCGGTCCATCGCCGTCGTCACCACACGGTTCTCCTGCACCGAGGAGCCGTCCCGGATGAGCAGGCGGACGTTTCCATTCGTATCCGCTCGCGTCACCTTCGCCCGCACGCCGCCGCGCGTGCTCGCGCCGCCGGCGTCGATGGGGCCGGGGACGATCTTCTTCACGTGCGGGTGGCCGGCGACGGTCTCGATGGCGTGCCAGCCCTCGCGCTCCCCCACCAGCGTCGTGTGCGCGCCGCCGATTTTCTCCGCCGGCGGTTTCTCCACGATTTCGAGGTCGCGGTCGCCCCACCGGTCGAGCACGCGCTCCACGGGGTCGTTACCGCTCACGCGGTAGAGTTCGTGGTGGAGGTCCGCGCGCAGCGCCCGCACCACGTCGCGCTCGCCCGTGACGAACACCGTCTCCGGGCGCTTTCGCCGCACCTCGTCCGCGATGCGGCCCGCGAAGTTCCGCACCTGCACGAGCTCGCGCTCCTCGTTCGGCTCGGGCGTCGTCGGCACCACCGTCTCCCCGAGCACGGGACTCCGCGGGTCGTTCTCGTCCTCCGCGCGCTCCGCGTCCAGAAACGTCAACGTCGCCCGCGACGCCTCGATTTCGACCACGACCGCGTCGCAGTTCGCGGTGTCGCACAGCAGGCAGTAGTCGCCGGGCTTGTCCAGCGGCGCGCCACACTGCCGACACTCCATTTCCTCAGCGTAGGGCGGATGTCCGTAAAACCAGAACGGTCTTCAGACGCCCGCGCCAGTCGGCGCGTCCGGCAACTCCACGGGTTCCGCGTCCAGTCCGAGTGCTTCGAGCGCTTCTTCGAGGTGTTCGGCCTCCGCGTAGTCCGAACCGTCCGCCTCTCGAATCTCCTGGGTCTTCGCGAGCACTTCGGCGCGGCGGTCGTCCGGAATCTCGTACTTGTCCGTCGCGAGTTCGATGACGAGTCCGTTGTGGTCGCGGGTGTAGAGCGAGTGGAAGACGCCGCGGTCGAAGACGTTGAACCCGTGCCCGGCGTCCTCTAGGCTCTCCATCACTGTCTCGAACTCGTGGGGGTCGATGGAGACCGAGATGTGGTGAACCGACCCGACGCGATTGCGGTGGGGCTGGGCGTTCGAGTCGCGGTCCTCGTTCACGAAGAACGTGAGGATGCGGCCGTCGCCCGCGTCGAAGAACAAGTGTGTTTGGCTCGGGTCGTCGAGGTTCGGCTGGCGGAGCACGAGCGGCATCCCGAGGAGGTCGCGGTAGAACTCGATGGTGTCCTCCTCGTTCGACCCGATCATCGTGATGTGGTCGACGCCCGTCGTGTGGAACGGCGCGTCCGGCAGTTCGTCGGTAACTGGGTACTCGGACATACTCGATTGAACGGCCCGACCCGGGAAAAGCGTGGGTATCCGCGCGGGGACTGCCTACAGGTCGAGCGGGCTCGTCTTGAGGTACTCGCGGAGGACGACGGTCGCGTAGCAGCCCTTCGGGAGCGCGAACGTGAACGTCAGGGGGTCGCGTTCGACGTCGACGTTCGTCCGGACGAGTATCGCGCGCCGCGTCCCCGTCGAGTGGAACTCGCCCGGGAGGTCGAAGTCCGCGGGTTCGATGCCGAGGTCGGCGAGCACCTCGCGTTCGATGTCGCCCTGTTCGCCGTCCGCCAGCTCCGTTTCGGTTCCCACGAGGGGCGCGGTGACGAACGCCCGGCCGCGCTCGGCGTGCCGCGCCAACACGTCCACTCGTTCGGCGGTCGCGTGCTGCAAGCGGTCGGGGTTCGGAATCGTGAGGTCGCCGGGCGCGTCGGTGTCCGCGAAACACACCACGTCGCCCTCGACCGGCTCGTGGAACGGCAGCCCGCGCGCCATCCGCTCCGAGAGGATGCGGTTGAACGCGTACGACTGCGCCGCGTGCACGAACAACCGCTGGAGGTTCGACGGGAACGTCTCCAGCGCCTCTCGGAAGTCGTCCTCGGTGCGCCCGCCGTTCTCCGCCAGTCGATTCAACACGGTGCGCTCGTACCGTAGGTGTCCGGGGAATTCCTCGATGGCCGCGCCCCAGTCCCGGGTCTCCTCGACGAACTCGCGCGCCGCCTGCGTCTCCGGGGGTTCGTGCTCGCTCGGGTTCGCGACGTACGCCATGACGGCGTCCTCCCAGTCCCCGCGAACCACCGCCAGACCGACCTCGTGCGTGACCGGACGATAGCTCCCGAAGCGCTGCTGGCCGAAGAAGTTCGGCACCCCGACGGGACGCCCGGACTCCGACGACTCGCCGTCCGCCGCCGTGTCCGCCGACCGGCCGCCGAACGCCGCGAGTTCGTCCGTAATCGCGTCCGCGTTCTCGGGGCGTTCGGGGTCTCGGACGGTGATTTCGAACTCGTTGCCGACGAGGTCGCCGAACTGGAGATTGCGGCCGGCGCGCCCCACGACCTCGACCTCGGCGTCCCGAACCGCGGGCACGTCCTCGGGGTCGACGCCGCGCACCGTGAACAACTGGGTGGTGACGGCGTTCTTGTCCTTCGTGCCCGCCCAGTTCACGCGCTCCCGACTGATGCCGAGTCGGTTCGAGAGCTCGCGCGCGAACCCGTTCGTGTCCCAGTCGGTGAGGGTCGCGCGCAGCACGACGTGCGGGTAGTCGCCCGCGCTCTCGCTCCCGGGTTCGGCGTCGAAGTCCTCGATTTCGCGCACCCGGAAGTCCCCGGGCGCGTCGCGGAGGCGGCCGCCCGTTCCCGCCGTCTCGCTCGCGTAGCGCTCGACGCCGACCGCGCGTTCGAGCGGATGTGCGTCCGCCATCAGAACAGGGAGAGGTCGCCCGTTATCGCGTCCACGTCGGCCTCCGGCGCGGGCCCGATGGCGAGCGCGGTCGGCGTCCCCGGTTCCACCTGCGTGTGCCCGGCGTCTTCGATGACCGCCGACGGGAGGCCGGCCGCTTTCGCCTCCTCGTTCAGTTCGTAGAGGTCGCGCTCCGAGCCAGCCTTGAGCACGACCTTCTTCTGCCCGCCCTGCTTCCACGCTCGCTGTGCGTTGTCGTCCGCGTACTCGAACGCCCGCAGCGACGCGTGCGCGGCCTGCGCGGCGACCTTCCCCGTCCCCATCCCGAGGTCGGCGCGCACGACGATGGCTTGCTTCATAGGGTGTGGTGTCGCGGACGCATCAAAGCCGCTACGACTCACAGCCCGTTCGCACGACAGACTTATTTTGGAAACTGGACATTTCACCGCATGGCTTCCAGTCCCCGGACGCCGCTCCTCCGACCCCGCGCGTACTTCGAGTCGAACGGCTTCCATCTCCGACCGGCGCTTCGGGCGTTCGCCGTCGCCGCGGTCGCCCTCGTCCTCGCCGTCGTCGCGACTGCCGCCGTCCTCGTCAGCCGAATCGACGACGCGCCGGCGTTCGCTACCCTCCTCCCGCCCCTCCTCCTCACAGTCCTCCTCGGCGTCGTCGGCTGGGTCATCACGGTTCTCCTCATCACCGTCGTCGCGGACGCCCTCCTCGGTGACCGGAGCCGCGTCGGTCCCGCGCTCACCGTCGCCACGTGGGCGACCGCCCTCGGCGCGCTCACGTCCGTTCTCGGGTTCGCGCTCGCCGCGGGCACGCTCGGCGCCGCAGGCGGTACGTCAGTCGCCGCGCTCCGCACCACGCTCTCCGGAGCGTCGCTTGGAAGCGTCGTTATCGGGTTCGTGGTCGCCGGCTGGCAGACCTACGTCTACGCACACGGATTCGCCGCCGTCTACGACACCGACACGCTCGCCACCGGCGCGCTCGGGTTCCTGTTCGCCTACGGCGGCTGGCTGCTCGGCCTCATCTGAAACCTATTAGGACCCGGGCGTCCAGACACCGGTATGATACTCTCCGACGCCGACCTCCTCGACCGACTGGAGGCCGGCGACCTCGTCGTCGAACCGCTCGACGACCCCGACCTGCAGATTCAGCCCGCGAGCATCGACGTACGCCTCGGCCGCGAGTTCCTGGAGTTCCAGCGCGCGAACATCCCCTGCATCCACCCGAACGACGAGACCGAAGTCGACGACTACGTCACCGAAACTGTCGTCGAGGAGGACGGCGAGTTCATCCTCCACCCCGGCGACTTCGTGCTCGGGACGACGCACGAACGCGTCGAAGTCCCCTCAGACCTCGTCGCGCAAGTCGAAGGCCGGTCCAGCCTCGGCCGGCTCGCGGTCGTGGTGCATGCATCGCTCCCTGCGGACGAACAACTGTTTCTCTGGACGCCCGAGGACGGGTTCGGATTCCACGAGATAGGCGACGTCATCGAGAACGAACCGAACGCGCGGGCTGTTTCGTTCGACCCCGACACGCTCGGCGTTCGGACGTTCGAAATCACGGATTTCATCACCAATCCCGCGAAGCGAATCTACGAAGTCACGCTCGATTCGGGGAGACAGGTGCGCGTAACCGCCGACCACAACGTCTTCACGCTCGACGAACACGGAGAGACCACCCGCGTCAAGAGCGAGGACGCAGAGGACGAGTTCGTGATGGTTCCGGGAACCCTTCCGAGCGCGCGCGGGACGGAGACGGAACTCGACCTTCTCAACCTTCTTGACGACGACACTGACGACATCACGGTGTACGCGACCGACGGCGTCGGCGTGGTCGACTGGGCGGACATCCCGCGCGGATCACAGCGTCACTACCAGTCACGGGACAGCGCGCCGCTCTCCGCCACGAAACGAACCACCGTTCCCGCGAACGCGGAACTCACATTCAAGCAGAGCGACACCCGACTCCCGCGCTCGCTTCCGGTCACTCCCGACCTCGGGTGGCTTCTCGGGTTCTACGTCGCGGAAGGGTTCGCGCGGCGGAAACAAGTCGTTCTCGGACAGAAGAACCGCGCGCCGCTTGAGCGCGTCGCAGACTGGTTCGACCAGTACGACACGCCGCTGTCGTGGTCGCAGACCACGAACGGGATACATCAGTTGACCATTTGTTCCGCGCTCTGGTCACGTATCTTCCGCGCGCTCGCCGGTGCCGGCTCGGAGAAGAACGTTCCCGACCGCCTCTGGAACTGGCCCGACCGAGTCGTCGAAGCGTTCTACGAGGGCCTCATCTACGGGGACGGACATCGACGGGAGGAACGAGACACGCTCTACACGGCGAACGAGGAACTCGCAGACCGTGCGACGTATCTCGGGAGCCGTCTCGGGTACGCGACGTCCACGTATCACCGACAGCGCGACAACGACGCGGAGAGCGACGAGTGGAGCGTGGACTTCTATCGGAACGCCCACAAGCGCGGCCAGTACGTTCCGAACCCGTCCGCGCTCCTTCGTGAACTACGGAACGATACCGGTCTCACGATGGCTGACACCGCAGACGCGCTCGGACGCTCCTCGAAATCGAGCATCTCGAACGTCGAAAACGGAGCGTACGACACGGTGAAACGCGGAACACTCCGCGAACTCCGCGACTGCTATGCCGAACACGGCGCTGACGTCTCACGCCTTGACGACATCCTCGACGCGAACGTGCTGTTCGACCGCGTTGTCTCCGTCGAAGCGACCGACCGTGTGGAGACGACGTACGACCTCGAAGTCCAACCGCGTGGGAAGCCTGTGGAGAACTTCCTCGGCGGCTTCGGCGGTGTTTTCCTCTCCAACACTGCTGGATTCATCGACCCGGGATTCCGTGGAAACATAACGCTCGAACTCTCTAACCTCGGCACCGCGCCGGTCGCGTTGAGCCCGGGGATGCGCATCAGCCAGCTCGTGTTCACGGAGCTCACGAGTCGCGCCGACAGGCCGTACGGGAGCGAGCGCGGCTCCAAGTACCAAGACCAGGGCGGTCCGCAGGCGTCCCGAATTCGGGGCGACCGCGAGTTCGGGGGCGAGCAGTGAAGTTCGTCGAGGAGCTCGTGGTGGAGGAGTTCCTCCCCACGTTCCGGTCGATGCTCGCGGCCGACCTCCGGGAACGGGGATTGACCCAGCAGGCGGTCGCGGACGTGCTCGGCGTGAGCCAGTCGGCGGTGTCGAAGTACGCGACGGGGGACGTGGCGCGCAACGACGAACTCGCGAGTGACGAGCGCGTGCGCGACCTCGTGGAGCGCGTCGGCGAGGGCTTGGCGTCCGGCGACATGAGCACGGTGCAGGCGCTCGTAGAGGTCGAAGTCCTGATTCGGAAACTGGAGGCGCGCGGGGACGTGCTCGCCCGCCTGCACGAGGACGCAGTCCCCGACCTCGCGGAGTACGAGGGCGACTTCCGCGTTCACGACCCGGACAGCGAACTCCTCGCCCGCGAACGCGTGCGGTCCAGCGTCCGCCGCGGCGTCCGCGCGATCGAACACGCGAGCGGGTTCGCGACGCTCGTGCCGAACGTCGGGTCGAACCTCGTGGAGTGTCTGCCGGACGCCGACTCCGTGGAGGACGTGGCGGGCGTCCCGGGACGCATCTTCGACGTGATGGGGCGCATCGAGGTGCCGGGAGAGCCCGCGTTCGGCGTCTCCGAGCACGTCGCGAGTGTCCTGCTCGCCGCGCGCGCGAACGGAAGCGCAGCGACGGCCGCGCTCGACCTCCGATACGACCCGGACATCGTCGCCGCGCTCGAAGAACAGGGGTACGTCACGGCGGAGTTCGACGCGGAGTACGACGACGTGTCCGCGGCCGTCGCGGACGCGCTCGCCGACCGACCGGACGCGACCGTGCTCTACCAGACGGGCGGGTTCGGCATCGAACCCGTGCTCTACGTGCTCGGCGAGTCCGCGCCCGCGGTCGCCGAAACCGCCCGAACGCTCCTCGATTAGGGCGTCACCGCGGCTCGCGCGAGGCCGCGCGGGGCGTCGGCGGCGAGCGAGACGGACAGCCGCCAGTCACCCGAGCGCGTTCGGTGGGCGTCGGTGACGGCGACTGTTCGGTCCGTGCGGGAGAGCGCGACCGTCAGCGGGAGCGTCGGCAGGCGCTCGTCGGCCGCGTCGAACGCGTAGCCGTCGAGGCGGAGGTCGAGTTGTTCGGGGCGAGAGCGGTAGGCGTATCCGGAGAGCAGCGACCCGGCGCGGAGCGCGTCGAGCGCGGCGGCCGCGTCCGTGGTGTCGGGCAGGTGGTCGGTGGCGCGCGCGACGACGGCCTGCTGGCGCGCGGGCGGGAGCTCGTCGTCCAGCACGCCCGCGATGGTGTCGAGGAGCGCGACGCCGAGCGCGTCGGGGTCGGGGGTGTCGCTCGCGGCCGCGAGGTAGGTGTCGAGAATCGTGCGCTCCACGTCTGTCTCGCCGCAGTCCCCGAGCGCGTCGAACAGCGCGCCCGCGAGCCGTCCGCAAGCCTCTCGGACCGGTTCGCCGCCGCGGTTTCGACCGTGTTCGACGGCGAGGTCGTAGGTCGGAGCGCGCGGGTCGTACGCGGCGAGCCGATTTCTGTACCTGGTCGCGAGGTCCACGGCGTCCCGCGCGGTCTCTCGGTCGGGGTACTGCCGGCCCGCGACCGGATACGGTTGCTCGCCCGTGTCGAGGCAGGCGACGCGGTAGGGACCGCCGGTCGCGAGAGTGTCCAGTTGCCGCCGGAGGGCGGCGAGCGTCACACCACACATACGGTTTAGGTCTACCTAAAACAACGTAGTTCTATCGGTCGGACACGCCCTCGCGGATGTGGTGCTCCGCGTCCGCGAGCGCCGCCGCGCGGTCGAACTCCTCGACGATTTCGCGGAGCTCCGCGTCGCTCGCGTCCGCGAGGTCGCGGGCGTGTCGCGTGACGTTCGGCACCGCGCGCATGATGTTGTCGATGATGGGAACCGCCGCGCTCCGCGCCGACCGACTCATCGGGTTCAGGTCCACGACGATCTCGGTCTTCCCCATCTCCGCGAGCGCCGCCGCGCGGTCGCCGTCCTCCAGCGGAACGAGCACCACGTCCGCGTTCGCGATGCCGTCCGCGTCCACCTTCCCGCGCTCGTGCGAAAGCCCCGGAATTCGAGCGTCCGCCGCGAGCCCCTTCACATCGCTCGCGCCGTGCTCGCGCAGGTGCTCGGCGATGGCGCGCATCCGCTCCTCGGTGCGATTGAACAGGTTCACTTCGAGGTCCGCGCCCACCGCGTCCGCCAGTTCGACCATCTCACCGGGGACCAGCGCGGCGACGTTCCCGTTCACCGAAAGCACGGGGTGATTTGCGAGCAGGAGGTGTGCGGCCGCCGCGCGCGCCGCCGCGTCCGCGCTCGGCGTCGTCTCCTCGCCCAGCAGGTAGTCGAACGCCTCGCCGCGACCCTCCGCGATGAGGCCCTGCTTGCTCGTGATACCCTTCTCGACGCCCTCCTCGATGCGATGCCGGGTGAGGAGGGACTCGTATCGCGGGTGGTCCTCCGGGACGTCCACGTCGCTCATACCACTTCTCACGCCCGCCCCGGCAAAAAAGAGCCGTTTACCGGAGCCTCGCGCCCGCCGGATGAATTTGGCAGGCGTCGGCGTCGTATCCGGCGTCCGTCAGCCCGTGGCCGAGCGCGAACACCGTCCGGCCGAGCATCGCCATCGATGCCCGCCCGCCCGCGTCCACCACGTCCGCGACGACCGACTCGATGTCGTCGGTCAGCAGGCCCGCGTCCGCCGCGAACGTCCGCGACTCGGCGACAAACTGGTCGAGCGTCGGCGTTTCGAGCAGTCGGTCGAGCGCGCGCTCGCCCGCCGCGGAGAGCGTTTCGGTGTCCCCGGAGAGCACTTCCGACGTGGAGAGCCCGCCGAACGAGACGTACTCGACGCGCGCCGTCTCCGGCACGCCGTTCAGCCGACCGTACGGCGGCGCGCCCGGTTCCTCCCGAATCGGCGCGCCGCCGCGCGCCTGCGCCACCACGTCCCCGAGGCCGGTGCCCGCGTCGACCTCGGCCGCGTGCGCGAACCGGACGAGCGCGTTCTCCGAGCGCTCGCAGTTGAACACCGTGTTCGCCGCGTACGCCGCGCCCAGCGCCATCGCGCCCGACACGCCGAACCCCGCGCCCACGGGCAGCGGCGTCTCCGCCTCCACGCGCGCCGTCACGCCGAGCGCGTCGAGTACACCCGCGACCGCCGGCACGTCCGCGCGTTCGCCGTTCAACTGCACCACGGACTCGTCGGCCGGCCGCACCGACACCGTCACGCCGTCCGTCAGCGTCAGTCCCGCGCCCCGCGACCCCGCCCGCGCCGGGTCGTCGTCGCGGTGAATACTGAACAACCCCGTGACGTGTCCGGGGACGAACGCGCGCGCTCCGTCTCTCATCCTCTCTCACTCGGCCGCCCCCAAGGATAAACGTTTCAGGACGCCGCCGTGACCCGGACCGACGAGCGCACTCGCAAGACCGCCACAAAATCTCCACCAAAAGCGTGGCTGGTCAGGCGTCGATGGTCTTCCCGTGTGCGTCTTTGACGCCTTCGACGGTCTCGCGCACGGCGTCACAGCCCTCGTCGTGCAGGAGGTCGCCGACGACGACCACGTCCGCGCGTTCGCCCATCTCGTACGCGGCGTCGTAGCCGCCGATGCCGCCGCCGTAGAACAGCGTCGCCTCGTCGAGCGCGTCGTGCGCGGCGCCCACGACGTCCGGGTCGCCGTACGTCCCCGAGTACTCGACGTACACGATGTCTTGGCCGAGCATGCGCTCCGCGACGGTCGCGTACGCCGCCACGTCCTCCGGCGTCTGCTCGCACTGCGCCTCCGTCAACTCCGCGACGCTCGACTCCGGGTTCAGGACGATGTACGCCTCGGTCGTCGTCTTCTCCCAGTTCACGTCGTCGATGCGCACCCACTCCTTATGCGCGCCCGTAATCCAGGACACGCCGCCCGCGTTCAACACGATTGGAACGAGGTACCCGTCGAGGGCCTCGTCGTCGACCACGACCGCGGGGTTCGACGGCTCCTGATAGAGTGGCACGTCGTGCTTACGACAGGCGTCGATGACGCGCTCCATCTTCTCCGAGGTCACGTCCAGCGTTCCGCCGACTTCGATGGCGTCCGTCCCGGTTCGACACACGTCCTCGAACGTCTCCCCGTCGACGAGCGACTTGTCCGGGTCGACCTTCAGGACGTGGTCCCAATTCCGCCACGCGTTACTCATGGCCCGTCATTTCTATCACGCGGCAAAAACCCCTTCGGTCCGCCTAACACACCCGTCTAGCCGTGAATCCCCATCGCCTCTATCTGCTCCTGATAGCGGTTGCGGATGGTGACTTCGGTGACTTGCGCGACGTCCGCGACCTCGCGCTGGGTCTTCTTCTCGTTACACAACAGCGACGCCGCGTAAATCGCGGCAGCCGCGAACCCCGTCGGTGACTTCCCCGACAACAATCCCTGGTCGGCCGTCTCCTCGATAATCTCGTTCGCCTTCGCCTGGGCTTCCCCGGACAACTGGAGTTCGCTCGCGAACCGCGGCACGTACTTCTTCGGGTCCACCGGCTTCATCTCCAACCCCAACTCCTGCGCGACGTAGCGATAGGTGCGGCCGATCTCCTTGCGCTCCACCCGGGAGACCTCCGAAATCTCTTCCAGACTTCGTGGAATCCCCTCTTTGCGGCAGGCGGCGTAGAGGCACGCTGTCGCCACGCCCTCGATGCTGCGCCCGCGGATGAGGTCTTCCTTCAGCGCGCGCTGGTAGATGACGGAGGCGACCTCCCGAACGCTGCGAGGCACGCCGAGTGCGCTGGCCATGCGGTCGATTTCGCTGAGCGCGAACTGGAGATTGCGCTCGCCGGCGTCCTTCGTCCGAATCCGCTCCTGCCACTTCCGCAACCGATGCATCTGACTCCGCTTCTCGGAGGAGAGCGAACGGCCGTAGGCGTCCTTGTCCTTCCAGTCGATCTGGGTGGTGAGACCCTTGTCGTGCATCGTCTGGGTGGTCGGCGCGCCCACGCGCGACTTCTCTTGGCGCTCCGAGTGATTGAACGCCCGCCACTCCGGGCCGGTGTCTATCTGTTCGTCCTCGACGACGAGGCCGCAGTCCTCACAGACGAGTTCGGCGCGGTCCGCGTTCAAAACGAGCGATTCCGATGTACACTCGGGGCAGGTTCGCACGTCGGACGGGGTCTCCGTGGTGTCGGTGCGCTCCCGCTCGCGAGTGGGGCGGGTCATCGTACGTACAGTGTGTGGTAGTATTTCACATAAAATCACCGACTAATTTACACGTTGACCGGTCGCGAACGCGGGGAACACGCAACGCGTTTACGCTCCAGCCACCACGATTCGGGCGAATGCCGGTCATCGACTGCGACCCCGACGACGCCCGCGACCGCCTCCGAGAGGCCGGTGCGTCCGTCGAGGACGGAAACACCGACCACGAACGCTGGCGTGCGAGCCTCGGGGACGCGACCGCGGTCGCGTACGACGACAAGGTCGTCGTGCAGGGCGCGACCCCCACGGACATCACCGCCGTCATCGAGGACCACGCGGGCCGCGTGCACGTCTACTTCGACGGCGCGAGCCGCGGGAACCCCGGGCCCGCCGCCGTCGGCTGGGTGCTCGTCTCCGGCGACGGCATCGTCGCGGAGGGCGGCGAACGCATCGGCCGCGCGACCAACAACCAGGCCGAGTACGACGCGATCATCACCGGACTCGAAGCCGCCGCCGACTACGGATTCGACGAGGTCGAAATTCGCGGGGATTCCCAGCTTATCGTGAAGCAAGTGACGGGCGCGTGGAACACGAACGACCCGACGCTGAAGGAGAAACGCGTCCGGGTGCGCGAACTGCTCGACCGGTTCGACGACTGGTCGCTCACGCACGTCCCGCGCGAGGTGAACGACCGTGCCGACGACCTCGCGAACGAGGCGCTCGACCATGAGTGAGGCTCCGGACGACGCCGTGGACGAGGCGGAACGCCTGACTCGGCTCGCGCGCCGCGTCGGCGACGACGAGGAAGCCGCCGCGTACCGCGAGCGCCGCGACAGACTCCTCGCCGAACACGACTACGAGGCACGCGTTCGGGAGGACGATGACGGCGACACGCTCGTCTGCTATCCCGCGGAGTGGCTCGACGACGGCACGGTCCGCGTGGAGCGTATCGAGGACACCGACCGCGCCGCGGAACGCCCGCTCTCGCGGGGCGGCGAGGCCGAGGAGTGGGAGTCGGTCGAGGAACACAACCGCCGGCTCGTCGAATCAGTGCGCAAGGCGTACGGGGACGCCGAGGCGGCGAACGCCCGCGCGTTCGCGGACTTCATGGGTAACCACTACTCGCGGCGCATGGAGACCGCGACCGAGGCGGAACTCCGGGAGTTCGAGCAGCAGTACTACCCGCGGAACGTCTGGCCGACCGACGAACAGCGAGACCTGCTGGAGCGGTCGCTGCGCGCGGTGTTCGAAATAGCGGAAAAACCGTATCCGGCTTAGTTGTCGACGAGGTCGCGAACGGTCGCGGCGCGGTCGTCGTCGGTGACGAACTTGCTGAGCGTCCACTCAATGTCGTCGAGGACGGCCTCGAAGCCGTCGTCGGTGAGTGCGTATTCGTTCGTGCGCTTGTCGAGCTCGGACTTCTCCACGAAGCCCTTGTTGACGAGGTCGTCGAGGTTCGGGTAGAGCCGGCCGTGATTGACTTCTTCTCCGTAGTAGTCTTCGAGCTCACGCTTGATGGCGAGACCGTAGCGGGCCTCCTCAGCGAGTACGACAAGGATGTTCTTCTGGAACGCAGTCAGATCGCGGGCGTTCTGACGCACCGCGCGTTGTGCCTCTGACATACCGAGACACATGTCATCCCTCTATTTAAACGCTTCTCACGGCGTCGAGAGTTTCAACGGCCGGAAGCGATGCGAAAGGCCCTTTAGGCCACTCAACACAGTCGAATCCACATGACGAACCTCTGGGAAGACCTCGAAACCGGCCCCGACGCGCCCGACGTCATCTACGCCGTCGTGGAGTGCCTGAAGGGCGAGCGGAACAAGTACGAGTACGACAAGGACATCCCCGGCGTGATGCTGGACCGCGTCCTCCACTCGAACGTCCACTACCCCTCCGACTACGGCTTCATCCCGCAGTCGTACTACGACGACGAGGACCCCTTCGACGTGCTCGTGCTCGTGAAGGACCAGACGTTCCCCGGGTGCGTCATTGAGGCGCGCCCCGTCGGCCTGATGGAGATGGACGACGACGGCGAGAAGGACGACAAGGTCATCGCGGTGCCCGTCGAGGACCCCCGATACGACCACATCGACGACATCGAGGACGTGACCGACCAGAAGAAGGAGGAGATTGAGGAGTTCTTCGAGACGTACAAGAACCTCGAAGAAGGCAAGGAAGTCGAAGTGCTCGGCTGGCAGGACAAGCAGGCCGCGAAGGACGCCATCGAGCACTCCCAGGACCTCTACGAGGAGAACTTCGCCTAACGCGCGTTCCGCTTTCTTCTCCGTCGCTATTCTTCTCGCGCATCCACCCACCGACACCTGATGCGTTATGCCTATGGGTAATTTTAGGTGTGTTTGGTCCCACCCATCGAATATGGCAGCGAAACAGTCCGTGGGAATCCAGCACGTCACGGTCGTTCCGACGAACTACGAGGACGAGACGGACGACGCGGACCGCGCTGACGGCGCTGACGACGCGGACGAGTAGGGCGGCGCCGACGCCGTCGAGCGAGTCGGGTCCGAGAAGTTTCTTGACGGTGCCGCGCAAAGGTCGGGTATGGGATTGCTCGACCGCCTCGGTGGCGGCGCGCCACGGGTCGCGTTCTTGGGTCTCGACGGAGTGCCGGCGAGCCTCGTCGCCCAGCACCCGGACGTCTTCTCGAACCTCACCGCCATCGCGGACGCCGGCAGCACCGGCATCATCGACTCCGTCACGCCGCCGGACGAACTCGCGTGCTGGCCCGCGCTCACCACCGGACGAAACCCGGGACGGACGGGCGTGTACGGGCTTCAGGACCGAGAGACCGGGACGTACGAGACGTACGTACCGATGGGTGGCGACGTGCAGACCGACCGGGTCTGGGATTACGTCGCCGCCGCCGACCGGAACGCAACCGTCCTGAACGTCCCGGTCACGGCGCCGCCCCAGCAGGACGTCCAGCGGATGGTGTCGGGGTTCCTCTCGCCGAGCGTCGACCAGGCCGCACATCCACCCGCGGTCGCCGAATACCTCGACGGCATCGGCTATCGATTGCAGACGAACGCGAAGCTCGGCCACCGCGACGACAAGTCGGACTTCCTCGCGAACGCGCACGAGACGCTGGACGCGCGCTACGAGGCGTTCGACCACTTCGTCGACGCGAACGACTGGGCGCTCTTCTGCGGCGTGTTCACCGCGACCGACCACGTGAACCACTTCCTCTACCGCGACTACCTCACCGACGGCGAGTACAAGGAGGAGTTCCTCGAGTTCTACGAGAAACTCGACCGGTACGTCGGCGCGCTCCACGACAGTCTCCCCGACGACGTGGCGCTCGTCGTCGCGTCCGACCACGGATTCACGGGACTCGACTACGAGGTGTCCGTGAACGCGTGGCTCCAGCGCGAGGGTTGGCTCGACTACGAGAGCGACGACCCGGAGACGCTCGCGGACATCAGCGACGACACTCGCGCGTACTCGTTCAGCCCGGGTCGGTTCTACCTGAACCTCGACGGCCGCGAACCGCGCGGGAACGTCCCCGAATCGGAGTACCACACGGTCCGAGACGAACTCGCGACCGCCATCCGCGAGTTCACCGGACCGGACGGCACGCCCGTCGTCGACCGCGTCGTCGAGAAAGAAGCGGCGTTCGACGGCGCACACGACGACATGGCGCCCGACCTCGTCGCCATCCCGAACGACGGCTTCGACCTCAAAGCGGGCTTCAGGAACGGCCGCGACGTGTTCGAGACCGGTCACCGAACGGGCATGCACACCTTCGACGACGCCCTCCTCGTCACGGATGAACCCGGCCTCCGAACTGACGCCGCCAGCCTCTACGACCTCACGCCCACGATGCTCGACCTCCTCGACATCGACTACGACACGAGCGGCTTCGACGGTAAAACACTCTTATAACGGCGCGACGCGGTACGGGGCGGTGTTGTGCGGCACGGCGCGGTGGTCGTTGCGGGGGCGGTGCTGTGCGGAAGTCATTCCGATACTGTGCCGAGCGCGCCGGTGGCGCGCTCGGGAGTTTTTAGTGGAGGTTTTTGCAAGCGGGGGTTCGCGGAGCGAACCCCCCGCAGTAAAAAAGTCCCTTAGAAGAGTCCGTCGAGGTCGTCGTTTTGGAAGGCTTCTGCAGGGTCGGGTTCGGGGTCGGGGTCGGTGTTGGCGGCTTCGCGGGCGCGGTCGAGGAAGGATTCGATGCGGGGGGAGCGGGTGATGCCGGAGAGGAGGACGAGGACGGCGATTTGGTCGCTTTCGAGGGGGTAGTCGCCGCCGCGGACTTGGGTGCTGCCGGTTTCGTCTTCGATCCAGCGACGGGCGCGTTCGACGCCTTTGCGGGGGATGCGGTCGGGATGGCCGGCGACGATGACGAGGGCGGCGTCGGCGTCGGTGGTTTCGGGGACGCTCATGCCGGTGAGGAGGGATTTTCGGGCGGTGCTGGTGACGACGTTGATGTTTTCTTCGGGGTCGGGGCTGGCGTCGGCGTTGGCGTAGCCGATAGCGGCCATGCTGCCGTTGCGGAGGGTGTTGATGATTTCGGAGGAGTCGACGACGGATTCAGCGACGCCGTCGGTGACTTCGCCGGCGGCGAGCAGGAGGCCGATGCGGTGGGCGACGGTGTCGTTGATGGCGGCGTAGGCGTCGGTGACGGATTCGCCGCTGGCGTGCCAGGCGTCGTTGTCGACGAGGAGGGTGTTGTCGGCTTCGCGGACGACGGTTTTGAGGCTGCGGCCGGCGTTCGCCTGGTAGAGCGCGCCTTCGTTGCGGCCGGGGAGGACGCCGAGGCAGTAGACGGGGATGTCGTAGACGCGCTTGAGTTCGCGGACGAGGACGGGTGCGCCGCCGCTTCCGGTGCCGCCGCCGAGGCCGGCGACGACGAACACGGCTTCGGTGCGGCTCGTGATGGTGCCGTCGAGGGCGTTCACGACTTCGCGCGTGTCCTCCTCCATGAGTTCCGCGCCGAGTTCGTTCTCGCCGCCGACGCCGTCACCGCTGACGACGCTCTGGCCGATAAGGAGGGTCGGGATGTCGAGCGGGGTGAGGTCCTGGCGCGCGGTGTTGACGGCCAACGCGCCCTGAACGGCTCCGTAGCCGTTCTCACGGTCGTTTCGGACGAGGGCTTCGGTGAGTTTACCGCCGGCTTGGCCGACGCCGACGAGGGCGGCCTTCATGAACGGATGCTCTCCGTCTGACGCCTTCAAGGTTGCGCCGAGGGTTGAAACCGGAAGCCGCGGCCACCTCACCGTATGCCGGACACGACCTCGCTCGCCGACCGCGTCCGAGCGGTCGAACGCGCGCTGACGGACGCCGACGAACTCCCCGACCTCGACACCGCGACAGCCGAGCGCATCGACGCAATCGAGACGCGACTCGACCGCGTGGAGCGCGCGCTCGCCGACCTCGACGCGGACCTCCAGGCCGTCCGCGGACACGTCGGTGAACTCGACCGAACGCCGCCGCGAGATACCGCACGCGATGCTACCGACGCGTCAGTACGAGACGACCCCCGACCGACGCGAGACGACCCACGGTCGGTGCAGGACGCCCCACGGCCGGCGCGAGCGGCTGACTTCCCGCATCCCGTTCCCGACATCGAACCTCCGGAAGACAAGTCGTCGGAGACGCAGTCGCTCCGCGAGCGTGTCCGAGCGTTCCTGTGAACGCCGTTCGTGCGCTCGTCACGATTGTCGTCGCGGCCGCGCTGGTCGCGGCCGCACTCCCCGCCATCGAAGACGCCCGCGCCGACCGCGCACTCGCGGCCGCGAGTGCCGCTGCGGACCGCGTCTGCGACGCCGCACGTGACCTGACCGAAACCTCGAACCCCGCACCACCCAGAGCGGCCGCGACGCGAACACTCACGCTCGTGCTCCCCGCCGACACCCGCCTCTCGCTCGGCCGAACAGTCCGTGTTCGTACCGGCCACGGCATCGACCGACGAGTCTGTCGGCTTCCGTCTTCAGTGGCTGTCTCCGACCGCGTGACGCTGCGCGGGCGGACGACACTCGCGTTGGCACTCGTCGCGTGCCCGTCCGGCCCGCGGCTCCGCGCGACGAACCTTCAAGTAGGGAAACGGCACGACTCGGGGCCATGCGACGACTCCGCGCGCTCCTCGGCGGCGACACCGACACCGGGTGTCGCTGCCGACCCGCTTTCGAACGCGACACGCTCGTCCTCGACGCGGCCGACTGCGACGGCGACCTCGCGGCCGCGTCCGCCTGCCGCGAGACCGCCGTCGCCGCGCTCAGTGACCGTGACGCCGACGCCGTCGTCGTCCGCGGGGTCGGACGCGACCGACGATACGACGACGCCACCACCGCGCTCCTCGTCGCCGCCGGCCGGTTCGCTCCCCGCGTCCGCGACCGCGACGCCCGCCTCGCCGCGCTCGCCGCCACCGATCCGCTCGCCGCCGCCCGCGAAGCCACCGGTCGCGCCGGTCCCATCGCCGACATCGCCGCCGAAACCGGTTTCGCCGTAGCCGCTGAGGGCGTCGCAGGATACGACGCAGTTCGCGCGTTCGTCGGTCCCCGAATCGCTCACGCCCGCGTCGACCCCGACCCGCCCGCCGACGCCGCCCTCGTCGACGCCGTCGACCTTCCAGGTGGGGCGACCGCCCGCCGATACGACGGTCCGAACGGTCGAACGTACTGCCTCGAACCGCCCGAAGCCGCGTTCGGCGACGACGCCTACCGAGCGCTTGACCGAGCGCACGAACTCCTCGCTGACGGCGTCGTGACGGGCGACCGCGCCGCCACCCGGGCCGCCGACCGCACCACCGCGTCCTCGGGAGCGATTGCCAGCGTCCTGGAGAAGCACACACGGGGGTACGGCGTACTCGACGACCTGTTCGCGGACGACCGCGTCACCGACGTGTACGCGTCCGCACCCGCCGCCGACACCCGCCTGCGGGTCGTCCTCGACGGCCGCTTGCTCCCGACGAACGTCCGCCTCACGTCCCGCGGCGTCGACGCGCTCGCGTCCCGCGTCCGCGCCGCCAGCGGCCGGCCGTTCTCGCCCGCGAACCCCACGCTCGACGCCGTGCTCACCGACGTGGGCGCGGCCGAGCGCGTGCGGGTCGCCGCGGTCTCCGAACCGGTCGCTGACGGCGTCGGATTCGCGTTCCGCGCGCACGGCGACCGGCGCTTCACGCTCCCGCGACTGGTCGAGACGGGCACGCTCACGCCGGACGCCGCGGCGGTGCTCTCCGTCGCGGTGGCGCGCGGCGCAGCCGTGCTCGTCGCTGGCGCTCGCGCCGCCGGGAAGACGACCTTCCTCGGCGCGCTCCTCTGGGAACTCCCCGCGGACATTCGAACCGTCGTCATCGAGGACGCGCCCGAACTCCCCGTTCCCGGCCTTCAAGCGGCCGGCCGGGACGTGCAGGCGCTCCGCGCGACCGAGGACGGCGACGGCGCGGAGGTGTCGACGACGGACGCGCTCCGAACCGCGCTCCGCCTCGGCGAGAGTGCGCTCGCGGTCGGCGAGGTTCGCGGCGCGGAGGCCGGCGTGCTGTACGAGGCGATGCGGACCGGCGCGGGCGCGAGCGCCGTACTCGGAACCATTCACGGTGACGGCGGTGACGACGTGCGTGAGCGTGTCGTTTCCGACCTCGGCGTTCCTGCGAACTCGTTCGCCGCGACCGACCTCGTCGTCACGCTCGCGGACACCGCCGAGGGGAAGCAGGTGGTCGCTGTCGAGGAGTTCGACGGCGAGTTCCACGCGCTCTTCGAGCGCACGCCCGACGGTCTCGCGTCGTCCGGCCTGGTTGACCGCGGCGAGTCGACGCTCGTCGCGTCGCTCGCCGACCACGCGGAGACGTACGCGGACGTTCGCGCAGCCATCGCCGACCGCACGGAGCGGTTCGCGTGACAGTCGTCGCCCGCCTCGCCCGATTCGCACCCGTTTCGCCGGGCGGCGACTCCGAATTGGACCGCGCGCTCGCGCTCCTCGACCGCCCGGAGGACGCTGAGACCGTTCGGTCCGCCGCCCTCGCGGTCGTCTCCCTCACTGTCCCTCTCTCGCTCGCCACGTTCGTCCTCATCTCGCCCGCGCTCGGCCTCGCCGTGCTCGCGCTCGGGTCGCTCGCCGCCGCTGCCCTCCTCGCTGTTCCGACCCTCGCCGCGGACGCGGCCCGGTCACGCGCGCTCGGCGACGGCTCTGACCTCGTCTGCCGCGCCGTTCTGGCTGGCGCGCTCGAACCGACGCCCGAACACACCGCCGCGTTCGCCGCGGACGCCCCCGGACCGCTCGCCGACCGCCTCGCCGGCCACGTTCGGTACGCGCTCGGCGCACCAACCACCGCCTGGACGCGCTTCCGGCGCGCGTGGCGCGACCACGACCCTGCGCTCGCGCGGTCCGTCGCGCTCGTCGAAGCCGCCACCAACGCCCCCGACGTGGAACGCGACCGCCTCCTCGGCCGCGCGCTCGCCGTCTCGCTCGACGCCGTCGTCGACCGCGTCACCGACTACGCGAGCACGCTCTCGACGCTCGTCACGGCCGTCTACGCTGTGGGCGTCGTCCTCCCGCTCGCCCTCGTCGGCCTGCTCCCCGTCGCACCGGTCTCCGGTATCTCCGTTCCGCTCATCGGCCTCGCCGTCGTCTACGACGTACTCCTTCCGCTCGCGCTCGCCGGCGGTATCACCGTCGTCCTCGCGCGCCGCCCCGCGGCCTTTCCGGCCGCCCCGATACCCGCTGACCACCCCGCGCTCGTCGGCCGCGCCCGCCCCGCTCTCGCGTACGCCGTCGCCACCGCCACCGTCGCGCTCACCGTCTTCCACGTTCTCGCGCCGTGGGCGCTCCCGCTCGCGCCCGTCGTCGGACTCGGCGCGGGTCTGGTTCGGTGGACGCAGCCGGTCCTCGCCGTGCGCGAGGAAGTGGCCGCGCTCGAACGCGGGCTGCCCGACGCGCTCGTCGTCGTCGGTCAGCACGTCCGCCGCGGCCGTCCGCCAGAGAGAGCGCTCGCCGCCGCAGCCGACGAACTCGACGGCACCGTCGCCGCCGTATTCGCGGACGCGAGCCGCCTCCAGCGAACGCTTACCGTCGACACCCACACGGCCTTCCTCGGCCCGCACGGCGCGCTGACCGACCTCCCGAGCGTTCGTGCACGGTCAACGGTCGCCGTGCTCGCGGATGCGGTCGCCGCCGGCCCGCCCGGCGGTCGCGTGCTCGTCTCGCTCGCGGACCACCTCGACCGCCTTGTCCGCGTCGAGCGCGACACCACAGCCGACCTCGCGTCCGTCACGAACGCGCTCGACACGACCGGTCGCTGGGTCGCACCCTGCGTTGCCGGCGTCACCGTCGCGCTCGCCCGCACCCTCCGCCCGCTCGGGGACGGCGCGCTTCCGTACTCGCCGGACGCGCTCGCGCTCGTCGTCGCCGGATACGTCGCCGCGCTCGCGGTGCTCCTCCCGGTCTTCGCGTCGGTCGTCCAGCACGGCGCGGACCGCGCCCGCGCCGCCCACGCCGCCGGACGCGCGCTCGCCACCGCCTGTCTCGCGTATCCGGTCGTCGCCACAGCCGCCGCGGTCGTCACGAGCGTTTAAATCAGATACCGGCACAGCCAGGGGCGTGTTCGACGCCGCAGACGCGCTCGCGACCTGGCTCGGCCTCACGCTCGTGGGAGCCACGTTGGTCGCGGCCGCGCTCGCCATCCCCGCCGCGCCGCCGCCCGACGCGACCGCGGTCGCCGCCACGGTCGACCGGGTCGCCGCGAGCGACTACGACACGGATGCGGCGGTCCCCCTCAACGCCGATAGCGTCCGCGTCACCACCCGAAGCATCGGCCTGCGCGGCGCCGGCGGAACGGCGTCCGCCGCGCTCGTCGCGCGCGTGGTTCCGGTGCCACCTGGTGGGCCGCTCGCCGCCGTGCTCGCCGGCCGCGACCCCGCGCTCGTCTTCGACACGGAACTCGAACTCGTTCGCGCCGCTGTCGACGCCCGCGCCCGCAGCCCGGACTGGCGGACCGCCGAAACGCTCCGCGTTCGCCACCTCGCGTGGCGGGGGGTCGATGTCGTTCTCGTCGGATAGGGCGCAGGCGGAACCGGTCGTCGCGCTCGTCTGCGTCGCCGTTCTCTGCACCGCGCTCGCCGGCTACGCGACGGCGTACGACCACAGCCTCCCGACCGCCGACCGCGACCGCGGCCCACCAGTCCTCGACGCCGCGACCGACGCCGTCCTCGTCGACGCTGTCGCCCGCCCTGACCACATCCGCGACGCGCTCGACGCGACTTCGAGCGCCGTGAACGTCACCCTCATTGCGGGCGACCGAACGTGGACCGCGGGGCCAGTTCCGCCAGCGGGCGCGGACGCCGCGAGCCGCCCCGTCCCGGTTCGGGTCGCGCCCGGCGACGTTCGGTTCGGTCGCCTCCGGGTGATCGTGTGGTGAGCGCTCGCGGCGTCAGCACCGCTATCGACACCGTTCTCGCCGTCTCCCTCGTCGCCGCGGCCGTCACCGCCCTGTTCGTCCTGACGCCCGCGCCGCAACCGTCGCCGCCCGACGCCGGTCCCGCACTGGACGCGCTCGCGGTCACCACCGCGACCCTGAACACCACGACCGGACCGGTTCGAGCCACCGTCGCCACCCACCTCGCCGCGGCCGCACCCCGCCCGCAATCCGCGTACGCTCGCGACGTGACCGCCCTCGTTCGGAAGCATCTCGTGGCGCTTCCCGGACGGTCGAACGTCGTCGTCCACCGCGAGGAGAACGCGCTTCGAATCGGTCCGTCGCCGCCCCGAACCGCGGACACGACCGCCGCGGTTCTCCGAGTCGGGAACGCGACGGTCGTGTTCCGCCGGTGGTGGGCGTGATGGACGACCGCGGCCGCGTACCGTTTGCGCTCGTCGGCGTCGTCCTCCTCGTCACCGCAACCGCCGTCGGCGCGACGCTCGCCACCCGCGACACGCCCACGGGAACGAACGCTGCGGACCGCGCGGCCGACCGCGCGCTCGCCGGCGCACGCGTCGCCCTCGAACGCGCGACCATCGACGCCAGCGCCGCGGCGGCTGCCAATCCCGTCGTCACCCCTGCGGACACCGCGTATGGACGCGTTCTCCGCGACGACTTCGCGTTCCGAGACGCGCTCGAACTCCGCGTTTACGCCGCCACACGCGCGGCGTTCGCCGACCTCAACGCCCGCCACGGCGACGCGACCGCTCGGGTATCCCTCGACGGAATAGACAGTCCAAGCGACGCCCGCCGCGCGATTCGCGCGGTCGAAATCGGGGAGATCCGGCCGGGTCGGGTCTGCGTTACCGTCCGGAACGCGACGCTCACTGTCACCGAGAACGGCGAGACCGTCGGCGTCCGCGAGCGCGCCGTCTCGGTCGTTGTGGACACGCCCGTGCTCGCGCTCCACGACCGGACGGAGTCGTTCGCCGCTCGCGTGGATCGCGGTGTCATCGATGGCTACGGTCTCGCACGGGAAACGACGCTCCGACTCGCACCCTACACGGCCGCCCGCGGCCTCGCGCAGTACGCCGGCGCACCCATCGCGAACGTCCTCGCGAACCGCCACGTCGAAGTCGCGGCGAACGACGGCCTGCTCGCCGTGCAGCGCGCGACGTTCGGCCGCGCGTCGAATCCATCCGAGGCGGCGGTCGGCCGCGCGTACGCGCTCACCGGCGTCACCGACGCGCTCGCGGTCACCCGGTCGAGCGCCCGAGCGCGTGCGACCCGTATTCTCGACTCGATGAACGCCACGCCCGCGCAGCCACCGGCGGACCCGACCGCGAAATCGTCGCTCACGCCCGCCGGAGCCGCCGACAGCGCGCTTCTCGACGTACTCGATGGCGGTCTCGAATCGGCGCTCGCGGACGCCTATCGGGTCGACGCCCGACGACTCGTCCGCGTGACGCGAACCGCCCATCGGGCCGACGCCGCCACACCGCCGGCGAACTGGACGCGGCGCGCGACCGACACCGCGAGCGAGACCGCCGTCACGGCGGCTCCCGCCCGGCCGGTCGACGCTCCCCGTGATTTCACCGTTCTCGAGACTATCGACCGCCGTGTGACGGTGACGCGAACGACCCGAACCTCGTGGACGAACGGGTCGGCGGTCCGTACGCTCTCCAGCGTCGAACGCTCGACGTACCATGTCTCCGTCGCGCTCGCCGCGCGCCCCGCGTTGCTCGATGGCGTTCCCGCGCGGCCCGTGGACGCGCTCGACGAACGGGTGACGGCCGCGGTTCGGCGCGCGCTCCTCCCCGACGGCGCGGACGCGCTGGCCGCGAACGCCGTCACAAGTGATGTGGGGACTCTCGCTGAGACCGTCGCGGTCGCGCCGCCGTCGGCGCTCCGGGAGCCGACCCAGGCGATCGGCCGCGGGACGACCGCGCCCGAGAGGAGCCGGTAGGCGCTCCCGAAGGCCGTCGGTTCGCCCTCCATCAGGCCGATCCCTCCTCGACTGCTGCCATCAGGCCTGTCCCTCCTCGAACGGGTCGATCTCGCGCTCGCCGGGGTCGTCCTCGTCGACGCCGAACCCCGGGCCGGTCGTCGCGAGTTCGAACGTCAGCCCGTCGGGGTCCTCGAAGTAGATGCTCTTGAAGTAGGTGCGGTCACGCACGTCCGTGACCTCGACGTCGTGCTCGCGGAGGTG
>Ga0207813_100434_pt1 | contig 23734 bp, 22 predicted proteins | sample A23E3SouthBayCA_2_FD_187730 | JGI IMG/M metagenome (GOLD analysis project Ga0207813, IMG submission 187730) | Aerobic enrichment media microbial communities from Eden Landing Ponds, California, USA - A23 E3 (4) (SPAdes) | ecosystem: Environmental > Aquatic > Marine > Unclassified | place... | reverse complement strand
AAGAACCCCGTTCCGGAGGCGACGCCGAGCGCGAGCGCGGTGCGGCGGTCGCTGGGGAACCGCGAGCGCAGGAGGCCCGCCCGGACGTGCAGGCTCTTCGCGGCCTCCTCCACGACCGCGATGGCGGCGAAGAGGACGGGGAGCGCGAGGGACGCCGGGAGGACGAACAGGCTCGCGACCGCGAACAGTTCCGCGATGAACGCGAACGGGATGAACAGCGCCGTCCACACGCCCACGCGCCAGATTGAATAGAGGGGCGCGGCGAGCGCGTCCATCGCCTTCGCGGGCACCGGCCGCTGGGTGAACATGTCTTCCTCGCGGTAGACGCCGGTGCCGAGCGCGAAGCAGACGACTGCGGCGAGCGAGACGGGGAGCGTGCCGAACAGGAACTCGCCGAGGCCGACGGGCGCGCCCTGTAAGTCCTGCACGACGAGCGAGAGCGGGCTGATGGCGGCGATGGGGTGGACTTCGGTGAAGACGGCGGGGACGAACGCGTACGCCATCAGGGGGACGCTGACGAACACGGTGACGAACGTGAGTTCCTTGTAGGAGCGCGCGAGCATCGCGCCGACGAACGTCGCCGCGAGGAACAGGCCGGCGAGCGGGAGGACGGCGAGCACGCTCACGAGACCGCCGCCGACGGCGAACGCGATGACGGCCGTGATTGCGGCCGCGACGCCGAGGTAGGGCAGGGTCTTCCCGAGCACGATGTCGCCCCTGCTCGCGGGCGACACCAGCAGCGGTTCGCCGCGGCGGTTGATGCGCTCGTTGATGACGCTCGACCCGTACGCCTGGATGAGGACGTTCAGCGGCAGGAGGAACGCGAACGCGAGCACGAGCGACCGCAGCGGGAACGGCGGACTGAGCGAACTCGGCGTCCCGGTCTGCGTCCCGCCGAACGCGCCGCCCGGCACCGCGGGCACGCCACCGCCGTCGCTTCCGGACCCGCCGCCGCTGGGTGCGGTCGTCGTTCCGCCGTCGGGCGCGGTCGTCGTCCCGCCGCCGTCACCGCCGGCACCGGTGCCGCCGCCCCCGCTTCCAGTCCCACCGCCGGGTGCGCCAGCGCCGTCAGTGGGCGCGCCGGTCGCGTCCTGTTCGAGGTACTGGAGGGTGACCGAGACGGGGAACGCGGCGACCCGGTCGGATTCGAGGCTCATCAGGTAGTCGTTGTAGGCGACGACGGCCGCTCGGAGTTCGGAGAGCGCGGCTTGCGCCTTCGCGGAGTCACCGACGTAGAACTGGCTGCCGCGGATGCTGAGTTCGGCGTCGCCCGCGGCCACGTCACCGGGGTCGGCGTCGACGGCGCGGAGCTGGTCGTTCCGCTCGACGACGGCGTGATAGCGGCTGTCCTCGTCCACGCCGACGCGGTAGATGCCCTCGCCGGGACTCGGCTGGACGGCGACGAGGACGGGCGCGAGCACCGCGAGCGCGAGCACGACGCCGACGAGGAGGAGGGCCGTTCGGCGGTCGACGTTCCCGGTGCTCCGCGTCGCCTCCCAGCGCGCGATGCGGAGGACGCGGCGCGGATTCACGCCCGGCCCTCGTGGGTCACGTCGAGGAACACGTCCTCCAGGGTCGACTCGCGGGTGCGGATGTCGAGCACCTCGCCGCCCGCGGATTCGGCCTCGCTGCGCACGCGCTCCACGCCGTCCATCCCGTCCACCGTGACCTCGTATCGCTCGCCCGATTGGGTGGCGTCCGGGACGGGGACGGACGTGTAGACGTGGTACTCGATACGGCCGTACTCGTCGCGAATCTCCGCGAGCGTCCCCTCCGCGGCGATGCGGCCGTCGTTCATGATTGCGACGCGGTCGCAGACGGACTCGACGTGGTAGAGGTCGTGCGCGCTGAACAGCACGGTCTTCCCGCGGTCGGCGAGTTCGCGCGTGAACTCGACGACTTCGTTCGTCGTCAGCGGGTCGAGGCCGGACGCGGGTTCGTCGTAGATGAGCACGTCCGGGTCGTTCACGAGCGAGCGCGCGATGGCGACCTTTCGCTTCATTCCCTTCGAGAAGTCGCCGACGGGGCGGTCGCGGGCGTCGAGGTCGAGTCGGTCGAGCGCGCGCTCGATGCGGTCGTTCGCGGTATCGCGGTCCACGTCGTAGAGGTCGGCGAAGAAGCGGAGGTAGCCCCGCGGCGTCATGTCCTCGTAGAGCGGGGATTCCTCGGGGAGGAAGCCGAGCGAGCGGCGCATCTCGGGGTCCTGGGCGTCGTAGCCGTTCACGGTCGCGGACCCCGCGGTCGGGTCGACGAGGCCGGCGAGCATCTTCAGCGTCGACGTCTTCCCCGCGCCGTTCGGGCCAACCAGGCCGAACACCTCGCCCTCGCGGATGTCGAGGTCGACGCCGCGGACGGCGCTCACGTCACCGTACTGTTTCGCCAGGCCGTCCACGGATATCATATCTGAACACGAGCGCGTCGGGTATATCGTAGTTACGGCAGTCGCGAAAACCGCTACGGTGCGGTTAGAAGAGGGAGGCGCCGACGGCGTACGTCCAGTCCTGGCCGCCGATAGCGAGGAACGCGAGCGCGCCGCCCGTGATGACCATGTTCTTGAGGAACTGCGTCATCTCGTCCTGCTGCTGGTCGTCGGGGACGCTCCAGAACGCGTGCATCGTGAACGCGGAGACGAAGTTGAACACGGCGAGCGTGCCCGCGCTGAGCACGGGGTACGCGCCGGCCGCGATGCCGAGGCCGCCGAGGAGGAGCATCGCGCCCGACGCGACGGTCATGAAGCCGGGCGCGGGCAGGCCCTTGAACTCCGCGTAGCCCGTCATCTGTTCGAGGTTGAGGAAGTGGTTCAGGCCCATGAACGCGAGCGTCAGGCCGAACAGCAGGCGGCCGAGCAGGAGGAAGATTCCGGCGTCGCCGTCTACTGCCATGCGGTACGCACCTCTGTCGTGTCGAGTGACATACTCCACGGTACTCGCCTCACGGACTTATGCGTAAGCGAACCCTCGGGTAACGGGGTGACACGCGTGTTAGTTGGTCAGGCGAGGCGGGTCGCGTCCGCGCGGACCGCGTCGAACCGTTCGACCGCCCAGTCGATAGCGTCGGGGTCGTCGTTCCGGAGGACGCCGGCGATGGGGCCGGTGCCGAACACGACGAGCACCACGTCCCGGTCGTTGAGCGACGCGAGGACGAGGCCGTAGGGGAGGTCGGTCTCGGTGAGCGAGAGCGCGGCGTCGTCGGCCCGGGCGAACGTCTCCACGGTGTCCTGGTAGTTCGCGACGAGTTCGTCGAGGACGGCTTGGGTGACGACCACGTCCGCGCGGAGCGAGCCGTCGGCGACGCGGTCCCGGTAGAGTTCGACTTGGTTCGAGATGACGAGCGGCGCGAACACCCGCACCTCGCTCGCCTCCCGGAGCACGTCCGCGACCGCCTCCATCGGCTTCTGCGGGGTGTGTTCGGCTTCCACGACGGTCGCGTTCTCGAACAGCCGAACGTCGAGCGCGCCGCCGTCGTCCACCGCGGCCAGCACGTCGTTCGCGTCGCCGACGGCGGCGACGCGGTCACGGAACGTCGTGTATGCGTCGAGCGCGAGGCGACCCGTCGTGGTGAGCTCGACTTCGCCGTGCGTCCGTTCGACGAGGTCGGCGTCGGCGAGCTGGCGGACCGCGCGGTCGACGGTCGAGCGGGAGGCGTCGTGGGCGTCGACCAGCGCGCGCTTCTCGGTCACGCCGTCCGCGATGCTCTCGAGGTATCCGCCACGCTGCGCGAGTAGGCCCACCAGCTCCGACGAGTCCTCTGTCATCCTCGACACCACGTATGTGTCAAGGTCAACACTCTTTTAATATAAAGGTGGTGCGTAGGGCCGGGAAATGTGCACCTCGTGAGTGAACGCGCAACGCATGGCTTAATGCCGCACGCCGTCCCTCGTACTGGTGCTGGTGTGTATACACCGGCTGTGCCTCTGAGAGCGCCCCGGCCGCCCGAGCAGCGGCCGGCCGGCGTTCACGCGACCCGTCGCGGTTATGTTGTCACGCGCGCTCCCTCTTCGTATGAGCGACACGTTCGAGTACGGTGGCGGCACGGTCGCCCCCGGCGAAACACTCCACACTCGATACGCCATCAGCGAGACGTTCCTCGGTGAATCCATCCGCGTCCCGCTCACCGTCATCAACGGCGAGCGCGACGGCCCCACGGTGTTCCTCTCCGCGGCGGTGCACGGCGACGAACTGAACGGCGTGAAGGTCGTTCACGACGTCGTCCAGCGATACGACCCGACCGACATCGCCGGCACGCTCGTCTGCGCGCACGTCGTGAACGTCCCCGGGTACCTCGCCCAGCAGCGCTACCTTCCGCTCTACGACCAAGACCTCAACCGCGCGTTCCCGGGGAAGGAACGCAGCACGCCCGCCCAGCGCATCGCGAACGAACTCTTCACTGGCCTGTTCTCCCGCTGCGACTACGGCATCGACTTCCACACCTCGACGCGCGGCCGGACGACGATGTTCCACACGCGCGCCCAGCTCGCGGACGACGGGGCCGCGCGGCTCGCGGACGCGTTCGGCGCGAACGTCGTCATGGCCGGTATCGGCGAGGAGGACAACTCCATCCGCACCGCCTGCACGGCGCGCGGCGTCCCGACCATCACGGTCGAGATGGGGGAAGCCCACCGCTTCCAGCAGTCGTACGTGGAGCGCGCGTTCGCCGGGACGGAGAGCGTGCTCACCGAACTCGGGATGGTCGCGGGCGAGCGCGTCACGCCCGACTGGCGGCGGGTCGTGGACACGAAGGCGGAGAAGACGTGGCTGCGCGCGGACCAGGGCGGCCTCGTCGAGATGCACGCGACCCGCCGCAGCGTCCTCGACGCCGGCGACGCGGTCTGCACCGTCCACAACCACTTCGGCACGGAGTCCTCGGACGTGGTCGCGCCCTACCGCGGGCTGGTGGTCGGCCTGCTCCGAAATCCGGTCGCGCAGCCCGGACATCCGGTCTGTCACTTCGTGAGTCTGGACGAGGAGACGGCGGACGCGGTTCGCGCCACCAGCCCCCCGGTCACACCGGACGCGTGAGTTCGGGCGCGTCGTTCCCCGGGTCGTTCACCGCGGTCGACACTCGGTGCGCGCGGAAGGACGCGGAGTCCGCGAGCACGTCGTCCAACGGGTCGTCGCCGGCCAGCCACGTGTCGTAGTCGTCTGGCGCGACCACCACGGACTCGCGGTGGTGGTACTCGGCGACCGTTCCCGTCGCCTCCCGGGTCAGCACGGCGAACGTCTCCACCGGCTCGGGGTCGCTCGGGCCGCCCGCACCGAACGCGTCGAGGCCGGGCTGTGTCGTCTCCGGCACGCGCTCGGTCCAGATGCCCGCCATCGCGAACGGCTCGCCGCTCTCGCACTCGAAGTAGTACGGTCGGTTCTCGCCGCCTTCTTCGCGCCACTCGTAGAACCCGCTCGCGGGCACGAGACACCGTCGTTCGCGGTAGGCGTCGTCGAAACTCGCCGTGTCCCGCACGGTCTCCGCGCGGGCATTGATGTTCGGCGTGTAGTCGTCGTCCGCCCACGACGGCACGAACCCCCAGTCGGGCGTCGCCGCCTCACGCGCGCCCCCGCTATCTGCGGTTCGAACCACCGGGAGGGACTGGCTCGGCGCGGCGTTGTACGTCTCGTAGCCGTCCGGCGGCTCGACGCCGAACTCGCGCTCGAACTGCTCGGGGTCGAAGAAGACCGCGTACCGCCCACACATCAGACCATGCCCTGCATCTCCGTCGCCGCCCGGACCGCCGGCGGAATCGCGTCCTCTTCCGGTCCGAGGCCGACGAACACGCCGTAGTCGTCGGTCCACGCCAGGACGTTGATACCGCCCTCGAACACCCGCACCGTCGCCTCCAGTCCGCCCAGCGGCTCGAATAAGTCTTCCTTGTGGTCCATTCCCATCGCCTCGAACACCGCGTCCTCGAAGATCTCCTGCTGGGTTTCGTCCGAATAGAGCTCCCAGATGTCCTCCCGCATGTAGATCACGTCGAAGTCTCGCTCCCGAAGGTCGGCGATGACGACTCCGCGAAGCGTCTCTCCCACCTGCTCTCGTAACTCCCCGGCGCGCGCCTCCAACTCCGTCATAGCCCCTTGTAGGACGACATACCACTTAGGCGTCCTGTTCGTTCGCACGAACCTACTTGTGTCTCGCCGACACCACTCCGGTATGGGTGACGATGCCATGCGTCGGTTCCCGGTGCCCGACCGGGCCGACCTCCCCGACGACGTTCGCGAGCGAATCGACGCCGAAACCGAGGAAGCCGGGTTCACGCCGAACGTCTTCTCCGCGTTCGCGTACAAGCCCGCGCACTTCCGGCCGTTCTTCGACTACCACGACGCGCTCGTCGAGGAATCCACGCTCGAACGCGGCGAAATAGAGATGCTCGTCGTCACGGTGAGCGGCGTGAACGACTGCCTCTACTGCGTCGTCGCGCACGGCGCGCTCTGCCGCATCTACAACAAAGCCCCGAAACTCGCGGACCAACTCGCCACCAACCACCGCCTCGCCGACCTCGGGGACGCCCACCGCGAGATGCTCGACTTCGCCGTGAAACTCACCGAATCCCCGGGCGAAATCACGGACGAGGACGTGCAGGCGCTCCGCGACGCCGGGTTCAGTCAGGAGGAAGTCTGGGACATCACGAGCGTCGTCTCCGTCTTCAACCTCAGCAACCGAATGGCCACCGTCGCCGACATGCGGCCGAACGACGAGTTCTACGACCTCGGGCGATAGCAGACGCTTTACTCCTCGCGTCCCTCTCCCTACGCGTGCAAGTCGTGGGGTATCGGACGGCCGTTCGGGAGGACGGGCCGGCGTTGGTGGTCGCGGAGGACGGCGTGGTGTCGCGGGTGTCGCTCGCGCCCGGGGAGCGACTGGACTACGGACTCGGGGAGCGGCACTGCGCGGGCGCGGTGGCCGGCGACACTCATCACGCCTGCAGCGACGGGAGCGCGCCGTACTGTCCGGTGCACAGTTCGACGTGGGTGTGCGCGCGCTGTACGGGCGACTGCCTGAAGGAGGAGATGGACTGCCACGAGGACCACGCGATATACCTCGCGGCGTTCGCGCCCGCGACGTTCAAGGTCGGCGTCACCCGGGAGTGGCGACTCGACACCCGGCTCCGCGAGCAGGGCGCACAGCGCGCGGCACACCTCCGGACCGTGGCGAACGGACGGCTCGCGCGCGAAATCGAGTCGGACATCGCGACGGAGATTCCGGACCGAGTGCGCGTCCCGGCGAAACTCGACGGCCTCCACGAGACCGTGGACGCGGACGCGTGGGACGCGCTGCTCGCCGACTTCGACCCTATCGAGGAGTTCGCGTTCGACTACGGGTTCGACCTCGCGACCCGACCCGTCGCAACCACCGCTGCGCGCGGCACCGTCGTCGGGACGCAGGGCCGCGTGCTCGTGCTCGAACGCGACGGCACGACGTACGGCGTCGACCTCCGCGACCTCGTCGGTCACGAACTCGACCCCGAACTGGAGAGCGCGGCCCGTCAGGCCAGCCTCACGAGCTACCGATAGCGCGCGACTCGACGACTCGCGTTCACCGAAAAGGAGCGTCCGCGGTTATTCTCGGGTGGCGGTCACATCTCGCGGAACATCGCGCGGAAACTGTTCTCGTCGAACGCCTGCATCGTGTCGTCGAGCTGGTCTTCGAGTTCTTCGATGCGGTCTTCGAGTTCGTTGTACGCGGGGTTCTCGGAGAGGTCGTCGCCGGGGACGGCGCGTTCGAGGCTGCTGCGTTTCTCCACAAGCACGTACAGTTCTTCGAGGGCGTCGTCGTACTGGTCGAGTGAGAGCAAGCGCTCGGCGGCGTCGAGCACGTCGTCGCGGTCGACGGGTTTCGTGAGGTAGGCGTCGAACCCCATGCGGATGATGTCCACGTCGGGCGCGACGGCGGTGAGCATCGCGACCCGGCAGTCGTAGCCCGCCTCGCGGATGCGTTCGAGGACTTCCCGGCCGAGTAGGTCGGGCATTCGGCGGTCGAGGAACACGAGGTCGACGCGTTCGTCGATGCGTTCGAGGGCTTCGTGGCCGTCGTTCGCCACCCGAACGCCGTACTCGCCGGAGAGCCATGCCTCGTAGAGCCGCGTCATGTCCGGCTCGTCGTCCACGACGAGCACGACGGGCGAGCCCTCATCGGTCATACGGGTAGCGTTTCGCGGGCGCACGGTTAACTGTGTTGACGTAACCCGTGTTGTCCGGGAAAGCGTTATCACTCACGGCGTGGAACGTCCCGCCGTGCGTCCTACGACCGGCCGTGGCGGGCTCTTGCTCCTTGCGACGCTTCTCTTCGCTGCCGCGGTCGCAACGGCTTGGCTCGTCGTCGACGCGACCCTGTCGACAGCGGAGACGCCGGTCGAGAGCGTTATCGTCGGCGTGAAAATCGCGGTGCTGGTCGTTCCCGCGCTCGCGCTCCTCGTTCTCTCCCGTCGCGTTGACGCCGCGGCCGCCGGTTCCGGACTGGAGTGGGGGGTCCTCGTCGGCGTCTCCGTTGCGGGCACCGCCGCGGTCACGAACACGCACGTCGGAGAGCCTTCGCACTCCGCCGTGTCGTTCGCGGTGTCCGTGCTCACCGCGATGAACGTCGGATGTCTTCTCGGCGTGCTCATCGGCACCCACGCCGCTAACGCCGCCGAGAACGCCCGCATCGCGAACGAGCGACGCGACGACTTCGTCTTCCTGAACCGACTGCTCCGCCACCACCTCCTGAACGCGGTCACCATCATCCGCGGCCGAGCGGGACTCGTGGAGGACGACGTGGACGACGAGGCCGCCGCGCACGTGCGCGCCATCCGCGAGCGAAGCGACCACGTCGCGTCCCTCGTCGAGACGGTGCAGACCATCGCGAACGCGCTCTCCGAGAACACGGAAACGCGGAGCGTCGACGTCGGCCCGCTCGTCCGCGACATCGCCGGCGCGTACCGGAACGCCACCCCCGACACGACCATCGAAGTCGACATTCCAGCGAACACGTACGTCGCGTCGAACGGGGCGCTCCGCGTGGTCTTCGACCACCTCGTCGAGAACGCGATAGAACACAACGACGCCGACGAACCGTTCGTCCGCATCACCGCAAGCGAACGCGACGACACGGTCGAGGTACGCGTCGTGGACAACGGCTCCGGGTTCCCGGAGCACGTCCGCAAAACAGCGTTCGAACCCGGGGACGCCGGGGACAGCGCGCTCGGCCTCTACGCGGTCGGCGTCATCGTTTCGGACTGCGGGGGACACGTCGACATCGCGGAGACCGTCGACCGGACCGAGGTCGTGGTCACTCTCCCTCGGGCGGCGCCGCCGACGTGACGCCGCGGAACTCGAAACGCGCGCCGTCCGACTCGCTCTCGGTCAGGTCGACCCGCCAGCCGTGCGCCTCGGCGATGCTCTCGACGATGCTCAGCCCGAACCCCGTTCCGGTGTCGCTCGTCGAGTAGCCGTGGTCGAACACGCGGCCGCGCTTCGACGCCGGAACGCCGGGGCCGTCGTCCGCCACGAAGAACCCGGACCCGTCCGGGAGCGCGCCGACAGTCACGGTCACGTCCTCGCCGGCGTGCGCTCGCGCGTTCTCGAAGAGGTTCCCGAGCAGTTCCACGAGGCGCTCGCGGTCCGCGGACACGGCGAACGACTCGTCGGGCGTGACGAGTGTCCCGGACTTCTCGGGCTGAACCGTCCACGCGTCCCGCGCGGCGTCCGCGAGCACGACGTTGGTCTGGTCGCCCGCGAGCGTGCCCTGCCGGGCGAGCGTGAGCACGTCCTCAATGAGGGAGTCCATGCGTTCGAGGGACTCAGCGACGCGTTCGAGCGGGTCGTCCTCGCCGGTCTCACGGGCGAGTTCGAGGAAGCCGCTCGCGGTGTTCAGGGGGTTTCGGAGGTCGTGCGCGACGATGCTCGCGAACTCGTCGAGGCGCTCGCGTTCGGCCGCGACCTCCTGCTCGTTCGCGACCCGGTCGAGGACGGTCGTGGTGTTCTCGGCGAGTACGCGGCCTGCGGTCACGTCCACGTCGTCGAACGAGTTCGGGTCCGGACTCGAGAAGATGAGCACACCGAAGTCGCCGAGCGGAAGGATGAGTTCGCTCCCGAGCGGCGTGTCGGGGTTCGCGCGGCCGTCGGTCGCGGCGAGGTCGTTATAGACGCCGGGTTCGCCGGACGCGAACGCGTCGTACGCGAGGCTCTCGCCCTCCTTGAGCGGCGGGTGGTCGCCGACAATGCCCTGCCCGCGGTCAGTGACGACGGCGGGGCGGAGACATCGGTCGTCGGGGTCGTGGCGGAGGATGCCCGCGAACGGCATGTCGAGCGTCTCCACGGCCGCCTCGACCGAGCGTTCGAGTACTTCGCGTTCCGTGCTCGCTTTCGCCATCTCCCGGGTCGCGTCGTGGAGCGCGGAGAACGCGCGCTCGCGCTCCCGGAGTTCCTGCTGGCGTTCGATGCGCTCCACCGCGACGTGCGCGTGAGAGACGAGGATTTCCGCGAGTTCGGCGTCCGATTCGTCGAACGCGCCCGGTTCGGCGGCGACCACCTGGAACGCGCCCCAGTCGCCCATCGGCACGGAGAGCGCGGACTCGTAGGGGCCCTGCGGGTCGGCGTCGTCGCTCTCCGAGACGTTGTCCGTGACGATGGTTTCGCCCGCCTGATACGCCGTCCCGAGCAACCCCGCGTCAGACGGCATGTGCGTCAGATTGTCCTCGGGGAGCTCCTCCGAGGCGTACTCGACCACGAAGTGGCCGTCACGGACGCTGTCGATGACCGAGAGGTCGAAGTCGAGGATGTCCGCGGCCGCCTGCACGGCGCGCTCGCAGACATCCGCGACGGTCGTCGCGTCCTCCAGTTCCACCGCGACCTCGTGGATGGCGGCGATCTTCTCCCGGCTCTCGGCGAGTTCGCGCCGGGTCTCGTAGGACTCGTCGGGCAGGAGAATGGTTCGCGCCGCCGGCTCCCCGTCGAGCGTCGCGGGCGCGCTCGCGGCGAGCACCCGGACGGGGTTGTCGTCGAAGTCTTGGAACGTGAGCGCGGTCGTCGGCGCGGACACGCCGTCGTCGAGCACGCGCTGGAGTCGGTCGCGCGCCCGGTCGCGGTCGGACGGATGGACGGGCGTCGTCGCGGAGTTCCCCTCTATCTCGGCGGGGTCGTCGTACCCGAACAGGCGCGCGGTCGCGGCGTTCGCGCGCTGAACGACGCCGTCCGTGTCCGTGACGACGATAGGGACGGGGGCTTCCTCGATGAACTGGACGTAGTCGGCGTTCGCGTCGTCCGCGTCCGGAAGGGCGGCGTCGAGCGCGTCCGCCCAGTTCCAGCCGTCGCCGGCGTACACGGGCGTCGCGTTCGCGTCCGTCACTTCGCCGGGCGATGGGGTTCCGTCCGTGAGAACGAACGATTCGATGGGGTGTGCGGCCGCGACGACGCGCTCCCAGTCGTCGGCGTCCGCGTGACAGACGACCGCGCGCACGTCCGCCCCGAGGGCGTCCCGCGCGGCGTCCGCGTCGCTCACGACGGTCGCATCGTAGGACGTGAGTGCGTCTGCGAGCGCGTTCCGGAGGTCCGGCGGCGCGAACGCGACCACGCGTGGGAGCGCCATGCGTTACGAATCCAACATGCCGTTTCGCGGTATAAGCGTTCGGGCTCTCAGTCTCGCGGACCGTCCAGCCACTCGTCGGCCCAGGCCGAGATTTCGTCGAAGACGGGGCAGAGCGATGCGCCCTTCTCCGTGAGCGAGTAGTACGTCGCGACCGGCGCGTCCTCCTCCAGGCGTCGGTCCACGAACCCGTGTTCCTGGAGGTCGTCGAGCACGCGGGAGAGCGTGCGCGAACTCGCGTCCGTGGACCGCTTGAGCTCGTTGAACCGCTTCTCGCCGTCGAGGAGGTCGTGGAGGACGACGAGCCGCCACTGACTCCCTATCTGTTCGATCGAGTCCACGACGGAACACGGTCCCTCGGCCGCCACCTGCGTCTGTTCGGATGACATGACTGTTATGTGGTAACCCCTACGTCCGGAAGCGCATAAATAGGTTCGCCAACGAATCAGGTAACACGACGAAACTATGAGCCGACAGAGCGAACTCCCCCACGACCCTCGAACCGACCGATGAGCACCAGCGACCCACACGGCGACCAGCAGGTCGTCACGGCGGGAACCAACCTGAGAGACGCTGACGCGGCAGTCGTGCTGTCGCACGGCCGCGGCGCGACCGCGCAGAGCGTCCTCTCGTTCGCAAACGAACTCCCCACGGACGGCATCGCGTACCTCGCGCCGCAGGCCGCGCGCAACACGTGGTACCCGCAGGCGTTCACCGCGCCCGAGGAGCGAAACGAGCCGTGGCTCTCCTCCGCGCTCGCGAAACTCGACAGCGTCATAGAGCGCGTCGCGGACGCCGGTATCGACCGCGAACGCGTCCTCATCGGTGGGTTCAGCCAGGGCGCGTGTCTCTCCTCCGAGTACGTCGCGCGGAACCCGACGCGGTACGGCGGTCTCGCCGTGCTCTCCGGCGGCCTCATCGGCGACACCGTGAGCGAGGACGACTATCCCGGGAGCCTCGACGGGACGCCGGCCTTCCTCGGGTGTAGCGACCGCGACCCGCACATCGACGCGGAGCGAGTTCGAGAAACCGACCGCATCCTCACGGCGATGGACGCCGAGGTCGACATGCGCCTCTACGAGGGGATGGGGCACACGGTCATTCCCGACGAACTGGACGCGGTTCGGTCGCTCGTCGAATCCCTGTAATCGTCAAGAACTGGACCGCGCGCGAACACCAGATTAGAAAATTCCAAACTTCCAAATAAGTAATTTTCTCACGGGCGACCTCCGTCCTCCTGAACGACTACCGTATCCTTAATACACATTTAATGTCTACCGCATCTACGCCTTCTTGCGGTTTCTGATTCTCGCCGGCAGTTGGCGCGGGCAAGAATCTGTTTGAGGGACAGCCTTATGTATCGGTCCGCGTGTGGCGTGTATTACCATGTCCAACGACACTGGTGCGTCCTCTGACACCCGTCAGGGGGGTCGAGTTCTTCCAGGGCACATTGAGTGACCAGTCCGAGATCTCGGACGCACGCATCTTCGATACGACGCTGCGAGACGGCGAACAGTCACCGCGGACTTCGTTCGACTACGACGACAAGCGCGAGATAGCGGCGCTGCTGGACGCGATGGGAACCCACGTCATCGAGGCGGGGTTCCCGGCGAACTCCGACGCGGAGTTCGAGGCCGTGCGGGACATCGCGGCGAACACCGACGCCACCGTCTGCGGGCTGGCGCGGGTCGTGGATTCCGACGTGGAGGCCGCGCTCGACGCCGGCGTCGGACTGGTGCACGTGTTCGCGTCCACCAGCGACGTCCAAATCGAGGACTCCATGCACTCGACGCGCGAGGAAGTCCTCGAACGCTCAGTCGAGGCGGTCGAACACGTCCGCGACGCCGGTGCGGACGTGATGTTCTCGCCGATGGACGCCACCCGCACCGACCGGGACTACCTCGTCGAGGTCGTCGAAGCGGTCGACGACGCCGGCGTGGATTGGATCAACGTCCCCGACACGTGCGGGGTGGCGACGCCGCGGCGGTTCGCGGACGTCGTCGCTACGGTCGTCGAACACACGGACGCCGGCGTCGACGTGCACACGCACGACGACTTCGGGATGGCGACCGCGAACGCGCTCTCCGGGTTCGAAGCGGGCGCGACGCAGGCGCAGGTATCCGTGAACGGCATCGGCGAGCGCGCCGGGAACGCCGCCTACGAGGAGGTCGTGATGGCCCTCGAAGGCGCGTACGGCGTCGACACGGGAATCGACACGACGTACATCCGCGAGCTCGCGGACGTGGTCGCGGAGAAGAGCGACATCCCGATTCCCGCGAACAAACCCGTGGTGGGCGCGAACGCGTTCAGTCACGAGTCCGGCATCCACGCCGCGGGCGTCATCGAGAACCCCGCGACGTTCGAGACCGGCGTGATGGACCCGAGCGACGTGGGCGGCGAGCGCCAACTCGTGCTCGGCAAACACACGGGCACGCACTCCGTTCGCGAACGCCTCCACGAGTCCGGGTACGCGCCGAGCGACGACCAAGTCGTCGCCGTGACGAAGCGCCTGAAGGAGTACGCGGCCGAACACGGTCGCGTCACCGCGTCCGACCTCGAACGGTTCGCGGACGAGGTGGGGATTCCGGCGGAGCGCGAGCCCACGGAGGTCGACGCATGAGCCGACTGCGTGAACGCAACGGTTATACCGGCCGAATGCGTCAGGGTGTATCGTATGACACGGTCGCGCGCTCCCCGCGGTTCGCCGTTCGGGAGCGTCGCGGCCGTCGCGTCGATTCGCGTACGGGCCGCGATGGCCCACTAGCTCGTTTTTCATCCACGACGTATCGCCCGCGAATCCCGACCAGTCAGCGACCGATGTACGACACACCCACCCCGACCGATGAGTAGCGAACGAACGATCGAACGAGACGCGGAACCGGAGAGCGCACAGCCAGTCACGTCCGGCGCGGAGTCCGTCGTGCGCGCGTTGGAGAACGCGAGCGTCGACACCGTGTTCGGCGTGCAGGGCGGCGCTATCATGCCCGTGTACGACGCGCTCTACGACTCCGCGATTTCGCACGTGACGATGTCGCACGAACAGGGCGCGGCGCACGCGGCGGACGCGTACGGTCACGTCACCGGGAACCCGGGAATCTGTATGGCGACCTCCGGGCCGGGCGCGACGAACCTCGTGACCGGGCTCGCGGACGCCGACATGGACTCCGACCCCGTCGTCGCGCTCACGGGTCAGGTTCCGACCGAGTTCGTGGGGAGCGACGCCTTCCAGGAGACGGACACGACGGGCGTCACGCGCCCGATTACGAAGGAGAACTACTTCGCGACCGACCCCGACGACGTCGGGGACACGGTCGGCGAAGCGTTCGCGATGGCCGAACGCGGCCGGCAGGGACCGACGCTCGTCGACCTGCCGAAGGACGTGACGAACGCCGACACCGACCGAGAACCCGGGCCCGCGCGCTTGCCGGAGACGTACCGGCCGGCGACCGAGGCGGACCCCGCGGACGTGGACGCGGCCGCGAAGACGTTCGCGGACGCCGAACGACCCGTGATTCTCGCGGGCGGCGGCGTCATCAAGGCGGAGGCGAGCGACCGGATTCGTGACCTCGCCATCGAGAACGACGTGCCCGTGGTGACGACGATGCCCGGTATCGGCGCGTTCCCCGAGGACCACGACCTCTCGCTGTCGTGGGCGGGAATGCACGGCACGGGGTACGCGAACCTCGCGCTCACCATGGCGGACTGCATCTTCGCGGTCGGCACGCGGTTCGACGACCGCCTCACGGGCGGCGTGGAGACGTTCGCGCCGGACGCCGAGATAATCCACGTGGACATCGACCCGGCGGAGATATCCAAGAACATCCAGGCCGACCACGGCCTCGTCGGCGACGCGTCGGCGGTCGTCCGACAGTTCGCTGACGCGCTCCCGCGCGCGCCGGACACCGAGGAGTGGGTGGCGACGTGCTGGACGTGGAAGAACGACTACCCGCTCGACTACAGCATCGACGAGGACGGCCCCGTGAAGCCCCAGTTCGTCGTCGAAGCGGTCGACGCAGCGACGGACGACGACACGCTGGTGACGACGGGCGTCGGCCAGCACCAGATGTGGGCGGCGCAGTACTGGACGTTCACCGAACCCCGGACGTGGGTGTCCTCCCACGGTCTCGGAACGATGGGGTACGGCGTCCCCGCCGCTATCGGCGCGCGGTACGCCGCCGAGGACGACCAGTCTGTCGTCTGTTTCGACGGCGACGGCTCCTTCCTGATGACGTGTCAGGGACTCACCGTCGCGGCGCGCGAGAACCTCGACATCACGGTGTTCGTCCTGAACAACGAGTTCATCGGGATGGTTCGCCAGTGGCAGGACGGCTTCTTCGACGGCCGCCGCATGGCCTCCGAGTACGACTGGATTCCCCAGTTCGACGTGCTCGCGGAGGCGTTCGGCGCGACCGGTTTCCGAATCGACGACTACGACGAGGTCGAGGACACCGTCGAAGCGGCGCTCGACGCCGACGGCCCGTCCGTTGTCGACGTGCACATCGACCCCGAGGAGGACGTGTACCCGATGGTTCCGTCGGGCGGCGACAACGGCCTGTTCGCGCTGCGGGGTGACCACCTGTGACCGACGGACTGCAGGGACCCGAGCCCGCCGAGCGCCCGCGGCCCGAGGGCCGCCGGAACAGCCAGGGTATCCGTATCGACCCCGAAGTCGAAGCGGAACCGCAGGCCCGCCGCACCACTATCACGGCGCTCGTCGAGAACGAACCCGGAGTCCTCTCCGAGGTCTCCGACCTCTTCAGCCGCCGCCAGTACAACATCGAATCCCTCACTGTCGGCACGACGCAGAATCCCGAGTGGTCGCGCGTCACCGTCGTCGTCGAGGAACCCGACCCGAACATCGAACAGATAGAGAAGCAACTCGACAAGGTCGTTCCCGTCATCCACACGCGGGAACTCGGCGCGGACGCCGTCTCGCGCGAACTGGTGCTCGTGAAACTGGACGCGGACGAACCGGAGCGCGTGCACGCAATCACGGAGATGTACGACGGAACGACCCTCGACGCCGGCCCACGAACCGTCACGGTCGAACTCACGGGCTCCGAGCGCGAAATCGACGACGCCCTCGACGCGCTCCGCCAGTTCGGCATCCGCGAGATCGCTCGCACCGGTAAGACCGCGCTCGCGCGCGGCGAGACCAAGACCTCCATCGCCCCAGACCGACTCAAATGACTGATTTCGAGAACCCCGTCTACTACGACGAAGACGCCGACGCATCGCACATCCAGGAGAAGACCGTAGCCGTCATCGGATACGGCAGTCAGGGACACGCGCACGCCCAGAACCTCGCCGACTCCGGCGTCGACGTGGTCGTGGGTCTCACGCCCGATTCGAGTTCGCGGAGCGCCGCCGAAGCCGACGGACTGCGCGTCGCCACGCCGAGCGACGCCGCGGCACAGGCCGACGTGGTGAGCGTGCTGGTGCCGGACACCGTTCAGCCCGCGGTCTACGCGGACATCGAGGCCGACCTCGACGAGGGCGACGTGCTCCAGTTCGCGCACGGCTTCAACATCCACTACAGCCAGATCGAACCGCGTGAGGACGTGGACGTGACGATGGTCGCGCCGAAGTCGCCCGGCCACCTCGTCCGCCGGAACTACGAGAACGACGAGGGAACCCCCGGCTTGCTCGCGGTCTACCAGGACGCGACCGGGGACGCCCACGACATCGGTCTGGCGTACGCGCAGGCCATCGGGTGTACGCGCGCCGGCGTCATCGAGACGACGTTCCAAGAGGAGACCGAGACCGACCTGTTCGGCGAGCAGGCCGTCCTCTGCGGCGGCGTCACCGAACTCGTGAAGACGGGCTACGAGACGCTCGTGGACGCCGGCTACAGTCCCGAGATGGCGTACTTCGAGTGCTTGAACGAACTCAAGCTCATCGTCGACCTGATGTACGAGGACGGCATCGGCGGGATGTGGCACTCCGTCTCCGACACCGCGGAGTACGGCGGGCTCTCCCGCGGCCCCGAAATCATCGACGAGGACGTGCGCGAGAACATGGAGGACGTGCTCGGACAGGTGCAGGACGGCACGTTCGCCCGCGAGTGGATTCTGGAGAACCAGGCGGGCCGCCCGAGCTACGACCAGCTCGTCGCCGCCGAGGAAGCCCACGACATCGAGGCCGTGGGCGCCGACCTCCGCGAGCTGTTCGCGTGGAACGAAGAAGAGGACCGAGAGACACCCGAGGCCCCAGCGGACGACTAACAATGACCGACGAAACCAGCATGCAGGAGATATCGCACACGCACACCGACACCGCGCACAGCCGACGACGCCTGTACGCGCGCGGCGAAACCATCGCGGCGGACGGCGGCCGCCGCGCTACCGAGGATGGCGAGCGCGAGGAACCGGTGTCGATGGCGGACGTAACCCATACAACGCGGGAGGAGCCGAACCGCGTGTTCGAGCGCGGCGGCGAGTTCGAGGATGAGTAACGGGACGCTCTACGACAAGGTCTACGACCGCCACACGGTGACGACGCTCCCGACCGGTCAGGACCAGCTATTCGTCGGTCTGCACCTCGTGCACGAGGTGACGAGCCCGCAGGCGTTCGGGATGCTGGAGGAGCGCGACCTGGAAGTCGCGTACCCCGAGCGGACGCACGCGACGGTCGACCACATCGTTCCGACGGGGAACCGCGACCGGCCGTACGCGGACGACGCCGCGGAGGAGATGCTGTCCAAGCTGGAGGAGAACGTCCGCGACGCCGGTATCGAGTTCAGTCACCCTGGAACGGGCGACCAGGGTATCGTGCACGTCGTCGGCCCCGAGCAGGGCCTCACGCAGCCCGGGATGACCGTGGTCTGCGGCGACAGTCACACGGCGACCCACGGCGCGTTCGGCGCGCTCGCGTTCGGTATCGGGACGAGCCAGATTCGGGACGTGCTCGCCACCGGAACGGTCGCGATGGAGAAGGCGAAGGTCCGACAGGTTCGCGTGGAGGGCGAACTCGGTGACGGCGTCTCCGCAAAGGACGTCATCCTCGAAGTCATCCGGCGACTCGGAACCGACGGCGGCGCTGGCTACGTGTACGAGTACGCGGGGAGCGCAATCGAGTCGCTGTCGATGGAGGGCCGGATGAGCATCTGCAACATGAGCATCGAGGGCGGCGCGCGCGCCGGCTACGTCAACCCGGACGAGAAGACGTACGACTGGCTTCGCGAGACGGACGCGTTCGCGGACGACCCCGAGCGGTTCGCGGAACTGAAGCCGTACTGGGAGTCCGTTCGGTCGGACGACGATGCGGAGTACGACGACGTGGTCACCATCGACGCGAGCGAACTCGAACCCGTGGTGACGTGGGGGACGACGCCCGCGCAGGGCGTCGGCGTCACCCAGCCGATTCCGGAACCCGAGGACTGCCACAGTCCGGAGACGGCGCGGCAGGCCCAAGAACACGTCGGCGTCAGTCCCGGCGAGACGATGGAGGGTTATCCCGTCGACGTGGCGTTCCTCGGGTCGTGCACGAACGCCCGACTGCGGGACTTGCGACGGGCGGCCGCGGTCGTTCGCGGCCGCGAGGTTGCGGACGGCGTGCGCGCGCTCGTCGTTCCCGGCAGCCAGCGCGTGCAGGCCGCGGCGGAAGCCGAGGGCCTGGACGAGGTGTTCCGGGACGCGGGGTTCGAGTGGCGCGACCCCGGGTGTTCGATGTGTCTCGCGATGAACGACGACCAACTGGACGGCGACGAGGTCTGTGCGTCCTCCTCGAACCGGAACTTCGTCGGCCGACAGGGCTCGACGGAGGGCCGCACGCTCCTCATGAACCCGAAGATGGTCGCCGCTGCGGCGGTCACCGGCGAAGTCACTGACGTGCGGGCGATACCGGAGGTGACGACCGCATGAGTCAGGGTCCCGCCGACACCGTGAAACGCGTTACAGGTACTGGAATCCCGGTCCGCGGGGACGACATCGACACCGACCAGATAATCCCCGCGCGCTTCCTGAAGGTCGTGACGTTCGACGGCCTCGGGCAGTTCGCGTTCTTCGACCAACGGTTCGATGACAACGACGAACCGCTGGAGCATCCGTTCAACGAGGACCGCTTCCAGGGCGCGTCCGTGCTCGCGGTGAACGCGAACTTCGGCTGCGGGTCGAGCCGAGAGCACGCGCCGCAGGCCCTGATGCGGTGGGGGATCGACGCTATCGTCGGCGAGTCGTTCGCGGACATCTTCGCGGGGAACTGCCTCGCGCTTGGCATCCCCACCGTGGTCGCGGACCACGACACCGTCACCGACCTCCAGGACTTCATCGACGAGAACCCTGACGCCGAGGTCGACGTGGATATCGAGAACGAGACGGTGACCTTCGGTGACCGAACCGTCGACGTCGAGGTCGACGACGCCCAGCACACGGCGCTCGTCGAGGGCGTCTGGGACACGACGGCGCTCCTGAAGTCGAACGCGGACGCCGTCGAAGAGACCGCGCGAAGCCTCCCCTACACGGATGTCTGAGGAAATCGCGGTCGTCCCCGGGGACGGCATCGGCGCGGAAGTGGTGCCGGTCGCGGTGGACGTGCTGGACGCCGTCGGCGACTTCGAGTTCACGCACGCGGACGCGGGGGACGCCGTCGCCGCGGAGACGGGGACGCCGCTCCCCGACGAGACGCGCGAGCTGGCGGCGTCCGCGGACGCGACGCTGTTCGGCGCGGCGGGCGAGACCGCGGCGGACGTGGTGCTCCCCCTCCGCGAGGCCGTCGGGTCGTTCGTAAACGTCCGGCCCGCGCGCGCCTATCCCGGCGTTGACGCGCTCTGTCCGGACCTCGACGTTGTGTTCCTCCGGGAGAACACGGAGGGCGTCTACACGGGAGCTGAGTCCCGTGAGAACGGTCGCGCGACCCTGACTCGGGTCGTCACCGAGGACGCGAGCCGTCGGCTCGCCGAGTACGCCTGCGACTACGCGCCCGAGGGCTTTCACGTCGCGCACAAGGCGAACGTGATGCGCGAAACCGACGGACTGTTCCTCGAAACCGTCGAAGCCGTCGCCCGCGAGCGCGGCGTCCCCACGGAGTCGGTGCTGATGGACGCGCTCGCCACCCACCTTTGTCTCTCCCCGAGCGAGTTCGAGGTCGTCGTCACGCCGAACCTCGCGGGGGACGTGTTGAGCGACCTCGCCGCCGGCCTCGTCGGCGGTCTCGGCCTCCTGCCGTCGGCGAACATCGGCGGCGAACGGGGACTGTTCGAACCCGTGCACGGGAGCGCGCCCGACATCGCCGGCGAGGGAATCGCCAATCCCGCGGCGACCGTGCTCTCCGCGGCGATGCTCCTCGACTTCCTCGGGCACGACGCGGCGGCGGAGTCGGTTCGGACTGCGGTCGAGTCGGTGCTCGCGGACGGCCCGCTGACGCCCGACCTCGGCGGGGACGCCGGGACGGACGCGGTCGCGGACGCGATTCTCGCCCGTCTCTGAGCGCAGTCATTACGTACGTGGTCTGATTCGTCCCGGTATGGAGGTGACGCGCCGGACGCTCGCGGGAGTGCTCGCGGTCGCGTTCGTGGTGAACCTCGCGGTGATGGGTGCGGGTGCGGCGCTCGCGTACGAGGAAGCGCCGCCGATACCGCAGGAGGTCGTCGGCCCCGAGGGTGACGTGGTCGCGACGAGCGAGGACATCCAGGAGGGGAAGGCGGTGTTCCAGCGGAACGCCCTGATGAACCACGGGTCGATTCTCGGGAACGGCGCGTACTTCGGCCCGGACTTCACGGCGGACGCGCTCGATTTGAAGGTCTCGTTCATGCGGACGTACTACGCCCGGGAACGCTACGGCGAGTCGTACTCCGCGCTCTCACCCGAGGAGACGGCGGTCGTCGACCAGCAGGTGCGGAGCGACCTCTCGATGGGCGGTGGGAACGACTCCGTGATTCGGTACTCCGCGGCGGAGGTGTACGCCCACGAGCAGGTGCGTGACGTGTACGTCGCGCGGTACGTCGACGGCGCGCCCGAACGCGGCGTACCGGAGGCAATGATTCCGACGCGCGCGGCGGGCCGGGCGTTCGCGGACTTCGCGCTCTGGACGGCGTGGGCGAGCCACACCGACCGCCCCGGAAGCACGCACTCGTACACGAACGAGTGGCCGTACGCGCCCGCCGCCGGAAACACACCGACGGGGCTGTCGGTGACGTGGAGCGTCGTCGCCGTCGCGCTACTCGTCGCGGCCGCCGGCGGCGCCGTCGTCCTCTACCGCCGCGTCGACCTCGACGAACCGACCGCCGACGGCGTCTCGGTGCCGCGACCGGCGGACGTGTCGCTCACCCCGAGCCAGCTCGCGGCGACCCGGTTCGTCCCCGTTGCGGCCGTTCTGTTCGTCCTCCAGGTTCTTCTGGGCGCGTTGCTCGCGCACTACTACGTCGAACGCGACGGATTCTTTGGCCTCGCGGACGCGCTCGGCGTCGACCTGCTGCAGGTGCTGCCGTTCGCGCTCGCGCGGACGTTCCACGTCGACCTCGCCATCCTCTGGGTGGCGTCGCTCTGGCTCGGCGCGGGACTGTTCCTCCCCGCGCTCCTCACCGACCACGAACCCCGACACCAGGAATCGCTCGTGAACATCCTGCTCGGCGCGCTCGTCGTCGTAGTCGTCGGCGGGTTCCTCGGAGTTTGGCTCGGCGCGAACGGCTACTTCGAGGGCGCGCTCTGGTGGCTGCTCGGAAACGAGGGCCTCGAATACCTGGAAGTCGGCCGAGTCTGGCAGTTCGGCCTCCTGTGTGCGTTCGCGCTCTGGGCCGCGCTCGTCGCGCGCGGCCTCCGACCCATGCTTCGTCGCGAATCCCGGTACGGCCTCGGCCACCTCGTTCTCTACGCTGGCGGCTCCATCGGCCTGCTGTTCGTCGCTGGGTTCCTGTTCACGCCGACGACGAACCTCGCGGTCACGGAGTTCTGGCGGTGGTGGGTCGTCCACATGTGGGTGGAGGGCGCGTTCGAGTTCTTCGTCGTCGCCGTCGTCGGCCTCACGCTCGTCTCGATGAACCTCCTCTCCCGGTCGTCCGCCGAGAAAGCGGTTCTCCTGGAGGCGTTCCTCGTGATGGGCGCGGGCGTCATCGGCGTCAGCCACCACTACTGGTGGATCGGCCTCCCCGACATCTGGATTCCGGTCGGGAGCGTGTTCAGCACGCTCGAACTCGTGCCGCTCGTCTTCATCCTGTTCGAGGCCGTCGGCGAGTACCGCGCGCTCGCCGCGGCCGGCGAGGAGTTCCCCTACCGCCTCCCGTTCGCGTTCATCGTCGCGTCCGGCGTCTGGAACTTCGTCGGCGCGGGCGTCCTCGGGTTCCTCATCAACCTCCCGCTCGTGAACTACTTCGAACACGGAACCTACCTCACGGCGGCGCACGCGCACGCCGCGATGTTCGGCGCGTTCGGCCTGCTCGCGCTCGGGATGGCCGTCTACCTGCTCCGAATCACCACCCGAGAGTGGTCGGAGCGCCGGCTTCGCTGGGCGTTCTGGCTGTGGAACGCGGGGCTCACGGTGATGGTGTTCGTCTCGCTCGTCCCCATCGGGTTCCTCCAGCTCGAAACCGCGTTCACGCAGGGGTACGACGCGGCGCGGTCGGTCGCGTTCTACCAGCGCGACCTCGTGCAGACGCTGTTCTGGCTGCGGTTCCCGGGCGACACGCTGCTCGGCCTCGGCGCGCTCGTCTTCGCCGTCGACGTGTTCGCGAAACTCCGCCGACAGCGCGATCCCGACGAGTAACCCGCTTGCGGCCCGAACGCTTACCGACTTCCTTCTGATACACTCGGGCAATGAGCGGACACGCCACGACGCCCGGACCCGTGGTCGAACTCGCGGCGGTCGGAATCGCGCTCGCGCTCGCGGCCGTCCACCTGTTCGGCCGCTACGTCCGCGTCCTCGACCACCTGCCGCGAAGCCGCTGGCTCTCCGTCTCCGGCGGCGTCTCCGTCGCGTACGTCTTCGTCCACGTCCTCCCCGAAATCAGTCTCGCCGCCCAGCACGTCGGCGACGAACCCCTCGGAATCGGCTTTCTCGAACGACACGTCTACATCGTCGCGCTCGTCGGGTTCCTCACGTACTACGGCGTCGAACGCGCCGCGAAACAGTACACGACGGACGAACCCGACCCCGGCGAGGAGAGCGCCGAGGGAGAGCGCGTGTTCTGGATGCACGTCGTCGCGTTCGCGCTCTACAACGTCCTCGTCGGCTACCTCCTCCTCCACCG
>Ga0207813_100433_pt1 | contig 23788 bp, 32 predicted proteins | sample A23E3SouthBayCA_2_FD_187730 | JGI IMG/M metagenome (GOLD analysis project Ga0207813, IMG submission 187730) | Aerobic enrichment media microbial communities from Eden Landing Ponds, California, USA - A23 E3 (4) (SPAdes) | ecosystem: Environmental > Aquatic > Marine > Unclassified | place... | reverse complement strand
CCTTTTTTCCGCTCGGGTGTCCTCGTGCGCTCTCCGAGCGCACTGCGGGCACCGCTCGCGGGAAAAAGCTCGGACAAAAAAGCGCTCGCTTCGCTCGCGTGAACCGCCTCGCTTCGCTCGGCGGACGTTTTGAGAATTGAGTTTGTCTGGGCGGCTATAGAGACGTCGAACGACAGTCTGTCGCTATCTTCCCTCGGTTTCTGTTCCGTTCCGTCACACTCCGACCGCTATTCTTATTGCCTGATTGACCGGATCGATAGTATGGGAGACGACCCGAACCACGTCGTACTGGGGACCGGACCGCTGGGGGCGAGCGTCGTTCGCGCGTTGCGAGAGCAGGGCGAGACCGTACGCGCGGTCAATCGAAGCGGTGAGGCCGAACTGCCCGACGACGTGGATATCGTCGCGGCTGATCTCTCCGACCCCGAAGCAGCCCGCCAGGCCTGTGAGGGCGCGTCTGTGGTGTACTTCTGCGTCAATCCGCCCTACGGGGAGTGGCCGACGCTGTTCCCGCCGCTGCTCGACAACACTATCGAGGGGGCCGAGCATGCCGGCGCACGACTCGTGGTCGGTGACAACTGCTACATGTACGGCCCGGTCGACGGGCCGATGACCGAGGATCTGCCCTACGAGGCGACCGGACGGAAGGGCGGGACCCGGGCGGCGATGGCCGAGACGGCGATGGAGGCCCACGAAGAGGGTCGCGTCGAGGTCGCGATCGGGCGCGGGAGCGACTTCTTCGGACCCGGCGTGACCCAGTCGATGATGGGCGAACGAGTGTTTCCGAACGTCCTGGAGGGGGAGACGGTAAACGTCCTCGGCGACCCCGACGCGCTCCACACCTACACGTACATCGAGGACTTCGGTCGTGCGCTGGTGACGCTGGGTACCGGAGACGAGGCAGTGGGCGAGGCGTGGCACGTCCCGAGCGCGGCGACGCTGACCACCCGTGAGTTCCTCGAGCTCGCGTTCGATGTGGCCGGCACCGACCCGAAGATCCGCCGGATGCCCTCCTGGCTGTTCCGCGTGGTATCGACAGTCTCGTCCGAACTCCGCGAGTTGCGCGAGACAATGTACCAGTTCGAGGACCCGTTCGTCGTCGACCACTCGAAGTTCGCCGAGGCCTTCGGCGCCGACCCGACACCGCACGAGGAGGCCATCGAACGGACGCTGGCGTGGTATCGGTCCTGAACGGCGTCGCTACTCGGATACTCCGAGCGCAAGTCCGGGATGCCACCGCTCGGCACCCGCCGCCTCGACCGCCTCGTCCATCTCGGCGAGGACTGAGACGGCTTCGCTGGCGGTCTTCGCGGCCTTGCGCTCGCCCTCGGTCCTGAACTCGCCGGTGACGCGGTTGGCGTAGACGGTACAGACGGCACCGGCACGCAGGCCGTAGAGGTTCGCGAGCGTCAGGATCGCGGCGGCTTCCATCTCGAAGTTGAGGACGTTCGCCTCCCGGAGGTTCGCGACCAGTTCGTCGATCCCGGCGGCCTCGAACCCCTCGAACCCCGGCCGACCCTGCCCGGGGTAGAAGCTGTCGGTGCTGGCGGTGACGCCGACGTGGTAGTCGTACCCCAGTCGCTCCGCCGCGGTGACGAGCGCCGCGACGACCCGGTCGTCGGCCACCGCCGGGTAGTCCTCGCGGACGTACTCCTTGCTCGTCCCCTCCTGGCGGACGGCGCCGGTCGTGATGACGAGGTCGCCCACGCTCGCCTCCTCGCGAATGGCGCCACAGGAGCCCACCCGGAGGAACGTGTCGGCGCCGACCCGCGCGAGTTCCTCGACGGCGATGGCGGCCGAGGGCGAACCGATACCCGTCGACGTGACCGAGATCGGCGTCCCGTCGTAGGTGCCCGTCGCGGTCCGGTACTCCCGGTGTTCGGCGACGACGTCGTGGGCGTCCCAGGCGTCGGTGATCTTCTCTACACGTTCGGGGTTGCCCGGCAGGAGAACGCTGTCGGCCACGTCGCCCGGCCCGACCTCCAGGTGGTACTGTTCGTCTTCGTTCGGGTCTTCGCTGTCCGCGAGGTCGTCACTCATCGATGACCATCTCCCGGGTGATCGTCTCGGGGAGGAGGTCTCCCAGCCGATACTCGACGGGCGGGGACTCCGCTTCCCCCTCGCAGATAACCACGAAGTCCTCGTCGCAGAACTCGGCGAACGACTGTCGACACATCCCACATGGCGTGACGCCGTCCCGCTTCGCGGAGGAGACGGCGACCCGTTCGAACGAGCGGTGACCCTCGCGGACCGCCGTTCCCAGCGCCACTTCCTCGGCGTGGAGGCTGTTACTGTAGTTCGCTATCTCGACGTTACAGCCCGTGTAGACCGTGCCGTCGGCCGTTTCCAGCGCCGCGCCGACCGCGTACTCGGAGTAGGGGACGTACGCCGCGTCCAGCGCCTCCCGTGCCCGTTCGAGTAACTCGCTGTCGTCCATACGACGGGGTCGGCTGGACCGAACAAATAACGTCGGGGTGTCGCGGACCGGGACGGCACTGTCTCGTCGAACGCTGGGTCCCGGGAACAGTCCTACGCTACGGGGCCGATGCGGTCGACAGGCATCACGGAGTAGTCGATCGAGAGGGTGTCCTGGGTGGCGCGGATCTTCCCGACGAACGTCGAGATGTCCGCCAGGTCCCCCTCGAGGATGAACAGTTCCAGGCAGTAGTGGTCGCCGATGTGGCTGTGGACGTTCGAGGCGACGAGGTTCTCGTACTCGTGGCGCAACTTCATCATGCGCTGTTCGACCGCCGACGAGGAGTAGTCGAACAGGACGGTGACGACGCCCATCAGCTCGCGGTCCTCGAGCTGGCGGTCCTCGAACTCGCCGAGCAGGTTCCGCGAGGCCTCCCTGACGACCTCGCTCCGACCCGTGTAGCCGTGCTCGTCCGCGAAGGCGTCGATCCGATCGAGCAACTCGTCGGGCATCGAGACGCTGACGACTGTCATGTATTAATCGAGGCGTGCTGAGTTACTAAGCCTTGGCATCGGAGCAGGAGAGAAATGCCCGCTGTCCAATCGGATCGACAGGAACGGGTCCGCGTCCCGGGAGACTCAAGGGCGGGCGGGGAGAGTGACACGACGATGGAGACGACCCACCGCGTCGTCGTCGGGGACTCGCGGGACCTCCCCCTCCCCGACGATTCGGTCGACCTGGTCGTGACCTCGCCGCCGTACCCGATGATCGAGATGTGGGACGACGCGTTCGGGTCGATGAACGACGACGCGGCCGCGGCGCTGGCCGCCGGCGACGGCGAACGGGCCTTCGAGGCGATGCACGCCGTCCTCGACGACGTCTGGGCGGAGGTCCAGCGGGTGCTGTGTCCGGGCGGGATCGCCTGTGTCAACGTCGGCGACGCCACCCGGACCCTCGACGACCGCTTTCGGGTCTACCCCAACCACGCCCGCGTCCTCTCGGCGTTCGAGGAGTTGGGCTTCGACCCGCTGCCCGACATCCTCTGGCGCAAACCCGCCAACAGCGCCGCGAAATTCATGGGTTCGGGGATGGTCCCGCCGAGCGCCTACGTCACGCTCGAACACGAGTACGTCCTCGTCTTCCGCAACGGCGAACGCCGCTCGTTCGAACCGGGTGCCGACCGTCGCTACGAGGCCGCCTACTTCTGGGAGGAACGCAACCGCTGGTTCTCGGACGTCTGGACCGACGTGCAGGGCGAGGGCCAGGACCTCGACGTGACGGACGCTCGCGAGCGGTCCGCGGCGTTCCCGTTCGCGGTGCCCTACCGCCTCGTCAACATGTACTCGGTGTACGGGGACAGCGTGCTCGACCCGTTCTGGGGAACCGGCACCACCTCGCTGGCGGCGATGGTCGCCGGCCGTGACTCGGTGGGGGTCGACCGTGACCCCGAAGTCGTCGGGGCGTTCGACGAACGCGTCGCTGCCGTGTCCGACCTCTCCCGGTCGGTCGTCGACGAGCGTCTCGACGACCACCGGGCGTTCGTGCGTGAAGTCCACGAGAACGGCGAATCCTTCGAGTACGAGGCCGAGCACTACGACTTCCCGGTTCGAACCCAGCAGGAACGGGAGATCCGCTTCTACGCAGTGGACGACGTCCAGGCGGTCACGGACAGCGAGTCGGTCGCGGACGGCGAACCGGTCGCGGACGGCGAACCGGTCGAGCAGGCGTACCGCGTCGGCTATCGACCGGTCGGGACCGACGACGACCTCGCTGGCAGGTGACTGTCCACGACTGCCGACGACGTCGCCGCCGTCCGGTTCGAACACCCAGTCAGATCCCTAATGACATACATAATATATAAAAATTCTTTCATAGTCCCGAGCGGATTCGAACCGCTGTCCATGGCTCCAAAGGCCATGATGATTGGCCACTACACCACGGGACTTCGCATCAGACGATATCGTCCGCGTCGTTTTATTCGTTCCGACAGCGAGTCACTCGATGTCAGGACCGCGGCCGACGCACTCTCACTCGATCCGTGCGAGCCGGTCGAGCGCGTAGACGGTCCGGAGCGGCGTGGCGGCGTCACCCTGGTCGAAGACGAGTCCGTCCGTCTCGTGGACGTGGTCTAACACGCCCTCCGAGGAGTGTTCGGGCGCGGCGGCGATCCCGGCGTCGTGCTCGGCGACCCACTCCATCACGCGGAGGTCGCTCTTGGAGTCACCCATCACGAACGCGAACGGGTCGTCGACGTCGAGGACGTCCAGTGCCGCCTCCACGCCGACGACCTTGTTGAGTTCGAGACTGCCGATCTCAGCGGCGTCGGCCTCGTAATAGGCCACGTCGACCCGCTCGAAAATCTCGCGGACGGGTCCGGGAACGTCTTCGGGCGCGCAGTCGGGCATCGCACCTTCGGATTCGAGCACGCCGTGGATCTCGGGGTCGGCGTCGGCGTAGAAGGCCCGTGCCCACTCGCCGCCCGACGCGCCGTGGGCCGCGTCCGCGTCGACGCGGTCGGCCACTGCCCCCCCGAACAGGTCGAGTTCGTAGACCAGTGCCTCGTCGACGACCTCGCGTGCGGCGTCGCTGCCCGTCTCGAAGTTGGGCTTGAGCGTGACGTTGAACTCGTTGCCCTGGAGGTGACAGCCGTGTCGTATCGACTCCGGTGCGTCGGAGAGGATCCGCGAGCGCACCCGGTCGAAGACAGCGACGATGTCGTCGTCGAGGTCCTCGTAGAGCAGTCGCTTCGTGTCGGCGCCGTGACCGGGCGTGAACACGCCAGAGCCCGCCTCGTAGACGACGCTCACGGTCCCGGAGTGGACGAGTTCGTTGCCCAGCCCCTGGACGAGAAACCCCTTGACGTTCTCCAGGGTCTGGCCGGTGCAGATGACGATGGGCAGGCCGATCTCGTGGAGTTCGGTGAGCAATCGGAGCGTCTCGCGGGGGATCTCGTTGTCGGTGCTTCCCGCCGAGCGCAGTGTCTCGTCGACGTCCAGGACGAGGACGTTCACGCCGCGGTCGTACGTGCGGAGGAGATCCATCGCGGTGAACGCGCCGTCGCGGGTGGCGTGGGCGGCGACTTCCGCGAACGTCTCCCCGACGCCTGGGAAGGCCTCGCGCACAGTCTCTTTCTGGCCGTCGAGGTCGTCGCTGGCGTCCTGCCAGTAGTCCAGGGCGACCCGGGAGTCGACGGGCGGGAAGACGCCGACGAAGTCCTGCAGCGCGCGCAATCGGTCCGTGTCGAACTCCTCGTAGAGTGTGTAGAGCTGGTCGTAGCGTTCCATGGATCGGACAGGGTATCGTGGGAGATGTTCACCCGGGACGAATAAATGTGGCCGTGACTGACGGTGTCGTCCGGTCGCTTCGTGGGTGCCGTCGACCGACTCCCGCGCGAACGCTTTTGACCGTCCGTCCGGACACCTGGAACGAATGCCGGACTCGGGACAGGTACCCGATTCGGACCGGGTCGGGACGGGAGAGACGACCCGCGACGAGTCGGAACCCGGTGAGTCCGTCGAGACGTCCGGTCTGTACCCCCCGTTGGTGCTGGTCGCCGTCCTCGCTGTCTCCGGGATCCGCCTGCTGGAAATACTCGTGGGGAACGCCCCGGCGACCGGCGTGCTCGTCTGGTCGACGTCGGTGACTGCACTCGTCGGTGCGGTTTTCGTCTGGTCGACCATCGGCGAGAACGCCCGGTCCGTCCCGTCGCTCTCTACGGCCACCCACGCGCTCCTCGTCGGCGGACTTGCGGTCGCCAGCGTCCAGACACTCGCCCACGCTCTCCAGGTCGGGGCGGTCGCACTCGGTGGCGGGGAAATGGTCGTCGCGGTCGAGGCGGTCAATCCGGTGACGAAGACCGATGCTGGCCTCGCTCGCTACGTCCTCGTCGGCGTCTGCCTGACGGCGGTCGGCGAGGAACTCCTTTTTCGCGGCGCGATACTCCGGACGTTCGAGCGGCGTCTCCCCTTCCACGGCGCGAACCTCGCACAGGCGGGGCTGTTCGGGCTCTGGCACCTCGCGTGGCCGCTGACCCTCGCCGTCGGGCCCGCCGACCCGCCGGTCGCGCTCCCGGTCCTTGCGGTCGGGACGGTCCTCGTGACGGGACTCGTCGGCGTCGTCTTCGGCATGCTCGCCCGGTCGACGGGGACACTCTGGACGCCCGTCCTCGCCCACTTCGTCCACAACGGGGTCGCCGTCGTCGTCCACGTGCGCGCTGCCGGCGTCGACCGTGCCGGTGTGCTCTCTCCCGCGCTGGTGCTGGGCTACGCGCTCCTCGCGTGGCTGGTCTGGCGTCGCTTCGAGGGGCCACTGTTCGAAACCGTGTAGCTGACCAGATCAACACGACGCGCAGGTGTTCCAAACGGGCGATCGAGTCCCCAGTGCCCCCCTGAGACACGCTTTTCAGTGTCACACCCGTCAAGTATCACGCTATTTCCAACCAGCCAATGCGAGGGCCACGAGCGCGCTCGTGGTCCGAACGTGGCCTGCGCCGTCCACCGAACGCGAGCGAAGCGAGCGTTCAGTCGTCGGCAGTCGCGGGGACCTCTAGCAGGGCACAGACGTCGTCTTCGGCGTCGAAACAGTCCGGACACTGCGGTTCGCGGTCGATGATCGTGTCGAGGCGCTCGGCGACCGTCTCGTCGATGACGCTCTCGAGTTGCTTTGCCTCCCCGCGGAAGTCCTCGACTTCGAGGACCTCCAGGAGGAACCGCTCGATGATACAGTAGTTCTGGAGCGCATCCCTCGCGCGGACGATGCCGTCGTCGGACAGCGAGACGCCCTTGTACTTCTCGTGTTCGGCGAGTCCCTGGTCTTCGAGTTTGCCGATCATCTCGTTGGCGCTGGCGGGACTGACGTCCAGCATGTCCGCGACAGCACCCGTCGAGGCCGGGCCGTCCTCGCGGTCCTGGACCAGGTAGATGGCCTTGAGATACTGGTCTGCAGTGTTCACGCGAACCACCTCCCGGTCGTGAGCGGTTGCTCGTTGCGCGTGGAGCGTGCAACGGTGTTCACGCCGATCGCCTCCCCGTCGTGGTTCGCGTGGTCGTGCTCGTCCTCATCCTCGGGTCTCCATGAGTCGCGTGACCTCCTCGGCGCCCTCGGCCTCCTCCTCGCGGATGGCCCTGAGCGTCTCCAGCAGTCGGTCGCGGTCGACGCCGAACTCGACGTCCGACGCCTCGATCGCGTCGACGAGGTCGTCGTAGAACTTGTAGGCCGTCTCCTCGTTGCAGAGCTGGTCGTAGAGCACGCCGTCGAAGTCCTCGTCGGCCTCGTACTGGGCCTCGACCAGGGCCTCGATCTCCTCGAAGGCGACCGTCTCGGCGTCGAGTTCGTCGACCAGCGCTTCGAGCCGGTGGCGGTGCTCGGCCGACTCCTCCGCGGCGTCGTCCAGCATCGTCCGGACCTCGTCGTCGAGCCCGTCGGTCTCACGGGCGTGACGCGCCGCTCGTGCCTCGACGACCTCCTCCAGGACGATCCCGATCTGGAGGAGCCGGGCCAGCTGGTGGTCCGACCCGACCGGGACGGTGAGACTCATCGCTCGCGGCCCCCGCACCCGGCGGTTTCTCCACGGTTCATGGGCGGGTATCCGGGAGGGGGGCAGGTAAGTCTGTTCCTCGGACGCTCGCTTCGCTCGCGTTCGGGGGACTGTACAGGCCACGTTCGCCCAGCTCGGTTGTCCGAGGCGCGTAGCGGCTCCGCTCGCTGGCCTCGTAGTCGGCTGCGACGGTCCACGATACCGAGCGAGCGGCGCTGAGACCGGCGGGTTTCAGCAGTGTGCGAGCGACTGGTTTTTTATCCGACGTGAGTGAATACTCGCCAATGGTGGACAGGGTGAGACGACGGACGACTGGTTCGGACCGCTCGACCGGCGGTAACGCGGGGACCGACTGTCAGGCGAGGGCGGACGGTGGCACTACCGGAGGACGGGAGAAACGCACCGACGAGAAGTACTGTTCGAACTGCGGCGAACTCATCGCACTGGAGGCCGAGATCTGTCCGTCCTGTGGCGTCAGCCAGAACCGTCAGCGGTCTCGTCCGGCGCCGTACGGCCGGTGGAAAGCAGCGGGGATCGGCGGCTTCCTCTCTTTCGCCATGCTGTTTATCCCGCTGGTCAACCTCTTCAGCCCGTTCGTGGGGGCGATCGTGGCCGGGTCTCTCCGGGGCAGTGATACGATGGAGAGCGCACTGACCGGAGCGCTCGCGAACGTCTTTGCCTCGATCCCGGTCGTGCTGTTCTGCGGGCTGTTCTTCCTGCTGGCGACGCTGGGTATCGTGAGCGACCCCTCGGTGGCCAGCGACGTCGCACTCGGCCTGCTGGTCTGGTTCGTCATCTTCGCCGTCGCGTTCGGGGGGTTCTACGTGGTCGGCGCAGTCTGTGGCGCACTCGGGTCGGCCCTGACCAACCGGGACGAACCGGAGTGACCTCTTCCATCAGGGATTCCGGCTCTGCCGCCCCTGGCCGGGGGATTCCGGCGGTTCGTTGTCGTCACCGTCACGGGAACTGTCCGTCCGCCGGAGTACCGCGAGGTAGGCCGTCACGAGTACGACCCCGACGACGAGCCCGAGCACCGAGTCCACGAGGACGTGAAGTTGGGCGTCGTGGAGCGGCCCGCCGTGGAGCGGGACTCCGACTGCAGGGCCGACAGCCAGGGTGGCGGCGAGGAGATGGTCGGTCGGTCGCATTTCACACGGTGTTTCTCGTGACTGTGTATTTAAACGACGGGCGGATTTTCCGGATCCGGGAACGGGGGTTTCAGTCGCACTACGTCGCGTGCGGTCGGGTCAGTTCAGCAGGCACCGAGTCACGCCATCGCGGTACGGACGTTCCCGACGGCCTCGCGGAGCGCGTCGCTCGCGCGGTCGGCGGGGAGTTCGTACTCAATGACGACGGGGGCGTCGAGGTCGGTGTACTCCTCGAGCAGCGCAATTATCGTGGAGAGGTCGAGTTTCCCGGCGCCGGGGTAGTCCTCTATCTCGGCGTCGGAGGTGTCCTTGAGGTGGACGCTGTTGACCCGCCCACCCAGTGTCCGGAGCACGTCCTCGGGGTCGACTTCCTCGACGAGGAAATGACCGGTGTCCACACAGAGCCCGAGTCGCTCGTCGTCGTAGCGGTCGAGAACATCGCGGACGTCGTCGACGGTCGAGAAGACCTGTGAGAGGTCGTCGTGGTGGACCGACGAGTAGTTGTGGATCCCCACGTCCACCCCGAACTCGTTTCCGAGAGCGACCAGTTCCTCGGTGATGTCGTCGCGGTCGGGCGGGTAGTTGACGGTCACGTAGCCCGTGCCGAGTCGGTCGGCGAAGGCGAAGTGCTCTCGCGCCTGACCGGTGTCGTCGAGGTCGACCACGCCGTAGCCACAGACCGAGACCGACGACTCCTCGATGGCGTCGATCCCCGCTGCGACGACTTCTGGGCCGTCGTCGGGCGAGAGGTGGTAGTCCCAGAGTTCGAGTGTATCGACGCCGACCTCGTCGAGTTCGGCCAGTAATTCGGCGAGCGAGAACTCCTGGTAGACGACGCTCTGGACGCCGATATCGTAGTGATGGGCCATGCGAAGCGGTCGCTCGCCCGACCCAAAAGGCTTCGCGAGGCGGAAACACGGACGAACGACCGGGAACACGGACGCTGGGCGGCTGTCGACAGTGCACGGACTTCCGGGACGCGACGTTTTATCCGCACCGTCTTCCACGGTGAGGGCATGGACGTTCTCATCGTCGGCGGGACGGGACTGATCAGCACCGGGATCACGCGACAGGCAGTCGACGCCGGCCACGACGTGACGCTCTTTCACCGCGGGGAGACCGATTCCGAGCTCCCCGATGCTGTCTCGCACGTCTACGGCGACCGCAACGAGCAGTCGGACCTCGCCGCGGCCGCCGACGAGGTGGATCCCGACGTCGTCGTCGACATGGTCTGCTTTACCCCCGACCAGGCCGAGGGTGCCGTCGAGGCCTTCGAGGGTGTCGAGCAGTTCGTCTTTTGCTCGACGGTCGACGTCTACCACCGGCCACTCGACGCCAACCCCGCGACGGAGGACGCGCCGCGTGAGCCTCCGGTGAGCGAGTACGGCGAAGACAAGGCCGAGTGTGAGGACATCTTCATGGACGCTCACGGGGACGCCTTCGAGACGACCGTGATCCGGCCGTGGAGCACTTACGGCGAGGGCGGACCGGTCATCCACACGATGGGGTGGGGCACGTACTACCTCGACCGGATCCGCGAGGGCAAGCCGGTCATCGTCCACGGCGACGGCGCGACGCTGTGGGGCCCGTGCCACCGCGACGACGTGGCCGGTGCGTTCGTCGACGCCATCGGCAACGAGACGGCCTACGGCGAGGCCTATCACGTCACCAGCGAGGAGGTCATCTCCTGGAACCAGTACCACGAGTACGTCGCCGACGCGATGGACGCCCCCGAGCCCGACCTGGTCTACATTCCGACCGAGCAGCTCGTGAAGGCGGTGCCCGAACGGACCGACCCCTTGCTCGACCACTTCCAGTTCTCGACGGTGTTCGACAACAGCAAAGCCAGGCGCGACCTGGACTTCGAGTATACGATATCGTTCCGGGAAGGTGTCGAACGGACGATCGACTTCCTGGACGAGGACGAGATTGACGACTGGGACAGCGAGAACGACGACGAGATCGTTTCGGCCTGGCGTGACTCGACCGAGGACTTCCTCTCGGCGTTCGCGGATTCCGAGTAAACGTCTCACTTCGTTCGACGTTTGAAGTTGTCTGCGCCGGCCACGTTCGGCCTGCTCGTTTTGCCGAGGCGCGTAGCGCCTCACCGCTCACAGCCCTCGTAATCAGTTATCGAATTCTCACGATACCAAGCGAGTGAGGCGCCGAGACCGACAGGTCTCGGGGGAGAACGAGCGACGTGGCCGGCGTCAACCACCGTTGCCCGACGAACGCGCCGCTCGCCCCGCGAGCGTTACGTTCGTCGCCTGTCGGTATCGTTCAGGCCCGCTCGAAACACGACCGACTGGCGTCGACGACGGCCACCTCAAGCGTTCCCACGGGCGAAATTTCCACAGGTGTCGCCCTGTCGACGAGTCCGACGACGCGGTCGTCGGCGACCAGGTGGATATCCGTCTCGTCGCGCTCGACCGACACGGTCACGTCCCCGAGCGGGAGCACCCAGTGGTCGACGTCAGTCGAGAACGGCGATACGGGGACGACAGAGAGGACGTCCGCGCCCGGTGGCACGACCGGGCCGCCGGTCGCGCGAGCGTAGCCCGGCGACCCTGCGGGCGTCGCGAGGACCACCCCGTCGGCGCGAAACCGGGCGACGCGCTCCCCGCCAGCGCGGACGGTGTACTCGGATATCTGGGCGGGTTCCGCGCTCGCCAGCATAGCGTCTTCGAGCGCCAGCGCAGTCGTCCGGTCGCCGACGCGCGTCTCGAGTATCGGGTGGTCCTCGGAGGTGTACTCGCCCGCCAGCAGCGCCGCGATCGCCGACTCGACCGCTTTCGCCTCCCCGGAGACCGACCGCACGCCACGACCGGCGTCGACCGGCAGGACTGGCACCTCCGGCGTAGCACGCGCGACGGCCAGCAGTGCCGGTTCGCCGACGGCGACGGCGAACGCGGTGTCGACCCTCGCGTCCGCTGGTGCGCCCGGAATCGGGTCGCCGCCGGCCTCGCGAACCGCACGTTCGACGGCCGCGTCCGCCGGCCCGACGATCCCGACCGCGGGTCCCTCGCTCATCACCCGAGGGTTACTGTGGCCGGGCAAAAAGCCACCGCACCGCGACGCCCGACACGAGTATTTTTGTCCGCCCGCCGTGATTCGGTTCGTATGCGCGACGTTCTCGACGCGTGGCGCCCGGTCGTCGACGAGGAGCTAGAGCGACTCCTCCCGCGACTCGTCGACGACGCGTACCTCTCGTCGTTTTTCGGTGAGCCGACCTTCGAGTACGACACCGACGCGATCGGTGCGACACTCACAGAGCCGACCTGGGACCTGCTCGACCGCGGCGGGAAACGCTGGCGGGCGATCCTCTGTCTCCAGGTTATCGAAGGCTTCGGCGCCGACCCCGAGACGTACCTGCCCTACGCGTGTATCCCCGAGTTGCTCCACAACGGAACGATAATCGTCGACGACGTCCAGGACGAGGCCGAGTTGCGCCGCGGCGGCCCGCCGCTCCACCACGAACACGGCGTCGACGTCGCCCTCAACGCCGGCAACGCGCTGTACTTCCTGCCCCTCAAAATCGTGGCGCGCAACCCCGCCGGTCACGACGCCGAGACGCGACTCCGGGCCTGGGAGATGCTCGTCGCCGAACTCAACCGCACTCACCTCGGCCAGGGGATGGACATCCGCTGGCACAACCAGCGCCCCATCGACGTCACCGAGGCGGAGTACCTGGAGATGTGTGCGTGCAAGACGGGCTGTCTCGGCCGCATCGCCGCCCGGCTGGGCGCGGTCGTCACCGGGCAACCCGAGGCCGTCGAACGCCGGGTGGCCAGCTACGCCGAACGGCTCTCTATCGCCTTCCAGATCGCCGACGACCTGCTGGACGTCGAACACGCACTCGAAGGGGTCGAGGCGTTCGGCAAAGCCGCCGGCAACGACGTCCGCGAGGGCAAGAAGACACTCATGGCTGTCCACGCCGCCGAACACGCCCCGGCCGCCGACGTCGCCCGCCTCGAAGACATCCTCTGGGCCGAGGACAACTCCGAGGCGGAGGTCCGGGAAGCGGTCGAGATCCTCCAGGCCGCCGGCAGCGTCGAGTACGCCCGCGAACGCGCCCAGGATATCGCCGCCTCCGCCCGCGAGCACCTCGACGCCGTGGGCCTCCGACCCGAGGTGGAGACGAACCTGAAAGAGTTCACTCACTTCGTCGTCGAACGGGAGTTCTGAGGAGTCCGGATCGAACGCTGTCCCCTGTGGCCCCGGGGACTCGCTATCCAGTTATCGTCAGTTGAAACTGCTGCTACACATTTATTCAGTCGCACGTTGCTGTGTTGATCGTGCAAAGACGCAATTTTCTAGCGGCAACCGGTGTATTTGCCACGGGGGTAGTAGCCGGCTGTACCGACGAATCAGGTGACGGAAACGACGGGAGTGACGGCAGTGGCGACGGGGGCGACGGAGGTGACTCGACGCCGACGGCGACCGCCAGTCCGACGGAGGGAAGCCAGACGGCGACTGTCCCGGTCGGCGAGGTAGTCGACGGCGACCGGATGAGCATGGTCGTCAGAGGTGTGACGACACAGAATTCGCTCGGAGAGTTCCAGGAAGCCGACTCGGGGAACACGTTCGTGATCGTACAGCTGGTCGTGAAGAACACGACGAGTTCCGATTTCATCAGTTTCAGTGGCTTCCTGCAGACACAGGTCAAAGACTCCGAAAACTACACCTACAGCCAGTCTATCGTCGGCACCGGCCGGACGTTCCAGGGGGGACAACTCGCCCCTGGTGAGGTCTCACGGGGAAACCTCGTCTACGAGGTTCCCGAGGACGCCGAGGGACTGACGCTCCAGTTCGACTTCCAGGCGTTTTCGTTTTTCAATTTCGAACGGGTGACAGTCGACCTCTCCGAGCAGGCGTCGTCGAACGCCGACCTCTCGCAGAGCCTGAACGTCGAGGTCCACAGCGTCGGCGACGAAGTCTCCTACGACGACATCGCTGTCTCGGTCAACGGTATCGAGTTCGAGTCGTCGCTCGGGAGTTTCGCACAGGCCGAAGAGGGCAACGAGTTCGCCATCGTCGACATCACGACGACGAACGATACCAACGAAGAAAAGAGCATCTCCACGCTCCTCCAGATGAAGATGAAAGACGGGACTGGTAGCTCGTACGACCTCAGCCTCTCCGCGCTGACCTCGCTGAACCAGCCCTACAACGAGAGTCAACCACTGGCCTCGGGCGAATCCAGACGGGGCAAGGTCCCGTTCGAAGTCCCGCAGGGCGTCTCGCCGCTCTACTGGATCTTCGAATTCAACGTCTGGGTCGACGGCGACAAGACGTTCTGGAACGTCAGGTAGGTGCGGTGTGGGTGTGGGTGCGCGTTACCGCTCGACCGCTTCCAGCACGACGCCGTCGTCGAAGCGACCGCGGTCGTCGGCTTTCTCGCGCCGGCGAGTCGTGACGTCGTCCTCGTCGATGTCGTGACACGCCCGGAGTGCGTCGAGGACTTCGCGTACGTCGGCGAGTTCCGCGGCCCCGGGGTCGTCGTGGAACTCCGCGACCTCCTCGTCGAGTTTCTCGTGGAGCCGCCGGCGGTACTCCTCGCCCGTCGCGACGTGAGTTCGCGGTGTCTCGCCGTTGTCTTCGATGGCTGCGGGGATCGCATCCCGGACGAGCTTGTCGAACTCCTCGCGGTCGGTCATGGGTGACCTGTGACCGGGGCACGCAAAAGCGGTCCGGAGAACGCGAGTCGCGTGCCACGTTGCGGACGAGTCGCGTCACTTTTCCCCGCAGATAGCGTCGGTGGAGACATGACCGACCGCGAGGAGTTCCTGGCCGGCGAACGCCCCGAGGACGTGCTGATGTACTTCGCCGAGGACGCCGTCTCGGGGATCGACGCGCTCGCGGACACCAGAACCGGGGAGCGCGTCGACGGTGGCGTCGTCATCGTCGTCGACGGCGAGGAGGGCCGCGGGGCCTTCCAGAGCGTCACCGGCCACGACCCGATGCAGTTCGCACAGCAGGCGATGGGCACCGAGGGCACCGTCGACCCCGACTGTACGGGCGGCACCTGTCCGAACGCGGACGAGGATGACGACGACTCCGAAGAGTCCCACGAGGCGCGGTTCGTCTTCGCCTTCGCGGAAGAACAGAACGAGGAGGTCGGCGACCTCTACGCCGAAGGCGACGTCGTCCACGCCTACGTCTCCTGTTCCTGCGGGGAGGCCTACTCCGACAAGTGGGTCATCGGCGAGCGCTCCTCCTGAGACAGCTACAGCCAACTCTTGCCGATAGTCAGAAATCCACAGAGTTCGCCCTGTACATAATAGGTCGAGATTTCGTGCAGAACGTCGGCGATCGTCTTCGCGGATAGCGTCTGGTCCGGCAAGTAGAGTACTGCGTGGTATTCGTCTTCGGAGAAGTCGTCCCGGAAATCGTCGTCGTAGGTGACGATGACGAACTCGTGTTCAAGCGAGAACGCTGCCAGTTCGTCGTCGGCATCCCCCTTACTCAGTCGGTCACTCAGGTCGACGTGACGGACGTCGTGACCGTCGTCCCGAAGGCGGTGACAGACCTCGTGTTCGAGGTTTTCGTCCAGCAGGAACTTCATTCCGGCTTTTCGAGCGTCTCGGATCCCTCTGCAACCGCTTGCCGGTGAGCTTCGACCGATTGCATCTCCTCGGGGTTGCGGTGGTAGTAGGCGAGCGCCTCGTACACGTCCGCGAGGTCCAGATTCAGCCTGTCAGCGACGGTTTCGGGCCGCAGTCCGCGCTCTTCGACTCGTTCGTGGACGTGGAGCACGGTCACCCGACTCCCCTCGATGTGGGGCTCGTCGTGGATCTCCGACTCCTCGCCGGAGACGATCCGATGTTTCGTCACTGCCATACCGTCTCTTGGTGGAGCGCCGGCAAAAAACCCGCGTCGGCGTGGACCGGCCGACTGCGAGTAGACTACCCGGCGTGCTTTCTGGCGGTCGTGTAGGCTTCCCGGACCCGTTTGAACTCGTCCTCGTCGCCGCCGTGGTCGGGATGGGTCTCCTTGACCCGCCGGCGGTAGGCCGCCCGTATCTCCTCCAGTCCCGCGTCGGTCGAGACACCGAGTTCGGCGAGGGCGGTGCCCAGCGGATCCACTGTGGATTCGTCCGGTGTGGGGTCGACGTCGGGCACTTCGAAGGGGAGTCGCGTCCCGAGCTGGAAGCCCGGCAGTTCGTGTTCGACGAGGACGGCGTGGGTGTCCGACCGGTCGATGCGGTAGTACGCCCGGGGGTCGAACGTGACCGCGACGTCCCGTTTCGGGAGGTAGAACGCCACAGTCTGTCCCTCGACGGGGTGGTCCTCGGCGTACTGTTCGTCGATGGCGTCGAGGTACTCGCGGATCTCCGTCCGGCGGCGACGCTCCCCGCCGTCCCGGCAGTCGACCGGCGCAGTCGGAAACAGACGGACTGCCGTGACGAAGAGAACCGCGACGCCCGCGCTACTCGCGAGTCCCAGGCCGACGCCGACGAGCAACCAGTGGGGTAGTCCGAGCGCTCCCTCCACGAACACAGAGAGCGTTAGCGCCAGGGCATCAAGAATATCCCGACAGGACCCTTCTCACCCGCAGCCGGGAGTCGGCAAGCGGTACCCGGTCAGCTCCCGCCCCGGACGACGTTGTTCACACCGGCGAGGAAGAATATCGCACCCATCGCGAACAGGATCGCGTACGACCACTGCACGCCCGTCCCGAGGATGCCGCCCGCCTCGACGAGATACGACGTCTCCGGGTTCGACGGGTCCACGTAGACCGTCACGTTCTCTCCTTCGGGATAGTCCTCGACCAACTGTCTCGGCTGGTTGTAACACCCCGACCCGGCGCCCGGACAGATGTCGCCGCTCTCGTAGCGCTCACCCCCGTAGGTGTACCCGTATTCGAGGCGGACAACCCACTCGTCCGGGTCCGCGTTACCGGCGCCTTTCACGGCCTCGGAGACGAGTATCTCGCCCCCGGCCATCACCGCCAGCCCGATGACCAGCAACAGGAGCGTACTTTCGAGGTCTCTGCCCATGCGTCGTGACAGCGCGGGTAGATATTAAACCATAATACGGAATGGGACTCTATTGGATTTGTAAGTTCGTTATTGTCACTCGTGAGTTGATCCAATGGCATGGAAGATGCACGGGGGGGCTAGAACAAGTCCGCATCACCCTATCGCATACATCTCATTACTTATGTTAGCGAAAACATATCCATCAACGACAGCGGGCCAGGAGACGCCTATCGGTGATGGGCGCGTGTCCCCTGAATAGCTCTCTGAGCGGGTAAATCGCCACTTTTCTTCGCCGGACGATGCATCGTAGGCAGCCACCATTCCAGTTCGAAGTTCTGTACGGCCGCCGACGTAGAGCGTCCCGTCGGCTAGCGTGGGCGTCGTTGCGACCGGTGTCTGTTGTTCCCAGCGCGTCTCGCCAGTTTCTGCATCGAGGGCGACGAGCCGTGAATCGGAGAGGTCGCGCTTCGGCTCGATAACTTCGGGGTGAGTAGTGAGATACAGTGTGTCTTCCGACGCGGCGAACGCTCCACTGACGTCGATCTGACGCTCCCACAGCTTCGATCCGTCACTCACGTCGAACGCGTGCATCCCGCCACGGGAGCCGTCGTAGGAAAGTGTGAAGACGCTGCCGTCGGCGACTGTCGGCGACATTCCGAACCAGTTGCCGTCAACTGACCACTTGACCGACCCGTCTTCTGCGGAGAGTGCGTACAATCCGTCCTCGTAGGCTGAATTGAATACGGTATCGCCGTCAACTGCGACTAACCAACTCGAAGTATTTCGCTCGGGACCCGTCCAGAGGTGTTCCCCTGTATCCCTATCGAATACGACAAGTGGAACGGTCCTCTCGTCTACGGAGCCTGCATATAACTTGACGAAGAGACGTTCCTCTGTTGCAGCAACTGTACGAGGGGCCATATGGCCGGCCGGAGAAGGTGTCCCTCTCCAGACCCTCTCACCCGTCTCTCCGTCGAACGCCAGTAGTGTTTCTTCATCGCCTGACACGCCATAGGCGACGTTATCTCTCACGGCTCCGACTTTCAAGAGACCCTCGAAGTGCCCTGATTCAGTCCCGTCTTCTGCATCGAGTACCAGATCGTCTACATATATTCGTCCATCTTGGATAAGGGTGGGTAGGCTGACACCGCTTTTTGTCCAGTATGCGCTCGGGGTATTTTCAGGGCCTCCTGTCCCCGGATGATTTGTGTTCGCTGGGTCGTGCTGAATCTGCGGATACGACCCATCGTCGAGGGAAACGCTCCGGGTGAACCGCAACGCAGCACACCCTGCCATGGAGACGGCCACCGCTGATCCTGTAGAACTGAGAAACGAACGCCTGTTCACAGTCACCGAACTCCTGTTAGAAATAAATGTTTTTTGGTGACATCCGTTTGTGTTTTTTATTTGATTGACGGGCGTTCGATTGTCCGCCGCTCACCCGATGTAGCGCAGGTCCTCGTCGGAGGGCGTCGGCGTGCCCTGTTCCATCTCCTGGATCTTCCGGACGACCTCCTCCATCTCCTCGGCTCGTTCCTCCAGCGAGGCGAAATCGAGGTCGAAGCCGAGAATCTCTTCGAGTACCTCCAGCACGGCCTGTGCGCTCTTGGGGTCGACCAGATAGCCGGAGGTTTCGCCCATCAGGCAGGCCGAGGAGAAGTCCCGTCGCTCGCCCAGTCCGAGCAGGAGGCCGCTGACGCCGACGATGCCGCCGGCGGGTTCGTCCTCGCGGAACTCGACGCCGGCGTCTTCGAGCGTCCCGACGAGGTCGTCGTCCGTCGCGGCACCGACGACGCTGTACTCCTCGATGAGTTCGCCCGTCGGCACGCCCCCCAGCGCGAACACCTCGGAAACGCCGTGGTCTTCGGCCACGTCCAGGAACGTGTTCGTCAGCCCGTAGTGACCCTGGCTGTCCTGAGCCTGGTGGTCGCCGGTGAGCACGAGCACGTCCCGTCCCTCCTCGGGCCGGACGGCGTGAAACTCCGCGTTCGCGAGTTCGGCCCGTCCCTCGTCGATACTGACCTGGGGCGGGAAATGTGTCGAGTGGACCCGCTCGACGATCTCGCTGTCGATTTCCTCGAGAACGTGCTCGACGGCCAGTTTCCCCACGTGCCCGACGCCCGGCAGCCCCTCGACGAGGACCGGGTCGTCCAGCTCGACGTCCGCGAGCCGGTCGCGCTCGAATTCGTCCATGTCACCTATTCGCGCTTTCTGCGCTTAAGTGCGCGTCGATACTCCCCGTACCTGTCCTCGGGCCCGAACGGCGCTGGCGCGGTGTTTACCGCCTCGGCCCCGCAGTCCGGACAGGTCTCGCCCAGCGTGTAGCGCGGCCGCTCGTGTTCGTCCCGCCAGGCCGAACAGACGTGGATGTCCGATTTCATGAGAGAACTGTGGTGGCAGCGTCGCGACGGCGGCGCACCGAACGAACGCTACTCGCTCTCGTCTTTGCGGTTGCGGTGGTACTGGCCGCTGCCGCCGTGCTCGCCGATGGTCGTGGTCGCACGCTCGGCGCTGTGTTCGAGTTCCGCCTCGGCGGTCTTGTAGTCGGGCGCCTGCACCCGGATGCGGTACTCGGGCGCGCCGACGTAGGTCACTTCGAGGTCGACCTCCTCGGGGACCTCGCCGTTGCCCTCGGCGGCCTGGAGCGCTTCCTGGATGACGTCCACACCGTCGCCGGCGGGCGTCTCCAGTGTGACGTAGCCCGTGACGGTCACGTAGGGCACCGAGACGTTCTCACGGGCAGTCTCGACGATGGCCTCGATCTCGTCGTCGTCGAGGTCGGTGTCTTCGAGGGCGGGTTCGCCGTGGATTGCCGCCTGCTCGAAGCCGTCGTACATCGAGCCGAAGGCCGCCAGGAACTCGTTGGCGATGGCGGCGTACTGCTCGTCGGAGATGTCCTCGCCGAACGCCAGCAGCATCCAGTTGTCCGCCTTCTGTTCGTTCTTCCACTCCTGGATCTTGTCGCTGCGCTGGTGGTCGTTGACGTCCTTGATCGAGAGGTCGATCTGCTGGGAGCTCTGGTCGACGTCCAGCACCTTGGCGACGACGGTCTGCCCCTCGTTGACGTGGTCGCGGACGTTCTTGATCCAGCCCGCGGCGACCTCGCTGATGTGACAGAGGCCGCGCTTGTCCTCGTACTCCTGGAGGTCGACGAAGACGCCGAAGTCCTCGATCTCGTCGACGCGTCCGACCACCAGTTCACCCGGTTCGGGCCAGCCGCTGTATTTCATAGTAGGTCTCCTATCGCGCTTCGACGGTTTCGAGCACTTCGCCTTCGATGGCGGCCTTGCCGCCGGTGGGGCGGGCGAGCGTGTGCCCGCAGACCTCGCAGGCGACGGCGGTGGCGGCCTTCTCGAAGACGACCTGTTCGTTCTCGCAGTCCGGACACGCGACGGTGACGAAGTTCCCCGCCATCGTCAGTCCTGGAGCTCCAGTCGGCCGGCGCGCCATCCCTCGCGGAGGTGGGCCTTGCCACAGTCCGAACAGCGGTAGCGCAGGTCGGTCTTCTGGGTCGGCTTCTGTCCCTGGGGGACCGCGGAGAACTTCCCCGCGTTGCCGTAGCCCGAGCGGGCGCGCTCCGCCTGGCGACCGTTGACCTTCGTCATCCCCGAGGAGCGACCCCCGCGGACCTTCTCGACCTCGTGTTCGTGGTGTGCGTTACAGTGCGGACAGTACGTGTTGAACCGGCGTGGCATCTCCATAGATATCGACCTTGCGGAGTCCTTTGCCACCGCCGCTTAAAACCCGTACGGTTCGACGCGACTGAAATGGCTCGCTTCGCTCGCCATTTGAGGTTGCCTGTGCCGGCCACGTTCGGCCCGCGACCAGGGTCGCGGCCCTCGTCGTCGGCTGCCGATATATCCACGATACCGAGCGAGTGCAGCGCTGAGAACGCCAGGTCTCAGCAGAGCACGAGCGACGTGGCCGGCGTCGATCGCTACAGTCCGACGAACGCAAGCTCGTGCAACGAGCGTCAAGTGAGTCGCCTGCACGTAACGGTCGCAGACGAGTGAACTGAATTTGCGAACGCTTCGACGACACGCTACGGGTTCGAAGTCACTAAGTACGCCTCTCACGAACCCGGAGACATGAAGAAGCTGATCGTACACGGCGACGCCGGCTTCCGGAAGAACGCCAGGATCGCCGTCGACGGCGAGGAACTGGTCGTCTTCGGCGTCGCACGCCAGGGCGACTGGCACGGCCCGGACCGCCCCCAGCTCTGGTGTACCGTCGGGACCGAGGACGAACGCGAGACCTACGAACGGCGCGACTACATCCCGATGCACCTCGACACGGAGTCGGTCGACGCCGAGGCCGTCGAGGTCATCGAGAACCCCTCGACCGCAGTCTGAGGAACCGGTCCGGCCTCCGCCGTCGACTGTTACTCCCACCTCCGCCGATCACTACTTCTCGTCTGCGTCCTGCAGTTCGTCGAGCGCCTGCTCCTGTTCCGACCGGGTGATGCCGCCGCTCTCGGCGTGACGTCCCTCGTACTGCCGTTCGGGGATCGCGTCCCACACGGAGTCGTCGGTGTCCCGGTCCGAGGCCCACGCCACGAGCGCCACCGCACCGACCGTACAGACCAGCGCAGAGACACCGATCTCGACCAGCCAGTCGGGACTCAGACCGAGGAGGTCGAACCCGACCGTGACGCCACCCTGGACCACGGGGAGGGCGAACAGTGCGGCGATGACGGCGGCCACCACGCGCTGGAGCCACCGGGGGACCGAGAGGTCGACAGTTCGGCTCACGTCCGGACGTTCGACTGACACGACCAAAAGCCTTCGCCGGCACGGGGCGGATCGGCGACGGTCGGGACAGCCAGGAAGACCAGACCGATCGATGCGACGCCCTCCTCAGACGAAATCGACGTACGGCGGTTCGGATTCGTAGGAGACGAGACGGCTCGCACCGGGTGATCCGGTCGGGGACTTCTCGACGGAGAGCCACTCCAGCCCGTCGTCGTCGCGGTGGAAATCGAGCGTCTGCTGGCTCGTGTCGACGAAGAAGGCGACCAGCGAGTCCGGCTGAATCCGTGGATTGACGGTGTAGACCACGACGTCGTCGTCGCCGGTCTCGGCCGTGGCAGCCCGGTAGCGAACCCCGCGAGCGCGTTCCGCGGTGACCGTCTGCAAGAGTGGTTCCGTGTCGACGAGTGCGAACAGCGGGGCGTCGCCACTGCGGTCGTAGGAGAGTTCCATGAGCTGCTCCCAGTTCCGGCCGGCGCTCTCGTCGTAGCTGACGACGTTCCGGTGTTCGCGGCCGTTCCCGCCCGCCAGTTCGAGCACGACCAGTCGGTCGTCGTCGAGCAGCGTCTCGACGTCCCACTCCGTCTCCGCCCAGTAGCGGTCGAGGCGGTCGAGCGACACCGCCGCCGGGAGCGCAACCGCGAGGCTCATCCCCTCGTCGGCGGCTCGCGCCAGCAATCGCGCGTTGAGCGCGTAGTAGTCGGTCGTCCCGTCGTGGGTGAGGACCGTCATGCCGCCTCGCACGAGACCGCCGCCCAGCAGGTCGTTGAGGCTCTCGATGCCTGTCGAAAAGTGCTCGTGTCCCAGGAGACTTGCGGCGTGGTTCCGTCTCCGGGGCTGGGCGACGACGCCGTCCGCTGTGAGCAGGAGTTTGTGCCGGCGGTCGTCGTGCTCGCGGCCGCGCATCTTCGTCACGCGGACGAAGCGGTGGCGCTGGCCGGCGACCTGCTCGAACTCGATCTCACAGACGCCGTGGGTGGCGTACTCGATGAGGTCGGTCGCGGTGTCGTCGCCGCTGGTCGCGCTGCCGGCGGTCAGCACCGACGTCGCCTCGAACGTCTCGCTGAAGAGTCGGATCAGCGAGTAACACGACCGCCAGAAGGAGACGCGGTCCGCCGCCATGGGCCGGATACCCGAGACGCTGTCCACCACGACGCGGTCGGCCGGTCCCAGTTCCGAGAGGTAGTGGACGACGTTCTCCCGGGTGAAGGGCAGGTCGAACCACTCGGTGACCGTGGCGTCGCCGCTGTCGACCGTCCGGACGACGATGTCCTTGCCCGATTCGATGCTCTCGCCCGGTTCGGCGTTGACCGTCACGATCGTCAGCCCCGACGCGTCGACGTCGAACGGGTACGGCTCGAAGGTGTCCCGCAACTCGGCGATCGATTGCTCGGTCGTGACGAACAGGCAGTTCTCCCCGTCGTCGACGCCCTCCTGGAGAAACTGCATGGCCAGGGTCGTCTTTCCGGCGCCTGGCGGCCCCGTGACCAGCAAACTCCGCTCCGGGGGGATGCCGCCCCCCAGTAACGTGTCTAGGCGGTCGCACCCGACGGAGACCAACTCCATGCGCTGGCCAAAGGACTCGCCCCTCATGATAGTTCTCCCTAATACTCTTCATTTCGAAACTGGCGATCGGGTTTACACTTCCGTATCGGTTCGACTGTCTCGCGGGGTGCGGGGTCCGTTCGCTCTGGCCCTCGGGTGGGCCCGCACCGGCGTCTGTGGAGGTCTGACACGGTGTCACAGTCGACAGAAACGCTTTACTCGCCCCCGCAGGGACGGGAAGGTATGGATACGGCCGAGCGGTTCGACCTCGCGACGCGCAACACGGCTGAGGTCGTCGAGGAGTCGGAACTGGAGGCGTTGTTCGAAGAGGGCTCACCGTCGGCCTACATCGGCTACGCCCCGACCGGCGAGATGCACATCGGCCACTTCACCACGATGCGCAAGCTCGCCGAC
>Ga0207813_100432_pt1 | contig 23834 bp, 25 predicted proteins | sample A23E3SouthBayCA_2_FD_187730 | JGI IMG/M metagenome (GOLD analysis project Ga0207813, IMG submission 187730) | Aerobic enrichment media microbial communities from Eden Landing Ponds, California, USA - A23 E3 (4) (SPAdes) | ecosystem: Environmental > Aquatic > Marine > Unclassified | place... | reverse complement strand
CGCTGGGATGCGCGATCCAGCCGACGCCGCCGTCGAACCGGTCTATCTCGCGGTACTCGTCCGCCGGCCCGTCAGCGCGAATCACCATACGCGGCTTTCGTGCGCATACCGGATACGTCTTCGTGCTACGACATCGTGCCGCCGCGGGAGTTTAGGTCGTTCCGCGCGATGCGCTGGGTATGAGCGACCACGAGTACGCGCGCGTCCACGTCCCCGACATCGAGAACACGCCGAATCCGACGCGGGAGAAGAAGGAGGTCGACGAGGCCGTCGGCGCGTCCGCGTTCGGGTTCAACGTCTACACCGCGGACCCGGGCGAGCGCCTCCCGTGGGGTTACCACCGCCACCCCGACCACGAGGAACTGTTCTACGTTCTCGCGGGGGAACTCCACGTCGAAACCGCGGACGGAACCGAACGCTTGGACGCCGAGGATGCCTTCTTCGTGCCGGAGAACGCGCCCGTCTCAGTCGAGGCGGTCGGCGACCGGCCGGCGCGCGTTATCGCGGTCGGCGCGCCGAAGGACAGCGACCGCGCGATAATTGAGGAAGAGTGTCCCACCTGTGGCGAGGTCACGGGACGGACGCACGAGGTGGCCGGCGACGAGTACGTGCTGTACTGTGACGCGTGCGGCGCGGAAGTCACGCGCTTCGACTAATCGACTTTCTCCGTCGTCTCGAACGTCGACGGTTTGAACACGTATCCGACGAGCGCGCCGACCGCGTGCAGCGCGTACACGACCGGGGCCGCGGCGAACACGAGCACGTCCGAGCGCTCGGTGTCCTCGTAGTAGGAGAGCCCGACCGCGATCCACACGAACATGAACCCGACGAACGCCGCCGAGAGCACGCGGAACTCGGCACCGAACGCGATGTGGGTGGCGTAGTAGTACCCGAGGAAGGTCACGATGGGCGCGAACGGGCTTATCGCCCAGGACGCGTTCCGCACCGCGTACAACACCCAATAGTGTGGCGGCAGTAGTCTGTCCTGGCCCTTCGTCCCGGCCTCCCAGCGACGGCGCTGGAAGATCATCGCGCGAATCGAGGGCGGCGCCTGATTCCGGAAGCGCGTGTCGACCACGTCGAAGGACGCCCCCCACTCGACGACCGCCTTCCAGACGAACACCGTGTCCTCCACGAGCGACGGGAACTCCCACGTCACAGCGTCCTCGACGGACTTCCGCACGGCGATACCACCACCCCACGCGTACAGCGGAATCGCGAGTTTCGGGAACGCGCGCTGCTCGACCTGGAAGCCCATCCGGACGATTTCCGACCAGTACGCCAGCCGCGACCCCGTGTACGCGGGGTACTCGCGGAACTGGACGATGTCGCTGTCCGGGAGGCCGTCGAACCCCTGCATTCGGGTGTCCTCGTCGAGGTAGAGCACGAACTCGCGCTCGCAGGGGACGTGGCGGCGCGCCCACTCGAGCGCCCGGCCCTTCCGCGTCGCGATGGAGTCCACCTCGTCGGGCACGACGTGCACGCTCACGCCCTCGATATCCATAGCGGACTCGGCGATAACGTGGATGTCCGTGAGTTCGTCCGGAACCGCGTTCACCGTCTCCTGCACCACGGACTCCGCGTCGACGGTGAGGACGCGCACCTGCACGTCGTCCGCGCCGTACGTGAGCGGCGGCGGCGAGTAGGAGTGCGCGAGCCACATCTCGTACGACCAGAACCCCGCCGATAGCGTGTACAACACCACCATCCCCCAGAGGACGATGGACGCGATAGACGGGAACCAGGCCGGAACTCCACCGAACACGTCCATCGACTCGGACCGCCCGTTGGTAAGTCTACGGGCCTACTCTAGCGCGGTCAGCGTGTCGACGGCCGGGATGTCCTCGCTCGCGTGCGTGATCTGCTGCATGCGCTGGGTGTGTTTGTCGACCGCGTACTCGACGAGGCCGAGCGGGTCGTCGGCGATTGCACCGCCGCCTCCCGCGTCCGGGACGACGCTCTCCTGCACCAACGGAAGGAGTTCGTCGACGGTGTCCCGAATGAACGCGGGGTCGACGTCCCCGGCCATCACTGCGTCTTTGAGCTGATACATGCCGAACCCGACGTGTCGGCCCTCGTCGCCCCGGATGCGCGTCAGTCCGGCGACCAACCCCGGGAGTTCGGGGAGGTCGACCGCTAGGTCGTTGCTTCCGCCGTACGCGTTCGTCAGCCCGTAGTAGCCCGTCTGCGCGAGGATTCCCTCGATGGTGAGGTGGTAGTGACAGTACGCGCTGGCGCGCGTCTCAGGCGTATCGTCGACGAGCAGTCGGTCCATCGCGTCCGCCATCCGGTCGAACAGTTCGACGTACGCCTCGGAGAACCAGCGGTCGTCGGTCGGACTCGTCGGCGTCATGCCGCGTCGTTCCTCCTCGGGCGCGACGACCGTCCGCCAGTAGCGGTCGAAGAAGTCCGCGTGTTTCGCCTCCTCGTAGAGCTGTGTCGTCACGAACAGCTCGTCGCCGATGTCGTCGAGGACGACCGCGAGCGGTGCGAGGTCCTCCGTGACGGACTCCTCGCCCGCGCCGAACGCCGCGAGCGAGCCGCGGAGGTTCGTGAACATCTCGTCGTCTAGCTCGGCGACCGCGTCCGCGTCCGTGTCGAGCGCGATTTCGTGGGGGTCCCAGTGGTTCTCGACGGCGTGCCGGTAGTATCGGTACGTCTGCGCCGTCTGGTCGAGCATCCCGGGTTCGTCAGTCATGCTAGAACTGTCGACTAGAAAACGCTTAAAGCTATGCTGCCGGTGCGTTCGAGAGCTCGCCACCGCCGAGAGGCCGACGGAACAACGCGGCGTTCACGCGGGGGCGGCTATTCTAGTCGGTCGGTGTCCACGTCCACGCCGGGCGGCGTCACCACGAGGAACGAACGGAAGTGCATCAGCGTCCCGCCGGCGTCCTTCACGGGACCCGCGAACCCGCCCGCGAGGTCGTCGAGGTCGCCGTCCACCGCGAGCACCAGCACGTTCCCCGCTTCGAGTTCCCCCAGCCACTCCTCGTCTCCGGTATCGCCGTCGAGCACGCCGAGGACGACGCGGCCCTCGAAGTCCGACTCGAGTTCGGGCGAGAGGTGTTCCTCCGCGCTCCGCAGGTCCAGTTCGAAGTCACTCATACCTCGGGCGACGAACCGCAGGGGCAAAAGTCGCCCCCTCCACTTATCCCCGGCCAGCCCAATCGTGTAGGTATGCCGAAGGTACACCTCAGCGAGGACACCATCGAACGCCTCGACCAGGTTCGCGACGAGGACGAGTCCTACGACGAGATCGTCGCGGAACTCATCAACATCTACGAGTCCGAGGAACTGACGCTCCACCACGGCGGCGACGGCGTCTAGACGGCGGCCTCCCGAACCTCGTCCCAGCGACCGTTCTCTTCGAGTTTTTCCTGGAGCGCGTCCGCGTACTCCTGCGCGAGCGCCGCGGCCTCCGTCTCGCGTTCCTCGTCCGACGAGTCGTCGCTGCCGCCGAGGCCGAGCGCGCGCTTCACGCCGCCGAGAATCCCGCCGTCGTCGTCGCCGCGCTGCTGGCCGCCCGCCATCGCCGCCATCCCCGACTCGACGTTGTCGAGTTCGTCCATCACGTGCGTGAGGTTCGACGTGTCCGCGACGAGTCTCGCGCGCTCCGGGTCGCCCGGGTGTTCGATGTCGAACTCCACCGCGGTCATCACGAGCCCCCACTGCTGTCGGGAGAACGACGACGCTTCCACGCGGTTCTGGAACTCGTCGTCCACCCGCATCCGCTCGCCGACGATTCGGTCCTGCCAGTCGCTCATATCCGAGAGGTGGACGGCCGGGGGCTTGAACGCCGGGGTTCCGAGCAGGGTTCGAGCACCCGAGTTTTTCCGGGGAGGGAACGAGACGCCGGTATGGTCACCGTCGCCGCCTGCCAGTTCGCCGTCGCCGATCTGGACCCGGTCGCGAACCTCGACGCGATAGCCGACCGCCTCCACGGCCTCCCCGACGACACTGAGGTCGCCGTCTTCCCCGAGTACGCGCTCACGGGATTCGTCGCCGACGACCGAATCGAACCCATTTCCCTCGACCGGGACGGCGACCGACTCGCGCGTCTCGAATCGCTCACCCGCGAACACGACACCGCGGTTCTCGCGGGGTTCGTGGAGGACGCCGACGACTACCACAACACCGTGGTCTACGTCACGCCGGACGGCGACCGGACGTACTACCGGAAACGCCACCTCTGGGCGGACGAAGCCGACGTTCTCGCGCCCGGCGACGAGCGCGTCGTCGCGGAGTCACCGCTCGGCCGCACCGGACTCGTGACGTGCTACGACCTGAACTTCGTCGCGGAGAGCGCGGCGTTCACCGAGGACCGCGTGGACGCGCTGTTCGTCGTCGGCGCGTGGCCCGCGCCCTACGCCCAGAACTGGAACCTCCTCCTGCGGGCGCGAGCGCTCGACGGCGTGCGGTGGGTCGTCGGCGCGGGCCGAACCGGCCGCCGCGACCTCCCGAACGCCCGCGTCACCGACTACGCCGGCCAGTCCCGCGTGATTCGCCCCGACGGAAGCGTACAAGCCGCACTCAACCGCCGCGAGGACGACCTCGTCGCCGACATCGACCCAGACGACCTCGCAGAGCACCGCGAGTTCATCCCCGTCGTCTGACGGCCACACGGTTTTTTCGGGCCGCACGCACAGACACCAATAATGTCCGACGACATCGACGTCGAAGTCGAAGTGGAGGTCGAAGTCGACTCCGAAGAACTCGAATTCGAGGGCGAATCCACGGAGTACGAGGCCGAACTCGAAGCCGACGGCATCGAAATCGACGTCGAAGCCGAGGTCGAAATCGAGGGCGGCGAAGACGCGGACACCGACGCGGACGAGTCAGAGACAGACGAGGCCGAGAGCGAACCGGGAGAAGAACCGGACGAGAGCGACGTGACGGAGGACGCCGTGGAGCGCCACCTCGAGCGCGAGGGAGACGGCGACCACGACGAGATGGACATGGCCTGAGCCGGATTAGAGCCCGCAGCCGGAGATGGTGGTGCAGTCGACGCCCGCGTCTTCGAGGGCGTCGATGTACTCGTTCAGGCCGATGGCGTCGCTGGCGATGTGACCGGTGATGACGAGGTTCTTGCCGTCGAACTCCTCGCGGAGTTCGGCGGCGTCGCTCGCGGAGACGTGGATGTAGATGACGGTGTCGACGCCGTTCTCGAAGTAGGCGCGCGCCACGTCGGCGCCGCCGTTCGTGCCGGCGGCGTGGTGGACGGCGACCTCGCCGAGTTCGTTGTCGTCGCTCCCGACCCGGGTTTCGATGTCCGTTCGAGCTTCTCGAATCTCCTCGAACTCGGCGTTGAACGCGTCCTTGAGGTCGGCGACGGTGTCGGATTCGTCGAGCGTGTCGACCACGTCCACGAACGCGCGCCGGCCCAGCTCGTCGGGCGCGAGGTGGACGTTCATGTACGGCTGGTCGAGGTACTCCGCGATGCTGGGATTGTGGCGGTAGTTCGCGGCGTGCGCGCCGTACTCCGCGCCCTCCCGGATGCCGTCGGCGGCCTCTTCGGCCTCGTCCTCGGGGACGCCGTGCGCGGTCATGAACTCGACTTGCTTGTCGAGCACGTCCGTGAAGTCGAGGCGCGCGTCGTCGCCCGCGGGATGATGGGCGAGCGCGAGGTCGAAGCCCTCCCGGTTCGCGAGCTGTATTTCGGGGCTTTCGAGGTCGATACCGACGAGCGCGGTCTCGATGTCGTCGCCGGGAACGTAGGTGGTGCTGTCGCCGGGCACGTCGTCCCAGTCGACGAGGTCGAGACTGAGTTGCATGATTTCCTCGGTACTGAGTCCCATGGTCGTGCGTGGGGTGAGGGACACGTGTAAGGTGGGAAACCGGCAAACCCGTTCCCGGCAAGTCGGCCCGCGGTCAGCACGGCTTTAGGACGCCCCGGAGTAGGATGACGCGATGACGGACGACCTCTTCACGCCGCTCGAACTCAGGGAGACCGAGATTCCGAACCGACTGATGCTGTCCCCGATGTGCCAGTACTCCTGCGACGGCCTCGACGGCCTCGCGACGGAATGGCACAACGTCCACCTCGGCACGCGCGCCGTCGGCGGCGCCGGCCTCGTGATGGCCGAAGCGACCGCCGTCGAAGCGCGCGGCCGCATCACCCCCCACGACCTCGGCATCTGGAGCGAGGAACACGCGGACGCGCTCAAACGCACCACGGACTTCATCGAATCCCAGGGCGCGGTGTCAGGCATCCAGCTCGCGCACGCCGGACGCAAGGCCTCCACGCACCGGCCGTGGGCGGACGAAGACGGCTACGTCCCCACGGAGGACGAAGGCTGGGAGGTCGTCTCCGCGACGGACGAACCCTACCCCTACGAAACCGACCACCCCACGCACGCGCTCACCACCGAGGAAGTCGAAGACGTCGTCGACTCCTTCCGAGAGGCAGCCGAGCACGCGCTCGACGCCGGCTTCGACGTGCCCGAAGTCCACGCCGCCCACGGCTACCTCCTCCACCAGTTCCTCAGCCCCGTCACGAACGACCGCGACGACAAGTACGGCGGGAGCTTCGAGAACCGCACCCGCATCGTCCGCGAAGTCACCGAAGCGGTACGCGACGTCTACCCCGACGACAAACCCGTCTTCGTCCGCATCAGCGCAACCGACTGGATCGACGACGAACCCAGCTGGGACGTCGAACAATCCACCCGACTCGCCGACCAACTCAGCGACGCCGGCGCCGACCTCATCGACGTCTCCACCGGCGGCATCTCCCCGAAACAAAACATCGAATGGGTCGGCCCGAACTACCAACTCCGCTTCGCCGAACACATCCGGGAGAACAAGACCTCCGACATCAAAATCGGGAGCGTCGGCGGCATCACCAGCCCCGAACAGGCAGACTCCCTCATCCGCAACGACCGCGTCGACCTCACCATCGTCGGCCGCAAATTCCTCCGCGACCCCTACTTCGGCCTCCACGCCGCCCAAGAACTCGGCCACGAAGACGCCAACCGACCACCCGCCCAGTACCGCCGGGGCTTCTAATCCACATTTTTACTGTGAGGGGGTCGCTCTGCGACCCCCTCCAGCAAAAACCTGGAGGGAAAAAAGCCTCGCTCGCGGAGCGAGCGAGTGAATCGCGGCGCGACGCGCCGCGAATGCTATTTTCTGTTCCGCTCCCACAATCGTTCCGCGAGTGTTCAAGTAGGAAGCCGCGGCCAGCGAACGGTATCTACTGAGAATCGTCGCGCGTCGGAGCCGCGAAATCCGACGACCAGCCGTCGCGCGAACCCCCAGGGTCGTCGTGTCAGCCCCAAAACCCGGATTTAAGGGTGCGGCGAGCCTTCGGTTCGACGAGACGTGATTCGTTCGACCCCCCGGGAGAGACTGCCAGTCACAAATCACGCAGGTAGCACTCGATGAGCCTGCGCGTTCGCTGGCGTGCGAGCCTCACGCTCGTCGGCCTCGTCCTCAAGTGGCTCTGGGTACCGCTCACAGCACCTCTCCTTCTCGCGCTGTACGACGGCACCCCCATCGTTCCGTTCGTCGTTCCGATGGTCGTCACCGCGCTCCTCGGCGCCGCGCTCGAACGATTCCCCTCGGACGGTGACGTGCACGTCCGCGAAGCCTTCCTGATGGTCGCGCTCACCTGGCTGAGCGTCGCCATCATCGGGTCGCTGCCGTTCCTCCTCGCCCAAAACGGCGTTCTCGCACATCCCGTGAACGCGCTGTTCGAGGCGATGAGCGGCGTCACCACGACTGGTGCGACCGTCATCGTCGACTTCGACGCGCACTCGCGAGCCATCTTCCTGTGGCGGTCGCTCCTCCAATGGCTCGGCGGCCTCGGCGTACTCGTGCTCGCGACCGCCGTCCTCTCCCGTGTCTCCGTCGGCGGCGCACAGCTCATGGAGACGGAAACCCAGACGAAGGACGTCAAACTCACGCCGAAGATTTCGGAGACAGCGCGGTTGCTCTGGACGATATACATCGTGTTGACCGCGCTCGCGGTCGTCGTCCTCTACGGGCTGAACCTCGCCGGCGTCGCACCCGAGATGACGCTGTTCGACGCCATCGCGCACGCCCTCACGTCCGTGTCGACGAGCGGGTTCTCGCCGCGCGCGGACAGCATCGCGGCGTTCTCGCCGGCCGTCCAGTGGGCGCTCGCGCTGTTCATGGTCACGGGCGCGACGAGTTTCGTCCTCATCTACCACGCGGTCACGGGGGACACGAAGCGCGCGCGGAACAGCAGCGAGTTCCGGTTCTACATCGGGACGCTGACCGCGTTCGCGCTCGCCGCCACGGTCCTCCTGACCCTCGATACGGGGCTTGACCTCTCCGGGATGGACTTGGTCCGGCACGCCGTCTTCCAGGTGGTATCCATCGTGACGACGACCGGGTACGCGAGCATGGACTTCAACGTCTGGTCGTCGAGCGCGAAATCCCTGCTGTTTGCGGGAATGTTCGTCGGCGGAATGGCGGGGAGCACGACGTGCTCCATCAAGGCCGTGCGGTGGCTGGTCGTCCTGAAGTCGCTGCGCCGCGACCTCTACTCCTCGGCACTCCCGAACGTCGTTAAGCCGGTTCGACTCGGTGGAAGTGTCATCGAGGAGGATACGATTCGCGACATCTACGCGTACGTCCTCCTGACGCTCGTGTTCTTCGCGGCAGCGGCCGCGTTCGTCGCCGTCGACGCCGCGCGCGTCGGACTGCCGGTGAGCGAGTTCGAAGCGATGGGCGCGGCGGCGTCGACGTTCCTCAATATCGGGCCGGCGTTCGGGCTCGCCGGCCCGCTCGCGAACTACGAGGCGTTCCCGATGTCGACGAAGGTCGTGATGACAGTGCTCATGTGGATCGGCCGTATCGAAATCGTGCCCGTGCTCGTGTTGTTGACGCCGACGTTCTGGCGGTCCTAGGTCTGTCTGGCGGCGAGAATCGCGCCGGCGAGGACGAACCCGCCCGCGGCGACGAACGCGACGGTGTAGCTCGTGGTGGTGGCGAGCCAGCCGCCGAGAAGGCTTCCGACTCCTGTTGCGACGCCGCCGAGCGCGCCGTACGCGCCGATCGCGTCCCCGCGAATCGCGGGCGGGGCGAGTCGCGTGACGAGGGTGGTCGCGGTGACGGCGACGACGGCCCAGGTCACGCCGACGGCGAGGAAGAGCAGGAGAAGTGCGAGCAATCCGGGGAGTGCGGGGAGGAGCGCGACGAGCGCGATAGCGGGGAAGAGGAGGACGCGCGCGGCGAGCGCGACGAGCTGGACGACGCGCGCGCCGTGCTGGGTGGCGAGCGCGCCGGCGCGCGCGTAGAAGACGGCGGAGGCGGCGCTGGATGCGAGGAACACGACGAACACCTCGGTGGAGCCGTACCCGAGGTCGGTGAGGAAAGCGGGGAGCGGCCCGAAGAACGTCGCGAACCCGGTGAACGCGAGGAAGACGGCGACGAGATAGGCGGTGAGCGCGGGCGTGAGACGGGCGGCGAGCGCTCGCGGGTGGAGGCGGCGTATCGCCCAGAACGACCGCAGGCCGCTGAATGGACTGATGCGGGTGGCGCGGCCGGAGCCGCGGAGGAGGCGTTCGACGCTCGCGGTGGAGCGCCCGAACCGTGCGATGGAGACGGTTGGCTGGGGGAGCGAGCGCCACGCGAGCGCGAACGCGGCGACGGTGACGACGGCGGAGAGCCCGAAGAACCACCGCTGGGCGGAGAGCGTGTCGAGGACGCGACCGGCGACGGCGGCGTTCCAGACGGTTCCGGCGAGCAGGCCAGCGAGCCAGCCGTACCCCTGGACTTCGTTGAGGCGGCCGATGCGGGCGTCCCAGCCGGATTCGGGGACGTCGGCGACGGCGAGCAGCGTGAGGACGGGTGCTGCGGCGGCGGCCGCGAAGAGGAGCGCGGCGTTCGCGGCGACCACGGCCCACACGGAGGAAACGAACGGGAAGACGGCGAACGCGAGCGCTGCCGCGCCGAGGCTGAGCAGGACGAACGGCCGGTAGCGGCCGGTGCGGGAGGCGAGACGGCCCCAGGCGAGCGCGCCGGGGACGCCGGCGAACGCGCCGGTCGCGGCGATGAGGCCGACGGCGAACGCGTCCGCGCCGAGCGCGAGCGCGTACAGCGGCACGAGCACGGACGCCGCGCCGATGGCGGCGTATCCGAGCGCCCACGCGTACAGCCAGCGGTCGGAACTCACGGTCGTGAGGTGTCTCGGGCGTGACAAAGCGGTTGCGTTCGCGGAAGAACGCGGCGTTTATCCCGCGGCGGTCTGTGCGCTCTACTCGGAATGAGTTCGGACGAGACGCCCCCCGAGGGGTTGGCGGGCGAACCGGGGACGGAGCGCGTGGAGGAGTCTCTGGTCGAGTACGGTATCGAGGACGAACCGCCGCTGGGTCGCGCGGCGGCGCTCGGCCTCCAGCACTACCTGACGATGGTCGGCGCGAACATCGCGGTGCCGCTCATCCTCGCGTCCGCGATGGGGATGCCAGCGGACGCGACCGCCCAACTGGTCGGGACGTTCTTCGTCGTGTCCGGGGTGGCGACGCTCGCGCAGACGACGCTCGGGAACCGCTATCCCATCGTGCAGGGCGCGTCGTTCGCGCTGCTCGCGCCGGCGCTCGCCATTGTCGGCGTGATGGCGAGCCAGCCGAATCCGCCGAGCTGGGAGGTGATGTTGCGGCAGCTTCAGGGCGCGATTATCGTCGCCGCGCTCGCGGAGACCGTCATCGGCTACGTCGGCCTGGTCGGCTGGCTGAAGAAGTATATCTCGCCGGTGAGCATCGCGCCGACAATCGCGCTCATCGGACTCGCGCTGTTCAACGCGCCGCAGATTATCGACGTGAACGCCCAGATGGCGGGCGCACAGCAGAACTGGTACCTGCTCGGACTCACGGTCCTGCTCATCGTCGGGTGCAGTCAGTACCTCTCGACGGTGAGCACGGCGTTCCGGCTCTACCCCGTCCTCATCGGCATCGTCGCCGCGTGGGGCGTCGCGGCCGTGCTCTCCGTCGTCGGCGTCATCGGCCCGAACGCGTACGGCTACGTCGACCTCTCGCAGGTCACGTCCGCGCCCGCGCTCACCGTGCCGTCGCCGTTCCAGTGGGGGACGCCGCTGTTCACGCCCGCGTACATCGTCGGAATGTTCGCGGGCTTCCTCGCGTCCATCTTCGAGTCCTTCGGCGACTACCACGCGGTCGCGCGGCTCTCCGGGACGAGCGCGCCGTCCGCGAAACGCATCAACCACGGTATCGGCATGGAGGGACTGATGAGCGCGTTCGCGGGCATCATGGGCACCGGGAACGGCTCCACGTCCTACTCCGAGAACGTCGGCGCCATCGGATTGACCGGCGTCGCGTCCCGGTACGTCGTCCAACTCGGCGCGCTGTTCATGCTCGTCGTCGGGTTCGTCGGGTACGTCGGCGGTCTCGTCACCACCATCCCCGACCCCATCGTCGGCGGCCTGTTCGTCGCGATGTTCGGCCAGATCGTCGCGGTCGGCCTCTCGAACCTCAAGTACGTCGACCTCGACTCGTCCAGGAACATCTACGTGCTCGGATTCTCGCTGTTCGTCGGCCTCGCCGTCCCCGCCTACATGGGCGGCGTGGCGGACGCGTCAGTGCTGCAGGCCGGGTTCGCCGACGTGCCCGTGCTCGGCGTCCTGCTCGGAACGGAAGTGGTGGCGCAGACTGTGTACGTCGTCGGCGGCACCGGGATGGCGGTTGGCGGACTGACCGCGTTCGTGCTGGACAACACGATTCCGGGGTCGCGCGAGGAACGCGGCCTCGACGAGTGGTCGGCGCTCACGGAGGACGAGGGCGCGTTCGAGTCCGCGTGGGAGCGCCTGCGTCAGTAGAGGAGGAGCGGAACCATCGCGAGCGCGCCGGCGAGCAGACCGAGCGCGAGTTCCGGAACGCCGTCGTTTTCGAGATTGCTCCCAGTCTCGCGGGCTTCGGGGATGAACTCGGTGAGCACGAGGTAGGTCATCGCGCCGGCGGCGAACCCGAAGCCGTACGGGAGGAAGACGCGCGCCCACCGCACGAAGACGAACGCGATGCCCGCGCCGATGGGCTGGGGGATACTGGAGAAGACGGCCGCGCCGACCATCCGCCACTTGCTCATCCCGAGGTTCTTGAGGGGGATGGAGACCGCGAGGCCCTCCGGAACGTTGTGGATGGAGATGGCGACGGTCATGAAGACGGCGAGCACGGGGACTGAGAACCCGAGAAGGACGAGCGTGTTCTCGGCGGTGTCGAGTCCGAGGTTCGCGAAGCTGACGCCGACGGCGACGCCCTCGGGGAAGGAGTGGACGGTGAGGACGCCGAGGATGAGTACGAGTTTCCGGAAGTCGGCTTCCGCGAACTCCCGCGGGTCGACTTCGGCGTCCGTGATGACGCGGTGCGCGACGACGACGAGGACGACGCCGGCGAGCGCGCCCGCGCCGACTTCGACGGGCGTGCCGTGGCCGAGTCCCTGCAGAACGAGGCCGAACCCGGACGCGGAGAGCATGATGCCGGACGCGAGCCCCCAGAGCGCGACGGTCCAGCGGTCGCTCACGTCGTCGACGAGGAAGAACGGGAGCGCGCCGAGTCCGGTCGCGAGGCACGTGACGAGCCCTGCGAGCACGACGAACGCGAGAGCGGCGAGCGAAACCATACCGGCCGTTACCGGCGAACACTCTTTTCTATTTTGGAAAATTATTTTGGCTTTCCTAAAACTCGGCGGGTGGTTTTATCGGTCGACCGGCCCTCCGAGTAGGTGATGACAGGTGTAGGAGTCGGCGGCCTCTTCGACCCCGACCGCGTCGCCGTCGTCGGCGCGACGGACCGCGCGGGGTCGGTGGGGCGCGCCGTCCTGGAGAACCTCGACTCGTTCGACGGCGAGGTCGTCGCGGTGAACCCGAGTCGGGAGTCCGTGCTCGGCTATCGCTGCCACGACTCGGTCGCCGCGGTCGACGGTGTAGACCTCGCGGTCGTGGTGGTGCCGCCGTCGGTCGCCGTCGACGTGGTGCGCGAGGCCGGCGAGACCGGTATCGAGAACGTTGTCGTCGTCACGGCGGGGTTCGGCGAAGCCGGAAGCGAGGGCGCGGCGCGCGAGCGCGACCTCGCCGCGGTCGCCGCCGAGTACGACCTCACGCTCGTCGGACCGAACAGCCTGGGAATCATGAGCACGCCGGCGTCGATGAACGCGACGTTCGGCCCCGCGGACGCGCTCCCGGGGTCGATGAGCTTTATGAGCCAGTCGGGCGCGTTCATCACCGCCGCGCTGGACTGGGCGGGCGACCAGGGCATCGGGTTCCGGCACGTCGTCAGCCTCGGGAACGAGGCCGTGCTCGACGAGACGGACTTCGTCGAGGCGTGGGGCGGCGACGAGACGAGCGTCGTCCTCGGGTACCTCGAAGGCATCAGCGACGGCCGCGAGTTCATCGACACCGCGCGCGACGTGACCGCCGACACGCCCGTCGTGCTCGTGAAGTCCGGGCGGACCGAGGCGGGCGCGCAGGCCGCGTCCAGCCACACCGGCACCATCGCGGGCAGCGACGCCGCGTACGAGGCCGGATTGGACCAGGCGGGTGTAGTGCGCGCGACGAACGTCCAGCAGTTGTTCGACTACGCTCGCGCGCTCGACGGCCTCCCGCTGCCCGAGTCGGATTCGGTGGCCGTGGTGACGAACGCGGGCGGCCCGGGCGTGATGGCGACCGACGCCGTCGGCGACTCCTCGCTCTCGATGGCGTCGTTCACGGACGAGACGCTGGACGCGCTCAGCGAAGCGCTCCCGGCGAACGCGAACCGCTACAACCCCGTGGACGTCATCGGGGACGCGGGCATCGAGCGCTTCCGGACCGCGCTCGACACGGTGCTGGGCGACCCGAACGTCGGCGCGGCCGTCGTGGTCGCCGCGCCCACCGCCGTCCTCGACTACGCGGACCTCGCGGACACCGTCGGCGAAGTGACGGAGGCCCACGGCCTCCCGGTCGCGGCGGTGCTGATGGGCGGGAGTCGCGCCGAGGAGCCGGCGGCCCGCCTCCGCGAGTCGGGCGTTCCGAACTACTTCGACCCGGCGCGCGCCGTGGATAGCCTCGACGCGCTCGCCCGCCAGCGCCGCATCTCGGAGCGCGAGTACGAACCGCCGCGAGAGTTCGACGTGGACCGAGACGCGGCCCGGGAGATATTGGAAGCCGCTGCCGACCGCGGGGAAACCCGGCTCGGCGTCGAAGCGATGGGGCTGCTGGACGCGTACGGCATTCCCACCCCCGAGGGCGGTATCGCGGAGACGCCCGAGGACGCGGTGTCGCTCGCGCACGAAATCGAGGGCGACGTAGTGATGAAAATCGTCAGTCCCGACATCCTTCACAAGTCGGACATCGGCGGCGTGAAGGTCGGCGTGCCGAACGAGGACGTGTACGACGCGTACGAGGACCTCGTCTCGCGCGCCCGGAACTACCAGCCGGACGCAACCGTGCTCGGCGTGCAGGTGCAGGAGCTCGTGGACACCGACCAAGGGACGGAGACGATTCTCGGCGTGAACCGCGACCCCCAGTTCGGGCCGCTCGTCCTCTTCGGGCTGGGCGGTATCTTCGTGGAGGTGATGGAGGACACGACCGTGCGAGTCGCGCCGGTGAGCGAGCGCGAGGCCGACGGGATGCTCTCCGACATCCAGGCCGCGCCGCTCCTGCGGGGGGCGCGCGGCCGCGAACCCACCGACCTCGACGCGCTCCGGGAGAGCATCGAGCGACTCAGCCAACTCGCGACGGACTTCCCCGCGATTCTCGAACTGGACGTGAACCCACTCGTGGCGACGGCCGACGGCGTCGAGGCCGTGGACGTCCGCCTCACCATCGACCCAGACGACCTATGACGACGACACTACTCGCATCAACGGCGGACAGCACCGGAAAGACCGCGGTCGCGCTCGCGCTCGCGCGGGCCGCGCAGGACCGCGACCACACTGTCGGGTACATGAAGCCGCTCGGCACGCACCTCCAGAGCAACGTCGGGAAGACGCTCGACCCCGACCCACTGTTGGCGCGGGACGTGCTCGGCCTCGACACCGAGGTCCACGACATGGAGCCAGTCGTGTACTCGCCGACGTTCGTGGACGGCGTGCTCCGCGGGAAGGAGGACACGGAGGAACTCGCGGCGCGCGTCCGCGAGGCCTACGAAGACATCAGCGCGAACGCCGACGACGTGTTCGTGGAGGCCGCGGGAACCCCGAGTACGGGCCGCGCCGCGGGGCTCGCGCCGCCCGCGCTCGCCGACCTGCTCGACGCCCGGGTCGTTCTCGTCTCGGATTACGCGGAATCCCGGGACGTGGACGGCGTGCTGGACGCCGCGGACCGCTACGGCGACCGCCTCGCGGGCGTGCTGTTCAACCGCGTGAGCGACGCCGCGCTCGACGATTTGGACGCGGACGCCGCGGCGTTCCTCGAATCCCACGACATGCCCGTGCTCGGCGCGGTTCCGCGCGTCCCCGACCTCGCCGGCGTCACGGTCGGTGACCTCGCGGACGAACTCGGCGCGCGCACCGTCACGGACGCGGACACCAGCGGTCTCGTGGAGCGCTTCCTCGTCGGCGCGATGAGCGGGGAGTCCGCGCTCCGGCACTTCCGCCGCACCACGAACGCCGCCGTCGTCACGGGCGGAGACCGCGCGGACGTGCAGACCGCCGCGCTCGACGCGCCCGGCGTCGAAGCGCTCGTGCTCACGGGCGGTCACGAACCGACGGGCGCGGTCGTCGGAAAGGCCGCGGACGCCGGCGTGCCCGTGCTCGTCGTCGCCACCGACACGCTCCGTACCATTGAGCGCCTCGAAGCCGTGCTCGGCGGCGGCCACGTCCGCAACCGCGACACCGTCGCGCGAATGCAGGGCTTGCTCGCGGAACACGCCGACATCGACGCCCTCCTCGGGTAGCGCCGTCCGTCTCTTTTATCCCGATGGTGGCGCTATCGGTGGTATGGACTGGTACGCGCTCTCCACGCTCGACGACGCGCTCGACGAGACGCGGAGCCTCCTCACGCCCGTCCGCGTGGGCGTCTGGCTCCGCCTGGCGGTCGTCACGGTGTTCGCTGGCGGCGCGACCGGCGGCCGGAACGCCTCCGTCTCCCTCGAAGCGGTGCCGACGTGGGGGTTCCGAAGCGCGCTCGAAACCGCGCCCCGCCTCGTCGTGCTCGCCGCGGTCGCGCTCGTGGTGCTCGCCGTGCTCGGGTTCGTCGGGTCCGTCATGGAGTTCGTGCTCGTGTCCGCGCTCCGCACGCGAACGGTCGGCCTCCGCCGACAGTTCGCCGCCGCGCTCTCCCCCGGACTCCGCCTGTTCGGCTTCCAGATTGCGCTCATCCTCGGCGCGCTCGTCCCCATCGCGGCCGTCGTCGGTCTCATCCTCGCCGCGCTCGGCACGGAGTCCGTCGCGCTCGCCGTCGTCGCCGTCGTCTTCGTCCCGGTTGCGGGCGTTCTCGCGCTCGCCGTGTTCCTCGCGAGCGCCGCCACCACCTCGTTCGTCGTTCCGCTGATGCAGGACCGCGAGGTCGGCGTGCTCGACGGCTGGCGCGCGTTCTGGCCGACGCTCCGGGGAGAAATCCGACAGTTCGTCGCGTACGCGGCGGTACGGGTCGCGCTCTCCGTGCTCGCGGGCATCCTGACGAGCATCGTCGCGGGCGCGTTCGCCGTCCCGGTCGCGCTCGCGTTCTCCGGCCTCGCGCTCGGCGGCGTCGCGACGGGCGTACTCGCCGCCGTGGCCGTGCTCGCGTTGCTCGTCGCCGTCGGCCTGTTGGTCGCCGTGCAGGTGCCGGTGACGACCTACCTCCGCTATCACTCCCTGCTCGTGCTGGAGGCGTCCAGCGCCGAGTTCCGGCTTCGGTAACGCATATCAGCGCGGGGGGAGAACGCCCGGTGTGTTCCCCGACATCGAGTACCTGGAGTGGATAACTGGGCGGCCCGAGGTCGCGATGTACGACCTCGGCACGAGCGACCTCCGCGGCGACCGCGACCGCGGGGGTGCGGTCGTCCCCGCGCCCCTCGACGGCCTGGATGACCCGCCGACAGGCGCGACTCTGGAGATGCAGATTGCGGGCGAGTACGGCGTCGAACCCGAGCAAGTCCTCGTGACCGGCGGGGCGACGCAGGCGAACTTCCTCGCGGCCGCGGCCGCACTCGACACCGAAAACGACGCGGGAGACGCCGACGGGTCGCGCGTGCTGGTGGAGAAACCGGGGTACGAGCCGCTGGTCGCGTCACCGACTGGGCTCGGCGCGCACGTCGACCGGTTCCTTCGCGACGAGAACTACGCGCTCGACCCCAAGCGCGTGGAGAAGGCGCTGACGCCCGACACCCGGTTGGTGACGGTGACGAACCGCCACAATCCGTCGAGTCGGCTCGCGGAGCGGGAGACGCTCGCCGAAACCGCGGCGGTCGCGCGGGAGGGCGGCGCGCGGTTGCTCGTGGACGAGGTGTACGCGCCCTACCTGCCGGAGGCGACCGACGGGCCGTTCGGCGGCCCGAGCGCGGTGGACTTCGAGGGCACGGCGGTGACGGGGTCGCTGACGAAGTTCTTCGGGTTGGGTGACCTCCGCATCGGCTGGATCGTCGCCGACGAGTCGTTCGTCGAGCGCGCACGCTCCGTCAGCAACCACTTCCACGCGGTGTCCGGGCCGAGTCGGACGCTCGCGATGCGCGCGTTCCACAACCGAGACCGGCTCGCGGAGCGCTCGCGGACGCTGCTCGCGGAGAACGCGGAGTTACTCTCGTCGTTCGTCGCCGACCGCGACGACCTCACCGGGTCGGTCGCGCCCGGGAGCACGTTCGCGTTCCTCGACCCCGCGAACACGGACGGGGACGCGCTCACGGAACGCGCCTGGGAGAACGGCCTGCTCGTCGTTCCAGGGCGGTTCTTCGGGGATGCAGAGCGCGTTCGCGTGAGCCTCGGCCTCGCGCCGAACGAGATGGCGGCCGCACTCGATACGTTCGGGGACGTGCTCGACCGCTTCCGGTAGGCCTGCAAGAGTTAAGGGCCGCGGACGCATCGCCGGAGACATGGACGAGACTCCGCAGGAAATAACGACGCTCGTCGGTCGCGAGGTCTACTCCAACAACGGCGTGTTCGTCGGCGAAATCGAGGACCTCCGACTCGACCTGGACGCAGAGGTCGTGAACGGGCTCGCGCTCGGTCAACTGAACGGCGACCTGTTCACGGACCACTCGACGGGGAGCAAGGGCGTCATCATCCCGTATCGGTGGGTTCGCGCCGTCGGCGACGTGGTGCTCGTGAACGACATCGTCGAGCGCATGAAGGGCGCTGAGGACGAGAACGAACTCGCGGTATAATCCGACAGGACTTTTCTTCCCGGGTGCGCGCGTTCGGCTATGTTCGTTCTCGTGAACCTGAAGGCCTACCCCTGTGACCCCGAGGCCATCGGGGCGGCCGCCGAGACTGTCGCCGCCGAGACGGGTGCGCGAATCGCGGTCGCGCCGCAAGCCGCGGACCTGCGCGCCGTCGCCGACACCGGCGTGGAGACGTGGGCGCAGCACGTCAGCCCGGTCGAGCACGGCAGTCACACCGGAAGCACGCTCGCGGAGCGCGTCGCGGACGCCGGTGCGGAGGGAACGCTCCTGAATCACAGCGAGAAACGCCTCCGCCTCGCGGACATCGACGACGCCATCGGTGCCGCGGAGCGCGCCGGACTGGACACCGTCGCGTGCGCGAACAATCCCGCCCAGGTCGGTTCGGTCGCCCAACTCGGCCCGGACGCGGTCGCGGTCGAACCCCCGGAGCTCATCGGGACCGGAACGCCCGTGAGCCAGGCCGACCCCGACGTGGTGCGCGCCGCCGTCGACGCCGCGAGCGAGGTCGGTGACGTGCCCGTCTACTGCGGCGCGGGCATCTCCACCGGCGACGACGTGGCGGCCGCGCGCGACCTCGGCGCCGAGGGCGTGCTGCTCGCGTCCGGCGTCGCGAAGGCGGACGACCCCGAAGCCGCGCTCCGCGACCTCGTCACCGCGCTCTAAGCGCGGACGACGTAGTGCGACGCCGCCTGCTCCTCCAGCACCGCTTTCTCCCGCATGTCGACCAGGTAGCCGGTCGGCGTGCGCCGGAGGTCGTGGGCGGCGTCCACCCGCACGAGATTTCCGCGGACCTGCGCGGACGGCGGTTTCTGCGCGGCCGCGCAGTCGTAGACGATAAGGAGTTCGTCGCCGCGCTCGGCCTCGTAGACGATGAGTCGGGCGCGCCGGTCGAGACGCCATTCTCCCTCCGCGACCTGCGGGAGTTTGTTCACTCGAACTCACCCAGGCTCGCCTGTCCCTCGCTTTCGCCCACCTCGGTGTCGGGGTGCTCGCGAACCTCCGGCGGTTCCGAACTCCCCTCCCACGACCCAAGTTTCGCCTGCTCCGCGTCCGAGAAGGAGAGGTTGGAGACGCGAACGCCGACCTTCCGCACCTCGACATCCCGGAACTCCGCGAGCAGGTCGCGCGTCACGTCGTGCACGAGACTCGGTTCGTCAACGGGACCGGGGAGGCTCTTCGCGCGCGTGTTCACGTCGAACGGCGGTGTCACGACCTTGATTCCGATGGTGCGGTAGAGCGCGTCCTTCCGGGTCGCGCGCTCCGCGACGGCGTCAGCGAGCGCGTCCACGCGCTCCCGCACTCGGTCGAAGTCGTCGGTCGCGCCGTCGAACGCGGACTCCCGGCTCAGGCTCTTCGGCTTCCCGCGCGGTTCGACCGGACGGGCGTCCCGGCCGTTCGCGCGCTCGTGGAGTTCGCGCCCGCGGTCACCGAACCATCCAGACACCTCGTGCTTCGGCGTCCCGGCGAGGTCGCCGATGGTCTCGACGCCCTCCGAACGCAGGTCGCGCGCCCGCACCGGCCCGACGCCGTGCAACCGTTCCACGTCGAGCGGCGCGAGGAACGACGCCACCTCCTCGGGAGGGACGACGGTGAGGCCGTCGGGCTTGTCGTGGTCGCTCGCTATCTTCGCCGTGCTCATGTTCGGCGCGACGCCCACGGACGCCGGCACGCCGACCTCGCGCGCGATGCGTTGCTTGACGTGCCGCCCGAACCCCTCCGCGACCGACCACTCCGTGCGCTCCGTGATATCCAGGTACGCCTCGTCGATAGACACCTCCCGCACCATGTCCCCGAGGTCGTGCAAAATAGTCTTCACCTCGTCCGCGACCGACTGATAGTACTCCATGTCCACCGGCCGATAGAAGCCCGCGTCCGGGTCGTCGGGGTTGTTGGCTCTGCGTGGGAGGCGGTCGAGCGCCGTCGAGATGGCTTGCGCGCTCTCGACGCCGTACGCTCGCGCTTCGTAGGACGCGGTCGCGACCGCGCCCGTCGTCTCGCCGTCCTCGTACCCCATCCCCACCACGACCGGCTCACCCCGAAGGTCGGGGTCGCGGCGGCGCTCGCAGCTCGCGTAGAAGCAGTCCATGTCGACGTGGAGGACGATGCGCTCCGCGGGGTCGGGCGCACCCGGCAGGCGGTCGCCGCGGCCGCCACGCTCGCTCATACGGAACGGGAAGGCGAGAACGGGCTAAACGGTGTTGGTACCGGAGTGAAACTATTCGTACTCGACGACGGTGCCGTCTTCGCGGCAGATTTCGAGGGCGTGTTTCGCGCCCATGCCGGCGTCGTGAGCGGTCGCGCCGCGGGCGACGCCGACCTTGAGGTCGACGCCGGTGTCGTCGCGGACGGCGTCGATGGCGTCCCGGTAGGCGGGGTCGTCCATCGCGGGACAGATGGCGATGATGTTGTCGCCGCCGACGAAGAAGGAGAGCGAGTCGTGCTCGGTGTGCATGTGCCGCATGAGGCTGGCGTACGCCTGTTCGATGTGGATGAAGGTGGAGAAGGCGTCGAGTTCGTCGGTGTACTCGCCGGTGGCGTCGTTCACGTCGAAGTGCGCTATCTGGAGGTCGTCGTCGGTGCGCTCGTGGTCGTCGAGGGGCGCGCCGAGCAGGGCTTCCGTGCGTTCTTCGTCCTGCGCGCTCCCCTCCTCTTGGAGGCGGGCGGTGGCGTGCGCGAGCGCGTCCGCGGGACTGGGGGCGACGGCGGTGGAGAGGCTGACGGTGACGGGGTAGCGGTTCCGGACGGACTCCTGGATGCGCGCGTGGTCTTCGGCGTCGACGCCGTTCGTCACGGCGACCATGTTGTCGAATCGCGTGAAGAAGACGTAGGCGTCGCGCGTCCCGAACAACTGGGAGAGGTCGGCGTACAGCCGCGACTGGAGGGTCTGGAGGTCGACTTCCCGGCGGGGGTTCGGGGTGACGGTCCACGGGCCGTAGTTGTCGAGTTGGACGAGTGTGATCTGCGTGTTCGTCACGATACGCGGAGTTCGGCGCGCCCCGCGTTTATCGGTTTTGGGTTGCGTCTCACGTATGATGGTGGCGGTCGGGTCGAGGGTTGCCGGCGTCCCCGACAGAACTCGAAACGCTCTTCCGCTCGACTCATGGGCGTTCCGTATGGCCGCGAACCGCTACTCGGACCTGCTCGCGGCGTCCTACGAGGCGTCACACGCGGCGTCGGCAGTCGGCGACGAGTCGTTCTACCGGGAGCACGCACTCGCCGCCGACGGTCCCGTTCTCGAAGCGGCGTGTGGGACCGGCCGGCTCTACCTCGACCTGTTGCGCGCCGGCGTCGCCGCGGACGGGTTCGACATCTCGCGTCCGATGCTGAACCGCCTCCGCCGGAAGGCCGACGACGTGACGCCGCGCGTCTGGCAGGCCGACCTGCGCGCACCCGCGACAGACCGCGAGTACGCCCGCGCGTTCATCCCATACAACTCCATCGCGAATCTGACCACGGTCGACGACCAACTGGCGGCGCTCGACGCACTCCACGAGGTTCTCGAACCCGGTGGCCGACTCGTCTTCGACGCCTTCGTTCCCCGATTTGACGTCATCGCGGACTCGTTCGGCGAGTGGCACTCGGAGCAGTCCTTCGAGCACGAGGGCGACCGGTTCGTCGCGCGGACGCGCGCCACCATCGAGGACACGGTCGCGGGGACGTTCCGAACCGAACACGAGATACAGCGGGACGGCGAGGTGGTGGCGGAGGAGTCGTTCGTTCTCGCGCACCTGCCGCCACAGCAAATCGAACTCCTCGCGCGAGAATCCCAATTCGACGAGTGGACGGTCGCAGGCGGGTTCGACGGCGAACCGCTTACCGACGGCGACGCGGTCCAGGTCTGGACGCTGCGGGCCTAGACGACCGCGACCGCGCGTCCCTCGACGACGCGCTCGCCGCCGTCGGTCGTGACGGCGAGGTCGGCTTCGACGCGCGTTCCCGTCTCGACATCCTCGACGGCGGTGACTTCGAGCGTCGTGGTGAGCGTGTCGCCCGGCCACACCTGCGCGACGAACCGCGTGTCGTACTCGCGGAGGCCGGCGAGGCCGAACGTCTCCCGGACGAGCGCGGACGCGACGCCCGCGGTGAACATTCCCTGCCCGAACACGGACGGATACCCCGCCTCCTGAGCGTGCGGTTCGTCGTAGTGAATCGGATTGAAGTCGCCGCTCGCGCCCGCGTACCGCACGAAGTCCTCGCGCGAAACGTCCTCGCTGACGCGCTCGAACGTGTCGCCGACCGCGAATTCGTCCGTCATTCTCCCTCACCCTCGATTGCCTGCCCCGTCTCGATGCGCGTATTGTAGTCCGAGAGGACGTGACTACCGGACTCGTCGGTGAAGTCTGTGCGGAGGACGGCGAACGTCATCGTTCCGCCGCCCCGGCCGTCGCGCTGATAGACCTCCGTGAGCGTGGTGTCGCCGGTGAGCGTGTCCCCGACGTAGAGCGGGCGCTCGTACTCGTAGCGCTGCTGGCCGTGCACGACTCGCGCTCGGTCGAACCCCAACTCGAACCCGAGGTTGTGGTCGATGCCGTCCGGGCGATACCGGGGGAAGAAGGACGTGCGGGCGAACGTCGGCGGCGCGGGAATCGCCTCGTAGCCCGCCTCGCGAGCGGCCTGCTCGTCCAGGTACACGTCGTCGGGGTCGTCGATGGCGCGCGCGAACTCCGCGACCTTCCCGCGCTCCACGGCGAACCCCTCTACGGTTCGGTGCGTGTCGCCGACCTGGGCTTCGAGGTCGGCGAGCGGTAGCGATGGCACGCCCCGAACTCCGGCGACACCGAAGAAAAAGGATGGGGTTAGAAGGGGTAGTCGCGGGCCTCGCGCTGGAGGCTGATCCACTTCGGTTCCGTTATCTCGTCGAGGAACGCGTCGCTGTTGTACGTCCCGATGCCGGACGCGCCGACGCCGCTGAACGGCACGTGCGCCTCGTCGTTGATGGACTGGTCGTTCACGTGGACGTTCCCGGTCTCCACGCGTTCGGCGATTTCCTTGCCGGTCTGGAGGTCACCGGCGTGCACGCTCCCCGAGAGGCCGTACTCGGTGTCGTTTGCGAGCGCCACGGCCTCGTCGACATCGCTGAAGGGGATGACGGGCGCGATGGGGCCGAAGTGTTCGTTCGCCGCGACGGGCATGTCGTTCGTCACGTCCGAGAGCACGGTCGGCTTCACGACGAGCGAGTCAGCGACGCCGTCCTGGTCGAGCGTCTCGCCGCCGGTTTCGAGCGTCGCGCCCGCCTCGACGGAGTCGGTCACGTACCCGAGCATCTCGTCGCGCTGGGACTCGTCGATGATGGGGCCGACGACGGTGTCGGCGTCGTGCGCGCTCCCGACCGGCAGGTCGGCGGCGCGGTCGGCGAGGCGGTCGACGTACTCGTCGTACACGTCCTCGTGGACGATGTGGCGGTTGATGGAGATGCAGACCTGGCCCTGGTGGACGAACGTTCCGAACGTCCCGCCGTCGAGCGCGCGGTCGAGGTCGGCGTCCGCGGTGACGATGTGGGCGTTGTTCCCGCCGAGTTCCATCGCGGGCACGGCGAGGTTCGCGGCGGCGGTCGCGGCG
>Ga0207813_100430_pt1 | contig 23905 bp, 23 predicted proteins | sample A23E3SouthBayCA_2_FD_187730 | JGI IMG/M metagenome (GOLD analysis project Ga0207813, IMG submission 187730) | Aerobic enrichment media microbial communities from Eden Landing Ponds, California, USA - A23 E3 (4) (SPAdes) | ecosystem: Environmental > Aquatic > Marine > Unclassified | place... | reverse complement strand
AGTGGTTGTTGGAGTTGGTGTATCAGTGGTTGTTGGAGTTGGTGTATCAGTGGTTGTTGGAGTTGGTGTATCAGTGGTTGTTGGAGTTGGTGTATCAGTCGCGGTAATCGGTTGGATTATACACTTGCTACTGACTGTGACCCAATATCCTTTCAAAGGGTCTATTTTGTCGTATTCTTTGCCCAATTCTTCCTCAGTTCTATTTCCTTGCCACCAGATCGGTCCTTCGATAAGACTACACCTATTTTCTATATCTGATTTTGTTAATTCCCCGTCGGTTGATGATATCAGATTATCTCCTTCAGCCAATTCCATTGGTTCAAACTCAACAGGTCTTCCAGATATTTCTATGGCACAAGAACTTGATACCTTCACCCAATAACCCTTTTGCGGGTCCATTTCTTTATGATAACTCCACTCCCCGTTCTCGCCGCTTCTCGGGTTCCACCACCACGGTCCACCCCCCCATTCACAAGACTCCTCTATCTCAGATTTACCGACGCCGTGAAGTGGTACTGAAATGAGATTCCATCCGCTCTCAAGTTCAATAGTATATGTTGTATCAACTTCCCCGCTGGAGGTTGAAGCATAGGATGGAGCGAGAAGAAATAATATCAATAGAAGAATAATCTGCCGTCTATAATCCATCGTTCGAGGCTATAAATGGCAACGTGATTAATGTTTCTATAACGTTACTTGACCATTTCCTCAGCGTTGTGATTCGGTTCCTCGAATCTATCCCTGTAACACGGCCAGCAGGGAAGGTCTTCCATCAGCGGAGTACAGTCGCAATCGTCCGGTCGCTCGTCGGAGGGGTCGACTCCGTCTGCTTCGACCGTCACGCCTCCGTCTGCCTTCACGGTCGGCTCTGCGTTCACCGCTTCAAGAAGGGGCTCACGGATGGCGACAGACACCATATGCTTGCAGGCTCCGTCCTGATACTCGAATGCAGGGCAGGTGCAGTCGAACGGAATACCGCCCTCGACGTGAACCGTATAGGTGTGTTCTTCTGGCTTCTTGTGGGAGGTATTCACGACTTCGATATCGCCGCCTTCGAGAATCGTGAACTCGAACGCTTCCCACGAAGCGCGTTTCTCGACTGTCGCATCAGCGTCTAACACTTCGAGAACTTCGGAGGTGGCTAATTCCGACATCATTACCCCTCGATGAAGGTCGTGAACTCGTTGCCACACTCACGACATCGGTGGGTGAAAATCAGCGAATCGGAGTAGCCCCGTCGCTTGCTTGTCGTGATAGCCTCGATTGAGCAGAAGCACGGAACTCCTGAATCGAGTCGGAAACCGGGGAGTTGCCGCAGTCGTTCAATATGCTGTTCGCCAAGTTCTTGTCCGCTGGCTTGCGTAGTTGGCATTGGCTTTCTCCCTTCCAGAGAAGGCCACCGTCCGCCTGTACCAGCAGGCGGGCATTTTCCGAACGTTATGCCCCAAAGGGACGGCTTCCTTCTCACCCTACATTACATGGTGTAGGGATATAGTCTTTCCCCTTCACCATAGAGTGTAGGGTTAGACTGATAACGCTGGCACAAGAAGGAGCAGGTATGAGTGAAGATGCGCCTTACTTCGAACAGGACAAGGAGACCGGACAAATCGCGCAGAAATATCCTGATGAGCGGTTCATCGAGGTCGTTAAAGAACGCTCACCCGCGTCCACGAGCGAAGTTGCGGAAGGGGTTGGTTGCTCCTCGGATAACGCATACCGTCGTCTGAAGGCGCTTGAACAAGCGAACAGAGTCGAGTCAAACATGGCGGGCAATTCACTCATTTGGTTTCCGGATGAGTGAGAGATTATTTTTATAGAATTTCTAAAACATCCACATATTATCCAACGCACCCCAATCGCAAATCTCGGTCCTCATATTTCAGAGTATAATGGGGTTGTTAACAATTGACACAATTTTGTCGCTATCCTCCCTAAAGTGCATTCTCTCTGAGTGCTCCAACGGAGCTGAGCAATGTAGGGGCCGGTTCACAGGGGAGAAAGGCGGCTAATTGCTCTATATTCAATTCACTCCATGTAGAGCTAATATAGATAGGGAGAGTTGGTTTTCGCACCCCGATATGAAACCATCAGAAAACGGTTATTTTAATTCCAAATTTCTGGTCTCTACCTGTCTCCCTACACTCATTAAAATATTCTGATAATCGCTCTTAGGGACTGAGGTGCGTGAAATAGGCTCTTTCAAGAAATAGACGGACTCGAAATTGAGGTACGGGAGAGGGGTAGAAATTCGTGAAGAGGTATGGTCAAATCCGTAATACTAAGTGGGTTTCGCCCCTGTGTATAGATGCGCCTCACCGAAAAAAACCAAGGCGCATGAAAATCAATGTGGGCGAGTACCTCACGTCGCCAGCGGAAGCTGTGTGACTCGACCAAGCCTCAGGGCCTATCGGCTCACCTGAGCGGCAGTACAACGCAGACAGATACCACCAACAGCAGTTACAACACTACTATGAACGCAGTACACACTTCGGACAAGTCGAACAACTCTCAGAACGCTCGCGGCCAGTCGCGGGGTGTCGGCCGATGAGTGGGTTTGCTCCCTCTGTCGGAAACGGCCACTCTGACGAAGAACCGTGGTACGCTGGCTTCAATGTTGTAGATGTAGAGGCAATGTCGGTGGAAGACCTTCCCGAAGATGATGGCTTCCACCTCATCTGTCCGGTCGAAGACTGCGAGCACGAGGGAGAGTTCGTCCACTTCGGGGCGGTCAATGAGAGCGATTGGACGCAGGTGAGTCAAAAGGACCAGATTCTCGCTGACGGGACAACGCTCAAAGAAGGATATTGTCCTGCGCATTCGCTTGACGAAGAAGAAGCGATTGTTTCACTGGATTCTCAAGAGACCCCTTCGCGGAAACGAGACCGAGACGAGTACGCGATGTATGACTTCTTAGACAGGGGTGAGTCAATTACCCTTGATAGCTTCCTCCTGAAGTGTAACCACCAGTCGTGCCATCGTGAGGAGGAGTTTGACGCACTAAGTGACGGTGAGCAGGATGGTTGGGTCAGCGGGGAGATGGTCGGTCCTCTAACCAATGGTCGGGTACTCTACAACGGTCGGTGTCCTGAGCATCATAGATAGCCGCTAAGCAGATTCATCGCTCGCTCCTCCTGACAGAGATATGAGTTCCTGCCTCGATAGCATCTGCGACATTATCTTTGGCCGAGCCGAGATAGGTGTGGGCAGGATTCACACACTTCGGGTTATCGCAGTGATGGCACACTTGATAATCTTCGATAGACTCACCGGACTCGTTGAGAAACGCGCTCACTCTGTGTGCCGTCAAGTACGTTTCTTTACCTTCATGACAGTACGTGATTTGTCCGTACCCCGAAGTGATAGTACAAGCCTGCCACTCCCAGCAACTGTCGGTGGGACCGGTCTGAACTTTCTCCCAAAAGCGGGAGATGAAAGACTCGATGTATTCATCATCTGCTTGCTCGAACAACTCCTTCATCGAGACCGGGTCTGCTGTGAGCTTGCCTGCGCTCATGGCCGCGACCCTCCGCTCATATCTCGAAAGACGCCCTCTCGTCGGAGAAGGCGGATTGTTGTTGCTGGCGACATACCCACTTCTCGGGCAATCTTTGTCGCACTCCATCCTTTCTCTGTGTGAAGCCGAACGAGTCGGCTCATCAGTTGTTCATCGTCTGCGTATGTCATCACCTATTGTTACAGTAAGCCATCCACTTAAATGAAGCAAAATTGACTTCATAGAATATGTTGAAACAAACTCGTGTCAGTTCCCAAAACTCGTGGCTTCCCTCAAGGGGACGGTACGATGGGCTTTCCGAGGCGTGGCTTCGGTTCCGATTTCGTTGCGAGCCACAGTCAGCCACACAGCAGTAAACACGTGGAGGGGCAGGAATGAAAGGAAGTCAACCACTCCGTCTCAAAACAGACCGTTCAGTCATCCCTGACACGTTCTCGCCATCTCACATCTCCACATCACGGGCAAGCGATACCATCTCGGAGAAGATGCGACCCTGTGACTTCTTGGCATCCGCAAACTCCTCTCGGAAGCGTGCGCGGAACTCGTTCGCCTCAAGCAGCTCCTCGTCGGAGGGATTCCACACTGCCACGAGAGCCGCCACTGCGACGAGAGAGAGGCCGCCACTCGCTTCAGTGCCACACCCGTCTATCCGGCGAGCAACGTCTCTCGCACGCTCTCGGGAGACGTGAGCGGGCACTACATCCTCGAAGAAGTTGAGTGTGAGTTGAACAATATCCTTCCGCCGTCGAGCGTTCCTGCTCTCCGTCGAGCGAACAGTGTTGTACTCGTAGAAGGGAGCGGAAGGATGCGCTCCATCGTTCTGAAGCTTGTAGAGCCGTTTCTGCTTCGAGGCGCGAAGGTTGTCACTCGGGGCAACCTCGCCATCGTCTGAGTCGTTCCAGTATGAGCCATCAGCATCAGAGATGCCAGTGCCAGCAGTGGCAAACCTGATGCCAGCGTCTTCCGCCTCTGCTTCGTTGGTTCGACTGCCGTTCGATACAACTGGTTGACCGCTACTTGTTCGACCGCAAACGTCAGTAGATTGAATCGAGTTGTCGTTTCGCATATGTCGGGAGCGACCCGAACAACGACTCTCGACCCGCACGACCAAAAGATTTAAATAGCCGTATACTGTATGTTAGTGTGAGAAGTTGTGCCAACAACTTCAGCGAGTCGCAGCCTTCTACTCCTCATATCGAGGACTTTTACGCCCTCTCTTGCCAAGAACTGATTAGAGGAATCAGTCGAGATTAGAGAGTGAGATGAGCTTAGTCCGAAAGGTTCTTAAGCCGCTTATATATGCATACGGAATCCTACTATTTAAATCTTTCGGTCAAATTTCACTCGAAGAAGGCCTATTAACCGACAGTACTACTTGGTGTTATTCCACTGAAATAAGTCGCACCCCCTCACCCCATTTAAGTAGGTGGCCTACTGTAACAATAGGTGAGCCGGTGGCGAGCCACTCGTATGAGAGACAGACAGACTCTCGTTGAAGATGGGCGGAGCGACGGAAAGCCCTGTGGCGACTGAACCCGTGTCAGGATTGACTGAACGGTCTGTTTTGAGACGGGTTGGTTGACTCTTTCACACTCCTGCCCTAACCGACCCTGCTGTGGCTGTGTGCCTTGCTCGAAGACGCAACGAAATCGGAACCGAAGCCACGCCTCGGAAAGCCCATCGTACCGTCCAGAGAGCAGGCACAAGCCTTGGGAACTAACACGAAACTTGAGAGAGCGAACCTCGGAAGATAGAATGACACTCCCTTATAAGCCGAGAGTATGGCGATTGCGCGAGCGGGGGATTGTAAAACACTGAGCCTTTCGCAACAAAACTGAGATTCCCGTCTATTCCGAAATTCTCTCGTTACAGGTTCTCTCCATACCTTTTGACCGTTTCAGAAAGGACTGTATTCTGAAACAAGTGATTTAAGTTCCCAGTTTGTTAGACGAAATCTGAGAATCGCGTCTATGGGGACTCTAATGGGTATAATAGTGGGTATAGAGATATTCTCCAACCCAAAGCTTATTATATATCGTCCCATTTTCTGACACGATGCCATCACAGAAAACGGCCGGCATCCTCCTCGGCGGGGCACTGCTGGTGCTGGTGGCTGTGGCACTGGTGTTAAACGGGCTTGCTGACGGTATCAGCAGTTTCCTCTACAACGCGGGGTTGCCGGCGCAGTATGCCGCTGACGTGAACTCAGTGGTGTTCTTTGGCGGCTTCTTCCTGCTAATAGTCCTCCTGCTCAAAGCTCTCCCACGGTTCTCACGAGTCTGAGGGGAGCTTAGGAGGCTACTCCTCGTCTCGATCTTCGATGCCCTCCAAGTAATCGTCAGGCAGGCTCTCGTACACATCATCAATCCGAATGTCACGAGCAATCGCTTCGTCAACAATTTCGTTCACAAGCATAAACAGAGACTCCGCCGTATCCCTGCCATCGTCCATATCCATCTCACCGGGATGGACCGAGTTGTTTCCGATTACTCGAACGCCGTCTAACGCTCGTTGAAGCCGTGGCGAAATGTCTCCGTCTTCAACGAGGTTGCCGATTTCATCATCTAACGAGTAACCATCTGCGCCAAGGTGATTTTCCATCAGGCGTTGAATCGTAAGTCGGAGGAGAGCCGCCGCCGCTCTCGGGGAATCATCAAGCACTAATCTTGCTTCATCAAAATCGCGCCTCACATTCTCTGGCATCTCCTCATGTGCGTGAGGCGCAGTGCTTGCCTTGGGATAGTACATCTCATCGTCTACCCATATGGTGAAGCTACTACATCTGCTACACCGGGAAAGCGACCCAACGATAGCTTGGTTGGAGACTCTTCTTGCGCTCCAGTCAACATCTTGCCAGTACTGCTGAGAGAATGCGTGGCAGTGGGGGCATCTAAAAACATCTGCGCCCTCACTCGGTTCTTCTTCTGGCATTCAGCCGAGCCTTGTCAGAGAATGATTATAAAAGTGTAGTCAGAGGCGAGTCAGATGTTGTCGAGATAGCCGCGCCTCTGCTCCATCTTCTCCTCGTGCGTCATCTCGTTGTAATGTTCATCCAGCACATCGGGCGAGACGTTGGTGCGATCGCTCACCACTTGCTTCGGCACGTCTTCCTTCAGGTGGTAGGTGATGCTCCCCCTACGCAGAGCGTGCGGGCTAACGCTCGCCTCACACTTCGAGGGGAACTCTCCCTTCTTGCCACAGCACTCACCGTTTATCGCACAAGGGCGGGTCACTCGATAGACCGCCTTTCGGATGCTCCCTTTAGCCATCCTGCCGGAAGTAGTAGCCATCAGGGGAGAGCGACCATGCTTATCTGTCGAGTCAGGTCGGTTGTGCGATAGCCAGTCTTGGAGTAGTTCGAGGGTTTGCTCACTCACTGCGACCATACGCTCGCCTCGATTCCCGTTCTTGAGGGATGTGCCTGCCTCCGGCCTGTGGCGAACGTGGAGCGCCTGTTTCTCGGCATCGACGTCTTTCACATCGAGGGAATGGAGCGCACCTGTTCGCATCCCTGTTCTCCACAGAACATCGAGGATGACGTGCCTCGCAGACGCATACTCGAACCGGCGGAGGTACGACAGAATCTCCTTCGCCCTATCCGCTTCGAGCATCACGTCACGCACGCCTTCTCCCTCCTTCAAGGCGGGAAGACTCACGTCTTCGTGGAGATTGTCGGGCACTGCGTCAATCGTTTCGAGGAACTTGACGAAGGCGCGGAGTGTCGAGAGTTGCGTGCGAACGCTTGTCGTATTCAAGTCACCATCCTCCTTGCGCCAGAGGCGGAAATCGTACAATCTACGGCCTGTGAGTTGGTTCAGGTTGTCGATACCCTCTTGGTCGCACCATCGGCGGAAGTGCTTCAACCGACCCTTGTGCGCCCGTATAGTACTATCTGCGGCATCGTCTTGCCGTTGCCGAAGGTACAGTTCGACTCCGCGATCTGGTTCGAGCGGTTCGAGTTCTCGTGTCATCGTTGGCTGTCTCCGCGAATCGACAGCCGTTGGCCGAACTCGGCTTGCTCACTCGACTCATTTTCAGGCTTGCGGTCAAGCCCTTCGTGGCGCTTGAACGAGGGGGTTCAACTCCCTCCCGGCCCGTTTTCCTGCGAACGACAGTGAGCAGTGAAAACGCCAGGGGGGTTGAACTCGGGGAGTCGCAACCGCGAGCGACGCGAGCGATCCGTCTCCACTCGGTTCGACTTCCCTTTGTCGGCTCACGCGACCGCGTAGCTCCCGTCGTCGGTCCGCGCCACGCCGGCAGCGTCGAGGTACGCCTCGACCCGTGACTCGTTCGTCGTGCATCCGGCCCCCGTGGCTTCGTAACTCCGGTCGGCGACGGCGTGACAGACGAGATTCTGTTCCGGAATCACGACGACGCCGAGAACGCCGTCGGTCGGCGTATCGACGTCCTCCGGCGGCAGCGCAATCGTGTGGACGGTCTCACCGGAATCCGTCTCGTGTTCGTATATCTCGACGCCGCTCGTGTCGTCGGACGACTGAGCCGTGACCGGCGTCATTCCCACCCAGCCGACCAGGACGACCACCAGTCCCACGGCGATTATCGTTAGCCCGGTCCGTCCTGCAGGGGTTCGCTCCGAGAGCTTTTCCATGCATGGCCGAATCCCGACCAGAATAAAAAGTCTATCGTGCATATTTGGTGAAGTATTAACAAAAAGTTAAATTTTCACTCCGAATTTAAACATACATATGTCCTAGTACGGATACGATATCCCCCGTCGTCGGCCACGGGATGCTGGGATCGGTGCCGGTTACTCCCGAAGACTCGACGTCGCGGACTCGATGGCCTCCGTGACGTGTGATCCGGTGATCCGCGGATCCTCGTCGTCCGCCGTCGCCTCCGCCATGGCGTTTCGCGCCGCCTCGTCCGCGATGGCTTCCAGATCCGCGGCGACGTACGAAGCGCCGGCGTCGTCGGTTCCGAGCAGCGTCGCGATCAACTCCCAGTCGATGCTCTCTTCGGCCAGCGGCCGGTCGGCGAGATGGTAGCGCAACACCTCGACTTGGGTCTCTCGGTCGGCCGGTGCCACCTCGATGCGTTCGTCGAGCCGACCCGATCGCGTCATCGCGTCGTCGATCTCGGCGGCGAGGTTCGTCGTCCCGATCACGACGACGTCCTCACCTTGGATCTCGGTCAGCTGGTTCAGCAGTTCGTTGACCACCTGCTTTTGACTCTGGTGCATGCGATCCCCCTCTCGGCTGGGCGCTATCGAGTCGAGTTCGTCGAGCAAGACGACACACGGCTGGATCTCGCGTGCCTTCTCGAACAGCTCGCGGACGTTCTCCTCGCCCTGGCCGATCCACCTGCTCGTCACGTCCGACGTCGACAGCTCGATGTAGTTGTAGCCGAGTTCGCCGGCGAGTGCCTTGCTCAGATACGTCTTCCCGGTGCCCGGCGGGCCACACAGGAGTACGCCGTTGACCGTCCCGAGACCGAACTCCTCGAAGCGCTCGGGGTTTCGCAGCGGTTCGACGATCTTGCGCCGGAGCTCGGCTTTCGTCTCCTCGCGTCCTGCCACGTCGTCGAAACTGACGTCCGGACGCTCCGCGAGTAGGTCCGCGGCGGTGTCCTGATCGCGCTTCTCCGACAGGTCGGCGATCCGGTCGAAGACGTGTTCTCCGGTGATCGTCGGGCGGTCGTTCTCGGCGTCGCTGAGCGCCGAGCGGGCTGCGCCCGCGGCGATTTCGGTGACGTCGCTCGCGGTGAACCCTTCCGTTTCCCGGACGAACCGCTCGTGGCCGATGTCCGCTTCGACTTGGAGCGCCAGGTCGTCGAGTTCCCGTTCGAGCAGCGCCGTTCGGGTCTCGCCGTCCGGGAGACCGATCTCGATCGTCGTGTCGAACCGCCCCGTGCGCTTGATCGCGTCGTCGACGTCGTCGAGTTCGTTTGTCGCCGCGACGACGAGGACGTCGTCGTCGCGCTCGTTGCTCTCGGATAACTCGTCTAGGAGGGTGTTTACGGTCTGTCGCTCCGAGCGGGTCATCGACGTGTCGCCGCCGCGATCGGTCGCGATGGCGTCGAACTCGTCGAGGAAGACGAGACAGGGCTGGTACTCGCGTGCCATCTCGAACAGCTCTCGGATCCGCTGTGGCGCCTCGCCGACCTTGCTGCTCGTGACGTCGGAGATTTTCACCGGCAGGAAGTTGATCCCCAGTTCGCCAGCCACCGCCTTCGCCGAGTAGGTCTTGCCGGTACCCGGCGGGCCGTGCAGGAGGACGCCGTTCACCCCGCTGACGCCGAACTGCTCGAACGCTGGATCGGTGAACGGGTCGACGACGTCCTCGCGGAGTCGCGACTTGACGTCTTCCAGTCCGACGACGTCGTCGAACGTGGTGTCGGGGGGGTCCTGGATCTGATCGGGGAGGCCGCGCTGCTCGGCGGCGGGCGCCGACTCGCCGTCACCACCTTCGGCCGACGGCCGTGGACGCCCGTTCGACGGTTCCGCGGGGCGTTTCGGGCGGTCCCGGGTCGAGGCGGGATCGGGCCGTGTCACGGCAGGTTCCGGTTCCGGTTCCGGTTCCGGTTCCGGTTCCGGTTCCGGTTCGGGATCCGATTTCGGGTCTCCGTCGGGGTAGACGAATGCGTCGGGGTCCGGAATCCAGCCCCGCGTCCCGTTCGGATTCGCGCTTCTCACCACGCGCCCCGCGAGCGCCGACAGGGGCCCGTCGGCGCTCGGCGCCGGCGTCCGGGCCAGCACCGCGTACGCCACGGGGAGCGTGCACACGAGTACGAACGGTACGCCGACGTAGATGCCGATCGGGTCCGGAAAAACGCCGTACGGCGGGGCCAGCGGTGAACTCGGCACGTCCAAGCCGTTGATGTCGATCAGGAACAGGGGGAGCCGGGTCGAGAGATCCCACAGCAGCGGTCCGACCCTGAGACCGCCAGCCATACAGTTCGCGAAGATCACCCTGTCGAACTGATAGACGATGCCCCCGAACGAGAAGACGATCGGCGACACGTAAAGCAGCCTCTCCCCGCTCGAAAGCGCGTTGAACCCCGATATTCCGAGTCTCGTCTGTACGTACCACACCATAGCGCCGTACGCGGCGAGCGTCACGGCTACGAAAAGCAGCGTCCACAGGACGTACGGACCGGAGGGATCGGGCCGGTCCGCCGTGGGAATGAGTTCCCTCGACGCCGAGGCGGCGTCGGCTTCGGTGGTTGCGATCCTGTCTTTGAGCCGCCAGACGCGGTACGGAACGTACCAGGCGGCCGTGACCGCGATCATCGCGTCCACGCTGAAGCCGAAGTGTTCCCAGACGCTCCGGGTGGGGACGATGTACATCATCAGCGCGATCAGCCCCACGACCGTCCAGACGACCTGCCCGATGAGGTTCGGCCCCACCACCGCCAGTACCGAACGCGTGGACGCCTCTTTGCTCCCCTCGCTTCGCCCGTCGTCCGTCGAGTGTTCGGTCATCGCCCCCGTGTCGGCGCGTTCGTTTCCACAAAAAGACAACTCGTATATAATATCCTCGGAAGTCAAAACGACTGACACTACGATCCGGGGCGACGGCACCGACCGGCCGCGTGTCGAACGCGACCCGGCCCGATAACCGCCCTTCGCCGCCATTCTCGGCGTTCACGACGCCGTCGACCGAGGACCGGGACGCCGCCGTGAGCCACACCGTCCGTGACGAAGGAGTTACCAGCCAGCGGCGGCTACGGTCGGTCGTGACCTCGGCAAGCGACGCGGACGTAGCACACGTCACCGTCTACACCCGCGAGGACTGTCACCTCTGTGCGGAGGCCATCGACGTCGTCGAACGCGTCGTGTCGTCGCTCTCGCGGCCGGTCGCCGTCGACCTCGTCGACGTCGACGCCGATCCGGACCTGCGGGAGCGATACGGTGACCGCGTCCCCTACGTCACGGTCGACGGTCGTCCGCGGTTCAAGTACCGCGTCGACGCCGACGAACTCCGGGCGAGTCTGACGGCCGACGACGGCCGTGCGTCGTCACGCACCTGATCGGCTCCCGTCCGATCGGGCGCGACGTCGGGACCGACCGCCACCACGGCGAAAGACGGTGGACTTACGTTCTCGCCATCCCGAGGGAGGGCGATGCAGACGGACGCCCCGCTCTCGATACTCCACGTCGACGACGACGACGCCCTCGGCGACCTGGTGAAGGCTTACCTCGAACGCGACGACGCCCTCGACTGTACGGTGGCGACGGCAACCTCGCCAGCCGACGCCCTCGATCGACTCCGCGCAGACGACACCGACTTCGACTGCATCGTCAGCGACTACCGGATGCCCGACACCAACGGCATCGAGTTCCTGCGGGCCGTCCGCGAGACACATTCGGAGCTCCCGTTCCTCCTGTTTTCGGGGGAGGAGACGGGAGACGTCGCCGCGGAGATGATCCGCGCGGGCGTGACGGATTACCTGCACAAACACAGCGACGACTGGGACACGATGCTCGGCCGGCGGGTCGAACACGCCGTCGGCGCGGACGGTCAGTTCGATCCGGAGGCTGTGGCCGAACTCGACGCCGTCGACGGCGACGGCGTCGCCGGTTCCCCGACTGACCTTCGACCCCTCGCAGTCGTCGGGTCGGACGAGCGGTTCGACCGTGTCGACGCCGACTACGCCGACCTGTACGACTACGATTCCGACGAGGTTACCGGCAAGCACTGGACTGAACTCCACCCCGACGACGAGGTGGCACACATCCGCACGCACGTCCTGCCGGTCGTTCGGGAAGGCGGCACGTGGACGGGGCGAAGCACCGGCCTCCGCGCCGACGGGAGCACGTTCACCGAATCGAAACTGGTCGCCCCTCTCGACGAGGACCGCCTCCTCATCGCCGTTTCGGACGTTTCGACGGCCGAGCACGGGGAGTGATCCGCCCACGCCTCGGCGAGGTGTTTTATCCCTTCCTCCGCAAGCAATCCAATAGCCGTGATTCACGTCCTGTATCTCCACCCGGATCCGTCGACGGCGACCCGCGTTGCGACCGCCCTCGCCGACGCGGATGCGGACGTGACCGTCCACACGGCGTCGGAGTCTGAGGACGCCCTCGATATCCTGCGGGCGACGCCGCTTGACTGCGTGGTCACCGCGTTCGATCCCGCCGCCGACGCGGGAACCGAACTGATCCGGGCGGTCGACAGCGTCGCCCCCGACGTGCCGCAGGTGCTGGCGCCACTGGACGACGATGGCGACGTCGACGTCCGGACGGTCGCCACCACCCTGGTTGACCGCATCGCTGCGGCGGCCCCCTCGCCCGGGTCGGGCGTGCTCGGACCGGCGGGCCTCCTCGACGCCGTTCCGGGGATCGGTGTGCTCGTCTCCCCCGACGGCGAGATTCGGCGGTGGAACACGGGCGCGGCGGACGTGTTGGGCGCCGACGCGGTTCGGAGAACCGACGTGACCTGTCTCGCCGCATCCGGCGCGCGCGAGCGCCTGGCCGAGGCGCTCGCGACGGCCGTCGAGACGGGTCGACACGTCGTCGAGGCTCCGGCCGAGACGCCGGACGGCGAGGTACTCGACCACGAGTGGACGCTGACCCGCGTCCACGCCGACGGACCGGTCGTCGTCGTCGGCCTCGACATCTCCGAGCGGGCCGCAGCACTCGCCGAACTGCGGGCGATCGAGACGTCGCTCGCCGCGCTCTACCGGACGCTCTCGGATCGCGACCTGACGTTCGAGGAACGCCTCGCCCGTGTCCTCGAACTCGGCTGCGAGCGACTGGGCGTCGAGTACGGCTTCCTCACCCGGATCGACGGGAGTACGCAGTACATCGTCGATTCGGTTGGGGCTCACCCGTCGCTCCAGCCGGGCGAGCAGTGCCCACTCTCGGAGGCGTACTGCCGGAAGACGATCCGTGGCGAGGGCCTACTCGGCGTCCACAACGCGGTGGCGGTGGGCTGGGAGACCGACCCCGCCTACGACGCCTTCGGTCTCGGCTGTTATCTCGGGGGGAAGGTGCTCGCCGACGGCGATCTGTACGGGACACTCTGTTTCGCCGACGACGACGCGCGCGAGACGTCCTTCTCCAACGCCGAGCGGACGTTCGTCGAACTGCTGACCCGGTGGGTGAGCTACGAACTCGAGGAGCGAGCAGCACGCAAGGAACTGGAGCGACAGAACGATCGCCTCTCCGAGTTCGCGAGCATTGTCAGTCACGACCTCCGGAACCCGCTGAACGTCGCCCAGGGGCAACTCGATCTGGCGCGGGAGACGGGCGAGGCGTCGCATCTGACCGAGGCACGGGACGCACTCGACCGGATGGAGGCGCTCGTGACCGATCTGCTCGACCTCGCCAAGCGCGGAGCCGTCGTCGAGTCTGCCGACGTCGTGGAACTGGATTCCGTCGCCGAGGACGCGTGGTCGAACGTCGCCACCGGGGACGCCGCCCTCACCGTCGAGACCGACGGGACGATCGCCGCCGACCGCGAGCGCCTCGTGCAGTTGCTGGAGAATCTGTTTCGCAACGCCGTGGAACACGGCTCCACGGGCAGTCGGCTGGACGCCGACGACGCCGTGGAACACGGCTCCACGGGCAGTCGGCTGGACGCCGACGACGCCGTGGAACACGGCTCCACGGGCAGCCGGACCGTGTCCGGCGACGCCCCGACCGACGCCGATCCGCCGACCGTCACCGTCGGCATCCACGACCGCGGGTTCTACGTCGCCGATACGGGTCCCGGCGTTCCCGCCGATCAGCGCGACGCCGTCTTCGACCGCGGCCACTCGACGAACGACGGCACCGGTCTGGGACTCACTATCGTCCAAGCCATCGCCGACGCCCACGGCTGGTCGGTCGACCTCGTCGAGAGCGACGCCGGCGGCGCCCGGTTCGAGTTCGCCGGCGTCGACCGCCCGTCCCGATAGGACAGGAACTTTTATGATGGATCCGGCCGTCGCACGAATCGATGCGAGCACACGTCGTACCTGTACGCGACTGACGACCACTTCTCGATCCGCAGGTATCGACGTTCGACCGATCGCCGACCCAGACTGCGAATGAGTACATCCATCCCGACGACCGACCGCACCGACTCTCCGACCCTCACCGACGGCACGTGGCTTGACGAGACGCCCACGCCGGACGACGTGGCGCCGACCGGGGTCCAACAGCAGTTCGAGAGCGACTGCCGGCGGCGGCTCCACAACCTCGTCGACGACGAGAACACCGCGATGTTCTAGTCTAGGAAGTCCGGTTCGAGTCGCTTCTCCTCGCGCTCGTCTCGGAGGTGCGTGGCGAACGCGTCGCGCTCGACGTCTTTCCGTTCTCGCTCTTTCCGATCCCGCACCGAGACGGTGCCGCTTGCCTCCTCGTCGTCCCCGACGATGAGCATGTACGGCACGCGGTCACTGTGGGCTTGCTGGATCTTGCGGCCGACCGTCCACGAGCGGTCCTCGATCTCCACACGGAAGTCGTCGAGTTCGTTCGCGAGGCGGTGGGCGTAGCCGAGGTTGTCGTCACTGACGGGGAGGATCCGGACCTGTTCGGGCGCTAGCCAGAGCGGGAACTTGCCGTCGAAATGTTCGATGAGCACCATCAGGAAGCGCTCGTAACTGCCATACAGCGCGCGATGAAGCATCACCGGGCGGTGTTCGTCGTTGTCCTCGCCGGTGTAGGTGAGGTCGAACCGCTCGGGCATGTTGAAGTCGAGTTGGACGGTGGGGCCGTCCCACTTGCGCCCGAGTGCGTCCTCGAAGGCGAAGTCGATCTTCGGCCCGTAGAAGGCGCCGTCGCCCTCCTCCACCTCGTACGCGATGTCCTGGGCGTCGAGCACGTCCCGCAGTTGCGACTCGGCGCGCTCCCAGATTTCGTCGCTCCCAACCGACTTCTCGGGCCGGGTCGCGAGCGCCACCTCCGCGTCGAGGCCGAACGTCTCGAAGACGTGGAAGATGTTGTCCATCACGAGGGTCACCTCGTCCTCGATTCCCTCGGGTTGGACGAAGACGTGGCCGTCGTCGATGGTGAACGCCCACACCCGAGAGAGCCCCGAGAGCTCGCCGCGCTGCTCTTTCCGGTACACCTTGCCGTCCTCGAAGTAGCGGACGGGCAGGTCGCGGTACGACCACGAGGACTGATCGAAGATGGTGGCGTGGCCCGGACAGTTCATGGGCTTGAGGCCGTACTCCTCGTCGTTCACGTCCAGCAGGAACATGTCGTCGACGTAGTTCTCGTAGTGGCCCGACTTCTTCCACAGCTCCGTCCGGAACAGGTGAGGGGTCTCGACGGGGTCGTAGCCGGCCTCCAGGTTGCGGTCGCGTGCGAACGCCGAGAGTTCGTCGAGCACCCGCTTGCCGTTGGGATGATACAGCGGCAGGCCGGGCCCGGTCGTCTCGTCGATCGAGAACAGGTCGAGTTCCTGTCCGAGCTTTCGGTGGTCGCGCTCCTGTGCCTCGCGGCGACGTTCGAGGTACGCCTCCATCTCCGCCTCGTCTCCGAACGCCGTTCCGTAGACGCGCGTCAGCGTATCGTTCTCCTCGTCGCCCCGCCAGTAGGCCGACGAGATGTTCAGGAGCGTGAACGCACCGATCTCGCCGGTCGATTCGACGTGGGGGCCCTGACAGAGGTCCTCGAACTCGCCCTGGCGGTAGACGGACACGGGATCCTCGCCGGCCGCCTCAGTCTCCAGGATGTCCCGCTTGTAGGGGTTGTCGGCGTACTCCGCTACGACCGCCTCTCGCGGTCGTTCCTCGCGCTCGATGTCGAGGTCCGCCTCGATGATCGCCTCGGCCTCGGCCTCGATCTCCGCCAAGTCCTCGCTGTCGAGGTCGACGTTCGTCACGTCGTAGTAGAAGCCGTCGTCGGTCGGCGGGCCGATGGCGAGTTTGGCCTCGGGGTACAGGCGCTGGAGCGCCTGGGCGAAGACGTGGGCCGCCGAGTGACGGAGCACGCGCAGGTACTCCTCGCTGTCCTCGGTGACGATGACGAGGTCCGCGCCGTCCGACAGGATCGTGGCCTTGTCGACGAGGTCGCCATCGACGACGCCGGCGACCGTATCGCGGCCGAGACCCGGGCCGATCTCGAAGGCGACGTCCTCGACCGTCGACCCTTCCTCGACGGAGAGTTCGGACCCGTCGGGAAGCGTCACTACGATTTCGCTCATACCGGTGGAAGTCGGACGACCGGAATAATACTGTCGAACACGCGTTCGCGCAAGCTATTTTTCGCTGCCACTCTCCCTGTGAACGTGTCCCGTGACCGACCCCTTCGGCTCCGTCACGCCGTCGCCGTCTCCCTCGGCCTCCCGCTCGGGGCGGGCGTGTTCGCCCTCCCGCACGGCGTCGAGAACCTCGGCGGTCCTGCGACGCCGCTCGCCTACGTCGTCGGGACGCTCGGAATCTGTTCGGTCGCCGCCGCCTACGCCGTCTACCTGTCCAGTCCGCTCGCCCGGCGGGACGGCCTCGTCTACGCCGCCGTCTCGCGAACCTGGAGCTCCCGACTCCTCGGCACCCTCGTCGCGTGGGCGACGGTGGGGGCGTACGTCGCCGTCCTCGCCGCCCTCGTCGCCGCGCTCGGGCGGTCGCTCGCGGGCGTGCTCCCGCTCTCGGCCACCGCCGCCGCACTCCTCGCCCTCGGCATCGTCGTCGCCGTCCACGCGCTCGGTCCCGCGGCGGCCGGCCGCCTCCAGGGCGCCGTGGCCGGTGCCCTCGTCGCTCTCCTGGTCGGGATGGTCGCCGGCGCGCTCCTCGCCGTCGCCCCCGAGAACTTCTCGCCGCTGTTTCCCACGCCGGCGCTTCGCGAGCGGCCGCTGGCGGCGCTCAGTGCGGCGACGGTCGCGACACTGTTCGGCTTCGCCGGCTTCGACGCCGGGGCCGCCGCCTCCGCGGTCACGCGCGATCCACGGCGTACGGCGCCGCGGGCGGTCCTCGCCGGCGTCCTGCTCGCCGGCGCCGTCGCAACCGTCGCCGCCGCCGTCACGCTGGGGGTGATCCCGTGGCCCCGACTGGTGTTCGCGGCGGCGCCGTTCGCCGACGCCGCCGGCAGCGGCCTCGGCGTGGCCTCGCGCATTTTTCTCGTCCCGGGGACGCTCCTCGCGACGGTCGGCGCGACGCTGGCGACGGCGTGGCTCCCGACGCGGACGCTCCGGGGGCTCGACGAGGTCGTCCCGGGCGCCAACCGCGAGACCCGCCCCGGGCTGCCCGACCCCGCGCTGGCGATGACCGGACTGCTCGCGGGCGCCGTCGTCGCACTCGATCTGGTCGGGCCGGCGCTCTATCTCTCCCTCGTCGGTATCTTCGTCGGCTACGGCGTCGTCGCGGCGTCGGTCGCCGTCCTCCCGCTGCTCCGGCCGGCGCTCTACTGCCGGTGCCGGCTCCGTCCGCCCGCGCCCGCCCTCGCCATCGTCGGCGTCGTGGGCGTCGCCGTCGCCGGTGTCGTCCTCGCACGCGTGGTCGTCCTCGATCCTGCCACCTCCCTGGCGTTCACGCGCTGGAATCACGTGCACGCGGCCGTCGACGAGGCCGCCCTCGTTCGCGATCCGCTGTCGACGGTCGTTCCCGCGTTCGTGGTGTGGGAACTCGTCGGCGTCGCCGTCGTCGCCGTCGCCGCGGACTACCGCGCCGACCGCGGCGTCGAGTTGCCGCCCCTCGCCGCGGCGTACGAGGAGGCGGAGTGAAACGAAACCGGGAAACCCGCCGGGGCCAACGCCGTCGCATGGAACGCGGCGCCATCCCCCTCGCCGACCTCGACGGGCCGTTCGACCTCCAGGCGACCGTCGAAAGCGGGCAGAGCTACCTCTGGGACCGATCGGACGGCGGGATGTACGAGCGGACGGCCGCTCACGGCGGCGACGCGTGGTACGAGACGGTCGTGCCGCCCATCGACGGCGTGGGGAACGACCGGGCCGTCGTCCGGGTGCGCCAGACCGAGGGCCGACTGGAGTGGGAGGCGACGACCGACGCCGTCCCCGTGCTCACGCATCTCCTCCGACTCGACGACGACCTCGACGCCATCCTCGCGGCGACGCCCGAGGACCCACTCCTGGAGCGGGCGTACGAGTCCTACCGCGGGATGCGGCTGGTCCGGGATCCACCCTTTCCCTGTCTGATCTCGTTCATCTGCTCCGCGCAGATGCGGGTGTCGCGCATCCACGGGATGCAGGTGGCGCTCGCTCGCGAGTACGGCGACGCCGTCGACGCCGGCGGCCGGACGTACCACGCGTTCCCGACGCCGGCGCAACTCGCCGCGCGGACCGAGGACGACCTCCGCGAGTTGAAACTCGGTTACCGGGCGCCGTACGTGCGACGCACCGCCGAGATGGTGGCAGAGGGGGTGGCGGATCCCGCTGCGGCCCGCGGCCGGGAGTACGAGGCTGCCCGCGAGTATCTCACCCGCTTCGTCGGCGTCGGCGACAAGGTGGCCGACTGCGTGGTGCTGTTCTCGCTCGGCTACCTCCAGGCCGTTCCGCTCGACACGTGGATCCGGTCGGCCATCGCCGACCACTTCCCGGACTGCGATCGGGGGTCGTACGCCGACACTTCGCGTGCGATCCGTGAACGCCTCGGCGGCGAGTACGCCGGCTACGCCCAGACCTATCTCTTCTACTACCTGCGGGCGGGCGGGGAGTGAGGGCACGTTCGTCCCGCGTTCGCCCCGATTCCGCCGGGGTCGGCCGCTACGGTTGCCACCGGCGAGCCGAGGGGCGAAAGTTCATGACGGTGGGCGTACAATTACGGTGTGGTATGGACTGTCGAGTCGTCGTCGAGGCAGCGGTTCCGGTGTACGACGTAGAGACTCCCGACGAGGCGATTCGCATCGCCATCGCCAAGACCGGCGAGATGTTGAATCCGGACCTCAACTACGTCGAAATCGAGATGGGGAACCGAACGTCCCCGTCGGGCGAAGAACTGCCTCCCGCCTTCATCGCTGCCGACGAGGCACTCGTCGCTCTGGAACTGGAGATGAAGGTGTTCAACGTCGAGCAGGAGGAACACGCCTCGCGCATCGCGCGCAAAGAGATCGGTCAGCGACTCGAGAACGTCCCGCTCTCGATTCTCCAAGTCGACCGCATCGCATCCGACGACGAGGACAACGAGTCGGCGTCGGAGGGAGACGACGGCGACGGCGACGGAGAAAGCGACAGCCAGGACGAGGACGAGGACGAGGACGACCTCATTCCGGAGTTCGAGGAACTGGTCGACGAGTGATTCGGTCGCCACGAACCGATGTCGGGCGTCGTCGTGACACGCCGGCGACGCCCCCGGCTCCAGCCGTCGCTCTCCGGGTCGAGCGTTCGGCAGGAGACCGCGCCCTCGGATTCAGTCGGCGCGAGGAGCGACGCGCTCCTCGGTCGTTTCCAGGGAAGAAGTAATTCCGTTCGCCAATTTAAAAACAGCCGCCTTGTGATCCGTCTTCGATTTGTGGATGGATGTGGGTCGTACCCCCATCTCTTCGTAGGCGGTCAGGTCAATCTCGTCGTCGTGCCACGCTGCGCACTGTTTCTCTACCTCCGCGAGGAGGCCGTGCAGGTGAATGAGCTCCTGCTTTTTCATAACAACCACTTCTAGCGAGTGGAGGGTTATATTATTATCTTGAGTGGAGTTAACACGCGTCTATCGGTATGACGTCCCACTCGCGAACTCCACGCACACGTCGACCAGCGCCGGCGTACCACCGTGGGAACCGTGGCACCCGTTCCGAGACATTCGCCACCCGGGGCGGCGCGTGTCGGATCGACGTACAGCCGACGGTATCAGCCGCTCCACCCGGGGGGATTCCGCCCCCGGCCGTTCCGGTGTCACGCGCTGGCGTGAACATATTGGGACTTATTGCCGCTCGCGCGTGTAGCCCCCATTATGCAACCGATCCGTCGGTCCGGAGTGACTTCCGTTGGATGGCCAGTGGTGGACGTGGCAGACCGTGGCCACCGCAGTGAGCACCGCCCGTGATCTCGGCAGCGGCCGTCGAGTCGGCGTCCGAGCCGACGGCCGAGTCGGCCGCGAGGCCGTCGCCGGCGCAGTTGGATCGCCTCCTTGGAATCCTCCAGAACCGGCGGCGCCGACTCGTCTTGGAGTTCCTTCGGGTACACGACTCGACCACGCAAAGTGACCTCGCTCGACACATCGCGGCGGTGGAAAACGACGTGTCGGAAGCGGCCGTCACGTCCACACAGCGAAAGCGCGTCTACGTCTCCCTGTATCAGGCCCACCTCCCCAAACTCGACGACTTCGGTGCCGTCTCGTTCGATCGGGACCGGGGCACCGTCGAGCGGACGCCCCGAACCGACGAACTGTTGTTATATCTCGACCGGATCGAGGCGGCATCCGAGACGGAGACGGCCTCCGACGGACCATTCGTCCTCGGAACCGTCGCCGTCGCCTGCCTCACGCTCGCCGTCGGCGGCAGCGGCGTGGTCGGGATGCTCCCCGCTCGGTTCTCGCTCGGAGCCGTCGTCCTCCTCTCGGTTGGGGGGTTGATGGCGATTCTCTACGCCCTCCGTGGCCGAGTCGCGTAGGCGGCCGTCGCCGCTTCCGTCCACGGCGTCACCCGGTCTTGTTACCCGTCCCTTCCCCGCGGCAGCGGGGTCGGAACCGCTTCCGGTCGGATCTTAACGACGCGTTATGCCCACGGCCGCCCCGATGTATCGATTTATGCACCCGTTAGGAGCGGGAATCCGGTCCATTACGAAGATGGTCGTGGGCGGAGCGGGTAGTGTCTCCCGACTTCGGGAGTACAGAACTATGACAGACGACAACTCCGTCGCGCTGAACCTCTCGCGACGCAAGACGCTCGCTGCGCTCGGTACGATCGGCGTAGCGTCCGCTGGTGCCGGACTCGGTACGTCCGCCTACTTCAGCGACCAGGAGACGTTTCAGAACAACCAACTCACGGCCGGCGAACTCGACTTGAAGGTCGGCTGGGAGGAGCACTACTCCGACTGGTCGGCCGACGAGGAGGTCGGGGACGACGGTGACGTCACGATGCTCGGCATCGGCGAGAGTCCACCGTCCGGTGCACGGGCGTTCCCGACGTGTGCGGACGACACCGTCCCGCGTGTGGCGGTCAGTGGCGATCAGGTCGCCAACTTCATGCGAGCGACCGCCGTGGAGGCGGCACCGGACGAGGACGAGGACGACCTCGCGGACGGCGGGGTCTACGACGATTTCGACGACCGCGACGAAAGCGAATGGGACGTCGTTCCCTGCGATGACTACCCGGACCCCGACGACCTCGGTCGGCCGCTCATCGACCTCGACGACGTGAAGCCCGGTGACTTCGGCGAGGTCACGTTCAGTCTCCACCTCTGTGACAATCCGGGATACCTGTGGGCGAACGCGACGAACGTCGAGTGGGCCGAGAACGGTCACACCGAACCGGAAGATGACGATCCGGACTCGGTTGGCCCGGCGGACGAGTCCGGGAGTACCGCCGACGGCGACAGCCTGGATGATGCACAGGTGGAACTCCTCGATACCGTGCAGGCGTGCCTGTTCTACGACGACGGTAACAACCTGTTCGACACCGCGGAGAACAACCCGGCCTGTATCTCGTTCGTCCTCGACGACTCGGGATCGATGTCCGGGACGAAAGCCGCCGAGACCCGTGACGGCGCCAAGGCGGTCGTCAACGACCTCGACTTCGACGACGACGGCGACATCGACCCCCACCAGGCGGCCGTGACCACCTTCGGCAGCGGTGCCAACCTCCAGCAGGCCCTGACGAACGACGTCTCCGATCTGGAGACTGCAATCGACGAGGTCGACGGCGACGCCGGACTGACGAACATCGACGACGCCATCGGCATCGCCGGTGACGAACTCGCCGAGTGCCCGGAGGGCGTCGGCAAGATCATGGTGATTCTCTCGAACGGCGCCGAGAACATCGGCGACGCCCGAACGGCCGCACAGGACGAGGTCGACGCCGGGAACGTCGATACGTTCTTCACTATCGGCGTCCAGGCCGGGCAGGACGGCGACGACCTACTCCAGGACATCGCGGATCTGAGCCCGAGCGGAAACGGCGTGTTCCTCGACGTCACCGACCCGGACCAGATCACCGGTTCGTTCGGACAGTTGGTGCAGGCCATCGGCGGCGACACGGAGATCATCTCCGGGTCGCTCGGGGACGTGCTGGGCGCCCTCCTGTCCGACCCGAGTGCCGGCGATTGGGGACTCGAACTCGACGCGTTCCCCGCGACCGAGGGACGCGACTGCTACGTCAACTCGACCACCGCTCATCTCGGCTTCGAGTGGTGGTTGCCGGTCGATCACGGCAACGAGGTTCAGGGTGATTCCGTGGAGTTCGACCTCGGCTTCTACACCGAGCAGTGCCGCCACAACGACGGTAGCGGCATGAACAGCGAGACGGTCGACGGGAACAACGCCGCCTGACACTTCCGTTTTCGACCCCGACCCGCCGACGCGGTTCCGCCGTGCTGGCGGTGTGTCTCCCCCTCGCGGTTCTTATCGGTCGCCGCCGATCCGATCCGTTCCTGAAACGTTTTAGTCACCCGCGCCGCCAACATCGACCCATGGATTACGAAGACAGTCTCGACCGTGCGCTGACCGAGACGCCGGAGGTGGGCGACGCAGCCGACCGGTTTCAGGTCCCCGACCCCGAGGTGCGCCCCGAGGGCAACGTCACCATCTACGAGAACTTCCAGGCGACGTACGATCGGCTCAATCGCGCACAGGATCACCTCCTCAAGTTCCTCCAGTCGGAGTTGGGTACCAGCGCCAGCATCGACGACCGGGGCCGGGCGCGGTTCACCGGCGACTTCAAGCAGTCCCGCGTAGCCGGCGCCGTCGAGGAGTACGTCGAGTCGTTCGTGACGTGTTCGGAGTGTGGCTCACCGGACACGCGGCTCGTGGAGGAACGCGGCGCGACGGTGCTGAAATGCGACGCCTGCGGCGCGCTGTCGGCCGTTCCCGATCTCTAGATTCGGCCACCACGACCGTCGCGAGGCGTTCGTCGACCCGTCTCGACGAGTACCGGCTGCGACTCCTCTATCGATCACTCGAACTGCTTTACGAGTTCCAAGTCGCGTTCGGTCCGCATGAACTCCGCGAGCCGGCGTGTCGCGTGGCAGGATGGGCAGCTGAAGTTCTTTCGGTGACCGGGGAGGTCGGTCGGCCCCGACTCCCAGTCTTTCCCACATTCGGGACACAGCAGTCTGACGAACGCTTCGACCATACCCGCCCTGTCTCGCGGAGTCTCATTAAACGTTCGGCGACGTCGTCCGGGTCGGCTCCGCCCGTCGACGCACCGATTTCAAAACCCTTAACGCCGTCTCGGGGGTAGCATCCGGTAGCGGGATGGGATAGCCAGGAGATTCCGCCGGGCTCATAACCCGGAGATCGGTAGTTCAAATCTACCTCCCGCTATGTTCTGGATTTGAACGAGAGACCGGCGAGCGCAGCGAGGCGTTCGCGTGGTTCAAATCTACCTCCCGCTATGTTCTG